>Ga0207701_10003708_pt1 | contig 15628 bp, 11 predicted proteins | sample KBSSwiSSwithPhiX_FD_184294 | JGI IMG/M metagenome (GOLD analysis project Ga0207701, IMG submission 184294) | Switchgrass rhizosphere bulk soil microbial communities from Kellogg Biological Station, Michigan, USA, with PhiX - S5 (SPAdes) (version 2) | ecosystem: Environmental > Terrestrial >... | reverse complement strand
AACTTGCTCGCAACGGCCTTGGCCTTCTCCTCCGCTTCTGGCGCATTGTCCCCCCCTGTTTCGACGATCAGCCAGCCCTTGCCATCGGGGAAATATTGCAGCCCTTCCGGAGGCGCGTTGCTCTTCTTCACCGCGTCGAACAGCAGGTCGTCAAAACCCTCCAGGCCGCACGGCTTGTGCTCCAGGATCCCGGGCACGGCGTCGGCAGCGTCATAGACGTCGTCGAAAGCGATGATTGCGAGTGCGCGGTGCGGCGGGCTGGGGATCAGCTTCAGCTCGGCTTCGAGCACGAGCGCACAGGTGCACTCGGTCCCGACCAAAGCCTGGGCGACGTTGAAGTCGCTGCCCGGCAAAAGCCGGTCGAGATTCTCATATCCGGAAACGCGGCGCGGAATATCGGGATAGCGTTGCTCGATCAGCTTCCCATAGCGGTCGCGGAACTCGACCATCCGGCGGTACATGTCGCCGCGATTGCCACCCGCCTCGATGATCTTGTGAAGCTCATCGTCGGGAGTCGGCCCGACCTGCATCAGCTCCCCATCATAGGTGAGGATCGTCAGCCGTTCGACATAGTCGGACGTGCGACCCGACATCACCGAATGCACGCCGCAGCTGTTGTTGCCGATCATTCCTCCGATAGTGTTGTGATCGTGGGTCGCGGGGTCGGGCCCAAAGGTCAGGTGATGCTGCTCGGCCGCCTTTCGCAAATGGTCGAGGATGCAGCCCGGCTGGACTCGGGCGGTGCGTCGTTCTGGATCGATCTCGATGATCGCATTCATGAAGCGCGAGAAATCGAAGACAACCGCGACATTCACCGACTGGCCGGCGATGGCGGTGCCGCCGCCTCTCGCAAGCACGGGCACGTCGTGGCGGCGACAGATATCCATCGCTTCGACGACGTCCGAGATGTTGCGGGGAACGACGATGCCGATCGGCACCTGACGGTAATTGGATGCGTCAGCGGCGTAGAGCGCGCGCGTGTGCGCCTCGAAGTCGACGGGGCAGGAGAGCGTGCGACGAAGCTCATCGCCCAGCGTGCGTGCCTGCTCGTCCGGGAAGAACAGGTAGTCCGCCGAAACCCGGCCGGTCGGTGAGTATTCGCGGACGCGCTCTCCGGTAAGTGTCACACCAGTTCGCGAACGGTGTCGGACGCGAGCGTCAGCGCCGTCTTCATCGCATTCGGCGTTCCCTTGGCTAGCGCCTGAGCCATGTGCAGCGCCTGCTTGGCCTCGATCTTTGGCGGAAGCGGCGGCTCATAGGGGTCGACGACGGCTTCGATGAGGCATGGGCCATCCGTCGAAAGCGCGTCGCGAAGCTGGTCGGCGCAACGTGCCGGGTCATCGATGCGCACCGAGGCGATGCCGACCGCCTCGGCCACCTTGCTGAAGTCGATCGGCTCGAGCTCGCAGCCGTATTCCGGGTTGCCCAGGAAGACCATCTGCTCCCATTTGATCTGGCCAAGCGTGTTGTTCTTGATGACGATGATCTTGGCGTTGAGGCCATATTTCCTGAGCGTCACGAAGTCGCCCATCAGCATCGCCGCGGACCCGTCGCCGACGACCGCCACGACCTGCCGATTCGGATAAGCCGTTGCCGCGGCTATTGCGTAGGGGAGGCCGCAGGCCATGCTAGCGAGCGTGCCGGAGCAGCTGAACTGCATCGACCCACGCATGTCGACGTGGCGTGCGGTCATTGCCGTGATCGTTCCGCTGTCGGTGATCACGATCGCGTCGTCGTCGAGCAACTTGTTGAGCTCGTGCGTGACGACCTGCGGCTTCATCGGAGTGTCGGTCCGAGTGCCGCGTTCCTTCATCAGGTCGCGCCATTCGCCCATGCTCTTCTGCGCGGATTCCAGGAACTTGCTGCTATCGTTCCTCTTGAGAAGCGGAAGGAGCTCCCGGAGCACTCGCCGGCTGTCGCCGACAAGCCCGACGTCGACCGGATAGCGAAGCCCGACGCGCTTGGGATCGAGCTCGATCTGCACGGCCTTCGCTTTTCCGGGCTGCGGATAATATTCGATGTAGGGGAAGCTCGACCCGACGATGAGCAACGTGTCGCAGCTTTCGAGCGCCTCCTGCGACGGCTTCGTGCCGAGGAGGCCGACGCCGCCGGTCGTGTACGGACTGTCGTCAGGCACGGACGCCTTGCCCAGCAGGGGCTTGCCGATGGGAGCTTGAAGCAGTTCAGCCACTTCGAGGAGCTCGTCGGTTGCGCCGACCGCGCCGCGTCCAGCGAGGATGAACGGCTTATCCGCGTCGTTGAGGATGTCGGCCGCTCGCTGAAGCATGTCGGGATCGGGAAGTTGACCGCCGCGCGCCATCAGGTTCGATACGTGGTCCGCGACATTGCGCTCCGACCGCTGCGCCTTGCTTACCGGCATCGACTGGATATCGACGGGCACCATCACGTGCGTCGGCTGCCTGTACGAAAGCGCGGTCCTGCACGCCATCTCGACGACATTCTCGACGTGCGCGGGCCCCATCACCCGCGCTGAATAAGCGGTCGCATCCATGAAGAGCTTGTCGAGATCGACGTCCTGCTGGGTCCAGGTATCGAGCAAGTCGTGATGCTGCGCGCCGGTGATTGCGAGCACCGGCTGGCCGTCGAGCTTGGCGTCGTAGATCCCGTTCAGCAGGTGGATCCCGCCGGGGCCGGACGTCGCGAGGCAGACGCCGAGCTTGCCGGTGAACTTTGCATAAGCACAGGCGGCGAAGGCTGCCGCTTCCTCGTGCCGGACCTGCACGAAGCGCACTTTGTCCTGCCGCGTTCGAAGGGCTTCGAAGACGCCGTTGATGCCGTCGCCAGGAATCCCGAAAATCGTGTCCACGCCCCAGTCGATGAGCGTTTCGACGAGCACGTCGCCGGCGGTCTTCGACATTGCAATTGCCTCCTGCTGCTAATCCTTAACGTTTTGGCTCGCGCATCGGTTCGGATCGTCCGGGGCCGGGGGTCCGCGAAAGATGATGTCGCGCGGGATTTTGCGCACGTCCGTGACGCCGGTGAGCGCCATCGCCACGCTCAGTTCCTCCCGAAGGATTTCGAGCGCTTTCGCAACTCCCGCCTGCCCGTAGGCGCCGAGCCCGTAAATGTAGCTCCGGCCAATGAAGCAGCCGCGCGCCCCGAGTCCGAGGAATTTCAGGACATCGGGGCCGCTGCGCACGCCGCTGTCGACATAGACCTCCGTACTGTCGCCAACGGCTTCGACTATCGTCGGAAGCATCGACGCGGTCGACGGCGCGCTGTCGAGCTGGCGGCCGCCGTGGTTGGAGACGAGGATGCCGTCCGCGCCGCAATCCACCGCAACCTTCGCATCGTCCGGATTGAGAATGCCCTTCACGAGGAGCTTGCCGGGCCAGAGCTTGCGCACCCATTCGAGCGTCTTTGCGTCGAAGGAGTCATCGAGCTGGCTTCGTACCAGCTCGGCCATTTCCTTGACGTTGCCGGACTTCACGCGATCCGCGTAATTTCCGAAGCTCCAGCGCTTCGAATGAAGCATCGCCAGCGCCCAGCGGGGATGCGAAGCGATGCTCCAGATATTTGCCGCAGTGAGCTTGGGTGGAGCGCCTAGGCCGTTATGCGCATCGATGTAGCGGATGCCCTCGACATGGAGGTCCATGGTCAGGATCAACACGGGGCAACCGACCGCTTTCGCGCGGTCGATCAAATGCTCTGAAAAGCCGCGATCCTTTTCCAGGTACAGCTGGAACCAGAAGGGACGGTCCACACTCTCGGCTACATCGTCGATCGACAGCAAGGCGTTCGTCGACAATGCGAACGGCACGCCGAAATCGTGCGCCGCACGGCATGAGAGAATCTCGCCGTTCGACCAGATCGCGCCGCACATTCCCACAGGTCCGAGCGCAACCGGCATTGCAGTCTTCGCGCCGAGCATCATCGTTTCAAGCTTGCGGTCGGAGACGTCGATCATCACCCGCTGCCTGAAGCGGACGGAGTCGAGGTCGCTGCGATTCTCGCGAAGCGTTATCTCGGAAAACGAGCCGGCCTCCACATAGTCCATGAACGGCTTGGGCACGCGCCGATGCGCCTGCAGGCGCAGGTCTTCAATGCTCGCAATTCTGTCGGGGATTAGGCTCACGTCGCTCCTTGAGGACGACCAACGCGCGGCTGTTTCGACGTTTCCGAAAATTGCCCAAAGCAGGGACTAAAGAGAGTGGCCCGCACCACTGCCCTTGCCTCGCTTGCCATTCGACGCGGCGGCCCGAGGCCCGACGTCGCGGGACGTTGAGCCCGTCTCCAGCTTCTCGTGGAGATAAGGATGGATGATCGGGACGATGAGCCCAACCGCGAACCCCCAGACCAAAAGCGAAACGGCGACGCCTAGCGCTGCCGGACCGGCCGGCGTGCTTCCGCCACTCACGACCGGAAGCACGAAGGCTACGCCCGCAGCCCAGAGCGCGAAGCCAAAGGCCATTCCGAACAACCAGCCACCAAGCCGGTCATTCGCGGCGCGCCCGAACAGCCTTCCATAGAGCGCGCCAGCGCAGGCCATCGCCGCAAAGCCGCACGCCAGCGTGAACGGAACCGTAAGTCCGAGGATCTTCGCCTCGACGAAGATCGACCCGAATTTCCAGAGCACTCCAACGGCAGGGATTGCCGCAAGCACGCCTGCGATGCTCCCGGCGAGCAAGGGCCGCTGCGTGGGCCCCGGATCGTAGCCGTGAGCTGAGAGGAATCCCGCCATCAGTTCACAAGCTCCGCGAGATCCTTGCAATCGCGAAAGTCCGGCTCGTCTCTGAACATGTCGATGAGTTGCTTGTAGGCTAGGCCGACGACGCGAACGTCACGATTGAGGTCGAAGAGACCGACCGGGAACACGAGCCCCAGTGCCTCGCTGAGTCCGATATTCCAGTCGATCTGGTCGGTGAGGCTGTACCAGGTGAATCCGACCAGCGGCACACCCGCCTTCCGAAGAAGCTGGACGTTGTGCCACTGCCGCCAGAGCCAGCGCGGAGCGTCGGATGCATCCATCCGATTGGTCTCGGTGTGCATCATCGGCCGGCGGTAACGCTGATAATATTGGTTGGCGATCACGTACCAGCCGAACAGCTCTCCAAGCGAACGGATGTTTCCATCCGTGTCGATCAGCCGCTCATTCCACTCGTAATAATCCAGCCCCAGGACCGACCGCCGCGGCACTTCGCGATTTCGAAAGCGGAGGAGCAAGTCGTCCGCGATTCCGCGCTCGCGAACGTGGGCTTTCATCCGATCGCTCAGATCGTGTGCGTAGATGAGGTCTAGCGGCAGGAAGCGCCGCTCATTTTCAAGCTCGGCGAGCTCGACGATTTGCGGATCGGGACAGCAGGGCTGGGTGAAGTCGCTGCTCTCACTGTTGATGAAGACCGCGTCGGGGCGGACATTCAGGATCGCGTCGCTCATCGCAATGCTGGCGCTTGCAAGGTTGAACGCAATCGCGACGAAAGCCCCGTCGTCTTCTTTCTGGTCGTTCCAGTTGCCGTCGATCGCACTCATTCGAGTGCAGACGAACATTTCGTTCACCGGCGTATAGAAGCGAACCCAAGGATAGCGTTGCGCGAAAGCCGCGGCATATTCCCCCAGAGCCTGCGGAAGGTCCGGATTCTCGAGGGAGCCGAGCCAGTCCGGAATGCCGAAGTGGCAAAGATCGACAATGGGCTCGGGTCCGTAGCGCTCAAGCTCCGCCATCGGCTCGTCGACCCACGCCCAATCATATTTGCCCGGAGCGGTGAAGATGAGGTGGAGCGGGGGGCCGTAACGCAAATGTGTGATGCCCATCTTGCGGCAGAGCTCGAAATCCTGCTGCCAGTGTCGGTAATGGCCCGTCGACTGCAACTGATCTCGGCGCCAGCGACCGCCGTCGATGGTGGGATAGCTGCATTCGATTCCCGTTGCGAAGAGGAACCCGTGCGGGTCGCGGCGGCCGCGGTCCGGAGTTCGTTCCATGCGTCTTGCGGGGGGCGGCGGGGGCGGCGAGTGACCGGCGCGGTAGCCGACGGGTCGCCTGTAGATTGCGCCAACGGTCACGCCGTAGATTGCGTGCACCAGGAATATGCTCGCGATCTGCCCCGCCGAAAGAAACGGCATGTCCCTCCATTGGACCCGCGCAATATCCGTGTGGAGCTGCATCAGGTGCAGCTGTGGGACGACGATCGCGACCGCCAGCACTGCCGGAATCGTTGCGAACACGAGCCCCTGCACCAATCGCGGCCAGTCGAATCGGCCCCAGAAGAAGTAGGCGTAGAAGAGGGCCCAGGCGATGCCGACGCCTGCGTGCGCTAACAGGCCAGCCGCAATGCCTAAGGTCCGGTTGCCGCCATCCACGACCGAACCCAGCTCCGCCGCAAGATCGAATACCGGCAGGCCAAGCGCTTTCAGCGCATAGCTTACCGCCTCCATCGCAGCGGCTCCGGCGACGCCGGCCAGGATCGCCTTCGATCTGGCGATACTTCGGATCACGAAGCGCTTCTCCCTCGCCAGCCCGGCAGGAGAACCAGTGCAGCGCTACAGACGTTCCCGTCCCAGAGGCCGTTAACCTGAGTCCTTCGGGCGACTGATCCCCATTTTTTTCGCCAAAGTTAACTTTTTCGCTTGGCTTGCGACTCGCGATGATTCAAAGATTCATCTCGGCGCAACAAAGCGTTGCTGCGATTTTTCAGGGGTGGGACCCATGAGCATCGATTTCATCCGGCCTGAAGTTGACGAACTTCGCCCGCGCATCAGCGTGATTGGCGTCGGTGGGGCGGGCGGCAACGCTGTCGCCAACATGATCCGAGCAGATGTCCAGGGCGTCGACTTCATCGTCGCGAACACGGACGCGCAGGCGCTGAATACGTCGTCCGCGGATCGGCGCATCCAGCTGGGGCTGAAGATCACCCAGGGCCTCGGCGCAGGCTCGCGGCCGGAGATCGGTCGAGCGGCAGCCGAGGAGTCGCTCGAAGAGATCAACCAGGCACTGGAAGGCGCACATATGTGCTTTCTCGCGGCCGGTATGGGCGGCGGCACCGGGACGGGCGCAGCGCCCGTCATCGCCAAGGCAGCCCGCGACAAGGGCATCCTGACCGTGGGCGTCGTCACCAAGCCATTCGCTTTCGAAGGCTCGCGGCGCACTCGCTCGGCTGACTCGGGCATCGAGGAGCTTCAGCAGCACGTCGATACCCTGATCGTCATTCCGAACCAGAACCTGTTTCGCCTCGCCAATTCGGACACGACCTTCAAGGAAGCGTTCGAGATGGCCGACGAGGTGCTGCAGCAGGGCGTTCGGGGTATCACCGACTTGATGGTCATGCCCGGCCTCATCAACCTCGATTTCGCCGACGTGCGCTCGGTGATGGGCGAGATGGGCAAGGCAATGATGGGCACCGGCGAAGCATCGGGCGACAACCGCGCCATCGAGGCTGCCGAGAAGGCGATCTCGAACCCGCTTCTCGATGGCGTTTCGATGAAGGGCGCCAAGGGCGTCATCATCTCGATCACTGGCGGCGAGGACATGCGCCTCATGGAGGTCGACGAGGCTGCAAGCCACATCAAGGAGCTGGTCGACCCCGACGCGAACATCATCTGGGGCTCGGCCTTCAACAATGACCTCGACGGCAAGATCCGCGTGTCGGTTGTCGCCACCGGTATCGAGGCAGACAGCATCGTCCAGCCCCAGCCGGCGAAGGTCTTCACCTTCCCCTCACGCTCGGCGCCCGCTCCGATTGTGGATGAAGCGCCATCCGAGCCCGAAGCTTCGGACGACGAAGATACGCTCGAGCTGACGGAAGAAGTCGCCAGCGACGAGGGCGAGGGCGACGGCGAAGAGCTGGTCCTCGACACCGACGACGTTCTCACAACGCCCGTCGGCGCGCCTCCGATCGCTCCCCCGTCCGACGAGGACGACGAGGCGGCTGCGGGGGCCGACGAGGAAACGATCGAGCAGCCCAAGGCAGCGACAGGGACCGGCGGGACGTTGTTCGAGCGCATGTCGAGCATTGCTCGCGGCGCTCCGAGGGCGCAGATCGATGGCGATCAATCCGGCTCGGATTTCAGCCGTGAGCCGCTCGATATTCCGCGCTTCCTGAATCGCCAGAACAACCAGTAACGCCCTCCCGCAAGAGGGAGCGCTTCAAGGAGCGGGCTAAGCGACGGTTTGGCCCGCTCTTTCGCATTTGACGCCAGCATGGGTTGCTTTCCGTTAAATTCAGCCCGGCCTACCGCCATGTCGGCACGGCTCGTCGTTAAAGGGCTAGGCAGAAAGCTTCTCGTAAGATTCTCTGCCGCACGGGGATCGAATGCGGTGGGAAATTCTATGATCTGCGCGCGCGTCGCGACGCTATTTCTGTCCGGAATTGCGCTCGGTCTGAGTGCGCTCCCGTCGGTTGCGGTCGCACAGGCCGTGCCCGTCTATGCCGAGAGCGCCTCGGACGCGCTGGCCCGCAATATCCGCACGCTTGCTGACGACCCCAAGAATTTCGCAGCTTTGGTCGCAGCCGGGAAGGCGTCGCTCAAGCTCGGCGATCCGCAGGCCGCGGCCGGCTTCTTCGGCCGCGCCCAGGAAGTGAACCCGAACAGCCCGCTGCCATTTGCCGGAATGGGCGCGGCGCTTGTCGCGACTGACGATCCGAAAGGGGCGCTTAACTATTTTGCAAAGGCGCAAAGCCTGGGCGGGAGCGTGACAAGCTTTGGCTGCGACCGCGGCCTCGCCTATGACCTTCTGGGTAAGCAGGTCGTAGCGCAAACCGACTATCGCGCCGCCATGAATGGCTCCGACCGCGATGAGGCTCGTCGGCGCCTGGCCCTCAGCCTCGCAATAAGTGGCAACAAGATGCTGGCACTATCGACGCTCGAACCGCTTCTGCAACGCCGCGACATCGGCGCCCAGCGCGTTCGTGCCCTCGTTCTGGCGGTCGACGGCGACATTGTGGGCGCGAATTCGGCTCTCGAATATACGATGCCCGGCGCTTCCGCTCGGATGAACCCGTTCTTTCGCCGGCTTCCGACCCTCACGGCGGTGCAAAAAGCCGCTGCGGTCCACCTCGGCATCTTCCCGGACAGCGGTACGGCAATTGCATCGAACGCAGGCCCTGCACCGGACCGCATGGGGTCGATCGAACAGTTCCTCGCTTCAGACGCCGACGGGCAGCCGCAAACCCAAGCCCAGCCTCAACAGGCTGTTGCCTATAATTACACTCCGAGGCCGGCTCCGGCAGTCGCACCGAACCAGCCGCCCCGGGTTCAGGTGGCCTCGGTCCCTCGCAACAGCATCATGAAGGCGACATCGCCCAACAATGAGCTCATCCAGACCCAGCGGGTGGCGTCGGATCCCGGCAGCAAGAAGATCTGGCTGCAGCTGGCGAGTGGGGCCGATTCTGCGGAACTCCCGCAGGAGTTCAGGCGGATAAAATCTCGCAAGCCGGCTCTCTTCGCCGGGCTCGGCGGCTGGATCGCCGATGGCGGAACCCGGGCCCGACTGCTGATCGGGCCGTTCCACAGCCGGGACGACGCGCAACTGTTCTCGGATGCGCTTGCCAGCGAACGGATCAATTCGTTCCCTTGGACGAGTCAGCCCGGACAGGTGGTCAGGAAGCTTCCGACCCAATAGACCGCACCGCGATGACGGTGCTCGCATCCCTCGCTTCCGCCCCGAACCGCTCGCGCGGCCGCCTGCACCCGGAAGACGACAGTGGGCCGCGCGGCCCTCGCGATATATTCCAGCGCGACCGCGATAGAATCATCCATTCGATTGCTTTCAGGCGCCTCCGGCACAAGACGCAGGTCTTTGTCGCTCCGGATGGCGATCATTATCGCGTTCGCCTGACGCACAGCCTGGAAGTCGCGCAGATCGGCCGGACGATCGCGCGAGCGCTGGGTCTTAACGAGGATCTCACAGAGACGTTGTGCCTGGCGCACGACCTTGGGCATCCGCCGTTCGGCCATGCAGGAGAGGACGCCCTTCAGGACGCAACTGCGGACGCCGGCGGCTTCGACCACAATGGCCACACGATCCGTATCGTTTCTCAGCTTGAGACGCCCTACGCCGGCTTCGACGGGCTGAACCTCAGCTGGGAGGCGCTTGAGGGCCTGGCGAAGCACAACGGACCGGTCGCGGCGCCGGAATGGGCGCTCGCTGAGGCGAATTCGGAATTCGACCTTGAGCTCGACAGCTGGCCTTCGCTGGAAGCCCAGGTGGCGGCGATCGCGGACGATATCGCCTACGACAATCACGATGTGGATGACGGTCTCCGCGCCGGGCTGATCGACGTGGAGGCGCTGCTGGAGGTTCCGCTCGTGGAACGGCACTGGCGAGCGATCGTGGAGCGCTCAGGTGAGCTTCCGCCGGACAAGATGCAGCGGGCTTTGGTCCGCGATCTCATTGGAACGATGGTCGGTGACGTGATCGCGGAAACGCAGCGCCGTGCTTGCGAAGCCGGGGTCGGCACCGCCAGCGAAGTGAGGGCCGCCGGCGTGCAGCTCGCTGGCTTTTCGTCGCAGCTTGGCAAGGACGAGGAGGTGTTGAAGCGATTCCTCTACGACCGGCTCTATAACGCGCCCGAGCTGCTCTCCGTGCGAGCCGAAGCGCAGCGCGTCGTTACCGATCTCGCCAATGCGTACAGGGCCAATCCGAAGCTGCTTCCTTCCGAATGGCGAAGCTCCGATGAGCTTGGGCAAGTTCGCCGCATTGCCGACTTCATTGCAGGCATGACGGATCGCTTCGCAATCGCTCAGCATTCGGGATTGATCGGTCCGGTCAAGCTTCCCGACCGCTTCTGACAGGCGTTGATTTCTTGCTCTACATTAACAATCTGAGACTACTTAACATTCGGCGTTACCTATACTATCGGAAGTTAGTAGCTTTGAGTCGGGAGAGTTAAAGTCGATATCGCCCACCATGACTGGGCGGCCGAAGACAGCCGCCAGATTGCAAGGCGACTGCTGCGCCTGCGCCAGCAGCGTCAGCGACACTTCCTGCCCGTCGACGCCACAGGCCCCGCCTGGGACTTGATGCTGGTCCTCTTCGGGCTTCCTGCCGCGGAGAAAGATCTTTGCGTAGGTGACCTCGCGCTTCGCGCGGACGTCCCGCGAACGACGACCGTCCGCTGGCTTAGGCAACTCGACAAGCATGGCTTCGTCACGCTGTTCGACGACAAGAAGGACAAGAGGGCGGTCCGCGTTCGCCTCACGCCCGCCGGAGATCGTGCCGTCCATACTGCATTCGCCTCATCGGGCCTGAAGGTCGCCTGAGCACGGGCGCGTATCGCGCGCTCCTCGGCCGCGGTTTGAAACGTCGCGCATTTCCTCGCGCCATGGCCATAGTGACGAGCGGATGAGCCTGCGCTAGACGCGCTCACTTCCGCTCACAGGTGAAACAATTGAGCCTCTACGCCCAATATTCGGCGCTCCTTGGCGGAGTGCTTGACGAACTTCAGTCCGAAGGCGCGCTTCCGCCGGATTTGGAGCGGAAGTCGGTGGCTGTCGAGCCGCCGCGGGACCCCGCGCATGGCGACCTTGCGACCAACGCCGCTATGGTCCTCGCCAAGCACGCGCGTACCAATCCCCGGGCGTTGGCAGAATTGATCGCGCCGAAGCTGAAGGCCGTCCCTGCAGTGACCTCGGTCGAGATCGCCGGGCCCGGGTTTATCAACCTCCGCCTGTCCCCGGACGCCTGGCGCGACGAGCTGACGACCATCCTTCGCGAGGGTGAAAATTACGGCCAATCGAATGTCGGTGCCGGCGAGCGCGTGAACGTCGAATATGTGTCGGCGAACCCGACCGGTCCGCTGCACATGGGCCACTGCCGCGGTGCCGTTGTCGGAGATTCCCTCGCTCGCGTTCTCGAGGCCGCGGGTTTCCGGGTCACCAAGGAATATTACGTCAATGACGCGGGTTCGCAGGTCGATTCGCTCGCTCGGTCCGTGCATCTGAGGTATCGCGAGGCGCTCGGCGAAGACATCGGCGATATTCCGGAAGGCATGTACCCGGGCGATTACCTGAAGCCGGTCGGCGAAAAGCTGGCAGGCGAATTCGGCGACAAATATGCGAGTGCCGACGAGGGCGAATGGCTGGCGCTTTTCCGCGAGCGGGCAATCGCCGCGATGCTCGACCTAATTCGACACGATCTCGGCCTTCTTGGAATTCATCACGACTTGTTCGCATCCGAGGCCGAGCTTCAAAAGGAAGGCGCCGTCGACCGGGGACTCGACACGCTTCGCGCCAAGGGGCTCGTCTACGAAGGCATGCTCGAAAGGCCGAAGAGTCTCACTGAACACGACGAATGGGAGCCGGTCGAGCTGACGCTCTTCAAGTCGACGCAATTCGGCGACGACCAGGACCGGCCGATGAAGAAATCGGACGGCAGCTGGACCTACTTCGGCTCGGACGCCGCCTATCACCTGAAGAAGGCTGAAAGCGCCGACCACCTGGTGAACATCTGGGGAGCTGACCACGCCGGCACCGTGAAACGGGTCCAATCGGCGGTACGCGCGCTGACCGACGGTCGCGTCGACCTCGACGTCAAGATCGTCCAAATGGTGAAGCTGTTCCGGGCAGGCGAGCCCGTGAAGATGTCGAAGCGCGGCGGGACATTCGTGACCCTCGCCGACGTCGTCCGTGAAGTCGGCAAGGACGTGGTGCGCTTCATGATGCTGACTCGGCGTGCCGACGCCCCGCTCGATTTCGACTTCGCCAAGGTCGTCGAAGCGTCGAAGGACAATCCCGTCTTTTACGTTCAATATGCGCACGCGCGTATAAGCTCGCTGAAGCGCAAGGCGGCGGAGGCGGGGATCGATCTCGCGAGCAAGGCGGACCTGGCGCTCCTGGACGACGAGGAGCTGGCGCTCGTGAAGCTTGCGGCGCAGTTCCCGCGCACGGTCGAGGGTGCGGCGATGGCGCACGAGCCGCACCGGATCGCCTTCTACCTTTACGAATTGGCGGCATCTTTCCACGCCTTGTGGAACCGCGGGAATGACGATCCCGACCGGCGCTTCCTGATCGAGAAAAACCCACAGCTTTCTCGGGCGCGTCTGGAACTGGCGCTCGGCATCGGGCAAATCATCCGCAGTGGGCTCGACCTCATGGGCGTCGAGGCCGCCGAGGAGATGCGGTGAGATGAGCGACCTGCGCAGCGGCTACGATGAAGACTCGCTGCCCTGGCTCCAGGAAGTCGAGGATGAGGACGCTCCTCGCGGCATAACCGGGCGTGCCATGCTTTTGGGCATAGTGCTGGTCGCGCTTGTCGCCGCCGCGGTCGCGGGCGGTTTCTACTGGATGGGAAGTCGCGGCACGCCCGTCTCGGGAGGACCGGAGCTTATCCGCGCGCCCGACACGCCGTACAAGGTCAAGCCGAACGATCCCGGTGGCTTGGATATTGCCGGCGAGAGCCAGACGACGTTCGAAACCAGCGCAGGCGAGGATGTCGATTCTCAGCTGAACCTCGGCGCGACGGGCCGCGAGGATGTCACCACAGTCGCTCCCAAGGAGCAGCCGAAGCCAAACGAGCAGACGCCGCCAGCCGCAGTGGAGAGGCCTGAGCCGCCGAAGGCGGCACCCTCAGGCGCAGCCGGAAGCGTCATCCAGCTGGGAGCGTTTGCGAACCGTGCCCAGGCAGAACGCGCCTGGACCGCGCTTTCGAGCCGCTTCACATCCGTTGGAGGGCTGAACAAGATGATCGTCCCGTTCTCCGGCGGAATCCGGCTGCGAGCCGCCGCGTCGTCGCCCGCGCAGGCACAGGAAGTGTGCAATGCATTGAAGGCCGCTGGCGAAGCGTGCTTCGTCGCCCGGTAAGCGCCCCGTGCAAGCGGCAATCTATGGCCTCGAAGGCTTGGCACTTTCGGCTGCCGAACGAAGCTTCTTCAGGGACGCCGACCCCGCCGGATACATTCTTTTCAAGCGCAACTGCGGGGACCGCGAGCAGCTTCGCACCCTGACAGACGATCTTCGCAGCCTTTCCGGCCGCGCGGATCTTCCGATCCTGATCGATCAGGAGGGCGGCCGGGTCGCCCGGATGCAGCCGCCTGCATGGACCAAGTTCCCCCCCGCATGGCAATTCGCAGAGCTTTACCAAAAGGCCGCGATCTCGGCGATCGAAGCGACGATGGCGAACAGCCGTGCGCTGGCGCTGATGCTTCGTGACTGCGGAATCAATGTCGACTGCCTGCCGCTTCTAGACGTTCGGCAACAGGGCGCGGACGACATTATCGGCGACCGGGCGTTCGGGGCGGAGCCGATGCAGGTGGCGGCGCTGGGCCGGGCGGTTCTCGACGGATTCGCTTCAGCAGGCGTGGTTGGCGTGGTGAAGCATATACCTGGCCATGGCCGGGCCATGTGCGACAGCCACAAAGAGCTGCCCGTGGTCGATGCCAGCGACGAGGACCTCAAGTCCGACATAGAGCCATTCGCCAAGCTCAATTGGGCGCCGATGGGGATGATGGCGCATGTCGTCTACACCGCCTGGGACACGGTGCATCCGGCCAGCCAGTCCGATACCGTGATCCACGACATCGTTCGCGGCCGTATCGGCTTCGACGGCTGGCTGATGAGCGACGATATCGGGATGGAAGCCCTGAAGGGCGGCTTCGCCGAGCGGGCCGCAGGCGTGATCGACGCTGGGTGCGATGTCGCGTTGCATTGCTCGGGGAAGATGGAGGAGATGGTCGCGGTGGCGTCCGCCGTCCCAGCAATGCGCGCGCGGGCGGAGGAACGACTCCGCCAGGCGATGGTCATCGCGGCAGCGGACATTGACGGACCGCCCTTCGAGGCACTCATCGCCAAGCGCGATGAGCTTCTGGCGCTCGTCTAGGCCACTTTCGCACTCGCAGATGGTGAGCGGCCGTTCGTCGATGCGCAGGGTTGCTAGAAGCAACTAACTTTTGGCACTGTCCACCCTTCTTCCCTGACCCCGCCCACGAAAGATCTGCCCGATGCGATTTCTCCACGCCGTTTCGGCTCTTGCCCTTGTCACTGCAGCTCCCGTTTTCGCCCAGGATAAGGGCAAGAGCGTCGATGAGCTGCACAAGCAGGCAATGGCTGAGGCCGCAAAGGATGCGTGGACGGTCGCGCCAGTAGAAGAACGGACCGTTTCAGGCCATCACAGCGTCAATGCCGACGGGCGCACGCTGAAATATACGACGACGGCCGGGACACTCACCATCCGCGACAATGCCGGCAAGCCTACGGCGAGCATCTTCTACACGGCCGACACGCTCGACGGCGCCCCGGGTTCTCGCCGGCCTGTCATGTTCTTCTACAACGGCGGGCCGGGCTCGGCCTCGCTATGGCTTCGGATGGGATCTTTCGGGCCCGTTCGGATCCACAGCGACAATGCGAGCTACATCAAGCCCGCGCCATTCAACTTCGGCCCCAATCCCGACACTCTTCTTGGCACCACCGACCTGGTGTTCATCGACGCGCCCGGCACCGGCTATTCGCGGATGCTTGGCGACGCCAAGGGAAGCGACTTCTACGGCGTCGACCAGGACGCGGACGCGTTCGCTCGCGCGATCATTCGCTACGTGACGAAGTTCAACCGCTGGGACAGCCCGAAATTCCTGTTCGGCGAGAGCTATGGGACAACGCGCTCCGGAGCCCTGGCCTATGAGCTCCAGGACCGCGGAATGGCCCTCAATGGCGTCGTCCTGCTATCATCGATCATGAATTA
>Ga0207701_10003707_pt1 | contig 15630 bp, 14 predicted proteins | sample KBSSwiSSwithPhiX_FD_184294 | JGI IMG/M metagenome (GOLD analysis project Ga0207701, IMG submission 184294) | Switchgrass rhizosphere bulk soil microbial communities from Kellogg Biological Station, Michigan, USA, with PhiX - S5 (SPAdes) (version 2) | ecosystem: Environmental > Terrestrial >... | reverse complement strand
GCGGGGTGACGCGGTTACAGTCGATGGCATGCCGCCCGATTATGAGCCACGGACTCGGAGGGACATTACAGCCACGGAAGAACACGAAATGAAGGACCACGGAAGAACACGGATTAACACGGACGGAAAGGGATCCGTGTTGTTCCGTGTTCATCCGTGGCTAATTTTGGTCCGTGTTCATCCGTGGCTACTTTTGGTCCGCATTGATCCGCGGCTGCCGTTTGGCGAGCAGCTGTTGGGCGATGAAGGCGGCGCGGAACGCGTCGCTATAGCTGTTGCAGCGGAACCGGGACACCTCGTCGCGCCCATTCTTCACGAGTACGAGGTCGCGCTCCGCATGCAGCGCAACGGATATCGTGTGCCAGGCCGCGGCGATGGTCTTGCCGCTTCCCACGAAGAGCGCGCGATTGGCGGTCAGCAGCAGGCGTCCTGACGGCTGCCCGGCTTCCTCGGGCATCGATGCCGGTTCGGAATAATGGCAGGGCTCGCCGCGCACGACCCGGTGGCCGGTTTCCACGAGTGGCAGGCCTGACTCGTCAATCGCAGAGGCGAGCCTCTCGCGATCGATCAACGCCTGCAGCATCTCGCGCTCGATTTCTATCTCGTCTTCGGGGAATGCCAACGCGTCGAGGTCGTGTGCCAGTCGCGTGATTTTTCCCTGATCGGGCGCCGCGGCCGCCTGCCACCAGTGTTCGCGCCACCGTCGCAGCCGCGAATCGACGTGGGCAACTCCACGTTCTTTGAACCATCGCCACAGCCCCATCACACCCGCGCGTCCTCGTCCACTTGTCGGGAATCTGAACTCAATAACACGAGGTCGAGTTTCCTTGCCGCCACGGGCGATGTCAACCGGCCGGAAACGGCGGTTGGCGCTCACATTGCACTGTCGGGCTCCCGCGCGGCGGACGGGGCGGTGCCGCGGACGTTGACGGCAACCCGGGCTCGGTGCGACCAGGGCCGCGCGCGGCGCACGCCGTTGCGGAATTTGTGGATAGAATGATGGACAAATCTCCAGTGGTGATCGCGGTCGTCAACAACAAGGGAGGCGTCGGTAAGACCACGACGGCGGTAAACCTCGCGGCGGCGCTGGCGGGTCCGCGGCGGCGGGTGCTGCTCGTCGATCTCGACAGCCAGGCGTCGGCATCGTTGTGGCTCGGCATCCGGCGCAGTGAACTGCGGCCATCGTCGGCGAACTGTCTGCTGCAGGAACTGCCGGCGCAGCACGCGATTCGCTCGATCAGCGTCCCGCATCTCGATCTGATCACCGGCAGCGTCGAACTGGCCAACGCCGATCTCGCGCTGGCCGACGTTCCCGGCCGGGAACTGACGCTGAAAATCGCCCTGCAGCGTATTCGTTCGCAGTACGACGTCATCATTCTCGACTGCGCGCCCAACCTGTCGCTCCTTGGCGTCAACGCGCTCGTCGCCGCCGATGCGTTGATCGTCCCGGTGACGCCGCAGCCGCTCGCCCTCGAGGGGCTCACCAGCCTGCTTGCCTCGATGGAGACCGTCCGCCTGCGGCTCAATACACGCAACCACCTGCTCGGCATCCTGCTCTCGCTTGTCGATCCCGCGGCACGCAAGGCGCCGGCGCTGATCAAACAGCTCAGGACCCGGCACGGTGGCGACGTGTTTCGCACGGAGATCATCGCCAGCCGCGCGTTGGAGGAGGCACCGATGACCGCCAGGACGGTGTTCCAGTTCGCACCGCGGTCGAAAGCGGCTGATGCGTTCCGTCGACTGGCCGGAGAAGTCCTCGAGCGACTCCGCGCCCGCCGCTCGCTGACTGCCTGAAGTCCGTCAATCCGTCAGGATCCACGCGTTTGGGGTGGAATAATAAGGCCCGCTAGCGTCTGGTTGCACGGTCGAGCTTGAACTAACCGATGCTGACAGTGTTAAATAGCGTGTCTACTCAATCATTCAGCATGCGCGTAATTAGGGATGGATATAATTACGCCACGTCGTCCCGAACGAGCACGGAAGCGGGGGAGTTGGATGGCGCGACGTCGCAGGGTCAAACGTTTCAAACCATCGCCTGACATCTTCGCGCCGACGCGGCGCACCACCACTGGCAAGCGCAAGCCCGGACGGCCGCCCGTTCACGACGAGGCGTGGACGAAAGTCACGGTCGTGCTCTTCAACCGGCAGATCGTGTTCCTCGATCGACTGGCGGCCAACATCCGCGCCCAAAGCGGCGCCGCCATCAGTCGGGCGCAGCTGATTCGCGCGCTGCTCGATGCCGTGGCCGACGCGGACGTCGATCTGACGACGTCGACGTCGGAGATGGATCTGAAGGCCACCATGCTCGCCCGCCTCGGCAAGTATCGGATGTAGCGCTCGATTGTCGCTCGGCGTCAGCGCAAAGTCAGAAACGCTAACATTGACGTGTGTCAGAATGCGTCATCTTCGTCGGCCTCCCTGCCTCGGGGAAGACCACGTTTTATCAGCGCCGGTTCGCTGGCACCCACGAGCACATCAGCAAAGATCTCTGGCCGAACACCTCGAACAAGGACAGACGCCAGGCTGAATTGATGCGGCAGGCCCTGTCGCAGGGGCGGTCGGTCGTCATCGACAACACCAATCCTGCGCCGGTCGACCGGGCACCGGTTATCTCGCTGGCGCGCGAGTTCGGCGCGCGTGTCGTGGGCTACTACTTCATCGCGACGACGCGAGAGGCGGTTGGCCGCAATCGGGGGCGGGAAGGAAAGGCGCGTGTTCCCGACGTCGCGATCTTCACGCGCGCGAAGCGCATGGCGAAACCGCTACTGGAGGAAGGCTTCGACCAGTTGTATTCCGTGGCGATCGATCCCAACGGCGATTTCAGCGTACAGCCGATGACCGTCCCGTCTGTGGAGGATTGAGCGAAGACCCGCGCGCCGACGCCACCGACGCAAACGCGGTGTCGTTCGATTCGTGAGCGACCCGGTATAAGAGCGGTGCCGTCCGGCGGAATGCGTCAATCACCGCGGGATCGAAGTGCGTGCCCTCGCCGTCGACGATCAGTTCGACGGCACGTTCGTGGGGCATCGGCCCGCGGTAGCAACGAGCGGTGGTCAGCGCATCGTAGGCGTCCACGACCGCCATCACCCGCCCTGGAATCGGGATCTGTTCTCCCTTGAGACCGCGCGGATATCCTGCCCCATCCCAGCGCTCGTGATGTGTATAGACGATGTCTTTCGCCATCGTCAGCGTCTCGTCGTCGTCGGCATTCGCGCGTTTCTGCGCCGTCGTGATCACCTTCAAGCCGTAACCGGGATGTTTCTTCATCTCGCGGTACTCATCGTCGGTCAACGCCCCTGGCTTGTTCAGCAATTGATCGGGGATGCCGACCTTGCCGATGTCGTGGAGCGGCGCCAGCGTCGAGAGCATCTCGATGTGCGGCGGCGTGAGGTAGTCGCGAAAGCGCGGATGATCGCAAAGCTGCATCGCGAGCAGGCGGCTGTACTGCTGGGTGCGGCGGGAATGACTGCCGGTCTCGGCGTCGCGAATCTCCGTCAACGACAGCAGCGACTGCACCATCATTCGCTGTGCCGCTTCACTGTCGTCGGTCGCCGATTCTGCGCGGTGTCGCTCCTGCGCCAGCTTCGCGAGCGTCGCCGCCAGCATCGACGCCAGCAGTCCGATCGCAGGCAAAACGGGGGACAGATAGACTCCCGTCCCGGTCATCAGCCATCCGGAACCGCGCCATGCACCGGCCAGCAGCAGCAATCCCGCAGCACTGCCCCAGGCGAGGCCAAATCGCGCGACGAGGATGGTCACGCCGATTCCGAGACCCACAACCGCGGCCAACTCAATCGAAGGCGCGTCGGCAGGCCGGGCGATGAAGTCACCGCGAAGCAGATTGTCAGCGAGCGTTGCCTGGACCTCGACGCCGGGAAACAGCGTATCGAACGGCGTCGCGACCCCGTCGCGCGTGCCCAGCGCCGTTGCGCCGACAACGGCAATTCTGTTTCTGACCGCCGCCGGCGACGCGCGGCCTTGCAGGACGTCAACGGCGGACACGTAACGGAGCGATCGCGTTCGTCCTCGATAGCGCAGCAAAAGATTGCTGCGCGCGTCGAGTGGCACCTCTCGCGCGTCCAGAACCAGCGACGTCGCGTTGACGTTCAGCATGCGCAGGGCGATCGCACGAGCGCCGGTCGCGGCCATGGCCGCGGCAAGTCCGAGCGCCGGGTAGAGGCGGCCCTGATGCTCGATGACGAGCGGCAGCCGACGCAACATACCGTCGGAATCCGGAACCGCGTTCAGGAATCCCGACGCCTGTGCGGCACCTGAGATTTGCGGCAGGCTGCAGACCACGCCTGTTGCACGAAAGACCGGCAACTCGGCGTTGTTCGCCCCCGACTGCACAACTGGCATCGTGAGGGGACTGAGCGCGCAGTTGGTCGACCGTTTCGCGGTGTCATTGAAGGTGAAGGCGTAACCGACGACGACGTGACCCTGTCGCAGTGCCGAGGCGAGTGCGGCATCGGTCTCGTCGGTGCGGGCGGAATCGGCCCGCTGAAAACGATCGCTCTCGGGAAAGATCACGTCGAGCGCGACGACCACGGCGCCCATTTCACCAAGACGCGTCACAAGCTCGGCGATCACATCGCGGCCCCAGGGCCATTGGCCGACCGTCGCGAGGCTGCGCTCGTCGATATCGATCACCGTGACGCGACTGCTGTCTTGTGCGGTTGCTGGGAGTGCCCGGAGAAATCCGTCGTAAACACGTCGATCGAGCTGAGTAAGCGCGGCCGGTCGCCAGATCGCCAGACCGACGGTCAGCAGTGCAGGGATCACCCCGCAGAGCAACACCAGCCGCCGGGCGGTGACACGCGGGTTCGGGGTTTTTTCCACCGTGGTACGGGTCGGACTCGAAGCGACCGTCAGAATGGAACCGCTTAAACATACCCCGTTTGGGGGCTAGAACTGAAAAGTCTCCCCGAGAGGCTCAGAAGGCGAAACGAACGCCCCACTGAAGCTGTCGGGCGTCTCGGGCGGCAGAGCGCTGTAAAAACGCTGCGGAATTGATGTTCGAACCAGCATTTGGAGGGGAGCCAACCGGCGGCCTCAGATTCGAATGATTCGTCAGGTTGAAGGCCTCGAAAAGGAATTCGAGGCGATTTCGCCCGAAGTCGAAGGTCTTTGAGACGCGCATGTCGAGCGATGCGAAGAGGTCAAGTTTCAACTGCGCGGGGTCGATTGGCTGCAGATTGAGCGTCGTGAAGGTCGCGCGGAGGGCATTGATGGCCGCGAGTGATTCCGCGACTCGAGTTCGGCCAACCGTAATTGGAATGCTGGGCGGCAAATCGCCGACCTGAATCGTGTCGCCATCGAGATCCGTTCCAGCCTGAACCTTCATCGGAGCGCCGCTCGACACCTTCGCGATTCCGCCGATCTGGACCTCCCAGGGCACCACCAACGTGCCGGCGATGGCCAGCGCATGCCGCTGGTCCGAAGGGTTGTAGCCACGTTCGTGCGGCGTGCGCTGCGTGCCGCGCGTCGAGAGAAAGAAATCGACGCCGTCGAGGTAACTGCGCGAAAGCGCATATGAAATATTGAACGAGCTTTTCGCGGATGGATGCAGCCGGACTTGTGATTCGAGCGCGTCGTACCAGCTGTCGCTGAAGTTCTCGAGAGCGAGCACCTGGCCGAATTGCGAAACCGGTCGCGGATTCGCCGCGTTCACCGGGCCGCTCGGCGGCAGGTTGCGATCGGTGAAGCCGGTCTGGCGTGTGGCGGCTGAATGAACGTAGTTGACGTCCAGCGCGGTCGTATTCGAGATCTGCCACGCGACTCCCGCCGTTCCGTTCATCGCGTAAGGTTGCACGAAATCGTCAGGGATGAGCGTGCCGATCTGTCGCGGTCCTTCGCAGGCGAAGGTCCCATCCGGCCTCTGCGGACCGAGCACGGCGGCGATGTCGGGGAAGAATCGCAGGCAGGCGGCGTTGGTAATGCGGATAGCGCGGCTTGCGATCTGGTTCATCGCCCGCAATTGGAACCATGGTCGATTACGGGTGACATACATCCCCCATCCGCCCTTCGCGATCAGCCGCCCGTTGCCCCGCGCATCCCAGGTAAGCCCGAGTCGGGGCTGAAGATTGTTCGTGTCGGTGCCGCGATCACCGCTGATGAAGCGTTCAAGGCCGGCCATCGCGGGGTCGCGAAGGAGCCCATCGTAAAAAGCATTCAAGCGCAGATGCACATCGATGTCGTAGCGAACGCCTGCATTCAGGAACCACCGCGGACCAAGCCGCCAGTCATCCTGGACGAATCCACCAAGCTCGCGCGAGGTGTAGTTGACGACGCTCGGACCCTGGATCGTGAATACCGTCGGCCATGTGCTGGAATCCGCCGGGTTGAACGCGCGCTCGGTCGCGAAGTTGAAGACCCCGTTTTCGAGCGCGTGCGAATCGTTATCATGTGTGGTGTAGGCGAACTCTCCCCCGATTTTGATTTCGTGCCCGCCAGTGTGAATGTAGACCTCGTTGGAGGCGACGACTCGCGTCCGCGACAGAATCTGAGAGTCGTTGTTGGTTTGACCCGTCGTGCCGGACGGCCGCACGATACCGACGTCCGAGGTTCGTGGCGTCGTTCCCAGCGCATGATTCAGCGCATAGAAACGGAATCCATTGGCGAGGTGCTCTCGCGGCGTCCACATGTATTCAAGCGTCGTCCGGTGAGAGCGATTGCGCGTGTCAACCTGGCTCGAGTCTGACGTTGGAGAGAGCAGCGATCGAAGCGACTGCTGAGAATCCGATCCATAACGGAGCGACAGGGTGTGCGCAGCCTGAAACCGATGGTCCAGGCGGGCGGCGACGGTTCTGTTATCAGACGCCGCCGGGAAGACACCATTTTCGGTCGCCGCGAGTGGATTGTCCGGAGGCAGCGCGATCAAACGAACGTTGTCGACGTTGTCGCCTTCGATCGCGGCGAAGAAATGGCTGCGATCGCGGATCACCGGTCCCCCGAGCGACATGCCCACTCGTTGTTCATCGAATGGAAGGATCTGCGACGCCATCGGGTTTCTGGCGTTCAGCGTGTTGTCGCGACCGAAGTAGAATGCCCGGCCACCAAGCTGGTTGGTGCCCGAACGGGTGACGACCGTGACGACGGCATTCAACGCGTGGCCATACTGTGCGTTGAATTGACCACGATAGACCTTGAACTCTTCGACCGCATCCTGTCCGATGTTCATCGTCGGACTGCCCCACTGCGCGTCGTCGATGTCCCCGCCATCTACAATCGTCGTATAGCCGCTGCGCTGGTCCGCCGGACCGCCAAAGCGGGTGATGGCAAATCGCGTGACCGTGCCATTGACCGGACCTGATCCAGGAAGCAGCTGGGCAAGGGTCAGGAAATTGCGGTCGAGGATCGGGAGCGCATCGACCTCGGCCTTCGTGATTGCCGATGATGGTTCGGAGCGCGTGACCTCGAGGAGTGCAGTCTCTGTCGTTACGGTAACGCGATCTTTCACGCCAGCGAGCGCCAGCGTGAAGTTCACCGTCATTTCGCCATCGACGACCAGAGTGACACGCCTCGTCACCGGGGCGAACCCCTCGTGTTCGGCTGTAATTTCGTAGTTGCCCGGGAGCAGTCCTACGGCGCGGTAGATTCCACTCGTGCTTGTCTTGATTTGCTGCCGGCGTCCATTGAGCAGGTGTGCGATCGTGACGACAGAATCAGCCAAGGATGCGCCGGAGGCATCAACGATCGCACCGGTCACGCTGGCGCCAAGCGGCTGCCCGTTGGTTGTCGCCGGAATGACGAGCAGCGCAACAAACAGAAGCATCTTCACGGCGTTAGCCTCGCATCTTCGAGTAGCCGCAGGAGGATGGCAGCATATATCCATTACTTCCGTCCCGAACGAAGGTCTCTCCATGAACGAGACTAAGATAGAGGCGCTTCGCCCGCCCTTTCTTCGGAAATGCATGGGAATTCCATGGGGATTGGTTAGCCGTGCGACTTCAGCTCGGTGACTTGACGTTCGACGGAGATTCCCGGCAGCTCCTTCGTGGTGCCGACGAGGTGCATTTGTCCCCGAAGGCGTTCGAGCTGCTCAAGGTGCTGATCGATCGGCGTCCGCGCGCCTTGTCGAAACAGGAACTCCACGAGCATCTCTGGCCAGACACGTTTGTCTCGGAAGTCAACCTGGCCAGTCTGATCGCCGAGATCCGCTCAGCGCTGGGCGATACGGCCCACGAGCCGACGTTCATCCGCACCGCCCGCCGGTTTGGTTACGCCTTTTGCGGAAATGCCGCGGAGGCGGTCGAAACGTCCGTCGTCGAACTACCGGCGAGCTTCTGCTGGCTGATCAAGGACGGCCGTCGCGTGCCACTCAAAGCCGGTGAAAACCTGATCGGCCGCGACCTCGACGACGGGATCCGCATCGATTCGCCGACGGTCTCGAGGCGTCACGCCCGGATTTCCATCTCCGAGACGGAAGCGGTCCTGGAGGATCTCGAAAGCAAGAACGGCACGTTCGTCGGAGACCATCAGGTTTCCGAGCCGGTGCGATTGAACGACGGTGATGAGATTCGCACGGGTTCCGTTGTCATGCGATTCCGGATGACGTCGCGCAAGGGTCCTACCGCCACCTGGCACGGAGCAGGGTGACTACTTGTTCAACTGCGACGCCCAGTTCTGCACGACAACGATCTGCGCCGCCTCCCGCTGACGATCGCCTGGTGCGACGCTGATCAGAAAGCGTTGGCCGTCTGGCGACACGTCGTAGCCGACATTGCGGGCACGATTCCGGAAGCCGGTCTCCCTGTCGATGGTGAAGAGCTTCACAGGCACGCCGGCCCTGAACACTGGCGTGTACTCGATGGGGACCATCATGACAGCCTTGCCGTCGGCCGTCATGTAAAAGAGTTCCCGGCCATTGGCGCGCCATCGAGGTGCGAGCCCGCCGCCGGTCGAGACCCTGACTTTTCCGCCTTTCCGTTGTTCGAACGGCGCGATCGAGACTTCAGGATGACCCGACTCGTCCGATACATATGCAATCCAATGCGAGTCGGGGGAAAACCGGCTGCCCCATTCACCGAACGCCGTGTTGAGCAACGGTCGCGCCTTGCGATCACCGGCGAGCGACAAGACCCACACATCGTTGCCAGTCTGCCGATTATCATCGGTGTAAGACAGCCAGCGGCCATCCCTTGACCAATCGTCGGGCGCCTGAAAACCTGTTTGGACGAAGAGCACATCTTCCGGTCCCATCCCGTCGGCGCTCTTTGTGAAAAAGTCCGATGATGCATCCTTTCCCGTCCCGCGATCCGATCCAAAGATGATGCGTTGTCCATCAGCGGACCAGACGGGCAGCGTCTCGTCATTCACATCCGAAGTGAAGCGGTTGTTCACGGCGCGCTTGAAGTGATACATCCACAAATCCGAGGTCCCGCGGTGCGGGTCGACGACCTCGACGGCCGCCTGCTCGCCGTCGGGCGAAATCCGTAGATTGCCGAACCGCTGATCCGTCCAAAGGCGCTCGAGCGGTTCTCCGCGTCGGCCAAACCACATGAGATCAAGAGGTCCTGCCGCCCCGCGATACACGAGCTTGGTGTCTGACACCGAAAACCCTGCCGCCCCGGTCGATCGGTAATAGTCCAGATCATCTGCGATGCGAACGGGTTCTCCTGTCGTTCGCAGGTCATCGAGATCGAACTTCTGCGCCAGAAGTGCGCCCTCGTGCACGTAGAGCAGATGTCCCGATGGTGCATACACGACGCGCGAATTCAGGCGCGCGATCTCTTTTGTCTCCCTGGAATCGAGGGACCCGACGTAGATGATTGGTGTGGCTCGCCGCCCGTCTTCCCCCAGCCACGTCGCGGTGTAGAGAAACTGCTGGCCATTGGGAAGCACGCTCGGCCAGTAATGATTCAGTTCACTCCGCTTGGGGTCCACGCGGGTGATCTGGGTCGGCGCGCCTCCGTCCGCCGACACGCGATACAGTCCCTTACGGAACTCGCTGAAAAGGATCGTGCCGTCTGGCAGCCAGGACGACAGCCCGGAAACCGATCCAGCACAGATGACGCGGGTTGGACCGCCCGTGAGTTCCACTTTTTTCAATCGTCCTTCGCCGGCTGCGAAAAACCCGATGAAGCGACTATCCGGTGACCAGAACGGCGAACTCGCTCCTTCGGTGCCTGCGAGCAACCGTGGCTTCAACGAATCGAATGAGTGAACCCAGAGCCGTTCTGTGCCCTCAGTCGTGGCGATGATGGCCAGGTGACGACCGTCGGGCGATACCGCGATTCGAGTTTCCGCGCGCGCGCCAGCGACCGTTGTGCCCGCGGGGAACTCGACGACGAACCGCGTGATTTCGGCGGACGGTTTCGGCCGCAGCACATTCGCACCGAGCACTCCCAGTAGTGCCATGGCCGCGAGACCGATGGCGGACCAGCCAACGATGGCGATCGTTCGCCGCGGTCGTCGCCGCACGATCTCCGTCCGTCCTGGATCGTGACCGTTTGCCAGCCAGTCAATCGCAGCCTTGAGATCGCGCGCTGTCTGCCATCGCTCGTCGGGGTTCTTCGCGAGACACCGTTCGGCAAGGTAATCGAGCGACTTCGGCAGTCCGTTCGCCGAGTGCCCTTGCCGGGACGTCGAGATCGCGGGTGGGTGGGCGGTGAGGATGGACGCAATGATGCTGGCCTGACTGTCGCCATTGAAGGCTTTGCGGCCCGTTGCCATTTCGTACAGCAAGGTGCCAAAGGCAAAGACATCGGTGCGCGCGTCAGCATCCTTTCCCTCCAACTGTTCCGGCGCCATGTACTGAACGGTCCCGATAATCGTGCCTTCCGCTGTCGCCCGTCGATGATCGAATGACGCGGTTGAGAGCAGCCCCTTTGATTCGAGCAGAGGCGCCCGGGCAAGACCGAAGTCGAGCAGCTTCGCGCCCGACCGAGTGAGCATCACGTTGCTCGGTTTCAGATCGCGATGGACGATGTGCTGCCGGTGGGCGCAGTCGAGCGCATCCGCGATCTGGCCGGCGTAGCGAAGGACCTCGTTCGGTTCGAGCGGACCCCGCACGAGCCGGTCATCGAGCGTCTCGCCGTCGACGTACTCCATGACGATGAAGATCCGATTGTCGTGTTCGCCGACATCGAACAGTGTGCAGATGTGCGGGTGGTTGAGCGAGGAGATCGCGTGGGCCTCGATTTCGAGTCTGTGGCGGCGATCCGGACGCTCGGCGTGATCGGGAGATAGAAGTTTGATCGCAACGACACGATCGAGACGTGTGTCGCGGGCCTTGTAGACCTGCCCCATTCCGCCGGCACCCATCAGCGACAGGATTTCGTACGGGCCGAGTCGAGCGCCGGCTGCCAGCGTCATGTCAGGCGTCGTAGAGCCTATGGAAAACCCGGCGAACGCCTACGGCTCGCCAAAGACTCTGTCGCGCGGAGCCCTCATATTACGCCCACTTGGCGACTCAAGGAGGGCGAGATGGAGCGACTGTGGAGAATATTTGCGCTGGTAGCGGCGTCGGCGGCTATTGGCTATCTCACGACTGCGTGGGTTCGCGATCAGATTGCGGCCTTCGGCGGCGATCCGGACAACCTCACGATTGCCGGACAGTCGGCAGGCGGACACAGCGTCGCGCTTCACCTCGTCTCGCCTGGCAGCGCGGGTCTCTTCCATCGCGCGATCATGCAGAGCGGGTTTGCATCGGTACGCTGGCGCACCGCCGCTGACGCGCGCGTCCAGGGAGAGGAGTTCGCCGGTGCGCTGGGCTGCACGAGCAGCGATCCCGCGGCGCTCGCCACCTGTATGCGGTCGAAGAGCCGGGAAGCGATCCTGCTCGCTCGTCCGCCGGCGCTCGCCGAACAGGTCCTCGAAACAGGCCGATCGCAGTGGACGCCTATCGTCGACGGCGTCGAAGTTCCGGATCAACCTCGCGCGCTGTTCGAGCAAGGCGCGTTTGCTCGAGTTCCCACCAGGCGCGCCGTGTTGCGCGTCTGATCGAAGCGACGAAGACTCCCGTGTATCTCTATTCATTCGAGTACGAAATCGATCCCGTGGTTCCCGACCGTGTCGCTCATGGGATGGACGTGAATTTCGTATTCGGGAACAACTTTGCGTACTGGACACGTTTCGCAAGCACCGGCTCGCCCAATGAAGAGGAGGGAACCTCTTTGGAGTGGCCCGCGTTCAAACATCCGACCGGAAGCGGACGGGGCGCGGACATGTATCTGATCCTCGACGGCGCGACTCGACAGGCCAAACGACCACATGAGTCGCGTTGCGACCTCTGGGAGCCGTTCTTCTTCAGGTCGATAACTGGTTCAGTGCCGGCATCTACCCCGTAAGCACGGGCGACGTGTAATTTCAGATCCACTGAACAGCTCAGGTCGCTTAGTTTGCAACGGTTCGGTTTGCTGATTTGTGCAAACGACCATGTGGGCTGGACGCCATCTCTCTCCTCGACAGCTCTGGCCACTCTTCATAGCAGTCTTGCTCGCCGCGTGCGGCGGATCCGCGACCACCAGTGTCAGTGCTCCAACGCTCACGAAATGCGCCGTGGCGATCAGCAACAGTCCGCCAGAAGTTCCGGCCTCAGGGGGCAGCGGCAGCCTTGCCGTGAACACCGAGCGTGAATGCGCGTGGTCGGCCAGCTCAAAAGATCCATGGATCACCCTCAGCGCCACCAGTGGGCAGGGGGAAGCGACCATCGGATATACGGTGCAGCCCAATCCGAATGGCACCCGCCGACAGGGCCATCTCGCCGTGTCAGATCAAACCGTCGAGGTGACGCAGGCCGCGGCACCATGCCATTACACGCTTTCCCCATCAAGCACCGATGCGTCGTCGGCGCAGGTTGAACTGTCGATCGCGCTGACCGCAACGGCGGGGTGTTCGTGGAGCGCGCGCAGCGGTGTGGACTGGATCGGTAGTCCGATTCCAAGTTCAGGTGCCGGGAGTGCCACCGTAAGGGTGCCGATCGCCACCAATACGTCGCAGGCGCGAACCGGGACCGTCACGCTCGGCGATGCGATGTTCCGGGTAAATCAGGCGGCCGCCCCGGCTCCAGCCCCGACGCCGCCGGTGCCAACGCCCACTCCCACACCGACACCACCGCCCACTCCCACGCCGCCGGTGCCGACGCCCACTCCCACACCGACGCCGACTCCACCGCCCGATCCCGCACCGGCGCCAACACCGCCAAGCTGCACCTATGGTGTGTCGCCGACCTTGATCTCGATTGATCCCAGCGGCGGCCAGCGAACCATTACCGTGACCTCGGCGCAAGAGTGCGCCTGGAATGCGAGCAACGGGGTCAACTGGATCCACCTGGTCTCCGGCGCAGCCGGTTCGGGGAACGGACTGGTCGCGCTGGACATCGAGCGCAATACCGGATCCGCTCGCAGTGGAACCATCACCGTCGCGTCGCAGACCGTCACCGTTCAGCAAGCCGCCCCGCCTCAGGAAGGTTCGTGCTCGTACAAGCTCAAGCCGAACAACTATCACTCGGGACGGGGGCCGGACGACATCGATGTCGACGTGACCACCGATCCGGGTTGCACGTGGACGGCGACTAGCACTGTCACCTGGGTCACGGTCGTGGAGGGGGCCACCGGCACTGGCAAAGGCAAGGTTCGCCTCCTCGTGCAAGCCAATGATGGTCCCGCGCGCAGCGTTGTGCTCACGATTGCGGGCCAGCCGTTCGCGCTCAGACAGGACGCCGCGCGTTGATCCGGCCTCGCGGCTGACCCCGCAATCCGCCCGATCACGTGTCCCCACCGGAGAACGTATCCGGATCCGTATCTTTTTGCTGACTCAGGGAAACTAGAGGACATGACCGATCCGGAGTTCCGAAAGGCTTTCTACGTTCACAAGGATGTCCTCTACCGCTTCGTATATCGGATGACCGGATCGGCGAACGGTGCCGAGGACATCGTGCAGGAGTGCTTTCTGACGCTGTGGCGCAAGCCCGAGGCGTACGATCCGAATCGCGGAACGCTGCGGGCGTTTCTGCTCGGGATCGCCCGCAAGCTGGTTCTCAAACGGTGGCGAGACGAGCACCCATACGACTCGCTCGAAGAGGATTCGCTTATCTGTGGGCAAGTCGACGTACTGGTTCAGGAGCGTGCCGAGATGGTGATCCGCGCGGTGCAGATGCTGCCCCCCTTGCAGCGGGAAGCGGTCATTTTGGCCGAATATGAGGATTTGACGTTGGAAGAAATCGCGCGCGCAACCGAATCGGCAGTCACCAGCGTCAAGTCACGACTGCACCGTGCACGCGCGAATCTGAGGCGGATGCTCGCCCCGCTACTCGAAGAGAAAGGCACTCTGTATGGAACCCGGTAACGATCCTTTGCTGAAACGTCTGCTGCATGAATGGGAGGCTCCCAAAACTCCTGACACGCTCGAACGGCGCGTGCTCGGTCAGCGGGAGCCGTGGTGGAGGATTCTGCTCAGCTCGCGCGTTCGCATCCCGTTGCCGGTCGCGATTGCGTTCTCCGTGGCTCTGGTGTGGCTCAGCGTCCTCGCGGTTCGCGATCGCATCCCGGTCGTGGAACCGCTCGGCACGAGCTACGACCTGCGGGGCTTCCAACCGGTCAAGTCCGTTAACGTGCGAATCGAAAGGACCAGCGATGCGATCCACTAAAGCGTTCGTCTTTTTCCTTGTGGTCGTCGCGGCAGCGCCGGCCGCGGCGCAAGTGTCGGTCTCCATGCATAGTGGAATCGAAGTCCAGATGACGGCGCGAATCGAGCCTGGTTCCGTGCGCATTCCATCGGGCGTGATGGCGATCAACATCGGTCGCTTCCATCGCGTCGTTCAGGATCGCAGCCAGAGGCGGTACTTTGCATACGACGTGCTCGTCGAACCGAAGCCTGGCTCTCCAGCATTTCAGGTTCGCATTGAACCGTTCAGCCTGTCGGCAACGGATCTCGCGGAGATGGATGTTGATCCGTCCTGGACATATGTGCCGCTGCTCAAGTACCCCCTGGTGCCTGATGTGCGCCCGGGAGATAGCGTCGCGATCGATCTGCTGGAGAATCCCACGACTGGACAGAAAGTCGTGGACTATTTCGTATTCAAACGTTCGACCGCCACTGCTGCCGCAGGCCTCAGCCCGGTCCGGGACTTGTCCCTGGCTGACGTGCACCTTCGGCTGGACGATTTCCGGATCAGCGTGAACGGAACCGTGCAGGACGCCTCGACGCGTGTCGGTGGCAATATCTCTGGCGCCGTGCTGTGGTTCTACCTGCCGGAGCGAGGCCGTTTCATGATGTCAGTGCTGCCGAATCCGAAGCTCGGGTTGCGCCGTGCTGGCGAAGTCACGAACACGTTGCTCAGCTTCACGGACGGGAGTGATCGGTACGACATCAAAAGCACCAGTCGGATCGTTCCGGCTGGCGGCCGTTACAACCTCTATGTCCTCCATGAGCCCCAGTGGCGACCGACGGGAGATGAGTCGAAAGCGCCGCTCATTGTCGGAGCAGCCGATCGTGCAGAATGGTTGACGACGAAGTGATCTTTTGCGAACGGATGTCGCGGGGTGCAGGGGGCCCCGCCGATTCAGTATTGGTGCGAAAGGGGGGACTCGAACCCCCACGGTCTTGCGACCGCCAGCCCCTCAAGCTGGTGCGTCTGCCAATTCCGCCACTTTCGCGAGGGAGGTTGGATCTACTTCTTCGGCGTCT
>Ga0207701_10003706_pt1 | contig 15631 bp, 16 predicted proteins | sample KBSSwiSSwithPhiX_FD_184294 | JGI IMG/M metagenome (GOLD analysis project Ga0207701, IMG submission 184294) | Switchgrass rhizosphere bulk soil microbial communities from Kellogg Biological Station, Michigan, USA, with PhiX - S5 (SPAdes) (version 2) | ecosystem: Environmental > Terrestrial >... | reverse complement strand
AGGAGACAGGCTGATTCACACACCATTAGCAGCGGCTTCATTTTACGGTTGGCTCCGCTTGCCCCAGTGTTCTATTCGAAAGAGCAAATGTGGCTGGATCAGATGGCCCGTTAGGCACGGTCGCGGGCGTCCAGTTCGTCGCCGTGTTCCAATCGCCCGTGGCGGGGCTTGAGTTCCAAGTCGCGCTGCCGGCGTTGGAATCAAGGATGAATGAAGAAATAAAAATGAAAAAAATGGCTAGCCTGGTTTTCATAGCGTTACCTTAGGGAATAACGGTCAGAGTCAGATCATTCCCATCGCCACCTTTGTAGCTAATCTGGTAGGTGTTGCTTCCGATGGTGATAGTTCCACCGTCCGGCAGGTTGGCGAAGGTGCCAGCAATCGGAGTTCTGGCAGTATTTGAAACCACCGTGAAGATTGTGCCCGTTGCGAGCACGGTACTGCTTCGATCATCGAAGAGGACCTGCGCTCCTTGAATACTTATCCCTTTAACCCTCACCTGGTCAGCCGCCGGTGTGCTGCTGTCGAGAGTGCACTTATAGGTCGCATCGGACATTAGAGTTAACTTGCTCTTTATCGTGAGCGTGCCCGGCATGATCCCGCGGGCGCCTGGCCCAAGAATGGCTCCCGTGCCGCTGCCCGTCCCCACAATTACCTTTCCCGAGACCTTGCCGCCGCCGCCGAAAGTCCCCCCGTTTACACGGATGATATTGGTTCCGGTGCCTGAGCCAGAGGTGTTGTTAGCAAGCAAGATGCTCTCATGCGTTCGTATCACGGAACCATTAAACTGCTAGGTAACTCCTGCTATTAGATATATAGTTAGGCACCCCACTTAGACGAATTGCTCGGGAGATTTCTGGGAGGATTGGAACGAAAGCGGCGCAAGCGATCAACTTCGCGCTGAAGTCGGTGGCTTGGGTTTTTCCGATGCCGCGTCGTAAAGTGCGCCGTATAATTTGCCTAACTCAACTGGCTTCGATAGAATTGCATACGCGCCCGAATCAATCGGCGTAGGGCGAGAGGCGCTCGCGATAATAACGATTCTCGCTTTCGGATCTTTAGCGAGAATCATCCTTGCGGCGGTCGCACCATTGAGGCGCGGGAGAGAATAGTCCAGAATGACCACATCGGGCATGAGCCGGGAATAGGCCTGGATCGCTTCCAGGCCAGATCCCACCACGAGGAGAACCTCATGACCGCATCGCTCCACCAGTGCGGCGAGACTGATCCCGACGTCTTTTTGACCATCAGCGATGAGCGCGCGCATGCTTCAAGATAGCTGGCTTTTCTCAATCGTGCCCCCACGCGATTTGACGGCGCGAGTAAGCAAGCAACAAGCGAAGCAGATCCTAATGAGGGGACTCGGGTATATCTTCGAGTTTCAATATCTTTAGCGGCACCTCCAACCAGACGGCTGCCTTCGCGTGATCCTGAAAGGCGCGTACCTCAATCGGTGTTCCCGCCATCAGATTTTCGTAAAGCATAGCGATACCAAAACCAATCCAATCTTCGCAAAACACGGCTGATTTTACCGGTGTGTTCCCGGCGAATTGATCTATCCGTTTCCGCGCAAATTCAAAAACATGATTGGTCCGAACGGCGATACTCGCCAGTCGACTGAGGTCAACGAATCTTTTCACCGGCGCTGAGGTTTGGTCGATAGTGCAGATCCATTCACCAATCTGCTCGAGCAATACGTCATCCAGTACACCTTGTGGTTGCCAAGCCATCAGGTCGAGAGCTTGATAGTGCCGCAGCTGAGCCGGTCCAGGTATAATCACGGAGCCCGGCAACGGATCCGGATCATCAATTGGATTAACAGGCATAACGTTTCGACAGGCGCGAGGCTCGGCTCCTCCCCTAGCTCTAGGTTTGCCTAAGTGCGTTTCGGACGGCAGCGAAGAATTTGTCGGTATCTAAAGGCTTGATGAGAAAAGCAGAGGCGCCAGCCCGCATCACCGTGGCTTCGGCCGCGCGATCTTCATGACCCGTAATAAAAATCACGCGAGTTTCGGGCGATCTCGCACACAGGTGTGCGAGTAATTCCATCCCCGACATTTTTTCCATCCAGATATCCAGGACAACAAGTCGCACGGGATTTGTGGCCAGGTGATTGAGGAAGGTCTCTGGCTCTGCAAAGGAACATACCTTAAACCCTTCCGATTCGAGCAGGCGACTAATGGATTTGCGCACCGATGGATCGTCATCTACGAGATAGCATACCTCCCCGACGTCGGTGGGAGAAGAGTCAGGCCCAACCTTTGTTCCATTTGTCTGACTCATAAATTTGAAGAACGCCGCCCAATTAGACAGCGTCCGTCAGGCAAGGGAAATGGGACCTTGGTCTTACGTTCTGCGGGTCATGTTTTCTTCGTCGCCGGCAAAGTAAAATGGAAGCGAGCCCCGCCATCGGCCACGTCCTCGGCGTCGATTTTTCCGCCATGAGCTTCGACAATCGAGCGCACAATGGTCAATCCCATTCCGAGCCCGTGTTCCTTGGTGGTAAAAAACTGATCGAACAAGCGGCCGTGCGCTTCCCTCCCAATGCCTGTGCCGTGATCGCGCACGCTCAAGCGCACTTCGCCGTCGCCATTGCCAGCCGTGCTAATCTCGACCTTGCGTTGGCCCGGTGGTGTCTCCCGCATGGCATCAAAGGCATTACTGACCAGATTAACCAGGACCTGCTGAATCTGGACCGGATCTCCTTCGATTGGTGGCAAGTCCTCGGCCAGCAACGTCTCTACCTCGCAGGAATGGCCCACCGCATCCGGTCTGACAACATGTGCTACCTTCGTGACCAGCTCATTCAGATCGATCGGGCGCCGGGTAGAATAGCCTTTCTTAATTGTGTTGCGCACATTCTGGATAATATCGTGGGCGCGGCGTCCGTCTGTTGCGACGTCGACCAGTAGTTCGTGAAGGGTCGTCGGGTCCCCCCGTCCCCGGTCAATAAACCGCATTCCAGCATTCGCGTTGCTAACGATGGCTGAGAGCGGCTGATTCAGCTCATGGGCGATTGAAGCAGTCATCTCACCGAGCAGGCTAACGCGGCTCAGCAGGTTGATTTGCTCGCGATGATGGCGCGCCTCCTCTTCAACTTCATGCAGCGCTTTCTGTGACCGCTTGTCGTCCTCCAGCAGCACGCTGAGAAACATGAGCGGAGTGCCCGTGACGATGAGAAACATCTGTAAAGCGAGTGCGTTTTCCGCCGGACTCTGGAGTAGAAACGGACCGTGTCCATGCATCGCCCCCCAAATCGCTTCAAACGTGACCAGGAGCATGGCCGCGCTGATACCGCTTAGTCCGAAGCGCAACGCCGCCCAGATGAGCAGCGGAATCGGCGCGTAGAGTAAAGCTGGCGAGGTCTTCGGTCCGGCCGGCACAATTGCAAAAACATACGTGCCGACCATCACGATCCCCAAGGCCAGCAAACTTCCCTCGATGATGCGCGCGGGCGTTGCCTTGCCGCCGCCACCCGCCAAACGATTTGCAACCAGCAATAGTGCAGGGACCAGGACGACCGCGGTGACTCCATTGGAAATTCCCAGGTTACGCCATTCAACCCAGTAACGAGTTCCGAATCCGTTGGAGATCGTAAAAGCGGCACCCCAGAACGCCGTGCCGAAGGGAACGATGATCACCGCTATCAAAACGAAAACGATCGCGTCGCGCAGCGTAATCCTCTCCAGGGGCGACTTGATGAAGAGGCGAATGCCGGCTGCGGCCAACACGTTTTGCACAGCATCGAAAGCCTCGCAGTGTAAAGCGTAAAGCACCGGCCAGTGTGCCTGCTGGGTGGCGAAGAAATGCGCCAGGATGGTGGCGAGAGTGTAGGCCCACCAGTGCCGCCCGGGCGCCAACAGCAAAATAACGATAAGAACAGCGTGCGGCGGAAAAAGGAGAGAAACCTTGCTATTGGGAAAACAAAGGGCCCAGGCAATCTCGGTCGCCGTATAGTAGGCGACGCCGGTTAGGAAAACCTGAAGTACGATCCAGGCGGGCGATCCGGCCCTTTTTTTCTCCGTGCTCATTCAATCTTACGCCTCGATGCCGTCCCGGAGGTCGCGGTCGAATACCTTCCATGTCCAAAGACGCTTAGTCGAGGTCAATCCTCGGTCGCGCTTACATTCTCTACCCGGTGAGTCGCCGGTAAAGTAAAATAGAAGCAGGCTCCGCCATCGACAGCGTTCTCCGCCTCGATTTTTCCGCCATGAGCTTCGACAATGGAGCGCACAATCGCCAATCCCATCCCTAGTCCCTGCTCCTTGGTCGTGAAAAACTGGTCGAACAAGTGTTCGTGCACTTCCGTGTGAACGCCGGTGCCGTGATCGCGCACGCTTAAGCGCACGTCGCTGTCACCATTGCCATCTGTGCTGATCTCGACCTTGCGTTGGTTCGGAGGTGTCTGCCGCATGGCATCGAAGGCATTACTGACGAGGTTAACCAAGACCTGCTGAATTTGGACCGGATCGCCTTCCACTGGTGGCAGGTCTTCTGCCAGTATTGTTTCTATCTCGCAGGAATGGCCCAAGGCATCCGGCCTGACAACATGCGCTACCTTCGTGACCAGCTCATTCAGATCAATCCGTTGTCGAGTAGAATCGCCTTTCTTAATTGTGTTGCGCACGTTCTGGATGATTTCGTGGGCGCGGTGTCCGTCCGCGACGACATCGGCCAGAATCTCGTGCAAGGTCGCAGGGTCTCCCCGTCCCCCGTCAATAAACCGCATTCCAGCGTTGGCATTGCTAACGATGGCAGAGAGCGGTTGATTCAGTTCATGCGCGAGTGAGGCAGTCATCTCACCGAGCAGGCTAACGCGGCCGAGCAAATTAATTTGTTCGCGCTGACGGCGTGCCTCCTCTTCGGCCCGCCTTAAGGAGCGCTCCGCCCGGTGCCGTTTCACGAGGTTGGCCACCAAACCGGTGATAAGCAATGCTTGCAGCACACCTACGGTAGCGACAGCCACGATTAACATGCGATGCTGTTCCCAGAGAGTCGGAGCCCGAAAAAGTATTGTGCTTCCTTTTGGCAGAGATTTTTCTTGGATCTTCCATCGTTCCAACTCGCGCGAATCGTAACGCGGAGGGAGACGCTCGAGGAGTATCGGAGAAAAGCTGGATGCCGGTTCACCACGCAATATGCGGACAGCAATATCAGCCGCTTCCTTCCCGATACGCTCGCTCTGATAGAGGCGGCCACCCACAATGCCCAAGCCCAATTGATGATCAAAAATGCCGTTGATAGGAGCGTTTGCGACCCGATGGAGATGTTGCAACGCTTCGTCGGCATTGTGTGTTACACCAGAAGCATCACGCAGTAATAGGAGAACGAAAATAAAGGAGTTCGGTGGCAGCTTGGCCGCCGCCTGCAGCATTTGGTCAAAGGAGAGATCGCTGTAGTAGGTGAAGTTAATCCGGTTGGCGACTGGCTCGGCTGCCTTTTGAAAGACCTCTCGCCAGATGTGTTCGAGCGGTGTAGCGCCCACTACGACCACGATATTTTTTGTCGCCGGTGCAACTTGCAGCATGTCTTCCAGCAAACCGGAAATATCATATACCTGCCCGACGTAGGCTGCGTTCTTCTCCAATGCGCCCGGCGGCAATAGCCTTCGATCGGCTGAGGCGTAAACGACGGGCGTTTCCGGAAAAAGCCGGTCGCGATACTTTGCGACGAAGATGGCCGCTGGCGCCCCGATCGGCACCACCAGGTCCGGTTGCCATTTGCGCTGTCGCTTTTGCAAATAATCAACAATCGCCTCCTGCATGTCCTGGTCGGCATAGCGCGCCATGTCGAGCGAGACCTCGTCGAGATCGACGCGCTCGCCCATCTTTTCAACCAACTCAGTCTCGAATGCCATCGACTCGACCGTGAATGGCGGCGCAGCACCGCCAAAGGAATGAACAAGCAGAACCCGCTTCAACTCAGCCACCGCCGCGTTGGTTGTCGTCGGTAACTGAAGTGCGCTAGCCATCGCGACGAACAGAAGAAAGTGAGCGCGCCGCAGTTTCCAGATGTCACGCGATCGTAACACAGCATGCGGCGGCGGCTTTGCCGCCACGCTCATGGCAGCACCCGCCGGCGGCGTTTCCGATGTCCGGAGACTGGCCGCCCCAGCGTGATCATTCCGGTTCACGAGAAGGCTGTTATCGGCCTCACCTCTAACACGCTGGGAGGGGCCTGAGAAGCACGTTTTGCAGTGCTATCGGACTATGGTCCTGCGGAAAGCAGCTCCAGCGAACAAAGAGAGCGTGGCCGCGCGAAAAGCAATCTTTGAGCAATCTCCGAGAACGCCGGCAAGCGATGTCGAGTTGCCCTGAGGCGATGCCGAACTAATGCATCGCCCTTCACGGTTTGTCCTTCCGCGCTTTGGCGAGGTGTGCCCGCAACCATTCGCCGGTTGGCTGAGTGTGGCCATCGGGGAATTTCACCAGATAGGGTTTGCCGGAGAGATAACTCTTGCTGGCAATCCCAGTGATGAAGTCATCGGTCGTCTTCACGCGATCACCGGCCCTGGCAAGTTTATCGCGCAGATGCTGCGCACCCTCGGCCCCGGAATACTCCGAGCCATTTCGAATGAAGCGAACACCGGACATCTGGACGTAAGTAATCAACTCATCGATTTCAGCCTTCGTTTGCGGATCAAGCGCCACAGCGATCGCGGCGGTGAGCAAAAAGGTGAGAATGGAAGCGAGCAGCCGGCGCATGCGATCGGGAAGCGAATCTTTCGAGATGCTCAGAGCAGGCCCTCGATCGGTAGCCAGCTCAGGACGCTGACCTTGATGCGCTTCCCGAGGCTGGTCGCAGGCTCGGAGTTGAAGCGGACTTCCTGGTTACCCTCGCGAGTTACCCATTCAAGGCGCTTTCCCACCAGCTCGACGCGATAAGCGTTGCGATCGATATCGCGCTCAGTCTTCTCCGGCAGACGCTTCGCGAATTCCGGACAATCGAAGAGCACACCCATCTCGGTGTTTAGTTTGCTTGAGCGCGGATCGAGATTGTAGGAGCCGACAAAAACGATCCGGCGGTCGAAGGCGAACGTTTTCGCGTGCAAACCCGCGTTGCCCGAACCGGTCGGGCCGCGGAAGCTGCCCGGTCGCCGCTCGTGGAGGGCGCCAGCGGTCGGTTTGAGTTCGTAAAGTTCGACGCCCGCCTGGAGCAGCGATTTGCGGTAGAGCTTGTATTTCGAGTGCACCGGAACCCCGTCGGTTGAAGCCAGTGAATTGGTGATCACGACAACCCGGGAGCCACGCTGGCGAACGTCAGCCAGAAGTTCGACGCCCTGCTTCCCTGGCACGAAGTAAGGTGAGACGAGGAACAGTTCGCGTTTTGTTTTATCGACGACCTCGTGCAGCTGAGGCGCGAGGTGCGTCTCCGTCTCCGCGGAAGAGGTGAGCACTTTGTCGGGGTTATCGTTCACGATCGTGGCGCGGCCCCAGGAAAACGAAATGTTCCGACGCCGGAGCTGCTGGGCAAACTCGCTCTCACGCACACTTCCCGCGTATTCGGATTCCCCCGCAGTCTCACGGTATGCGGCGAGCGCCGCGCGTTTCGCGGCGAACTCCTCAGGCGTCGTGTTCTGGCGCGCAAGACTCGCGATCGGAATCGACGCCCGATGATTCCAGTAAAGATCGAATTCGTTCGACACCTCCTTCACCACCGGCCCGATGACTGCCACGTCCATGTCGGCATAATTCATCGCCTCATTAGCTCCGAAATATTCGTCGCCAATGTTGCGGCCACCGACGATGGAGACCTGCCCATCCACCGTAAACGACTTGTTGTGCATCCGCTTGTTGAGCCGTCCGATGTCGGCCACGATGCCGAGCAGCCGCGGCGAACGCATGGCGACGGGGTTGAACATGCGCACCTCGATGTTGGGGTGACTGTCGATTGCGAGCAGGACTTCGTCGGAGGGCATCGTGCCGAGATCGTCGAGCAACAGTCGCACGCGTACGCCGCGGTCGGCCGCGCCCAGAAGGCGTTCAATCAGAACCTTGCCGACCAGATCCTTGTTCCAAATGAAATACTGCACATCGAGGCTGCGCTGCGCCGCATCCGCCAAGACCAGCCGCGCGGCGATGGCGTCGCGCGGGTCCGCGAGCGAGTGAAGGCCAGACTGCCTCGGATGCGACGCGAGGCGCGGCCGCACCACTGCCGCCAACGCGGTGCCCTCGTTGCCTTTCATAGCCGTGGAAGCGGTCCTTTCGCCAACCTTGGGAAGACCACCGCACGCAGCGAGTGAAAGTAGTGCCAGCAAGTTACCGCATTTAATCGCGCGTTGGTAACTACGTTGCATTATCAGTTGGGGGCTGGATTAAAGCGGGCCGCTATTGAATCGAGCGTAGTCGCTCGTCAGTCAGCGTCTATAAGACCTAGGGCTTATAGACGCGAAGGCGGCCCTATTCTGCGAGTTACGGCCGCACGGTTATCGAGCGCATTGGCTGACAACCGCGATCGACAAGTTCAAAGGTTGCAGGATGCCGTCTCGGGTCCCTAGATCGAAATCTCCATCCTTTCGCGCGCCAGCACGGTGTTGCGAAAGCGTTCCTGGCACAATTTCTCAATCCGCTCGAGGAAATCGTCGTCGTGCTCTGGGTCATGGTGGGTGAGGGCGAGGCGCTTTACGCCAGCCATTTCGGCAACCTGCATGGCCTGATCGAAGCTACTATGTCCCCAGCCGCGCCGGTTCTGTAATTCCTCGGCAGTGTACTGCGCGTCGTGGACTAACAAGTCCGCGCCCCGGGCCAACTCTACCAGTCGTAAGTCGATATCCGCGCCGTGCTCGACATCAGTGCAGATGACGAGCACTTTCCCGTTTCGCTCTATCCGGAAACTATATGCTCCTCCGGGATGCTTGTGCTTTTGCGCAGTAACAATGGTTGGCACATCGCTGTAGGTCGTGAAATGGCGACCGGCATCGGCGATTTGCAGGAACTCGAAATTTGCACCCATGTGATCCAGCTGCACCGGGAAATATTCCGCCTGCATTTGGACTTCGAATATCTCACGCAAATTGGTCACTGTCTGGTCCCGTCCGAGTGCCAAAAGTGTGATTTTCTGCTTTGAGTCATAAGCCGGCGCAAAAAACGGAAAACCCTGAATGTGGTCCCAGTGAAAGTGTGTCAGCGCGATCGGGATTTGTTCCTGCTTATGGCCGATGGCGCGAAGGTCCTTCCCGAGGTTTCGCAGCCCTGTGCCCGCGTCGACCACGACGATGCGGTTCATGTCCGTAAATGTGATTTGCAGACAGGTGGTGTTGCCGCCGAATTTCTGGAAACCCGCATCACAAATCGGGATGGATCCCCGCGTCCCGTAAAACTTGAGTTTCATAGCATCCTTGTTAGTGCCATAGAGGTATCACTTCTGCGGAGTCTCGGGTTCTGGCATGGACATCCCACCGATAATCTGCCAGCTGTCTCCGGTCCTCACCCACGCATGCGTGATGCGGACGGTATGCGTAGGCCCTTTTCCATTTTTGTCCAGCCAGCTGAAGGTTATCCAGTAGCACGCCATCGCGACGTCGCCGGTGATTTGAAGGGCAGCCGGTTTAAATTGATGTGTCTTGAAAGAGGATCCTTTGCCGGTCTCGGAAGTAATCCAGTCTGTAATATGATCTTTATGGACGGGGGCAGTGCTAACTGATGGCCAGCCCAGGAAATTCGTGTGCCACAAGTTCGAATAGGCGGCCAGGTCATTGCTTTCGACGTAACGCCAATAGGAATGCTCAAGGTCCCAAATGGTCTGCTCGTCTTTCGATCCCTGAGATGAAACAGTTGCATTAGAGCTGAGTGCACTCGCGAGAAGAGCGATGAGAGCAATAAAGACGACCGGGTATCGTTTCATAGTAAGACGGTGATTGTGTTAACGTGTATCGAGTCCCTCTAGTTCGTGGGCCTTATTTCTCCGGTGTGGGTGGAATATGAAAAAGCGCTTCCAGTCCGGGAGATTTTGTCTCGCCTTGTTTGTGATAAACGTAGCCGGTTAGTCGTGGGTAATTGTCCATATCTGACCTCCAGAGGTAGGTAGCCTCGTACGCGACCTTGGTGACAGTAAACCGACATCTGAGGACTGCTGTGCCCTCGCCAGCAGTCGTAATGATACCGGTCCCGTGGATTGTTGTGCCCCCGACCGTGCGAATAATCTCGAATTGACCCTTGCGCTCGCGAAAGCTGACCTTGCCGACGTAGGGAGCGCCGGAATCTGGTTGTTGACCAACGAGTCGATAGTCGCCAGCAAGGAATTCCAGAAGAAATGGGATATCCGGGGGAGCCGCACAGATGGCGTGCAGACAGGCAAGTGCAACAATAATGGCTAGCACGACGGGAGCACGCTTCAGCCTAACAAGGAGCGAACTCTTCACGCGGTCACTCTGTTGGGTCGCCCCGGTGAGAGCAAGACAAATGTGCTGCGTATTTGTAAGCTTCATCGGCTGCGGGCAACCCATTGCCCCGCGAGGTTCGACACGCGCGCGAGAGTCCTGAGGTGCGATGGATAGGTATGGCAACAAGGAAAACAAGCAAGCGTACGGTGATTGAACCGCATTCCGGTGATCGCCGTTACGTGCGCCGCAATCAGCAAGGCGAATTCAAGAAGGAAGTGAAGGTAGGCCGCTCATTGTCTACGGACCGCCGCCGAACAGCAAAGGCGACGGTTAAGAAAGGCCAAGGAGACCGAGGGGACGTGAGGAACTAGCCGGTCCGCCTTTGCGAAAGGCCCCCGCGCTTCCTTGAAATAATCAGGGCCCGAACCGGGTGGCTGATGTCCTCCCCACCAACGCCCGTTCCGCAAGCAGGAAAGGTTTGTCAGATCAAACACTTCCTGTCACACTTGCTTTGCCAGAGGAGACCGTGTCTGGGCATGATTTCGCAGAGTCAACCATCCAAAATTGGAGGAAAGCGATGAAAACAGCACGGATAACAACGGAAGATTGGAAGAGAATGGGGAAGCCTCGGTCGATAGGACTTTGTGCGCTCACAATTCTTTTCGCCTACAATCTGCCAGCCAGGCCGATTCCCGGTGCAACCGGCAATGTTTGCCAACAAACAGCGACCGCCGCGTTCACTTCTTGCAAGGGGGCGGCGCAAAGTGGCTACGCAGTGGCCTTGGGCAAATGTATGAATATTAGCGATTCGCGGGCGCGGCTAACCTGCCAAAAGCAGGCCGAGACTGAGCGTAAGGACGCGCTCGATACATGTCAGGGCGGCTTCGAGGTGCGACAGAATGCTTGCGAAAAGTTCGGCCCCGATCCGTACGATCCGCTGATTGACCCGGCGAACTTCGTCAGCAAAGTCGATAACCCGTACTTTCCGCTCGTTCCGGGAACGACGATGATCTACAAGGGACGCAGTGAGGGTGACGTCATTACCGATTCGTTTGCCATAACTCATAACACGCGTGTGATTGGTGGTGTGAGCTGTGTGGAAGTCCACGACTCGGTTTACACGAACGACACTCTGACAGAGGATACCCTCGACTGGTTTGCTCAGGACAAGAACGGCAATGTTTGGTACTTCGGCGAGAACACGGCAGAGTTAGAGGGAGGCTTACTGGCGACCATAGCCGGCAGCTTCTTGGCCGGGGTGAATCATGATAAGCCGGGAATCATAATGAAAGCTCACCCGGCGGTTGGTGATTTTTATCGCCAGGAGTTCTCTCTCGGGAACGCGGAGGATAACGCCCTGACGATCGGCCTTAATGCGACAGTCACCGTTCCCTTTGGCACGTTCGATCACTGCCTGAAGTCGGCCGAGACCACGCCATTGGAACCCGACGCTCTCGAGGATAAGTTTTTTGCTCCCGGAGTGGGCAACGTCCTGACGATAGATCAGGTCACAGGCGAAAGAGACGAACTGGTGAAAATTATGACCGAGGGAAAAGCAGTTGCCGATCGACGCGGACACTAGTCATTCGCGATCGGACCTGGTTGCGAAGGTTCCGCAAGTAACTCTCCTTTTCTGGATCATCAAGATCCTGGCGACCACACTCGGGGAAACGGGAGGCGATGCCGTCACCATGTCGTGGCTTGGTGAAACGACGGACGAAGCCACAGGCTACGGCTATCTTATCGGCACGGCGATCTTTGGCAGCATTTTCGTCGCCGCGGTGATTGTGCAAATCAAAGCGAAAGAGTTTCACCCCTTTCTCTACTGGTTCACGATCGTCGCGACGACCACGGTCGGGACGACGCTGGCCGATTATTGCACGAGGTCGCTCGGTATCGGTTATACGGGCGGTTCAACTATTCTTTTGGTCCTCGTGATTGCGGCGCTTCTGACCTGGCGCTGGTCGACCGGAAGCATATCGATCACGACGGTGAACACGCCAAAGGTCGAGGTCTTTTACTGGATCACGATCATGTTCTCGCAGACGCTCGGGACGGCATTAGGCGACTGGGTCGCGGATACCAATGAGATGGGCTATGTCGGTGCAGCCGCAGTCTTTGGTGGATTACTCTTGTTGACCGTTCTTCTCTACTATTTCACGAGCCTCCCGCACGTCGGTTTGTTTTGGGCCGCCTTTATCCTGACCCGGCCGCTCGGAGCCGTTGTCGGCGACTTTCTCGATAAACCGATCGCAAACGGTGGATTGGAGCTAAGTCGTTACACAGCCTCGTTGGTGCTACTAGTGGTAATCGTCGCCCTGATCCTGATCTTTCCGCAAAAGCCTGCGTCCAAAGCGCATTGATCAGTAAAGCAACTGAAGTCCGCAGTAGCCGATGAATGCGAGGGACGCGTCCTCGCCGGAATGGACCTCGTGGCCTAACGACGCGATCCAGATCGTGTGCTCGTTGAGGGTGTGGCGAAAACCGAGATTCAGGGTCACTACGTCGCGAGTGAAGTTCGTGCGCGAAGTCGCATGCACTTCGGCCATAACCGATGTGGTCTTCGACAGATCCGTGGCGCCGACCACACCGTAAATCAATTCGCCTGGCCCAGCGGAGTTAATCAATGGACCAAACTCCACATCGAGATCGATCGGTCCAAATTTCTTCGCTGCCTGAAATGGAATCTGAAACCGCGTGCCATCTTCTGCCAACCCGCGGCGAACCGAAGAATGCACTACATTGAAAAGGATTCGGGGAAACATCGATACATCGACCCCATGCGTTTCTTGATCGAGAAATCGCCACTTCACCGCCGCTTCGGCGCCACCAACCCCTCCGATCAGGCCGTGGTCGCTGCGCTTCAACAGGGCGACAGAGCTTTGCAGGGTGAGCTGAATATGATCGCCCCAACCGTAGTTAAGATCGATCGCGGGCGCATCGAGCGACCACTCGTTCGGCACATGTGAGAACGTGATGGCGAGGTTGTTTTCCCATTTTCCGTTGCCCGGCGTGCCTGGATCATCCGTGATCATTGGCGGCCCACCTTGAGCGAAAGCCAGCCGGCAGACGGAAAGGAGAAGTGCGGTGAGAAAGAATCGTCGTGCGCACATTACCATCTAATCGTCTGCCGCGTCACCCATGATGGTGCCGGCACTCATCCCCGGAATCAGTTAGCTAAGGCCGTGGTCAGCGGGCTAAGGAAAGTCGCACCGTAGTTACTGCTGATACGCGGATGCGTTTCTAAGTGGATTATAGGGGATTTTCCCATTGCGGCTGGTCGCATAGACAAAGCCATAACGGTCGTTTTTTTCATCGACAGGCTCCAGAAGTAACCCCTTGTAACGCGCTCTGTGGGAGTATTCGATTAATACGCGCGCAGTTCCATTGAATCCCCACATCTTGAAGCCAGTTCCGAAAAGCCCGCCGTTGGGATAAAGCTCTTCCAAGCCGGCCATGGCGTGAAAACAATTGATCGCGATATGGTCTTTTCGGGTGAGACGGTCGTCTGCCTTATACTTGATCGTTCCTCCGTCGAGCAGATTCTTGCGCCTCACTCCAAGATCAAAACCTGGTTTGGCAATTTCGTACGGTCCCCACATCGCGAGCGCGAGCTTGTCGTGTGAACAGAGTTGAAGTGTCTCGGCGAGATTGAAGTTTCTGCCAGGTGACAGGGGGCAGTCGTTTGCTTCCGGGATGATCCGGGCCGCAGGGCCGTCAAAGACACAAAGATGTGTGTTGGTCGCGAAGTCACGCGGCAACCAGCTAATGGTAAAGGCCTCAAATTCGCGGTTCGCTTCGCTTCGTGTCTTAAGACCCGGGGTGAGTTGTACCTTCTTGTTATCGGGAAAGACGCGAATGACAGAGATAAATGAATGTGAAAAGGCCGGGTCGTTGTTTCGGTTTTGATAAGCGAACGGAATGATGAAGTACCGTTCGCGGGTATTGATGCCTTCACCAAGGCGCGCCAGGACCTTAGCCTTGATACGATTCACCACTTGGGCATAGAGCGGCTGATCATAGCTTGAAAAATCGACATGGCGCTCGACTAGCCCCGCCTGTGCGAATGACGCCGAACAAACGATTACGAGGAGAATTCGGAAAATAGACATAAGGTTTTACGTATTAAAATGATGGTTACCGTTGACGGTAATTGGTTATCCGCGGGTTTTCGAATCGCAAATAGATTCGTGATTTTCGAGCTGTTTAATCTTCGATTTCAAATTCTCGCACCATGCCAAGGTCGTCGTGTTTCATCTTGCTGTCGGCAGGGGCGTTTGTGACCGGCATTTCGCAATGCAGGACGTAATGACCTGGAGTAAAGTTTTTGCGGAGCCAAACGACATGGGAGATGTCATGGCTGTCAAGCGCGCCGCCTAAAGCTTCCGCGGGGCCCTGCATGTCGGCTTCATCCTTTTTTCGCCATTCTCTCAGGTCAGCGACGGTGCGCCCTTCGTGCAGGCGGTAAATATCCATCTCGTGCATGGAAGGTCCGGGCGTTTCTACCCTGATGACTTGCTCGCCTTTGCGCAAATCGCCCGCGATCTCGAAGCGGTAATCGATCAGCTTCACAATCACATCTTCTCTCGGTACCCGGTCATCGGCCGCGCCAGAGTCTTCGACGGTAAAGGTGTGGACGGGTATCGTACTGGCGTGGTTACCATTCCAGCAAATGATGATGTATTGGCCTGGGTCCACTTTTAGCCACATTTCAGCGCTGTTTCCCGGCGACGTTAGTCCCGGGCCGGAGTAATCGGTGGCTCCTTCGGGAAAAAGAGAGCCTTTTCTTACGGCCGCGATGTAGGCATCGGGGGTCATGCCTTTGGGAAGCTTGACTAGCATCGCTTCGTGGATCATCGATCCGCGGTTCTCCATCACGACATGTCGCAGACCAGCGGACATTGTGTTGGGTGCCTGGAAGCCTGCATCCGTGGCAATGATGCGAAAAGGTGAGGATTCCGTGCCGGCGGTTTGTCTGTGGCAACCGAAGCCAATCGCGCCAGCGGCCATTAACGTTAGATAGAGGGCCGCGTTGCGATTCATCGACTGAAGATGCCACGGAAGTTGTTCATGCGGCGTGAGAAGTGTCAAATGGATGCGCCAGGATTCGGGCAGAGATCAGAGCGCTCCGAATTTTTCCTATAGATCGCTCGGGGTGCCTCCCATTCAACTCGGCGTACTTTCTGTCCGTTGTGCAAACGTTAGCAGAGAATCGATCGGTCAGATGCCGCGACATCCATCGCGTGCCCCTCAAATGTGCCATTTGTCGAAAGAACGTCGGCGAAGTCGAAGTGGCAGCGACGCGTAGGG
>Ga0207701_10003705_pt1 | contig 15631 bp, 11 predicted proteins | sample KBSSwiSSwithPhiX_FD_184294 | JGI IMG/M metagenome (GOLD analysis project Ga0207701, IMG submission 184294) | Switchgrass rhizosphere bulk soil microbial communities from Kellogg Biological Station, Michigan, USA, with PhiX - S5 (SPAdes) (version 2) | ecosystem: Environmental > Terrestrial >... | reverse complement strand
AGTCGGACCGGATCACGCGCATCGTCGAGCAGCTCTTGACGTTTGCCCGCCATACCACGCCGAAGAGGATCGACGTCGGGCTCCGGGAGCCGATCCGCGACGTCGTCGAACTGTTCGAGATGGAAGCGCGGCGACATTCTGTGAAGCTCGAGTTTGCGTGCGACGAGCCGCTCCCGCTCGTAAATGCCGACGCCGGACAAGTGCAACAGGTCGTCATGAATCTTCTGCGCAATGCCTTGCGCGCGACGCCACGCGGCGGGCGCATTCAGGTGTCGGTGACGGCGACACCGTCGACGAGCCAGGGCGAATCGGCGCCGACCGTCTGTCTCGCGGTTGAGGACAGCGGCGATGGGATCCCGGAGGACGTCGCCGCGCACATGTTCGAGCCGTTCTTTACGACCTGCTCGCACGCGGGCGGCACGGGACTTGGGCTCGCCATCGTCAAGTCGATCGTCGATGCTCACCGCGGGACGATCGTTGCGACCGCGCGCCAGGGAGGCGGCACCCGGTTCGCCGTGCAGTTCCCGGTGGCCGGCAGCGCGGCGTTAGCCGGCGGAAGGGTGGCGTGATCATGCGAGCGAAGCGGCTGCTCATCCTCGACGACGATTCAGCGGTCGTGGATTTTCTCTGCGAGAGTCTGGTCGAGCGGGGTTTCCACGTTGAAACACACACCGCTCCGGACAAAGCGCTGGAGCGCATCCAGGCCGAAGCCTTTGACCTGGTCGTCACCGATGTTCGCATGCCTGGGATGAGCGGGACAGACGTGCTGACGGCGATTCTCAACTGTCGCCCGACGCAGCTCGTGCTCCTGATGACGGCGTTCGGAAGCATCGACCTGGCGGTCGCCGCCGTCCGCGCCGGGGCGTGCGACTTCATCGCCAAGCCGTTCAAGATCGAAGCCCTCGTGTTCGCAATCGAGCGCGCATTCCGCGAGCGCGAAATGCGCCGCGAGATCGTCCGTTTGCGAGCCAAGGTGCCGACCCCCGAAAGCGGGACGCTGATTGCGAAGAGTCAGGCGATGAAAGCCGTGATCATGCGGGCTCGACGAATCGCGGATCTGGACTCGATCGTCCTGCTGACCGGGGAAACCGGGACAGGCAAAGGATCGATCGCACGATTCATTCACGAGTCGAGCTCGAGGCGAAACCGGCCATTCCAGCACGTCAACTGCGCCTCGCTGCCAGCCCCGTTGATCGAAAGCGAACTCTTCGGTGTTCGGCGCGGCGCTTACACCGACGCGCGTGAGGATCGATCCGGAGCCTTCGTCGCCGCCGCCGACGGCACGCTCTTTCTCGACGAGGTGGGGGAGTTGGGACTGGAAGTGCAGGCCAAGCTGCTCCACACGCTGGAGAGCCGGCGCGTGCGCCCCCTGGGTTCCACCTCGGAGACGCCGGTTCGCTCCCGGGTGATTGCGGCTACCAATCGCCCTCTCGAAATCCTGCTTCGCGACGGAGAGTTCAGGCCAGACCTCTACTACCGGTTGAATGTGATCCGGATCGAACTGCCGCCGCTGCGCGAGCGGCGCGAGGACATCGTCCCGCTCGTCGATCTGATGTTGAGCCAGCTGGGCGATCGACAATCACGGCCTATCGTCGGCGTGTCCGCGGCGGCGATGAGGCGGCTGATGGCGTACTCGTGGCCGGGCAACGTGCGCGAGCTGGCCAATCTGATTGAGCGCGCCGTCGCTCTCTGCGACCACGACACGCTGCTTCCTGACGATCTGGATTTTCCGAAAGGGCCAGACGCGGTCGAGGCATTCCTCACCGATCACGCGCAAGCGGCCGTCCGCCTGGACGAACTGGAACGCGCCTACGTTCGTCGGGTCCTCGAGAGTCGCGGCGGCAACAAGGCCGAAGCCGCGCGCGTGCTGGGCATCAATCGTCGCACGCTATACCGCATGCTGTTCCGATTCGCAGCACCCTCCGATCGTCTCGCAAAGGGCCCATAGAACGTCCCTGCTGGCTGCTGGCCGTCGGCCGCCGTGGTCTCTCTTGCGCACTGAGATATTGACGGCGCGCGCCATCTCGTGTTTTGTATTCGCAGAACTTGCACCCGCAAAGGAGGGCGCGATGAGTCTCAATGCGCTCGGCAACGATCTCGCTCGTCCGAGGCAATCATCCGCTGGTTCGGCAGCTGTGGCTGGCTCGTCTTCAAACCGGTTTGAAACGTTTGACGTGCCTGCGCCCGCGGCCGCCAGCGCACCAACCGGTGCAGCCAAAGCTCTGGACGCGTTGTCCAAATTCATCCCGACCGAAATGCTGGCGCCGTACGTCAGCGCGTTGTCGCTGGCCGTCGTTCAGGGCTGGAACGCGCGCGCTATTTACTGGTACTTCGTCCTGGCGACCCCTGTCGTGTTCGTGCTGTTTTCGTTCGCGAAGCAGGCGATCGATCAAAAGCCCTGGCCCGCGCTGATGCCTCTTACGTGGCGCGCAGTCGCCGCCACCATCGCGTTTGCCGTGTGGGGTCTCTCTGTTCCGACCAACCCGTTGCAGGCAGCGCTCGGCGGCGCCGCGGTGGCCGGGTTTTTCGCGTTGATCGTGTCACCTGTTCTCTGGGCGACTGACGCGATTGCCCTGCGTTTGTTGGGGGAAACACCGGCGCCGTAGTCGGCCTAGTCGTCGTCGCGCCCTCGCAGACGGCTGATTGATCCCACAACGAAAGAGCAGTCATGGCTGAAGAGTACGTCATCATCCGGGTCCGCCGCTCGCCTCGCCGTCGCCGACGCGGCCCGGTGTTCGGCCCAGCCGACGTGCAGCCCGACATCGAATCGCTGGACGTCAACGTGGTCACGAGCCGTCAGGCGGTCGCCGAGGCGCACGCCGACCCCGACGTCAGGGCGAGCGCGCGATCGATGCCGATGCAGCTGATCGCGCCCGTCGCAATCAACGCGGTCGCCCTCGACGAGCCAACCGCTGCGCCCACCGCGAACGTGGCCTGGGGAGTACGGGCAGTTGGCGCGGACACGTCCCCCTTCGACGGGACCGGTGTCGTTGTCGCCGTGCTCGACACCGGTATCGATCGCACGCACCCGGCATTCAAAGGGATCGAGCTGGTCGAGAAGGACTTCACCGGCGATGGGGATGGTGACGTCAAGGGCCACGGCACGCACTGCGCAGGCACGATCTTCGGGCGTGATGTTGACGGGATGCGCATCGGGATTGCGCGCGGCGTCACCAGGGCCTTGATCGGAAAAGTGATCGGCCGGGCGGGCGGCTCGAGCGCAAAGATCGCGAGCGCGATCCATTGGGCCATCGAAAACAACGCAAACGTGATCTCGATGTCGCTCGGGATTGACTTCCCCGGCTACCAGGCCGAGCTCGAGAGCGGTCTTTTCCCCGCCGCAGGCAATCATTAATAAAGGTGCAAGCGCGAGCAGGGTTCGCGCCGCGCGGATCGCCGTACGCATTTCATGACTCCGCAGTAGCGGTCGAGACTGGGCGCGCACGGCGGACGCCAAATCCAGCGCAGCCGTCGCCTCTTTTTTTCGCGCGCCGGCCGAGCCTTCGGGCGACACGCACGCAGGGCGAAGATAAGGCGAATATGCTACGCTCGATCGCATGGCAGTTCCTCGCGAGGGCAGCCTGTTCGACCGTCGAACGTCGCCAACGGTGTTGTGCACAGAGCCGCTCTCTGAACTCGAGGTGCTGGTTGTCGATTGCCAGGCAACGGCCGCAGCGCCCCGTGGGTGTCTCCTCGAAATAGGGTGGGCGCGAGCGCACGCGACGAGAACGGATCTGCGGACGCGACTCATCGCTCTCCCAAACGGTGAGCGCATTCCGCCAGCCGTCGCGCGCCTCACCGGGATTTCCGAACAGATGGCACAGGAGGGCGTCGATGCGAGCCTTGCGTGGCGCGAGTTGTCCAGCGATGCGGCAACGCTGCTCAGTCAGCCGGCCCCGACGATCATTCATTTCGCTCGATTCGAGCAGCCATTCCTCTGCGCCTTGGCCCGCGGTACGCCTCCACTCGACATCGTCTGCACCCACGACATCGCCTGCCGTCTCCTCCCCGATCTGCCGCGTCGCGGCGTGCGTGCACTCACCGGCTACTTCGGCCGTGCGGTGGGCGTGCTGCGTCGCAGCGCCGACCACGTCGAGGCGACGGCGTTCGTGTGGCGAGAGTTGGTAGGGCTGCTCGAGGATGAGGGGATTTTCACGTGGGGAGCGCTTCGAGAATGGCTCGCCATCAAACGAGACACGAAGAAGCGGAGCCGTCGGGTATGGCCGATGCCGCGCGAGGTGCGGCTCTCACTGCCCGATGCTCCTGGCATCTATCGCATGCTTCGCACCAGCGGCGACGTCCTGTATGTCGGCAAGGCCGCGTCGCTTCGCCATCGCGTCAACAGCTACTTCACGAAACAGAATGGCACGCCCGAGCGGACGCTCGAGATGCTCTCGCAGGCGCGTGGGATCTCGTTCGATGTGGCGCCGACCGCGCTCGAAGCCGCGTTGTTGGAACCCGACGAAATCAAACGGCATCGACCGCCGTACAACGTTGCGCTCACCGTCGAGGACCGCGCGTTGTGGTTTGCATCGCCAGACCTCAGCGCGCGCAGCGCGCACCCATCTTCACAGTGTCCAATCGGGCCGTTCCCATCGGGCGCGATGCTCGATGAATTCGCGGCGCTCGCGCGGGCTGACGGACGCGCGCTCGGTTCCGGTCGCTGGCGTCCGGACGCCGCCACGTTCGATGCCGGTTACGCGAGACTTTGCGCCGCGCACTCCGAGCTCTCGCGCCAGGACCTCGATGGGCACGCCAGATTGTTGCGGCTTGGCACACGCCTCTGGAGAGAGGGTCGACGAGACCGCGACGTCGACTCGGACGCGGAGACTCGCCGTATCCCGACCTGGACACCAGAGCTCGTTCAACTCTCTCTGGAATGGCTCGCGTTGCGCGGCGCGCTCGCGCGTCGGCGCGCGATCTGGTTGACTCGCCTGGTCGACGCCAGCGTGCTTTGGACGGAGCCTGGTGCGGTTGGCGCGCGGCTGATCGTGATCGAGAACGGCGAGGTGGTTGTCAAGGCTGATGTCGATACGAATGCAACAGCGCCGATTCCGCCGTGCCACGCGCGTTCAGTTGCCGCACGCCGGGTAGCGTTCACGCTGGAGCGTTTCGACCGTTTGCGTGTTCTCAGCACTGAGCTCAAGCGTCTCGTCGCAGCAGGTGCACCGGTCGCACTCCGAGTCGGCGTCATACCTCCCATCGATCACGCACGCCTTGCGTCTGTCCTGCAGTGGGTGTGACGTGCCGTCGCGCAGCTTCGAGTGACGGATCCCGAGGGGTGTCAGGCAGTGAATCGTGAATAGCGGGGGAGTGTCAGGCAGTGAATCGTGAATAGTGTGGTTGCACCGCGTGCCCCGTTCACGATTCACTGCCTGACACCCGATCAGACCCAATCCAATAGGTACTCGGTCCACTGGCAAAAGTGTCAGCTGGTTCTACGCTGCACGTGACAGCGCTTGCTGTCTGCCTCTCGGGCTCCTACACTGAGACCGCGATTACGCTGCTGACCGTGAGGCCACATGTCGAAAACCGCCGTGTCGCGCGTGAAAACCGTTCGGGTGCTGCCTATCACCCGCTACAGTCCATATGACTCGCCCGCACTCGATGTCCGTCCGCTGACGAAACATACGGCGCGCTCGCTGGCCAAAGCGTCCCGCGTTCCATTGCGAGTTGCCTCGAAGGTGGTCACCGCTGCTCGCCGAGGTGCCCTTCGCTCGACCTCCCACGTCGCGCAATTGGGTATGCAGCCCGAGTACAGTCGGCGTATCGCGGGTGTTGCTCTCTTCGATGGTGACCCGCGCGTCGCCATTACGGACGTGCTGCCGACGCGTGGACGGGTGATGAGCGACCGACCGTTTCAGCTGCGCGTGTCGATCGCATCGGGTGCGCCGGCGAACGGGCTCGTGCGCGTCACCACGGAATGGGCTGGGAAGCCGTTCGTAATCGAGCGCTTCATCACGGTGAAAGACTTCTCTCGCGGCTATGTCGACGTTCCATTCGATCGGACGCAGACGTTGCCCGTCGGGCCGGCAACGTTCGAGGTGCAGCTCCTCACCGACGCCGGCGCTCAGGCCACGTTCCGCGTCACGTGCGCGGTGCTGCCGTCCAACCCATTCTCGCTGTCGATTTCACCGCGAGACCACTTCGTCACCGGGTCGTTTTCCGCGTGCGCGGTGCGCTCGGGCGGGTCGATGGTGACGGCTGTGACGGTCACGCTGAGCAACGGAAACGCGACGGCCGTGGCGATGAATACCGGGTTCACCTGGGAGTTCTGGGACGGACCGGTCGGGTCCGGCACGCGTGTCGAGAACGGCACGGGCTCGTTTCCGGGATCCATCAGTGTGCCGGCATTTGGGACCTGGAGCGGCTGGGTGGTCTTCACCTCGCCACCGGGTTCCGGTGTGTTCAATAAACTCGACGGCAAGGAAGACCTGGCGCTCAAGATTGGAATGACGCGCGCGTCTGGCAGCAGCGTGTCGGGCGAGATCACCGTCCGAACGATGTTCCGATTTGGATTGAACATCACGCGCGTTGGCTCGGAATCTTTCACGTCTCTGGAGTACAGCGACTTGTACGCCGCCGTCGACGTGACGCGCACGATCTACGAACGCCGCGACGTCACGCTCAGCGTCGATCGACGGCACATCACCAACGCGCAGGCAGGTGGGTTCACCGTCATCACATCGGAGAGCGAGGCTCGCGATCTGTTCGAGCAGTGGTCCGGGCCGAACAACGATTTCATCGACGTGTTCGTCGTGCCGTCGATTTCTGGAACCGGCTTCGACGGGTTGGCGGGCGACATTCCTGGCCCGACATCGCACTCAGGGCGCAAGAGTGGCGTCGTCGTCGACAAGAGCGGATTCGTCGACGGTTCGGGGAATGCCCGCTTGAACATTCCATATCTGGGGATGCTGATCGGCCATGAAGTCGGCCACTATCTCGGGTTGAGCCACGTGAGCACCGCCGGCAATCTCATGCTGTCGAGCAGCGGCGCCACCGACACGGCGTTGAACTACGATCCCCAGTATCGGACCATCATCCGACACGGCTGGGTGCGAATCGATTAGAGGGACTGCCGATGCCAAAACGAACGAAGATGGAATCTGGCGAGGCAACGCGCCCGTCGACGCTCGTGAACCACGCCCTGCTGCCGGGCGTTCAAGAACGCGAACAACTCAACCGTTTACTGCGCGTGCACGACCCCGACGGCGACGTCACCGCAGCGACCGAGATCTCGGCGAGATATGCGCCGATCCTCCGCCAGATTGCGGCGGAGGGGGCGCCCGCTGGTGCTGATCCCGTGGTGCGCAAGCGCGCGATCGCCTGGCTGGGGCGGTTCGCGGCGCCCGATGACATGAATGCGCTCGTCGCGCTGGCGCAATACGATCTGGATCCCAACATCCGCGGTGCGGCCGTGCTCAGTCTCGGCGCGAGCGGCGCACAGCTGGCAGCGCCCATTCTCGCCGCAGCACTTCGTTCAAGCGACCTCGTCGAGTCGGTGTCAGCCTCCAAGGCTCTCGGTGCGCTCGCTGATCGAATTGGTGCAGAGCGTGTGCTCGCGTCGATCTCGTCGGTGCGTGATGCTGCCCTCTCGCGGCTCGCGAAGGCTGCGCTGGCTGCGCGTGCAGCGAAGCCGCGCGTCAGGAAGCGTTCTTCGACGAACGCGGACGACGAAGGCAAGCCGCGCCGACGCGCGAAATCTCGTCGCCGCAAGTGATAGCCAGGCCGCTTCGCGACGGACCTACCGGACGAATCGAAGGTTCGATGGCGCGACCGGTGGGGTCACCGCGCCTTGATTGAGCCTCACGGAGACGCCAGCCACCGTCACATTTGCCGTTCGACTTGCGGTGCCGGTATTCGCACCAATGGTGTAACTTGCGCTGCCGGACCCCGTACTTGATCCAGTCAATGTGATCCACGACGTGCCGGACGTTGATGTCCAGGCGCACGTCGAGAGAGTCGTCACGGTAATCGTGCCAGAGCCGCCGGTTGGCGGAACGGTCACCGTGAGCGGCGCGACCGTGTAAGTGCAGGTTGCTGCCTGTTCGGTGACGACGAAACTCTTGCCGGCGATCGTCAGCGTGGCCGTCCTCGACTGCGTCGTCGAATTCGACGCCGCGGTAATTCCTACGCTCCCTGAGCCAGTGCGCGCGGTGCCATTCGAAATCGTTACCCACGCTGAACCGCTCGTTGCGCTCCAACCGCAACTCGCGCTGGTCGTGACGTTCACTGTCGTGCTTCCACCGGCGGCTGCAAAGGACTGACTGGTGGGGGAGAGCGTGAACGAGCAGGCCGTCCCCGCCTGCGTCACGGTAAAGGTGTTGGCGCCAATCGTCACGGTCCCCGTTCGCGAAGCTGTGCCGGTGTTTGCCGCGACGCTGAGCGTGACCGAGCCCGGTCCGGCTCCGGTCGCTCCCGTCGTCACCGTGATCCACGCGTCGTTGCTGACCGCAGCCCACACGCATCCCGCTGCGGCGCTCACCGTCACCGTCAGCGAACCGCCGGTGGCAGTCGGCGACTGGCTCGTCGGTGAGATCGTCGGCGCACACGACAAGCTGAACGAGAACGTGTTCGACCGCGAGCCAGCGGTGGTGCCTCCGGGTCCCACGGCATTGACTACCGCCTCGTAGATCACGCCGGCTGTAAGAGGGCTGGGGAGCAGTGAGACAAAGTCGACGCGTATCATTCCATCCGCATCGGGTGCCGGTTTTCCGAGATTGGCCGTTTGCACTAGCGCCGTGCCGCCGGCAACAAATACATCGAGCGTGTAACTATTTACTAAGGCGATACCGCTCGTCGGTTCGACGGCGTTGTGGTCGGCCGATGGTGTGAATTCGACGCGGCGTGCGTCGGTAATTGACTGTGCTGCAACAGTTGTCGCGATCGACATCAGCAGCGCAACGACACCGATCAAGCGTCGCGATAGTCGATACTTTGAGTAATTCGTTCCTGCCATCCGTCGCAAACGACGGGGCGCGTGCATGATCCGCGCCGACCCCAGCAGTATCTACTGTGCGCTTCGACGCGCTTTCGACAATCAGAATCGTGCGACAGTCCTACGGCCGATCCGAACGTGTGTTGACATGAGTGACGCAGCTCATCTGATCGACGTCTTGTCGGCGGACGGGAAGTCGCGCGGCACGGGGAGCGTCACCGCGCCGGTCGCGGCCCATTCGGTGCCGCGTTGGAGCAGGACGATGTAGTCCACTGAAGCCATCGGCACGATCGGTTCTTTCTGCGTCGCTCCCACGTGGCCGAGCGTGTCGTGAACCACGCGTCCTTTGCCGTAGGTGATGGCCATGACGAGGGGCTCGTTCTCGCCGGTGCCGTTCTGCATCGACGTCGGCGCCGTCGCGGTCGCGAGAATCGTCACGTTCTTGGCGGGACCGCGGAGATTGCTGTAGAGCTCGTCGTTTGCGTGGAGCCACGTCGGCGGCAGGCCCTTCATGATCGGGTGCTCTGGAGCGCGAACCGTCATGAGGAAATCGTGCGGGCTCGGATGCTGTGCGGTGCCGGGCGTGTCGTTATCCAGCACCATACCGCCGTCGCGCCATCGGACCTTCGGGCCGGCCGCCTGGGTGCGACTGGCGTAGCCGGGCGTGAACCCTCCCCATCCGCCGACGCCGATCATCTCGTTGTACTCTGGCCAGCCGGGAAACGCGTTGTCTGCCGCGTGCAGCACCACGAGTCCGCCGCCGTTCTTCACGAAGTCGACGAATGCCTGCTTCACCGGCGGCGCGAACTCGAAGCCCTCGTAGTCCAGCACGACGGCCTGGTAGTCAGAGAACTTCGGCGCAAAACTCGACATGTCCTGATTCGGCGCGGCACCCTTCGGCGGCGTCGTCGCTACGGTGACGGCGAAGCGGCCGCTGTCTTCCAGGATGCGCTTGACGATCGGACTACTGACTTCCCAGTTGTGATACCGATTGCTCTGCCCGGTGACGAGCAGGACGTTGATGCGCGATTGCGCGGGCACGACGTTGCCCGCGGCGAGCGCGATCACCCCGACCAATAGCGCAGCATTCCTCACCATGTCATCGAGCTCCTTCGTCTACCTTTTCATCAAGCACAAAAACCGACCAATTGTCTCGTACGACAAGGTGCGGACCCAAACAGAAGAATCTCTGCGCTTTGGATGAATCCAGCCCCAACGGAACGCGAAAGGGAAGATGAGTGTGATCGCCGACAAACAAGGCGGCGATATCGATGAGGCCAAGGCCGTCGCGATTTGAAGTTACGCCTTTCATCCTGGCTACGGCAGGGCTTAAGATTCATGTTTGGCACCATCCGAAATAGGGCATTACCGAATCATCAGGAAACTAGGCTCGGGCGGGATGGGTGAAGTCTTTCTCGCTGAAGACACCACGCTCGGCCGCAAGGTCGCCATCAAAATGCTGCGCGAGGGCGGCGCGGGGAGCGAGCACGCACGACAACGACTGATCAACGAGGCCAGGGCCGCCGCGGCACTCGACCATCCCAACATCTGCGCGATCCATGAAGTCGGCGAAGAGGACAACGGTGTCTTCATCGTCATGCAATACGTCGACGGCGTGGTTCTCGCCGATCGGATCGAGCACCATCCACTCCCGCCCGCCCAAGTGGTGGACATAGGCATCCAGACGGCGCACGCGCTGGAGGAGGCCCACGCCGCCAACATCATTCATCGGGATATCAAGCCCCAGAACATCATCGTGACCGAGCGCGGACAGCTGAAAGTGCTGGACTTCGGAATCGCTAAAACTGCGCACAATCTTGCTGATGCCGAGACGATGGAACGACTCACCATAGAGGGAAGTACGGTGGGCACTCCGGGATACATGTCTCCCGAGCAGTTGTGTGGACGACACATCGATGCCCGCTCGGACATCTTCTCGCTCGGGGTCACCCTGTACGAATGCGCGACCGGCCGAGTGGCGTTTGCTCGAGGGACGCTGATCGAAGTGGCGATGCGTGTGATGTCGGACACGCCGCCCTCACCCTCTCAGATCAATCCGGCCGTGCCCGCCGCGCTCGACGCAATCATTTCCCGGGCGATGGCCAAAGATCCCGCAGCCCGGTATGAGTCGGCACGATCGGTTCGCGCGGATCTGCTTGAACTCAAACATCAGCTCGAGCGCGATGGCTCTGCTCCTCGCCCCGCCACGGCTGTGCCGTTGACGACGAACATGCGCCCCACGTTTGCCCGATCAAGAGCGCTTGTCGCTGCGAGTGCGATTGCGGTTCTGGTTCTGGTAGCGGCAGCGTGGCTCGGGTCGGGTCTGCTCCGGCGCGGACGGCACGTGCCACCTCCCGAAGCGGTCGTGTGGTACGACCGCGGGACGAGCGCCATTCGCGAGGGAGCGTACTTTCAGGCGAGCAAAGCGCTGGAGCGTGCGCTCGAGATCGACAAGACCTTCGCGTTGGCGCGGGCGCGGCGGGCAGAAGCCGATGCAGAAATGGGACTCACCGACAGCGCCAGAGAAGAACTGCTGCAGGCTATGGCGTTGCTCCCGGATCGCTCGAATCTGTCCACCGCAGAGTCGGACTATGTGGACGCGGTCGCGGCGACGCTCGGTCGCGACTTCAAAACGGCGATTGACAAGTACGCACGCATCGTGGCTGCGGTTGGAGACCGGGAAAAGTCTGCGGCTTACGTCGATCTCGGGCGCGCATATGAGAAGAACGAGGAGCTCGATCGAGCGAGTGACTCGTACGCGAAGGCGACGCAGCTCGATCCGCAGTCTGCCGCCGCGTTCCTGCGCGCAGGCATTCTCTATGGCCGTCGCCAGCAACTGACACAGGCAACCGATGCATTCGCGAAGGCGCAGGACATCTACCAGGCGATGTCGAGCCAGGAAGGCCTGGCCGAGGTGCATTACCAGATCGGATCTCTCTTCGCGAAGATCAGGAAACTGCCAGAAGCCAGGGAGCAACTCGAGCAATCATTGGCGATGTCACGCGGTGCGTCCAGCGAGTACCAGGCAATCAGGACTTCACTGCAGCTGAGCAACGTGTACTACGCCACGGGTGACAGCAATCGCGCCAAGTCGATTGCTGCCGACGCCGTCCACGCGGCACAAACACTCAACAGCCGAACGCTGGCGACGAATGGCTTGATCGACCTTGCGTATACGCTGCTCGCGCGGGGGGAGTACGCCGAGGCACATGCGTACTTGCTCCAGGCCCTCGATCTTGCTCGGCAGGAAAAGTCGCCGCGCCTGGAAGCACGGGCTCACCTCGCGCTGGGCAGTCTGGGCACCCAGGAAGGCAGCTTCGACGAAGCGATCTCTCATCTCGACTCGGCGCTGAAGTTCTACCAGCCAGCAGGCTACCGCACGGAGACGTCCAATGCGCTGATTTTGCTCGGGCGCGCGCACCGGGACAAGGGCGAATACGCAGTCGCTATGAAGGCATTCTTGGAGCAGCTGCAACTCGCGAAGCAGTCAGGCGATCCAGCGCGACTGGCGGCGACGCACTCCAGCATAGGCGTCCTCCTCGGAGGCCATCAGGAACAGTACGCGGAGGCGCTTCCATATTTCGAGGAGAGCTACCGCATCAATAAATCGATCGGCGCCCGCGTCAGCATGGGGTGGGATCAAATCAATCGTGCGGCCTCACTGGCCGCGTTAGGACGGTACGATGAAGCCGCGTCCGCCCTCGACGAAGCGTATGCCATCGCCTCGGCGCCCGACGCGGGATTCAAGTCCCAACTCGCAAGTGTAGATTTGGTTCGCGCGCAGATGGCGCTCAGCCGTGGCAATCGTGCGGACGCGACAACGCAAGCGATGGCGGCGCTCAAATTGGCTGAACCCGACTATACGGATACAGCGCTCGAGGCCAAGCAGACGCTGGCGCTCATCGCAGCCATGTCCGGGACGACGACAAAGGCGGTCACGCTTGTCGGCGAAGCAGTGGCGGCGGCCAGGGAATTGAAGCTCCCGCGACTTATATCGACGGCGCTGCTCGCCTCGGCGGAAGTTCGCATGGCCGGCGGCGACGCGGCGGGCGCGCTCGCCGACGCGCAGGCGGCACAGAAGCTGTTTGCCGCAGCGGAACAACTGGAATCCGAATGGCGAGCATGGCTGGTGGCGGCGAGGTCGATGCAGCTTGAGGGCGACAGGTCGATGGCCTACGATTACGCCGTGCGCGCCGAGACCGTTCGAGCGGCTCTCGAGGCGCGGTGGGGTGACGATAACTATCGGGGTTACGTACGGCGGCCGGACGTTCAAGTCCGTTTGAAGCAGCTCGGGCAACTGCTCGGAGCGAAGAAAAACGTTGAACACGGAGGAGGCTGAACATGCAAGGCAAAGAAGGCGACCCCGGCGGCGGTCAGGGCGGAGGCGGCGGACGGAAGAAACCGAGTAAGAAAGCGACTAAGAAGAAGTAACGCGACAGCCGGCATCAAGAGTTCTTGTGCCGGCTGTTCTTGCGTGCTGGTGGCGCGGCGGCGTATCGGAACGAATGTGAGGATCATGGCTGAAGTCGAACTGGGCAAGAGGCTGGAACTGCTGGAGATTGCCGGTTCACGCAAAAGTCGTCGAACCGAGAAGGACCTCGCGACTTTTTTGAGTGTGTCTGAACGGAAGGCCGGACTGTCCAGGCAAGAGCGTCTCCGGATTGTCGAACAGGCGCGGGTGTTGATGGAAATGAACTACGTCCATCTGCCGATGAAGCGCGCGATTCACGCCATCGATCCTATCCAGCAGCTCAAACTTCTCAAGTTGCAGCTCGCCGAGTGGAATGTGGAGCTCGAGAGCACCCTCGACTTCCATCGACGCATGTTGTCGATTTTTGGTTCGACGCGCGACCTGCACACGCTGTATCTGCTGCCCGAACCGTACCGGAATTGCACCACGTATCTTCCCTTTCTCATCGAACAGTGTTTCGACGGCGGCACCGAACGATTCATCGTGACGCGGACAGCGCTCAGTTCGGACACGCCGACAGTGTCGGGCAACGGCCGCGAGGCCAGGTTCGAGCGTGGAGTGGAGGTGCTGGCCTGGAACAGTGTCCCAATCGTCAGAGCCGTCAAGATCAATGCCGAGTCGCAGGCCGGCAGCAATCCCGACGCGCGGTTCGCGCGAGGCCTCGACAATCTGACCATCCGACCGCTCAACAGCACGGTGCCGCCAGATGAAGCGTGGGTCGACATCGTGTATCGCGCGAAGAACGGCGTCGTCGCGACCCATCGAGAGTACTGGCTGGTTCATATCACCGCGGAGAGCGGTGAGTCGCCCACTCCGCACAGCAAGAAGCGGGCGGCGATGGATGTGAAGAGAGCACGAATCCTAGAGGTGAAGAAAGAGCTGTACCCGCGCGACCACGTCGAAATGCTCGGATCGATCAAAGACGTCCTGTACGCACTGAAAAAGACAGTGAACGGCCAGACGTTCGGCTACATCCGGTTGTTCAGCTTCGACGTGGATGATGCGAGGCATTTCCTCAAGGCGTTCACGAAGCTGGTCACCAAGGAAGGCTTTCCGCAGGAGGGTCTCGTCCTGGATGTTCGAGGCAATCCGGGTGGAAACATCCGCGCGGCCGAATCGCTGCTGCAGCTGTTCACTCCGAATACGATCGAACCGGAGTTGTTTGAATTCATCAACAGCCCGCTGAATTTTCAGATTTGCAAGTCCGCGCCGGATGACTGGAATCTCAAGCGTTGGCTGCCATCGATCCGCGACTCAGTCTTGACGGGTGCGACGTACTCGGCAGGATTTCCGCTCACTCGCGACGCGTTATGCAACGGCATCGGCCAGGTCTACCACGGTCCGGTCGTGTTGATGACCGACGCGCTGTCGTACAGTGCGACGGATATATTCGCCGCGGGGTTTCAGGACAATAAGGTTGGAGTCGTTCTCGGTACTAGCGGCAACACCGGAGCGGGGGGCGCGAATTTCTGGTCGCTCGACGACCTGCTGCGCGCGCAGAAAAACGATCCCGAGTCTCCGTTCAAGAAACTGCCGAAAGGAGCCGAGATGATCGTGGCCATGCGTCGCAGCATTCGGGTCGGTCTTCGCGCAGGTTCGCCATTAGAGGAATTTGGCGTGTCGCCCGACGTGCTGCATCGGATGACGAAACGCGACGTTCTGGACGACAACATCGATCTTTTGGCGCGCGCCGCAGCGATCATTCGCCAACGGACGTCGTTTCAGCTCTCGGTGAGGCCGGTGAGCGGCGGACGCACCAGCGAGATCGCGCTCCGCGCCAGGTCGAAGGGGCCTTCGTCCAATGCTGGCCGCCGGATCGCTCGCCTGGATGTCTACGTCAATGGTCGGCCTGTGCGTTCCGTCGACGCTGAAGACGGTGCGGTGCCGTCGACTCGCGTGAAGATCGGCGGGAGCCGTAACCGGCGCGCGGTTGTTAAGGTGCAGGCGTGGGACCACGCCGGAAGACTTGTCGCCGTTCGTCGGACGCGCGTCCGCTGATCGGCACCCTCAAGAATCCCAATGATTGGATGAGGCGTGGCGGCAGGAGCCCGGCGCGGTTCTGAGACTGGAATTGGTGCTGGTGACCGACTGCGCTAGAATCTGAAGGCATACAGTCGGGGCGTAGCGCAGCCTGGTAGCGCACCTGCCTTGGGCGCAGGGGGTCGCTGGTTCGAATCCAGTCGCCCCGACCAAAATTCTTAACGTTTTCACACGTTTGTGAA
>Ga0207701_10003703_pt1 | contig 15636 bp, 10 predicted proteins | sample KBSSwiSSwithPhiX_FD_184294 | JGI IMG/M metagenome (GOLD analysis project Ga0207701, IMG submission 184294) | Switchgrass rhizosphere bulk soil microbial communities from Kellogg Biological Station, Michigan, USA, with PhiX - S5 (SPAdes) (version 2) | ecosystem: Environmental > Terrestrial >... | reverse complement strand
CAGCGAAGAAACCGATGCGGCGCTCGCGGACGCCCGGCTGGCACTCGCCGACTTCCTCGGCTCATCGCCTGACGAGGTCGCGTTCGGCGCCAACATGACGACCCTGACCTTTCACGTCAGCCGGGCCCTCGCGCGCGCGTGGCAGGCGGGCGATGAGGTGATCGTCACCGAACTCGATCATCATGCCAACGTCGATCCGTGGCGCGCCGTTGCGCGCGATCGGGGATTGACCGTCCGCACGGTCCCGTTCGACACCAGGACCGGCGAGCTCGATTGGCCGGCCCTCGAACGCGCGTTCACCCCTCGCACGCGGCTGCTCGCGATTGGCGCCGCCTCCAACGCGCTGGGTACGATCACTGACGTGGCCGCGGCCGCTCGTCTGGCGCACGACGCCGGAGCGCTCTGCTTCGTTGACGCGGTGCACTATGCCCCGCACGCCTTCGTCGACGTTCGTGCGCTCGGCTGCGATCTGCTCGCCTGTTCGCCGTACAAGTTCTACGGTCCGCACGTCGGCACGATGTACGTCCGTCAGGATCTCCTCGAGCGGCTCGACGTGCCCAAGGTCGAACCGGCCGCGGACAATGCGCCGGATCGCCTCGAGACCGGCACGCTCTCGCACGAGGCGATCGTCGGCGCCGCCGCCGCCGTCGATTTCCTGGCCTCGCTCTCGCCAGGCACAACCGTCCGTCGCGACGCGCTCCAGAACACGATGGCCGGGCTGCACGAGCGCAACCTGCGACAAGTGACGCGGCTCTGGAACGCGCTGCGGGAGATACCCGGTGTGTCGGTCTATGGACCACCGCCATCGCGGCCGCGCACCTCGACCCTGTCGTTCGTGCTTGGGGGTGTGGCCTCGACAGCCGTCGCCCGCCACTGCGCGAGGCACGGGCTGTTCGTATCCAATGGCGATTTCTACGCCCTGACCGTGGTCCGCCGCCTCGGTCACGCGGAGGACGGGCTCGTCCGCCTGGGCTGTGCGGCCTATACGACAGACGAGGAAGTCGAGCGCGTGATCGCCGCGATCAGCGAGCTCGCGCGCTGAGCGATCGGGCGACCCGCGGGCCCGGCGCGACTACAATCGAGCTGCATGTTCTCCAGCGCCCCGCCCCCGGCCCCTGACCGCATCGGTCGCTATCGCATCGAGCGGAAGATCGGCGAGGGCGGGATGGGCATCGTGTACGCGGCCCGGGACGAGCGGCTGGAGCGGACCGTCGCCCTGAAGACCATCCGCGGCGGCAGCGACGAAGCGGGGCGGCGCCGGGTCTGGCGTGAGGCCCGCGCCGCGGCCGGCATCTCGCATCCCAACATCTGTCAGCTCTACGAGGTCGAGGAGACCGACGACGGTCTGGTCCTGGCGATGGAGCTGCTCGAAGGAGAGCCGCTGGGTGCGCGCCTGTCACGCGGGCCGCTGTCGCCGGTCGACAGCTCGGCAATCTCGCTGCAGGTCCTCGATGCCCTGGCCGCGGTGCACGCCCGCGGGCTGATCCACCGCGACCTCAAACCGTCGAACCTGTTTCTGACCCCGCACGGCGTGAAGCTGCTGGACTTCGGCCTCGCCCGGCCGGTGTCGACGAGCCTCGGCACCGACACTGCCACGCTCCTGACCGAGGCGGGCGCGATCGTCGGCACGCCCAACTACATGGCGCCGGAACAGGTCCGCGGCGAGGCGCTGGATGCGCGCGCCGACCTCTTCGCGGTGGCCGCGATGCTGTTCGAGATGCTGGCGGGACGCATTGCGTTCGGTGGCGCGACGATGATCGACGTGCTGCATGCTGTCCTGCACGAACAGCCGCCGGCGCTCTCGGGCGGCGCCACGGTGGCCGCGCTCGACCGGGTGATTCACCGCGCGCTGCAGAAGCAGCCGAACGATCGCTACGAATCGGCGGTGGCGATGGCGTCGGCAATCCGCGAGGTGATGGCCTCCCGCGACACGGTCGAGCTCACGGCGCCGGCGCGGACCATGACGCGGTTGATCGCCTTGCCGTTCAGGGTGCTGCGTCCCGATGCGGAAACCGATTTCCTCGCCTTCAGCCTCCCCGACGCGATCACGATGTCCCTGAGCGGCACCCGCAACCTGCTCGTACGATCGAGCGCCGCGGCGGCCCGTTTCGATCCGCAGGCGCCGGACTTGCGCAAGCTCGCGGCCGATGCGGACGTGGACATGGCGCTGATGGGCACCATTCTCCGCGCCGGCAGTCAGCTGCGCGCGACCGCCCAGCTGGTCGAGGCGCCGGCCGGGACCGTCGTGTGGTCGCACTCGTCGCAGCACGCGCTCCACGATGTGTTCGCGATGCAGGACGAGCTCGTGGCCGGTCTGGTCGCGTCACTGGCGGAGTCGCTCGGTGAGCCGACGGGCCGCGGCAGCCGCCGTGACGTCCCGCGCACCCCGGCGGCGTACGAGCTGTATCTGCGCGCCAACGAGCTGGCGCGCGACTGGGATCGCATTCCCGAGGCGCTCGACGTCTACCAGCAATGCGTGACGCTCGACTCGCAGTTCGCGCCGGCCTGGGCCGGGCTCGGCCGGTGTCAACGGATCCTCGGCAAGTACTTCGAGCGACCCGAGCGTACGCGCGACGCCGAGCGCTCGTTCGAACGCGCCCAGACGCTCAACCCCGAGCTCCCCGTGCTGCACAAGTACTACGCGCAACTCGAGTGTGACGCCGGACGTGCGGTGGACGCCATGCGCCGCCTGCTCCAACGGGCCAGGCGCGTCGTCGATCCGGAGTACTTCGCCGGGCTGGTCCACGCCTGCCGCTATGCCGGGCTCCTGGAGGCGTCGGTGGCGGCACACGAGGAGGCCCGCCGGCTCGATCCGACGATTCCGACGAGCGTCGCGAACACGTTGCTGATGTTCGGGGAATACGAGCGTCTGGTGCGGATGACCGACGGGGGCGATGTCGACGACAAGGTGCTCGCACTCTATCGACTGGGCCGCCGCGAGGAGGCGCTGGCCCTGTGGCAAGGTCCGCCTGCCGATGCGCCGCCCACCTACAAGGCGTGGTACGCGATGATCACCGCGTGCCTTTCAGACGCGCCGGAGGCGCGCGCCCTGGCCGAGGAAGCCGTGCGCATGACGAACTGGGCCGATCCCGAAGGCTACACAGTCGGCGGCATCATGCTGGCTCGGCTGGGCAGCCACGAGATGGCGCTCCAGGCACTCAGCCGGGCGGTCGACTCCGGTTACGGCGTCACGCACCCGCTGATCTACGATCCGTGGCTGGCGCCCCTCCGGGGCGACCCGCGCTTCGTCCAGATCGTCCGTCGCGCCGAGGCGCGCCGCGATGAGGCGCTGACCATCTTCCGCGCGGAAGGCGGAGAGCGGTTGCTCGGCCTGCGCGCCGCCGCCTGACGGCTGGCGCCGTCACTGCGCCTTGATCGCGTAGACGTGCTTCAACCCGCGGAAGATGAGCAAGCCATCCGAGATCGCCGGCGTGGCCATGATCACTTCGCCGAGCGGATTCTTGGCGAGGAGCTCGTAGGCCGGCCCCGCCTTCACCACGAACACGTCGCCGTCCTCGCTCGACAGGTAGATCTTGCCGTCCGCGGCGACCGGTGAGGCGCTGAAGGATCCGCCCGTGCCACCCAGGCGCTCCTGATAGAGCCGCTCGCCCGTGGAGACGTTGTGCGCCGCGAGCACGCCGTTGTTCTGAAGAATGTAGAGCTGATCGCGGTAGATCACCGGCGTGGGAATGTAGGGTCCGCCGCGCGTCGTGCCCCAGGCGATCGACTCGTTCCTGGTTTCCCCGGTCTTGAGCGTGATGTCGCCGCTCGCTCCCGGCTTGACGGCAATGATCGGCTGCACGCCGCGGTAGCCGTTGGTGATGACGACGACACCGGGGCCGACGACGGGTGTGGGGATGGCGATCTCGGAGTTGCCGGTGTACTTCCACAGCTCCTTGCCGGTGTTCGGATCGTAGCCGCGCGTCGCGTTGGTCGCCTGGGTCACCAGCTCCGCCCGGCCGTTGGCCTCGAAGATGGTCGGAGTGGACCAGGACGGGATCTCCTCGCGCGCGGTCCGCCACACCTCTTTCCCGGAGGACGTGTCGAACGCCGCCAGGAACGACCCGCGCTGGATGTCGCACTGCACGATCACCATGTTCTTGTAGATGATCGGGGAGCTGCCGATGCCCCATTCGTAATCGGGATCGAAAAACCAGCCGGCGTTCAGCACCCCGAGGTCCTTCTTCCACAGCAACGTGCCGTCGAAGTCGTAGGCGTAGAGGCCCTCGGAGCCGAACGACACGATCACGTGCGTGCCGTCGGTGACCGGCGTCGCCGAGGCCTGGCTGGACTTGGGGTGGCGCTTTGTCTTCGGCGTGCCTTCGTAGACAACCTTGTCCCAGACGACCTTCCCGGTCGCCTTGTCCAGCGACAGGAGGCGCCACGTATGCCTGGAGACGTCTGTGATCGGCTCGACGTCACCGTATTGGCCGGTGCGGATGCCCTCGCCCGGTGTGCTGCTGACCGCGGTCGACACGAATACGCGATTGCCCCACACGATCGGACTCGAGACCGCGACGCCGTCCACCGGCGTCTTCCACGCGACGTTCTGGCCGGCCGGCGCATCCCATTTCACGGCCGTGGGCGCGCCGTTGGCCGTGCCGGCGGCGTTGGGTCCACGGAACGACGGCCAGTTCTGCGCCGACACGGCTGTCCCGGCGGCGACGAGCGCGATCGTCGTGATGATCCGTCGCATGACTATTTGCCCTCCACGCGCGTATACACCGTGCCCGGGTTCGTTCCCTGGGTCAGCGTGAAGCTCGCGATCCGATCACCAGTCATCTCGAACGTGATCGTCACCGGCGGCCCGATCGCCTTCAAAGCCCGGGCGCCGGTCGGCACCAATGTGATCCGCTGCGCGGCCGGAGCGGCGGCACCGAGCGTGACCCGCGCGCCGGCCGGAGCAATCGTCAGCTCGTTCCCGTTGGGAGCCTTGTACGTGCCGACGAGTGCGGCCAGCGTCGCCGCACCGATGGCGAAGTCCTGGTACGGCTTCGCACCCGCCCCCTCCAGCATCGCCGCTGTGGCCTCCTGCTTCGCCGCCCTCGCGAGCTCGAGCGCCTCCGACAGGACGCCGGGCCCAACGCCACCCGTGTCCAGGATGACTTTGACCAGCGCGGTGTCACCTGACTCGCTGGCGTCGGTCAGCGCCGCTTCCTTGCCCGGCGCTCCCTTCTGGATCAGCAGCTTCGCGATCTCGAAGTGCTCCGGCTTCTTCTTCTGTGCCGGACCCGTGGCGAGTGCCAACGGCGTGAACCCGTAGAAGGTGTCCTTGATGCTCATGTCGGCGCCCCTCTCGAGCAGCACCTTCACGACTTCGAGGTGGCCGTGGTCGCAGGCATAGAAGAGCGCGGTCGCGTCGTAACGGAACCGGGTGTTCACGTCGACACCCTCGTCGAGCAGCTTCTTCACGGCCTCGGCGTCTCCCTTGCGCGCCGCGTCCTGGAACTGTTCGGCCTTGGTGAGGGCAGGCGCCTGCGCGAAAGCGAGCATCAGGGCGAGAGCGATGGACAGGTTCATGGTGTGACCCTCATCACATACGGCGCGATCCTCGCGCCGGTCACCGCACCGTTCGAGGCGCGATTCTAGATCGAAGATCGTGCGATCGCGCGCTCGCCCGCGCTCGTCCGGCTCGGACGCGTGGCGCCCGGTCGCCGAAGCGGGCGGAGGCGAAGGATGTTTCAGCCTTCGCGCAGCTCTCCACCTGCGACCGGCAGTCCGTTCCGCCGGATCGCCGATTCGAGTCCTTGGAGTCGGCCAAACCTCGCTGTGACGAGCACGATGCGAATGGCCCCGCGACCCCTGTCAGGTAGCCGTTCGTCAACTTCGGACACTGGTTCGACACCGCGCTTGTCATACGTCCCGCGATAAACGAAGGGCACGTCCGTTGCGATTCCAGGCCTCGACGTGAGCCAACGAGACCAGGAGTTCAGCATGGTTGTATGACTGGTCGTGCAACCGCGTGGGCCTGATCCGGTGCCCACACCGCACCGAAGCCTTGCTGATCGCGCTCCGGTGCAACGGGATCCTGTCTTTCACGTATGCTCGGGACGTGCGTATGTGCCGGTTGATGGCCGCGGTCATCCTGCCGCTGGTCGCGGCTTCGACCGTCAGGCTCGCCGGGCAGTCGAGGGTGGAAGCGCCACCGCCCGGCGCAGAGGCGATTCCCTATTTCGTGGCCGACGGGACCGGACGGGCCGGCTACCACGCCGGCGACCGGGAACTCGCCGCGTGGGCCATCAACGCGTGGCAGCGAAGTGCCGGCCCCGGGTTGCGCTTCGAGGCGGCACCCGAGGCGCGCGCCCTGCTGCGCGTGTATTGGGCGGACCCGGAAGACGGCCAGTACGGCGAGATGCGCCCCTTCGCGATCGGCGACCAGCGTGGGGCCGCGGTCTACATCCGGCCCGACACTACCTCGCTCGGCCCAGACATCGCCCGGCAGACCCGCCTCGACCCGCTGCTGCGCGAGACCATCGTCTATCTGACGTGCGTTCACGAGATTGGCCATGCGCTCGGGCTCCGACACACGAACGACTTCGCCGACATCATGTATTCCTTCCAGTACGGCGGCGACTTCCTCGAGTACTTCATGCGCTACCGCCGCCAGCTCGTGTCGAGGGCCGACATCGTCCGCGTGTCAGGGATCGCGTCGTCGGATGTGGAACGCCTGCTGGCGTTGTATCCGCGACGTGCGCCGTAAGCGCCGCGGGATAGCCAGGCAGGCCGATGGAGCCGTCGGTCTCGGCTCCTGCTAGTCCCCTGGAAGCGTGATGCCTTGCATAAGTCCCGGAGCGCGGCGCCCGCGGGGCAAGGCGCGAGGAGCGCGCATATCGGCCATATGTAAGCGACGAGCAACGCCGCCCCGCGGGATGCCCCGCCCGGGAGTTGTGTGAGGGATCACGTTTCCAGGGGACTAGTCGCGCATCACTTCGACTGCGGCTCGAGCCGGTCCAGCGGCCACCTGCCGTTCTGGTGTGAACATCCTGGCTGAGCCCGCGGCATCTTGTCTTCGGTTACCATCCCAACGGTCAACGGTTTGCGGCTTCATCGACGAAGGAGTTGGTATGCACGTGCGCGGCGCGGTCGGTTCGGCAACGGTAATTGCGGCGGCGATGCTGGCGTGGGCCGCGGCTCCGTTCGCACAGAGTGCGGCGCCTCAGGCGCCCCCTGCGGGTCAAGGACGTGGCGGTGGCGGTGGCGTCGCGTTCGGGCCGCCGACGGTCAAGACGCCCTATGACGACTACACCGGCTTCACGAAGATCTTCGACGGCACGTTCAAGAACTGGGTGGGCGAGACCGACGTGTGGTCGATCCAGGACGGCATGCTGCACGCCGACACCACCAAGACGCCAGGTCAGCACCACATTCACTACATCGGGCCTGGCGCGGTGATGCGTGACTTCACCCTCAAGGTCGAAGCCAAACTCTCGGCCACGGGCGCCAATGGCGGCATCCAGTACCGCAGCCGGCTCCTGCACCCGGCGCACGGTGGGTCGATCGCCGACCCGCTCGGCAAGCCGCTGCCGGCCAACATCACGACGATGGATCAGGCGGTGGCGGCGGGCATCACGTCAGCGCCACCGGCGCGGGGCGGTGGGCCGGGTGGCGGTGGAGGGCGGGCCGGTGCAGCGGGCGGCGCGGCAGGTGCGGCGCCTGGTGGTGCTCCCGCCGGCGCACCGGGCGGCGCTCCGGCCGCGGCACCAGGCGGCGCTCCCGCCGGCGCTCCCGGTGGGGCAGCGGGCGGCGCGCCCGGCGGTGGCGCGCGTGCGGGCGGCCCGGGCGGCCCCGGCGCCGCACCGGCGGCGAACGGCTGCGTTGGGGAAGTCGGACGGTTGGACGCCGCGCCGGCCGCCGGACGCGGCAACGCTCCGGCAGGCCCGCCGACGGGCAATCCCTGGCAGGTGAGCGGCTACCAGTTCGACATGGACTCTTCGAACCAGTACACCGGCCAGCTCTACGAGGGTCAGGGACGCAACATCATCACCTCGCCCGGAACCATCGGCATGCTGCTGCCAGGCAACTGCAAGATCCTGCTCGGCACGATTACCGCCGACCCGAAGGCCGCCGTGAAGCCGCATCAAGGGCTCGATGGCGAGTGGCAGCAGATCGAGATCATCGCCCGGGGCAATACCCTGACCCACATCATCAACGGCCAGGTGATGTCCATCACCATAGACGACGACCCGCTCGCACGGGCGCCGCAGGGAATTCTGTCGCTGCAACTCGAGGGCAACGGCCAGATCTGGTATCGCAACGTGTATCTGAAGGCGATCGAGAAGCCGCTCGAATTCCCGCGCTGACATCAGCCGGCCGCCGCGCGTTCCGGGTGGACTCGCGGCGGCCGTTCAGTCCGGCCTCAGGCGCTTAGGCTACCGGCGCGGCGAAGTTCGCGCGCACCCATCCTTCGAACCGATCGCACATCGCCGCTTCGCCTTCGCTGGTATCGGCGAGCAGCACCTCGCCGTGCACGATCCTGATGTGGGCGTCGAGTGACGGCGGCACCGCATCCGGATACACCCGTGCCGCGGCGTCCCGCATCGCCGTCGCGGCAGCGGCGCGTGCATCTTCGACGCTGGCGTTGCAATCGTCGGCCAGATAACGCGCCGAGAAGCCTTCACCCGTCAGGCTGCGGAGCATGTGGTTGTGATCGACGCTGTTGCCCGGCTCCCAGTAGTGCGCTGCCAGCGTGGGGCCGACCGCGGGGTTGTCGGTCAGGTAGCCAAGCGTGCGGAGCAGGTGCGCGCGGGTCTGGGCGACGGCCATGTAGGCGAGCAGGTAACCCTGGTACGACGCGGCGGACTCCTGGTTGAGCAGATGCGGAATGGCCAGCAGCGGCCGCGGGCTCTCGACCCCCAGCACGCGCACCTCCGTCGCCCGCGCCAGCGCCAGCACGCGCTCGGGCGTGAGATCCTCGTTTTCCATCTGGTAGAGCGTCGACTCGAAGTACGGCACGACGGCGATCGATCGAGCATCGAAGGCCCGCATCGGCTGTGTGCTGGCGATGCGATCGAGGATGAGCGCCGGCGGAATCGGCTGTCCGTCAGCCGACATGGCGTAGCGCATCATCCAATCCGGATCAGAGAGCAGCTGATCGCAGAACATCGATTGGGTTTCCGCGTACGCCATTGACGTCGGCGGGTACTCCTGCGAGAAACACGGTGAGTTCTGCACCACGTTGGCGAAGTGGGCGGCGTGGCCTCCTTCGTGGAACAACGTGTTGATCGCCCGGATCCCGCTGCCGACCTGATCCGGCTTGGCCTCGGCCGTGAAATTGATCGCGGCCGGTGTCCACTGGCCGGTCTCGGTGATCCAACTCGGGACCGGTCCGTGGCAGAACCCGTTCTGATGCTTGCCCGGCCGCTCCAGCAGATCGAGCTGCAAGGTCGCGCCGCGGAACTGGATGCCGAGGCGGCGGAAGCTGTCGATCCAGCGGCGCAGCGCCAGCCCGAACGGCAGGTACGGATCGAGCCGGCGGATGACGTCCCCCGAGGCGTGAAACCGCAGATTCCACGGCGCAGTCGCCGCATCGCCGTGCCGGGCCCCCAGATCGGAGAGCGCGCGTGCGTTGGCCGCGTCGGTCTGGCGGACGAAGTCATCCAGCAGGCGCAGCAGGCCCGGCGTCTCCAGACGCTCGTTCTTCTGCAGCTTCAAATCGAAGTAGTTGGCGTAGCCGAGCGCGCGGGCGAAGCGATTCCGGAGGCGGACGAGATCCAGGAAGCCGTTGTCGAGCACCCACAGTTCGATCTCGCGGAACGCCTCGAACGAGCTCTTGCGCCGCTCTTCGACGCGATTGGTGGCCAGGTTGGTGGCCAGCATCGGCAGTGACGCGACTTCCCACTCCCCGTGGTCATTCAGGTGACGGGGCTCGTGCGCCCGTTTGCGTTCGAACAGGACGGACTCGGCGTCGACGATCTCGCGCATGAGCGCCCGGCCGTCAGGGCTGTCGATGATGTTGGCTTCGAACAGCGCCAGCCATCCGCCCAGGCCATGTAGCAGCGCATCGCGTTCGGCGCCGGGCGGCGCGGCACGCACCCGCGCCAGCTCCTCTCGCGTCTTCGTCAGCTTGGCCGGATCGCCGACGAACTCCTTGTACGCGCCCTCGGCTCGGGTGAAGCCGGCCTGGTCGTCGCTGGTCGCCATGTAGGTCGTCCAGAACAGATCCTCTTTGGCCTTGTGGACGGCGGCGTAGGCATGGTTCAGGTAGTTGAAGTACTCGCGCGCGCTCTGCATATCCTGCCGATCGTACCTCTATCCGCGTCCGGGCGATTGCGGCCGCGGCAACATGTCAGGCGTGATGAACCCCTTGTTGGTCCGCTTGGACACGATCGAGAAAAGCAGGAACACCTTCTCCATGTTCTCGCTGCCGCGCCGAATCCAGAACTCGTGATCCTTGCCGGGGAACTCCAGATACACGTGTTGCGCGCCGGCGCCCTGCAGCAGCATGGCCGCACGACGTGATCCCACCGGGCTGACGATCGAGTCCTTCTCACCGTGCATAAGCAGAGTGACGAAGCTGCGGTAGCGCTCCGCCGCCGCGGCATCCGCGATCCCTCCGGCACCTGAGATGGGGGCGATGCCGGCCCAGATGTCGTTGTACTTGGCGCCGAGATAGTAGGTGCCCGCTCCACCCATCGAGTGGCCCATCAGGTAAATGCGGTCGCTGTCGATCCCATACGCCTGGCGAATCGATTTGAGGAGCGTCATCGCATCGATCTCCGACAGCTCGCTCGACGAGTAGCGATCCTCGGTGCCCGGTTTCGTCTGCGCGGTCGCCACCGCCGCGCCGCCGCGCGAGCCCCACCAGCCCGACACGCTGAACCCCATCGGCGCCACGACGATGAAGCCGTAGCGTTCGGCGAGATCAGTGGTGCCGTCGAAGAGGATCTGCATGAGCGGCGTGATGTTCAACCCATGGAGATCCACGATCAGCGGCGACGGCGTTCCAGGCGCATAACTGGACGGCACGAACAGCGTGTACGGCATGTCCGCGTTCGCCTCGGCGAGGTGATACGTGCACTCGAGGATGCGTTTCTGCGAGGCCGTCAGCGGCGGCTGTGCGGACCGGGGAATGCCCTGGAAGCCACGAGAGATGTCCGGCGCGGGAATGCCCGGCAGGGGAGAGCCGTCGTGATTGACGTTCGCGGTTCCGGCGCTCGCGTCCGCATGGGCCTGCGTGACTGGCGTGCAGGTGTGACCGGGCACAACCGGCAGCGATGGCGGTCCCGTTTGCGCGGATACGCTCGTTGCGATCAGCAGCATCGCTGCCGCCATCCATCCTTCACCTCCACGCATCATCTCGCCTCCCGCACATTCGCGAGTCCTTGCGGACCGTCCCCGGCGCTCATGGCCAAATCGTGACGGCCCCAGAACGCAACAAGGGTAGTCGAATGGAGGCTCGGTGGGTACCACTGGCCGGCGTACGGCCCGCAACCGTCGAATCGCGCGTCACGCATCGGTGCGCGTCAACACATCCGCGGGCCGCGCATCACTTGGCGGCTGGACTCTTGGGCGCTTGCGCGAACGCCTGCGCGATGCCGAGCGCGATTGACTTCGTGTCCGCGAACGAGATGTTCGTTGCCACCGCCACGACGAGGCCGCGGTCAGGGAAGGTCATGAGGTACGTGGTGCCCCCGATGAAGTCGGCCTTCGTGCCATGACCGACCATGCGCGACGGGGTGCCGGCGAGGCCGAGCGTCTCGAGCTTCCAGCCGAGACCGTAGCCCGTGTCCTCCCCCGAGTTGAGGCGCTGCGCGCTCTGGAGCGTCTCGAGAGTGGCCGGTTGCAGCACCGTGCCGCTGTCAACCGCGAGTCCGAACCGGACGAGATCCGAGGGTGTGGAGAGGAAGGCGCCGGCGCCGGCCCAGCAGGTCTGATCCCCTTCGCGCACCGACTCCGGTCCGTAGCGGGTGTCGCCGCCGAATCGCGGATAGTAAAACGTCGCGCGGTCGAGGACGTTTTCGGTCGACGAGTCGGAGCGTGTGTCTTCCATGCCCAGCGGCTCGAAGATCTTCGTGCGCATGTAGGCGAAGAACGGCTCGCCGGCAGCGGCCTCGACCGCCGCGCTCACCAGGATCCAGCCATAACTCGACGGGTTGGACCTGGTGCCGGGCTCAAATCGCAGCGGCTCGTCCGCAAAGCGCTTCAGCGCGTCCAGTGTCCGCTCGCACGGCTCGAGTGACTCCTCGTCGCCGGCGTCGTTCCTGATGCCGCTCACGTGCCCCATCAGCTGCCGGAGCGTCACCGGCCACTGCTTCTTCGGAAACGTCGGCACGTAGGTCTGGATCTCGTCGTCCAGGTTCAGCTTGTGCCGCTCCAGCAGGCGGCCGACGGCAATCGAGGTGAGCGGCTTGGACACCTCGGCGATCCTGAACCGCATCTGCGGAGCCACGGGCACGCGGGTTTCGAGATCCGCGAAACCAAAGCCTTCGGCCCAGACGATGTTGCCGTCGGCGCCGACGGCGACGGACAGCCCCGGCAGGTTCTGTTCGGTCAGGCCCGCGCGCGCAATCAGGCGTCCTTTACCGACGGCGTCGGCCCACTTGGGGAGCGGCGCGACGTGTGTCACCGACGGGATGCTCGTCGCGTCCGGGTGGATCGGCGTCGCGGTCGCGCGGACATAAGCAAACAACCCGAGAATCGCCGCGCCGACCATCCCGACGGCCAGCACGACCGCCGTCAGCGCAATCTCTTTCCGACTCTTCGCCACGTCGCCTCCCCGCCATCCCGCACTCGACCCGAACGGCCCTCGCACCTTCCGCTACCCGTGCGTCTCAGATAACTTTACTACGCAAAGTGTACAAGCTTCAAGCTGGTTGCGTGCTCGTCGGCACGGGACGTCGAGCGATCAGCGGCAGCGCTAAGTGTTTCAACGTCGGCCATTCGTCGCGTGTCCCCCTCGAACCGCCGCCGGTGAGGCGGCCGGATTGGACGGTACAATGTGGCGCTTCAGCGGCGCGGGCGTTGCCATCTCCGCGCTGCAGGAGACCTTCGATGCAAACGAGAACGAAGACCCTGACATCCGTGCTCCTGACGCTCGTGGCGGGAACCGCCATCGTCGTCCGCATGCAGGCGCAGCCTCCAGCCCAGGGGCGGGGCGGGAGTCCGGTTGACCTGCCGGACGGCCCCGGCAAGGAGCAGGTCCAGTCGATGTGCGCCGGATGCCATCCGCTGACCAACATCACCAACTCGCGTGGCAACAGCCAGGAGGGATGGGACGCGCTGACGAGCGGCATGATCGCCCTCCCGCCCGCGGTGAAGCCCCAGGTGCTCGCCTATCTCGGGACCCACTTTCCGAGGAAGCCGGGCGGCGAGCCGGTGGTGGTGCCCGGCGCCGCGAACATCTCCATCCGCGAGTGGGTGGTGCCGACCCTTGGGTCGCGCCCGCACGATCCGCTGGCTGCCGCCGACGGATCCATCTGGTGGACCGGGCAGTGGGGCAACGTGCTCGGGCGCCTCGATCCCAAGACCGGCGCCATGAAGGAATTTCCGTTGCCGACCCCCAAGTCGGGCCCGCACGGTCTGACCGAAGACAAGGCCGGCAACATCTGGTACACGGGGAATGGCGCGGGGCTCGTCGGCAAGCTGGATCCAAAGACCGGCCAAGTCGTCGAGTACAAAATGCCCGATCCCGCTGCCCGCGACCCGCATACCCCGGTGTTCGATCCGAAAGGCCGGCTCTGGTTCAGTGTTCAAGGCGCGAACATGATGGGCCGTCTTGATCCTCAGACGGGCGAGATCAAGCTGATCACCATGCCGACACCGCGTTCGTTGCCGTATGGCGTCGTGATGGACTCGAAGGGCGTGCCGTTCGTCGTCTTGTTCGGGACGAACAAAGTCGCGCGACTGGATCCGGACACCATGGCGGTTCGTGAATTCCCGTTGCCGGACCCGGCCAGCCGGCCCCGCCGCATCGCCATCACGAGCGACGATCTGATCTGGTATGCCGACTACTCACGCGGCTATCTTGGACGGCTCGATCCCAGGACCGGCGAGGTCAAGGAGTGGCCGTCCCCGAGTGGTGCCGCGTCGCAGCCGTACGGCATCGCAGTCGCCAAGGACATCATTTGGTACAACGAGTCCGGCGTCAGGCCGAACACGCTCGTGCGCTTCGATCCAAAGGCGGAGAAGTTTCAGAGCTGGATCATCCCCTCTGGCGGCATCGTCGTGCGCAACATGATGGCCACGAAAGAGGGCAACCTCGCGTTGGCGTGCAGCGGCGCGAATCGCGTCGCGCTGGTCGAGATCAAGTAGCGCGGCGCCACGGCGCGGGAGCAGCGAAGAGACTCCAGCGGTCGAGGCGCGGCCGGCGGGAGGCGCGATGCGCCAGGACGGCGGCTCGCAGCATAATCAGGGCGTCCACCGACCGCATCGACCCGAGTGCCAATCGGAGATCCGTATGAAACTGCTGCGACTTGCGCTGGCCCTGACGATCGCCGCGACGTGGGCGGCGCCGGCGGCCGCCCAACGCTACACCGCGAAACAGGACGGCGACCTCGTCGAACTGGCCGACGCCACCGCCCAGATGAACGTGTCTGTTGTCTGGAGCATGAGCAACGCCTGGCGCATCCAGGTGAAAGGCAAGGACCTGGTGCGGACCTCGACCGCGCTGGCGGACTTCCAGGCCCGTCCCGGGTTCAACGGCATCCCGTTGCTCGCGCCGTTCGCCAACCGTCTCGACGAGACCGCCTTCTACGCCAACGGGAAGAAGTACAACTTCGACCTCGAGATGGGCAACGTGCGCGGCCCGATTCCGCAGACCGGCTACGTCAATGGCACGAGGACATGGGAACTGGTCGAGGCCAAGGCCGACCAGAAGAGTGCCTGGGTGACCTGCCGCCTGGATTTCTACAAGAACCCGCAGTTCATGGCGCAGTTCCCGTTCGCGCACACCGTCACCATGACGTACCGCGTCTCGGATGGCGCCCTCGAAGTCCACACCCGGCTCGATAACCTCAGCACCGATCCAATGCCGGTCTCGATCGGGTTCCATCCGATCTTCGAGCTGCCCGAGGGCAATCGCGACGACTGGACGGTATCGCTCGACGCCAAGACGCATTGGATCGAGATCCCGCAGCGGCTGCCGACCGGCGAGACGCAGCCGATCGAGAAGTTCTTCGGCTCGGACCGCACCGCGATTCAGCTGAAGAAGTACGCGCTGATCGATGACGTGTTCACCGACCTGATCCGCGACGCCAACGGGCGCGCAACGATGAAGTTGATGTACGGCGGCAAGGAGCTGGACGTGATGCTCGGGCCGAAGTTCAAGACCGTGCTGGCATGGTCGACACCGCTGGCCGGTGGGGGCGGAGGCGGTCGTGGAGGTGGTGGCGGCCGCGGTCCTGCTCCGGCGGGTCAGGGCGCGCCCCCGCCACCGCCCGCTCCGTCAGGGCCGTTCCCGGTCGATCCGGCCCAGGGCGTGAGGGTCGCGCCGCCGGCGGTGCCGCCGGCCGAAGGCGCGCCGCCGCCGGCGACCAAAGGCTTCATCGCGTTCGAACCGATGGCGGCGATCACCAACGCGATGAACCTGGCGCAGAAGGGTGTCTACAAGGAACTCCAGAGCATCCCGCCCGGCGGATCGTGGGAAGAGAGCTTCTGGATCAGCACGAAGGGTTACTGACGGTCGGCTGGCGCGCGGGT
>Ga0207701_10003702_pt1 | contig 15637 bp, 11 predicted proteins | sample KBSSwiSSwithPhiX_FD_184294 | JGI IMG/M metagenome (GOLD analysis project Ga0207701, IMG submission 184294) | Switchgrass rhizosphere bulk soil microbial communities from Kellogg Biological Station, Michigan, USA, with PhiX - S5 (SPAdes) (version 2) | ecosystem: Environmental > Terrestrial >... | reverse complement strand
AGCTGGACGCTGCGGGCGCCCTGCTCCCGGAGCTGGGCACAGACGCGCGAGTAAATACCTACATCCGCACGCCTGAAGCGATAGATCGACTGCTTCGGGTCGCCGACGACGAAGAGCTTGCCGGGCACGGGACGCGCACGCCGCGAATCACGCTCTGCGGGATCGTCCGCAGCCAGCAGCAGAAGCAGTTCAGCCTGGAGCGGATCCGTATCCTGGAACTCATCGACGAAGAGGCAGCTGAAACGCCGCTGAAAATGCTCCCGGACATCCGCGCGATCGCGAATGAGGTCACGCGCGTGCAGGAGCAGATCGAGAAAGTCGAGCGCGCCATGCGTGGCCTTCAGCCGTTCGTACCCGTCGATACTGCCCTGCAACTCATCGCGCAGCAGTGCCGCCAGGTCGGCGTCGGCGTCGGCCTTGAACGTGTCGAGTTGCAGCAGCAGCTCCTGGTGGGCCGCCTGGATGTCCGATCGAGCGAGGCCGCGGCTGAACGACGCCCCCATGCCCTTCCTGGCGCGCCGGAAGTCGCGCTCCCGGCACAAGTCCACCAGCACCGCTTCCGCGGCGTCGTCGTCTCCGGCGGCCATAATCAGGCGGAGTTCGTCGCTCGTGCGGCGTGCGGAGGCGGTGTCAACGAACAGCGGGTCGCGCGAACTCGACGGGTGCGCCGTCAGCGCCGCAAAGGCATGGACCCTCTCGACGAGCACGGCAATCGCGCGGTGCCGATCGAAGTCCGGCCGCGTCCACTCGGCTCGAAAGTCGCGCCACTCGACCAGGTCCCAGCCCGCCGCACGCAGCCGCTCGACGGGACCGTCGTCGGTCACCTCTCCACCCGGAATCGCGGGACGGGCCGACCGGCGAAGCGAACGGCGGACACCCTCAGGTGTGTTCTCGAGCGCCTGCTGGAACCATGCGTCGAACGCTTCGGCGTAGAACCGCCGTGCCTCAGCCTCGGTCAGCACACGGAACAGGGGGTCGATACCAGCCTCGACCGGTCGCTCGCGCAGGATATCCGCGCAGAATCCATGGATGGTGCTGACGTGCGCCTCTTCGAGGTTCATCAGCGCCGCGTCAAGACGTCGCCGTGCGAGCGCGTCGACATCAGGCACGGTCGTGCGCTCCAATTCCTGGCGAAGACGGAGCTTCAGCTCGCCGGCTGCCTTCTCGGTGAACGTGACCGCGACAAGATTGCCGACCCCTGCCTTGCCGGTGGCGAGCACGCGGACGATGCGGCGCACAAGCTCGGTGGTCTTACCTGTACCTGCAGCCGCCTCGACGACAAACGTCGAGTCGAGATCCGTCGCGATCGCGTTGCGTGCGTCCTGATCGTCGAGCACGATCATGGACGTGACCTCAACTCGATCAGATCGCGCAACGGGTCTGGCGATTTACGGGCGACGCGCATCTCTTCATGCGGTCCACACACGGGCCGGAAATCGCACCAGGCACAGGCCCGCGCGTTCGGAGCCGCGGCCAGGAAACCGAGCTCAATCGCCCGGTCGATGATCTCCAGCGCCTCGACGCCGGAGCGGCGCGCCTGCGGCAGCAGCGGCACCGGCCGGACTTTGTACCCGCCGGCCGTGGTGCAGAAAAACAGCCTCGTTTCGGCAACCGGCTTGCCGGTGACCTCTTCAATCGCGGCCGAGTAGAGAACCGGCTGCAGCGTCTGACCACCGCCGATAATCAGAGCATCGGTGGTGCGATCCTTTCCGGTCTTGTGATCCGTCACGCGCAGCACACCGGTCTGCCCATGCTCCTCGACGAGATCGACCGCACCGCGCAGCTTGAATCGTCCGTCAATCAGTACGTCCTCGGGCTGGCTACGCGGATCTCGTTCAGGATCCGGCGGGAGACCGAACGACAACTCGAAGTAGCGCGGCGTCCAGGCGCCGTCGTCGTCCGTGGTCCGTCGCAACCACCCGCGCAGGTCGCGGGCGATAACGGCCATCTCCTCATGCCAGACGCGATCGATCGCCGGCGCCAGTCGCTCTTCGTATTCGTCGGCAACGGATGCGATCGCCTGGTCGAGAACGGCGAGCGCCGCGTCCACGCTGGCAGCGGTCACCGGCAGGCCATTGCGACGCTCGAGCTCACGATAGGTCACCGCCTGGATGCGGTGGACGATGGAGCCGCGCGTCAACGGGTCGAGACGCTGCAGCGGTTCCGGCCGTTCGACCGGCTCGAGGCGGTAGACGGCGCTCAAGAAAAACTGATACGGGCAGGCCGCGAATTTCTGTAACGCCGACACCGAGTACGCACGTCGGTGCAGGCGCTGTGACTCGAGTGCCGGCCGGGTCGCATCGGTCACCCGCGTCAGGCCATCGAGATGCGACCAGCGTAACTGGCCTCGTCCCCATCGCTCGGTCACCGATCGGCGCAGCGCCTCGTTCAACCGCAGGAGGTACTGCGCATGGCCGCGAACCGCCAACGGGTCGACCGCATCGAGCAGCGTTCGCAGCACTGCGAGGTCGTGTTCCTGATCGTCGATCGCATCCTCGGGGTTCGTGGGAGCCGGCCAGGCGAGGGTCTTGTCTCCGAGGTCCGCGGCCGCGCGGGTCAGGCTCTGCAGGTCGGGAATCGTGCCGGTCGCTCCACGCAGGACATCGAGCGCATAGAACGACGGCACCCGCGCGCGTCCTTCCGCAACGTCGAGCCGCGGATACGACACATAGAGCCGCTCGGACGCCGCGCCAACCGCAAGATGCAACGACACACGTTCCCGTCGCGATCGTTCCGGCCGCGTGACCAGCACGTGTCCGGCTTCAGCCGGACCCAGCGCATCACGAGCCTCATCCAGCAGGAGCGGATCCTGATCCGACTTGCGCGGAAACATCCGCTCCGCCACTCCGGGCACGAACACGACGCGGAATGAGCGACCGCGTGCCTGCGCCGGGCTGCCGACGAACACGCGCCCATAACGACGCGAGGGGGGTTCGCTGTCGACGGTTCTGAGCCGCTCGGTCAACACCATCCGCACTTCGTTGATGGCGACCGGTCCGACGGACGCCATCGGCCGCAAATCGGCCAACACGCGCCGGACGTACGCCGGAGCGCGAAGCGTTCGCGGCGCGAGATCGTCAAGTCGGTCCAGCCATTCGCCCCAGAGCGCCACCCCGGGCCACGCGGCCATCTCCGAAATGATCGGCACGGCGAATGCGCCCAGATGCACGAGCCGGCGGCGGTCGTCGTCGATAGCGGCGAGTCGCGGTGACGAGGGATCGTCTCTCTCGATTTCGGCGCGCCGCTCGGCGAGTTCTTCGTCAAACCCTTTGAGCCGCCGTCTCCAGCGCGTCGGGTCGCCACCGACGACCGCGGCTTCGACGAGCATGCGTTCCCATCGCCGCGGTGTGCGCAGACTCCCCGCCAGTACCGCGCGCTCCTCATCGTCTGGCCTGGCGTCCGCATCGACGCTCTCTGCGGCGTCCGGCTCCGGGATCCCGGCTCCCGGCTCCCCGATCCCGGATCCCCGATCGCCCAGACTGCCAAACACCTCGTCGTCTGACGCGATCCATGTGGCCTGCGGCTGGCCCGGTTCCGGCAACTGTCCGAGCGACAGGTACTCCGCAAAACGAGACGCCGAGAGCCCTTCGGCCGCACACGCGAGCAGCGCGAGGAACGCCCGTCCGGCCGGATGTGGTCGGCGAGTGCCGCGATCGAACCACGCGCGGATGCCGCCGCGCTCGAAGGCGTGCTCGAGCAGGCCGTGGTAATGCTCCGGCGAGCGGACAAAGACCGCCATCTCGTCGAAGGGCACGCCGCTGCGAGCCTCGCGCAGAACCCGGCGCGCGATCTCGACGCACTCCCGACCCTCTCCCGGAGCTGAAAAGAACTCCAGAGAGCCGTCCGCATCGTGCGGCGCTGGCGCCTCGTCGGAGAACAGGCATGCGCGCAGGTGATCGAGGTCGGAATGTCTTGACGGTGTCGTCACCGCCAGCACTCCTCCACATCGCTGCAGGGCCAGCCGCGCGGACAGGTCGTGCGCCGGAACCGTCGCCAGGATGTCGGTGGCCATATCCGTCAGCGCGCGAACGAACGTTTCCTCCATCGCTGTCTCAATCGCCAGATCGACGAGCAGCAACGGGGCACGCAGAAACCGTTCGCTCGCCACCGCTGCGGCCGCGGTGGCCAGCAGCGCCGATCGATCCGCCGTTGCCGCATCCACGAGCTCCGCTTCGGCACGGCTGATCAACTCGGCCAGGTCGTGTCCGGCCCGGCCAGCCGCGGCAAGCGTCGCCACGGGAACACCCGCGAGCCGGACGTCTGTGAGCGTTCTGGCCAGCGCGCGCGGAAACCCGGGCGTTCTGGCAACGCCCCCGAAGTAGTCGAGCGTGGCGTCTTCCGCGGCGTCAAACGCCACGCGACTGGCCACTGCTTCAACGCCCAGCGCGGTGCTCGGCGCGATTCCTTCTCCGGCAAGGCGCGCCGCGGCCACGCGGGCGGCCAGCTGCGTCAGGCTGAAGCGCGACAACCCGATCGTCGCGCCACGGCGAGCGGCGACACGACGAGCGAGATCGTCGGCAGCACCGCGGGTGGCGGCGACGATGGTTATGGGTTGATGCGCGGGGAATCGATGGAGAAAATCAGAAGCGCGGTCGAGGCGTTCGGCCGCAGAGACAGACTCAAGGATCGAAAACGGTCGTTGCTGCATGGGCGCTCTCCCGGTCGCTGTGCCGGGTCTCCGGTACGGCAGCTCCCCGCTGCCGGCAGCGCCGAGAATAGCACGAGAACGCAGAACCGCAGTTCACATTTCCGGGTTCTCAATTCTCGGTTCGTGTTCGGGTTCGGTTCGGAGTTCCGCTTCGCGGTTCAGGGTTCCGGGTTCCGAGTTCCGGGTTCGAATCAGAGATTGCCGAGAATCACCCTGACGCCGACGAACTCCGAACCCAGAACTTCGAACCTTGAACCGAACTCAGAACACGAACCGAGAAGCGAGAACCCGGAAGCGTGAACTGCAGTTCTCGGTTAGACGCGCTTACTGAGAATGACTTCGCGGAGAATATGTCGATGGCACTGCTTGGCGTCTTCATCGCAGTGGCACATCAGCGTGACGTTTCCTTCGCGCGCCATGGCCTTGATCAGGCGCAGCGTCGACTTCTGGCCATGGTTCTTGATCGTCTTGTTGCGCGAATCAATTGGGCCGTCGAGGAACAGCTCCTTCTTGAAGTCCCGTGTAAACGCCGACCACGCGATCTTCTCTGACTGGACGGCCGTGAGCAGTTGCTCGCTCGGTCCGAGCGCGGGCATCCACACGTCGTAGAGCGTGCTCGACATGCCTCGGCCACGGAAGCGTGTCGCCAGAATTCGCAGACCATCGTTTTCAGCCACTGGCGAGTAGACGGACTTCGTTTTCAGCATGCGTCGATCCCCGATCCCCAGTCCCGGATCCCTTCTCCCTGATCCCGGCTCCCTGATCCCTGATCCCTGAATCAGCCCTTAGGCCTTAGGCCTGATCCCTTAGGCCTGCTATGGAGCCAGCCTGTCTCGTCTCCACCCCGCCGCCTCTCGCTGGTAGCGGAGCCTGTCGTGCAGGCGGCTGGGCCTTCCCTGCCAGAACTCGAACTCGGAAGGAATCACTCGATAGCCACCCCACCACGCCGGCCGGGGAATCGTCTCGCCGTAGGTCTTGCGCGCGACCTCGTAACGCGATTCCAGAGCGGCGCGGTTCTCGATCACTTCGCTCTGATTCGAGGCGTACACGCTCCAGCGGCTTTCAATCGGCCGCGTTGCGAAGTACGCGTCCGACTCGCCCTCATCCACTTTCTCCACCAGGCCGTCGATTCGGACCTGCCGCACGAGTGACGGCCAGTAGAACAACATTCCGGCGCGTCCGGTGTCGTCCAGCTCGTGTGCCTTGCGGCTGTGGTAATTGGTGAAGAAGACGAACCCGCGCTCGTCCGCGCCTTTGAGCAGGACCGTGCGGACCGATGGACGGCCGTCACGGGTCGACGTCGCAAGTGCAAACGCGGTGGGATCGGCCTCGAGGTCACGTACCTGCTCGAACCAGCGCGTGAACTGGGCGAACGGGTCGGGATCGGACTCGATCTCGCTCAGCGGGTCGCCGCTGTAGTCGCGTCGGATGTTGGCGATGGACATAGCGTGGCGCGGCACGGCACCCCTAAAGGGGTGCCCTACGGACGCGAGGAGCCATCGCCCGCCAGACGGATCTCACCGCCTTCGACGGTAATCCGGACCACACCGCCCTCGGCCAGCGATCCAAAGAGCAGCGCCTCGGAGAGCGGCTTCTTGACGACGCGCTCGATCAAACGGGCCATGGGGCGAGCCCCAAACGCGCGATCGAACCCCTTCTCCGCCAGCCAGGCGCGGGCCTCAGGCGTCAGCTCGATCGTGACTCCCTTGGCCGTCACCATCGACCGCAGCTCGTCGATCTGCTTGTCGACCACACGCTCGATCTCGGCGGCGCCCAGAGCGTGGAAGGTCACCGTGGCGTCAAGACGGTTGCGGAATTCAGGCGTGAAGGTACGCTCCAGTGCTCCGCGAGACGACACGCCAATCGAAATGTCGCCGAATCCGACGCGGCGATCCGAGAGATCGCGAGCGCCCGCGTTCGTCGTCATGATCAGGATGACGTGGCGGAAATCAGCTTTTCGCCCGTGCGAGTCGGTCAGGGTGGCGTGATCCATGACCTGCAGCAGGATGCTGAACATGTCGGGATGCGCCTTTTCGATCTCGTCGAGCAGCAGCACCGCGTGTGGCGTCTTCCGGATGGCGTCGATCAGCAGCCCGCCCTCCTCGTAGCCGACGTATCCCGGCGGCGCCCCGATCAGTCGCGAGACCGCGTGCTTCTCCATGTACTCGGACATGTCGAAGCGGATGAACTCGATGCCGAGAATCCGGGCCAGCTGCCGGGCGAGCTCGGTCTTGCCGACGCCGGTCGGTCCGGCGAAGAGAAAGTTCGCGATCGGCTTCTCGATCGCGCGTAGCCCCGACCGTGACATCTTGATCGCCGACGACACCTCATCGATCGCATCGTCCTGGCCGAAGATGACGCGCTTCAGCTCGAGATCCAGGGCCTGCAGCGCGCGCCGATCGTCGCTCGACACCGCCTGGATCGGCACCCGCGCCATCTTCGCGACGATCTGCTCGATCTGTCGCGCGCCGATCTCGCCGGTTCGCTCGTCCGTCTGCAGCAGTTTCTGCGCGGCGCCGGCTTCGTCCAGGACGTCGATGGCCTTGTCGGGCAGATGGAGATCCTGGAGGTGCCGGGCCGACAACGACACCGCTGCCTCGAGCGCTTCGTCCGTGTACCGCACGCCGTGATGGGCCTCGTAATGCGGTCGAAGGCCTTTGAGGATCTCGAGCGTTTCGGACTCTGACGGTTCGAGGATGTCGATCTTCTGGAATCGGCGCGACAGCGCCCGGTCGCGGTCGAACGACTGTTTTACGTCGCTGAACGTGGTCGATCCGATGCAACGGAGCGAACCGCTCGCCAGCGCCGGCTTCAGCAGGTTGCCGGCGTCCATCGCGCCGCCGGAGGCGGCGCCCGCGCCCACGAGCGAGTGAATCTCGTCGATGAACAGGATGGCGTTCTCTTCCTTCGACAGGCGATCGAGCACCTGCTTGACCCGTTCCTCGAAATCGCCGCGATACCGTGTGCCCGCGATCAACGCGCCGAGATCGAGCGCGAACACTTTCGCGCTCTGGAGCACTTCAGGCACGTTGCCCTGGTAGATGCGCAGCGCGAGGCCTTCGGCCAACGCGGTCTTGCCGACGCCCGGCTCCCCCACCAGCAACGGGTTGTTTTTGCGGCGCCGGCAGAGCACCTGAATCATCCGTTCGAGTTCGAGCGTCCGGCCGATGAGCGGGTCAATTCGCCCTTCTGCCGCACGCGCGACGAGGTTCGTGGCGTAGGCCTCGAGCGGATCGGAGCTGGGCGGCGCGGGAGCGTCTCCAACCGAAGGCACGACTGTCGGCTCGCTCTTACCGCCGTGCGAAATGATCCGGAGCAACGTCAGCCGATCGACACCCTGCGCGCGCAGAAAGTACGCGGCGTGGCTCTCCTCTTCGCGCAGGATGAACACGAGCAGGCTGCCGCTGTCGACATGCTTCGCGCTCGACATCGACGCATGCATCACCGCCTGCTGAATCACGCGGTCGAATCCAATCGTCGGTTCGGGCTCCACGGCCGTCGAGGCCGGCACGGGTGTGAACGCCTTTGCGAGCACCTCTTCGAGCTGCCGCTTGAGCGCGGTCACGTCGGCGCCGCAGGCCACCAGAATCCGGCGTGCCTGCGGTTCGTCCGCGATGGCGAGAAGCAAATGCTCGAGACCAAGGGTGTCGTGCCGCAAGTCGGTCGCGAGCCGCATGGCGCGCTGGATCGTCTCCAGCGTTTCCGGCGCAAACGGAACGGGGCTCTGGCTCATTCGGATTCCATCGTCACCAACAGCGGGAACTCGTGTTCCTCCGCGACCTGCCTGGTCGTCTTCACCTTCGTCTGGGCGACGTCATGGGTATAGACGCCCGCGATACCCATTCCGGTCCGGTGGACGCTCATCATGATGTCGAACGCCTCGATCGTCCCCTTGTGAAAGATCGTTTCCAGCACCCAGATCACGAAGTCCTGCGTCGTGTAGTCGTCGTTGTGCAGCAGGACACGCCAGAGTCGTGGGTGCTCGACCTGCCGGTCGGTGTCCGGCTCAATCAGAGTCGACTCGTCCGGACGTGCGCCGATCGAACTCAAGACTGAGAACTCACCACAGACAACTGACTACTATTCTATAAGTCGAACCGCCACGGCGCCGGCACGACCGGCTGCTGTACCAGGTATCGGACTTCGGCCAGAAAATCCGTCCGCGGGACATCCCGGGCACCGAGCGACGCCAGATGCGGTGTGGACATCTGGCAATCGATCAACGGCATCGTCCAACGCTCGAGCTGACGGGCCAGGGTGACCAGCGAGACCTTCGACGCATCGGTGACCCGCGTGAACATCGATTCGCCGAAGAACATCCGCCCCAGCGCAACACCGTAGAGACCACCGACCAGAGTGTCCCCCTCCCACGCCTCGACTGAGTGCGCATGACCAAGCTCGGCTAGACGCACATAGGCCTCCTCCATTGCCTGCGTAATCCAGGTGCCCTCGTTGTCGCGCCGCGCAGCCGCGCATCCTTTGATGACTTCGCGGAATGCCTGGTCGAACGTGACGCGGAATCGATTGGTTTTGATGACCTTATTGAGAGAGCGCGAGACGTGGACTTCGTTGGTGTACAGCACCATACGCGGGTCCGGGCTCCACCAGAGAATGGGGTCCTCGTCGCCAAACCAGGGGAAGACCCCTTCCCGATAGGCCGCGAGCAGACGCTCGGGCGTCAAATCGCCGCCCGCCGCAAGAAGGCCGTTCGGCACCTGCAGCGCCAAGTCGACCGGCGGGAAGGGATCGTCAGGTGAAAGAAACGGAATCACCGGAATGCAGAATACAACCATGCCTCCTGTCACACGCTTCGCGCCGTCGCCGACGGGCTACCTTCACCTGGGCCACGTGGTGAACGCGATCTACGTGTGGGGGCTCGCCCGTGCCGCCGGAGGACGCGTGCTGCTGCGAATCGAGGATCACGATCGCATCCGCAGCCGACCGAAGTTCGAGGCGGCAATCCTCGACGACCTGTCCTGGCTCGGGTTCATTCCGGACGAGGGGCTCGTCCCCCTTCGCCGGCAGAGCGACAACGGACCCGCGTACGCCCGCGCCCTCGCGAGACTGGCCGCCACGCATGGCGTTTACGCATGCGACTGCTCGCGGACGCAGATCGCCCGCGCGCGCCGCCTGACGGCTTTGCCGGGGCAAGGGGCAGACTGGTATCCGGGGACGTGTCGTCACAGACGCCTTCACCCCGGCGACGATGTGCCGCTCGGCGTCGGCATCCGCGTCCAGCTCGATAACGCGGAAGAACGCTTCGTTGATGGTGCGGTTGGCGAAGTCCTGCAAACCCCCGCAGAACAGTGCGGTGACCTGCTCCTCAAGGATCGCGACGGCAACTGGACGTATCAGTTCGCGGTGACCGTAGACGACATCGACGACGGGGTGGACTTCGTGGTCCGCGGCCTCGATCTGCTGTCGTCCACGGGACGGCAGATCACGCTCGCACGCATGCTCGGTCGAACCAATCCGCCACACTTTTTTCACCACCCGCTGATCGTCAAGCCCGATGGCGAGAAACTGAGTAAGGCGGGCGGCGACACGGGCGTGCGCGAGCTGCGCCAGGGAGGGATGGATGCGGCGACGGTCATTGGCCTGGCCGCCGCAACGGTCGGGCTCGTCGCGCGTGGCGCGAATGTCCCGGCTGATGTCGTCGCCGGGTTATTCGCCGACTCCGTCCGAGGACGGTGACGACGAAAGCCGAAAGGAATTACGAGAAAACTCTGCGCGTTTCCGTGCTCGGCCGTGGCCCTGTTCGTGCTTAACTGAAGTGAATCACAGTTCGCCCTGACGACGCATGTACAGGCCGTTGGGGCTTCGGGCGAGGAAACCATCTTTGGCAAGCCGTTCGAGTACCCAGCCGGTCGCCGGCTCCGGCAACCCCAGAAGGGCGCCGGCCTGCGTCTGCGTCAGCCGCAACCCGGGCATTTCAGCGAATTCTCCGCGGACGCGGGTCAAAGTCGATTGCCACAAAGGATCAGATAATCGACGGGGGCTTCGCGGCTGCCATTGATGCGGAAGATTCATTCAATCCACTCTTCTTCAAAGCCCGTGCCCCGAACGCGGTCAATGGCGGCAAATGGCAATCACGGGGAATAGCTTATGCAGTTCGCGATGTTCTTCGATGTGAGGGACCAATGACTTTTCGATCCGTTGTAATCCTCCTCGCCGTGATGATCTGCGGGAGCGCCTCGACCGCGCACGCCCAGTACTTCGGGCAGAACAAAGTTCAGTACGAGAAGTTCAACTTCAAGGTCAAGGCGACGGAGCACTTCGACATCTACTACTACCCGGAGGAGCAGCAGGCCGTTGAGCTCGCCGCGCGAATGGCGGAGCGATGGTATGCGCGGCTCTCGCGGGTGCTGCGGCACGATCTCAGCTCGCGTCAGCCGATCATCCTCTACGCCGCCCATCCGCACTTCCAGCAGACGAATGCCCTCGAAGGCTCAATCGATGAGGGCACGGGCGGAGTCACTGAGATGTTCAAGCGCCGCGTGATTCTGCCCTTCGCGGGCGGTCTCGCAGAAACGGATCACGTGCTCGGGCACGAGCTGGTGCACGCGTTTCAATACGACATCGCCGCCCAGGAGGACACCGAGGGACGACCCGCGGGACCGGGCGTGCTGAGCCTGCCGCTGTGGTTCATCGAGGGCATGGCCGAGTACCTGTCGCTCGGGCCAGTGGACGCGAACACCGCGATGTGGGTGCGCGACGCGAGTTCGCGCGAGAAGATGCCGAGCATCAAAAAGCTCAGCGATCCTGATTTCTTCCCGTACCGCTACGGACACGCCTTCTGGGCCTATGTGGCCGGCCGCTGGGGCGACTCCGCCGTCGGCGATATGCTGCGCGCCACTGGTCCGAGTGGCGACATCAAGGCCGCGCTCACCGAGGTGCTCGGAACCGATGAAGAGACGCTGACCAAGGACTGGCACGCCGAAACGCAGAAAACGTACGCGTCACTCTTCGAGAGCACGAGGAAACCGGAGACGTTCGCACGGACGCTCGAGAACGAAAAAACGAGCGGTGGCAACCTGAACCTGGCGCCAGCCCTCAGTCCCGATGGCAAGCGGATGGTCTTTCTGTCGGAGCGGTCGCGTCTCTCGATCGACATGTACCTCGCGGACGTCGAGAGCGGCAAAGTCATCCGTCAGCTGACGAAGACCGCCGCCGACCCGCACTTCGACAGCCTCGAATTTCTTGCGTCCGCCGGCGACTGGGCGCCCGACAACAAGCGGTTCGTCTTCTCCGCGTTGAGCAAGGGGCAGCCCGTGCTGACCATCATGGATGTGGACAGCGGCAAACGGCTGCTCGAACAGGAATTCCCGGACATCGGTGAGATCTACAACCCGGCCTGGTCACCGAACGGCCAGCAGATCGCCTTCTCCGGCCTCAAGGGCGGCCTCCTCGATCTGTTCATCTACGACATCACCACGCGGGCGCTCACCCAGATCACGAACGATCCGTTTGCAGACAGCGACCCGGAATGGTCGCCTGACGGCAGCCAGCTCGCCTGGGTCACCGACCGGTTCTCGTCGGACATGACCGTCATGCGGTTCGGGAACTACCGGATCGGTTTGATGGACGTCGCCACCCGGCAGATCCGGCAATTGGCCGGATTCGCGAATGGCCGCAACACGAACCCTGAGTTCACGTCCGATGGCCGCGCGATCTTCTTCATCGCGACGCCCGACGGCATTCCGAACGTGTATCGGACCGAACTGGCGTCCGGACGGACGACGCGGATCACGAACGTGCTGTCGGGCGTGAGCGGTATTACACCGCTGACGCCGGCGCTCTCCGTCGCCGCGGCCGCACCAACCGTCGTCTTCTCAGTCTTCGAAGCCGACCACTACAACCTGTACGCGATGACCGACAAGGACACCGGAACCGCAGCGGCGACGGTGCTCAACCCTGTCGATGCGTCAGTGCTCCCGCCGGTGACACGCAGGCAAAACGAAATAGACGTGCTGACGCTGCTGCAGACCCCCGCTGCCGGACTGCCCGCAGCGCAGGAGTACCCGGACAAGGACTATGACGCGAAGCTGGGGCTCGACATGGTGGCCCAGCCCACGGTCGGTGTGGGCGTCGATCGCTGGGGGGCGTACGCCGGCGGCGGCATCAGCTTCATTTGGAGTGATGTGCTCGGGAACCATCAACTCGGCACGACCGTGCAGCTCACGAACCGATTCGAGGATATAGGTGGCGCGGTGACGTACCTGAATCGCACCCACCGATGGAATTGGGGCGTCATCGGGGAGCAGACACCGTTCGGCTTTTCCCAGTTTCAGCAGACACTCGCCAACGATCCGAATTTCGGTCCCTCGATCGTGCAGCAGGAGCTCAGAATCCGTCAGATCAACCAGGCCGTGAGCGGTATCACCCAGTATCCGTTCAGTCGCGCTCAGCGGCTCGAGCTGTCGGGTGGCGTTCGACGTATCAGCTTCAGTCAACAGTTACGGTCGGACTATTTCAACTTTTTCAGCGGCCAGTTCCTCGGCAGCACAAAGGAAAAGCTGGACAGCCCCGCCGCGCTGAACCTCGGCGAGGCAAGCGCGGCGCTGGTCTGGGACACCTCGGTCTTCGGTGCGACCAGCCCGATCGTCGGGCAGCGATATCGTTTCGAGCTCTCGGAGTCGGCGGGGTCGCTGCAGTACACGGGGGCGCTGCTCGACTACCGGAAATACTTCATGGCACGGCCATTTACGCTGGCACTGCGCGGGATGCACTACGGCCGCTATGGTCGCGACGGTGAGGATCCTCGCATGTCGCCGCTTTACCTCGGCTACGCGAGCCTTGTCCGCGGCTACGAGAGCAGCTCGTTCACGTCGGCGGAATGCGAGGTCACAGCAGCGTCGACATGTGCGCAATTCGATCGGCTGATTGGCAGCCGGATGCTGGTGTCGAACGTCGAGTTGCGCGCGCCGCTCCTCGGACTGTTCCGGCCAAGCGCGATGTATGGCGGCGTGCCCGTGGAAGTTGGCGTGTTTGCCGATGCCGGCGTCGCGTGGGACAGCGTGACAAAGCCGACGTTTGCCGGCGGCGATCGTGACTGGGCGAAAAGCGTCGGCGCGACGGTTCGCTTCAACGCGTTTGGATTCGCCGTTGGTGAGGTGGATTACGTGAGGCCGCTGGACCGGCCGGGCCGCGGCTGGATGTGGCAGTTCAACTTCATTCCTGGATTCTAGAGCACTCCCAACTTCCAACACCCAACTCCCAATGTGCCCGACTCCCGTGGGAGTTGGGAATTGGGAGTTGGGCATTGACCGACTACTGAAGCCCCGCGTCGACCGTTAAGTAATCTTCGACGCGCTGGACTCCGGCCGCCGACCGCGCCAGCAACAGCGCCTGTTGACGTTCGGTCTCGCTACCGACCGACCCTTTCAACGTGACGACGCCATTGGCCACCTGGACGTCGATGTTGCGTGCCTTAATCGCAGGATCCATGAAGTACCTCGCCTGGATCATCGTCATGGCCGCTGAATCCAAGGTCCCTGACGCAGGCGCCACGCCGCCGGTCGCGACAGGCTCCGGCAATGACGTCGCCGCCGCGCTGTCGAATGACTCGTGAGCCGGCCGCCCCACAAGCAACTGATGGTCGTCGATCTGCTTCACGCCGTCTGTGTTCCGCGTGATCTCCAGCACCTGCCTGCGCGCATCATCGCTTTCCACGAAACCCTTCAGGGTCACGACACCGTCGCGGCTCCCGACATTGATATAGCGGGACTTGATGTCGTCGTCAGCGAAGAACTGCGCCTGAATCTTGCTGGTCAGCCAGCCGTCGGCCAGCTTTTCGCCGGCCTGCGACGCGGCGCTTTTTGCCTGGTTCGCGGCACTCTTCATCTGCTCTTTTGCATGCTCTGCGTCGCGGCTGGTCTCGGCACGGTTGCACGCGGCGACCGAGGCCAGCGCCAGCACGACTGTGGCTGCAAACACTCGAGGTATCTTCATGAGCGGCACTCCCTGTGGAATTGACGTGCAAGACGCGTACACAGGACTCTCAGCCGGGGTTTCCGTTCTGGGATAGAATCTGAGCCGCCCACGCTAACGAGGAAACCTTGGCTGTCCGTCTGTTCATCGGGAACCTTCCCTACGGGGCCAGCGAAGCTGACCTTCGCGCCCACTTCGCGGCCGTCGCCGAACCTTCCCACGTCGTCATGCCGGTGGATCGTGAGACCGGACGTCCGCGCGGCTTCGCGTTCGTGGAGTTCGTCGATCGCGAAAAAGCGGAAGAAGTCATCAAGCGCTTCGATGCCCAGCCATTCCAGGGACGCAACCTGGCAGTGAGCGAGGCGCGGGCACGCGAGGATCGTCCACCGCGTCCGCCGGGTCAGGGATTCGGACCACGTCCCGGTGGCGGGAGCGGGTTCGGTGGGCCACGTCCTGGTGGCGGCGGCAGTTTTGGGGGGCCACGGCCCGGCGGTGGCTTCGGCGGTCCTCGACCCGGCGGAGGCGGTTTCGGTGGTCCCCGTCCCGGCGGCGGCCCGATGGGTCCCGGTGGCCGGGACCGCACCGCGAACTTCGGTCCCCCGGCGCCACCCAAGCGCCTGCGCGGAAAGAAGGGCGGCGCGAACCAGGAGCACAAGCCGCGCGGTCCGATCAAGGAACGCAGCGGCGGCCGCATCTACGCGGTCGACGATCTGGAAGACGATAGCTCGGTCGATATCGACGATATCGCGACCAGCGCAAAGGACGACGTCGAGGTAGATGCGCCTGAGGCTCCCGATGTGCCGGACATGGCCGACACGCCGGACGACGATAACGAGTCGTAGCCTTCCTCACACGTAGAGGCCGACCTTGAGGTCGGCCTGCAGGCCGTGGCTCGATCTATCCCCTATCTCATCTCGATCGTCGCGTTCTGCATCGGCCTCGGCCTGTTCGCAGTCACGCTCGTTTACATCAATCTCGAAGAAACCCTTGCCAGTGCCAGGCAGCTCGGGCTTGCGCTGCCGATCATCCTGCTGCCCAGCGCGGTGTGGCAGGTGCTTC
>Ga0207701_10003701_pt1 | contig 15643 bp, 11 predicted proteins | sample KBSSwiSSwithPhiX_FD_184294 | JGI IMG/M metagenome (GOLD analysis project Ga0207701, IMG submission 184294) | Switchgrass rhizosphere bulk soil microbial communities from Kellogg Biological Station, Michigan, USA, with PhiX - S5 (SPAdes) (version 2) | ecosystem: Environmental > Terrestrial >... | reverse complement strand
AGCGCGCAAAGAAACCCGGAAACCGAGACGCGGCGCGCGGCCTCCCGGCGGCGGTACCGCGAGAAGCGGTGGGGGAAGCTGGGCCGGCTTCTCCTCGACCGCGCGAGCGCGCGGCGGACTTTCGCGCGGCCGAACGGCGCCCGGCGGCTCTCCGCGCCGGAGCTCCCGGCGCGCGACGGGGCCTGGGTGGCCGTCTCCACCAACCCGACGCTGGTTCCCTTTGCCGGCGCGCCGCTCGCGCGCGGGTTCCGGCTGCCCGAAGACGTGCTCGCCTCCCTGAACCCGGGGCCCGTTTACCTGCGGACATTCGATCCCCGCGACGGCCGGCCGCTCGACACGGGCGTCTGGGAAAAACAGTGAGCTTCGAGATTCGCGACGCGGCCGCTTCGGATGCGCCCGGAATCCGCCGCCTCTTCGAGAAAGTCTTCGGGACCGCGCTGTCGCCGGAGGAGTGGGCGTGGAAGTTCGCGCAGGATCCCGACGGCTGGTACGGCGTCGTGGGCGTCCTCGACGGAGTGATCGTCGGCCACTACGCCGGCTGGGGCGCGCGATTCCAGCTCGACGGCGACGGGGAGCCCCGCCTGCTCTACTCCGTCGGCGACGTCGCCACGGATCCCTCGGTGCGCGGCCTCGGAGGCCGGCGCGGCGTGTATCGCGCGATGACCGATGCGTTCTACGAGCGCGTCGGAAGCGACGGCGTCCCGTTCTGCTACGGCTTCCCCAACGCCCGCGCGCTCCGAGTCTCCGAGAAGATCGTCGGCTCGCGCACGCTTCTCCCGGTGCGGCTGGTCAAGGCACCGGTCGAATCTTTCCCGCCGCCGCCTTCGGACGCCGAGGCGGGCGAGCTCGCCGACGAGTCGTTCGATCCGCTCTGGGAGTCCGCGCGGCGCGGGATCTCCCACGGCGCCGTCCGCGACCGCGGCCGCGTGAACTGGAGATTTCACGCGCGACCCAGCCGCTACTACCGGATGGTCTGGCGGCGTGGCCGCGGCGAGATGACCGCGTGGGCCGCGCTCTCCATCGGCGACGGCGTCGCGACGGTCGTGGACTACCTGGGCCGTGACGAGAAGGGCAGGGACCTTCTCGAGCTCTTCGCCGCCGCCGCGGAGGAAGCCCGCCGCCTCGGAGCCGCCCACCTGGCATTCTGGATCCCGCCCGGAGGCCCCGGCCGCGAGACGATCGAGTCGCTGCCCGGCGAGAGGCTCGACGCGGGTTTTCCGATGATCGTGCGGGTGTTCGACGAAGACGCCGTCCGCCGTTTCGGGGCGGCGGTGCACCTCGTTCCCTCCCTGTACGACCTGGTCTGACGCCCCCAAAGCCCCGCAAACTACAGGCTAGAATAGGCATGGAGGCTGCAGCCTCCGTACACCGCGCATGCGCCTGCCACAGCACGAAACCACCGGGAGAACCTCCGCCGTCGCCGAGCCGGAAACGGTCTCGCCGTACCTCCACGTCCGGGAAGCCTCCGTGTACAACCCCTTGACGGGCGCGGAGTTGCCGAAGGACTCGGAGGCCTGGCGGGCTCTCGGGCGCATCGAGGCCGGACAGGCCCCGGCGGTGGATCCTTCGGTCCTGGCGCACCTGCGGGCCGAGCGATTCCTGATCGAGGACGCCTTCGCCGAGTCGCGGCGCACGCACCTGCTCTATGTCTCGCTCGAGACCTGCACGTCCTGCAACCACCGCTGTCCCTTCTGCCCGGTCTCGGTTGCGCCGCGGGAGAAGGAGGTCATGTCGCAGGAGCTCTTCGAGCGGATCGTCGACGAAGTCCATGCGTTCGGCGGAGACCGGATGGTCGTCTCGCTCTCGAACTACAACGAGCCGACGTTCGATCCGCTCTTCGAGGAGCGGGTGCGCTACCTCTTCGCGAAGGGCATTCCGCTGAGCGTCCTGACGAACGCGTCCGGATTCACGCCCGAGCGCGCCGAGATGTTCGAGAAGCTCGGCCGTTTCCGCTACATCGGCGTGAACCTGCCGACTCTTCGGGCCGACCGCTACGAGAAGCTCCACGGCACGCGCGATCTTCCGCGCGTGCTCGCGAACATGGATGCCATGCATGCCCGCGAGCTCTCCGAGGAGACGGCGATCGTCTGCCTCGGCGAGGAAGACGAAGAGCACCTGCGCGACGTCGCCGAGATCCGTGCGCACTTCGAGCCGAAGGGCTGGGTCGTGAAGCAGTTCAAGATCCGGAGCCGCCCGGACAGCGGCACGTACGTCATCGAGCCGCCGCCCCTGAAGAAGCTCAAGGGCTGCGAGCTCGTCGGATCGAGGCCGTTCGAACACCTGCACGTCACCGGCACGGGCACGGCGGTGCTGTGCTGCCAGGACTACTACGAGAAGCTCACGGTCGGCGACCTGAAGACGCAGAGCGTCTCGGAGATCCTGGGCGGCGACACGATGGCGCGGCTCCGTCGGTGGACCTACGGCGTCGAGGAGGCCCCCGAGGACTTCCTCTGCCGGCGCTGCGAGTTCGCGATCCCGGGCTGAGTGTCCGCCGCCGTCGCTTCCTCGGAGTTGTCGGACCTCGAGCGGCGCCTCCGCGAGCTCCAGCGCGCGTACTACGAGCCTTCGGGCTCCGTCAGGGACGAGACGGTCATCCTGGACTACCTCGCGACGCTCGCGCGCGCGCGGGGCGTCTGGGCCGCGGAGCTCGGCCGTCCGCTGCGCGGGCCGAGGCTGCACCTCGGCTGTGGCGATCATCGGCTCGAGGGCTGGGTCAACGCCGACCTCTCGAGGACGTTCGCTTCCGGGCTGCTCGCCGACGGCGCGAAGGGCCTTCCTTTCGCGGACCGCGAGCTCGCGTTCATCCACTGCGAGGACCTGCTCGAGCACCTCGACTTCGAAAGCGGCATCGCGATGCTGCGCGATTGCCACCGGGTGCTGCAGGAGGGCGGCGTTCTCCGCATCCTCACGCCCGACCTGCGGGCGCTGGTCGAGAAGGTCTATCGTGAGGCCGACCCGCGGGAGCTCGCCTGGTGCGAGCGCGAGCTCGCGGCCTCGGGCCCCTGCCAGGCGTTCAACGCGCACCTGCGCATGAAGGGCGAGCACCGCTTCGTCTACGACGAGCAAGAGCTGACGCGCGTGCTCCGCGGGATCGGCTTCGACGTCGCCGCGGTGCGATGGAACGAGTCGGCGCATCCCGAGCTCCGCTACCTGGACCTGCGCGACTTCGGCCTGAACCTCTTCCTGGAAGCGACGAAGAGCGCTCCGTCCGGAGCGACCAGGAGCGCTCCGTCCGGAGCGACGAAGAGCGCTCGAAGCCAACCGCTTTGAGGCTAAACTTCGGAGAGTTTTGATGCCGCGCGAAGAGACGCTGATCCCGTACCAGTCGAGCGAGCTGACCGGGGCGAGGATCCTCGTGCTCGCCGCGCACCCGGACGACGAGTCCTTCGGCGCCGGCGGCACGCTCGCGCTTTCGGCCGGGAAGGCCGAGGCCATCCGGGTCTGGATCGCGACCGACGGCACGGGGCAGGAAGGCGTTGCTCCGGAGGGCGCGCGGGAATATGCCGCCCGCCGGCGCGAGGAAGCGATCGCCGCCGTCGCGGCTCTGGGGCTCGAAGAACCGCGCTTCGCCGGCCTCGCCGACCGCAGTCTCTCGGGTCTCGATTCCTCGCGCGTCCTCGAGACGGCGATCCGCGAGGAGCTGGCGGAATTTCGCCCGGACCTGGTGTTCTGTCCTTCGCCCGCGGAGATCCACCCGGATCATCGCGCCCTCGCACGCGCTCTTTTCGAAGAGGTCGCATCCTCGCGTCCGGGCGATCCGGACCACGACCGCTTCCGCATGATGCGGATCGCTTTCTACGAGCTCTCGCACCCGATTCTGCCGAACGTCCTGGTCGACGTCGCTCCGGTCGCGGAGAAAAAGGACGAAGCCCTCGCCTGCTACGTCTCGCAGCAGGCCGTGCGCGACTACGCCGGAGCGATCCGCGGCCTCAACGCGTATCGGCGGCTGACGCTGTCGGGCCGCGGTCCGGTCGAAGCGTTCCGGGTCCTGACCTACGCCGAAGCTTCGACGACGTCTCTCGAGGAGCTCCGTCGCGCCATCGGGCCCTCCCTCGTCACCGACGGCGACCGCGGGCCCGCGCCGGTGTCCGTCGTCATCCGGACCCGCAACCGCCCCGCGCTCCTGCGGGAGGCGCTCGAGAGCCTGCGCGCGCAAACGGCCCGGCCGAAGCAGGTCGTCGTCGTGAACGACGGCGGAGCTTCGCCGAAAGAGGTCGTCGACGGATTCCGCGACGCCTTCCCGGTGCTTCTCGACGAGCCGCGTCAAAGACGAGGCCGTTCGGCGGCCGCCAACCGCGGCGTCGCGCTCGCGAAGGAGGAGCTGGTCGCGTTTCTCGACGACGACGACCGCTGCTTTCCGGACCACATCGAGCGGCTGGCCGCCGGGCACCGGCAGGGGCCGGAGCCCGTCGTGTACTCCGACGCCGTCACCGTGGTCTACGGCCAGGGCGAGGCGGGCTGGGAGCCGCGCATCCGGACGCTGCAGTACTCGCTCGACTTCGACCCGGACTATCTCCTGCTCGCGAACTACATCCCGATCCACACGCTGCTGCTTCCCCGCGAGCTCTTCACCAAGGTCGGCGGCTTCGACGAGGGGATTGAATACTCGGAGGACTGGGACTTCCTGATCCGACTCTCCGCCGAGACGCCGTTCCGGCACCTGCGCGCGGTGACCTGCGAATACCGGGTCTTCGAAACGCCGTCGAGCGATCCGAACCCCGGCCACGTCGCGGCGGGAGCGGGCGCATTCCAGGATGCGCGCCGGAAGATCTTCGAGCGCTACGCGGCTCGGCGCACCGACGCCGGTCTTGCCCGCGTGCTCGACCGGATGCGGTCGCAGGTCGCCTTCTGGTACGACCGCGACGGCATCTCGCAGGGAGAGCTTCGCTTCCTGCGCGAGAGCCACCGCCGGCTGACCGAGAGCCTGGGCCGCTCCGAGCGCGAGCGGCAGAGCGAGCGCGCCCGGCTCACCGCGGAGAACGAGCTTCTGCACGGCCGCCTGGGGGAGGTCTTCGCGAAGAATGAGGAATACGACAATCTCGTGCGCGAGGCCCACGTCGAGATCGAACGCCTCAACAGCCTCTTGCAGACCATCTACGCATCGAGAACGTGGAAACTGCACTTGTTCCTGGACAAGCTGCGCGGGCGGCGGTGAAGGGAGAAGGTTGAAGGTTGAAAGCGGATCGGGCCTTTTGAACTTTCAACCTTAAACCTTCAACTTCTTCCCATGATCGTCGTTCTCGCTCCCGAGCCCATCCGTCCCCGCATGGCCGGCATGGGCATCCGCGCCCTGGAGCTCGCCCGCGTTCTGGCGCACGAATTCGAGACGCGCCTGCTCGTGCCGAACGACGTGGACGAGGCGCGCGAGGCCGCCCGAGACGTCGAGATCGTGGCCGCCGCACCGGGGCGGCTTTCGCAAGCGGCGCGGGGCGCGAAGTCGGCCCTCGTCTCGGGACATGCGGCGAACGCCTGGTTTCACGAGGTCCCGGAAGTCCCCGTCGCCGTCGATCTCTACGATCCCTTTCCGATCGAAAATCTTCACTACGCTCGGACGCTCGGCGAGGGCACGGCGCGTCACGACCGGGCCACCCTCGATCTCGCGCTCGGCCGAGGGGATTTCTTCCTGTGTGCTTCCTCGGAGCAGCGGCTTTTCTACGCCGGAGCGCTCTTCGCGCGCGGCCGGATCGGCCCCTCCAACTTTCCCGGGGACCCGGCTCTCCGGGGCCTTCTCGCGACGGTGCCCTTCGGCGTTCCCGAGTCGCCGGCGTCGGGAGATCGCGCCGCCGGCCGGCGGGCCGCGGGAGTGCCGGAGGCGGGCCCGCTCGTCCTCTTCGGCGGGATCTATGACTGGTATGACCCGGGCTTGCTGTTATCCGCGTGGCCGGAAATCCAAAAACGCGTTCCCGACGCGCGCCTTCTCTTCTTCGAGAGCCCCAACCCGGACACGACGCCCCAGGGCGTTTTCGAGGCCGCGCGCGCCGCCGCGAAGTCGATCGATCCCGAGGGCCGGTCGATCGTGTTCTCGCCCTGGCTGCCGTACGCCTCGCGCGCCGATCTGTACGCCGCCGCCGATCTCGCCATTTCGATCGCCTCGGAAGGACTGGAGACCGAGCTCGCGTACCGCACGCGGCTGCTCGACGCGGCCTGGGGCGGCGTGCCGTGCGTGGCCGTCGCGGGCGGCACGCTCGCGCGGGAGCTCGCCTCGGCCGGCGCGGCGATCGAGTGCGGTCGCGACGCGCATGGTCTGGCCGTATCGGTATCGGGGCTGCTTCTCGACGCCCCGCGGCGCAAAGCGATGGGGAGAGCGGCGCGGACGTTCGCCTCGGAGCGCGTGTGGGGGAACGTCGCGGCGCCTTTGCGCGCATGGGCGCGGAACGCCCGCGTGGATCCGGGCCGGCTTCCGCTGGCCGCGGCGGGCGCCGCGGATGGAGGAGGCGGCTCCCTCCTCGCGCGAATCTTTCGATAGTCTTCGCCGCAGTGCAGGTCACCCAGACACCCGAGGCGTCCGCCGTCGTCGTCCATCACCGCGGGCTCGAACATCTGCTCGAGGCGCTCGCGGCTCTCGAGGCCTCGACCCGCGAGGGCCTGACGCTCGAGATCGTGCTCGTCGACAACGCGTCCGGAGCGCCCCAGGACGAGATCCTCCGCAGGCACCCGACGGTGCGCCGGATCCCTTCGGCGAGAAACGTCGGCTTCGCGTCCGGCTGCCGTCTCGGTCTCGAAGCCGCGCGCGGCCCGATCGTGCTCTTCGTCAACGACGACGCGACGGTGCTGCCGGACGCTCCCAGGCTCCTGGTCTCGGCCCTCTCCGGGGCCGCCGAAGACGTCGCGGCCGTCGGGGGGCGGCTCACCGACCGGACCGGGCGGCGGAACGATTTTTCGGACGGTTTCCTGACCTTCGACGGCCACGCGTTCGCGGCCCACGTCGGGCGGCCGGTCGAAGCGCTTCCCGAGGCGGCTCCCGGCGAGGAGCGCCTCTTCGCCTCCGGAGGCCTGATGGCCGTCCGGCGGAGCGAGTTCCTGGAGTCGGGCGGTTTCGACGACGACTACTTCGCCTACCTCGAAGACGTGGACTTCGGATGGCGCCAGTGGATTTTCGGGCGCCGGATCCTCGCCGAGCCCCGAGCCGTCGCGCGGCACCGGGGCGGCGCGACCGGCGAAGCCCTCGGCGTGTTCTCGCGCGGATTCCTCTACGAGAAAAACGCCTTTGCGACGGCGTACAAGAATTTCGACGCGGAGCATTTCCGGAACCTGATGCCCGCGGTCCTGATGGCCTTCGTGAACCGCGTCGCGCAGATGCTCGCGGCGCGCAACCCGGGAGCCGCGGAGCTCAAACGCGATCCGTACGCCGACGAGGCCGCGCCGTCGCTCGCTCGAAAGCTCTTCGGCGTCTCCGAGGACTTCGCGGGGAAGGTCTCGGTCGACGATCCCCTGACCGTGGCGCACCTCCGCGCGCTCTCCTGGATTCATCGCCACCACGCAGGGCTCGCCGAGAAGCGGCGCATCGTCCAGGCCCGCCGCCGCCGCGCGGATTCCGAGATCTTCGCGAAGTTCCCGCTCCGCCTCGTGCCGACGTATCCCGGCGACGAGCGGTTCGGCTCCGATTTCTTCGCGCCGTTTCTTCAGAGCGCGCCCGAGCTCACGCGGACCACTCTCGAAGAGATCTTCGAAGCGCGGGGCTGACACGTGGGCGTGAGCTTTTCCGTCGTCATCCCGACTTTTCGGCGCCCCGAGACGCTCTTTCCGGTCCTCGACGCCCTCGGGCGCCAGGCCACGCCTCCGGAATTCGAAGTCGTCGTCGTGGACGACGGCTCGGGAGACGACACCCCGGAGCGGTTGTCTGCGTATCGTCCGGCCTACCCGTTCCGGTTCTTTTCCCAGGAGAACGGCGGCCCGGCGTCGGCCCGGAATCGCGGGGTGCGCGAGGCGCGGGGCCGCATCGTGCTCTTCCTGGGCGACGACACCGTGCCCGAGCCGCCGCTGCTCGCGGTGCACGGAAAGGCCCACGGCGAGCCGCGGATGCATCCGATCGCCGTGCTCGGCTACACGACCTGGCCGCGGGACCTCCGAGTGTCGCCGTTTCTCCACCAGATCAACGAGTACGGCCTGCAGTTCGGCTACGGCCTGATCCGCGATCCCGAGCAGGTGCCCTTCAACTTTTTCTACACCTCCAACGTCTCGCTGCCGCGCGAGCTCCTGCTCGAGGCCGGGCTCTTCGACACGAGCTTTCCCCATGCCGCGTGGGAGGACATCGAGGTCGCGTACCGTCTCATGCAACGCGGGATGCGGATGCTGTACCGGCCGGAGGCGGTGGCTCGCCACCATCACGACATCACGTTCGCGTCGTTCCGGCGAAGACAGGAGAAGGCCGGCGAAGCCGCCGCCATCTTCTACCGCAAGCATCCGGAGCTCGGGGACTTTCTGGCCGTGCCCCAGGCCAAGCTTCTGCCGGAGCGGAGGACACTGGCCGAGCGTTTCCTTCCCGTCTGGGCGGCGCGCGCGGAGCGCGGAGCGCTTCCCGGGGCACGTCGGGCACTCGAGCGCGTGCTCCGAGACGACTACCTCCGAGGTCTCAAACGCGGTCTCGAGGCGGCGGGAGTCGCCGGGACTTTCTCCGCCGGATGACGCCCTGACCTGCGCGGAGGTCAATCACGCCGCCGTCCTCTGGTGGTAACGCCTCCAAAACGCAAGCAGGCACAGCGCTTAGCGGTTGTCGATGCGTAAACCTCGTGGCCCTTTTTTTGCTCTAATGGTCGGTGGAGGATTCCCGATGAAGATCTTCTCGCGGGTCGCGTTGACGGTCGCGGCCGTTCTGATATCTACGGCGGCGCTCGCTCAACGTCCGGCTGGAGGAGCTCGGGGCGGCGGCGGTGGTCCGCGCATGGGCGGCGGCGCTCCTCGGGGAGGACAGATGGGCGGCGCGCCTCGGGGAGGGCAGATGGTCGCGCCTCGGGGCGGCTACGGCGGCGGGTACTACGGCGGCCGCGGCGGCTATGGACAGAACTACTACGGCGGCGGTCGCGGTTACGGCCGCTATCCCTATCGGCCTTACTACCCCTATCGCCCCTACTACCCGTACTACCGGCCGTACTACCCGATCGGCTGGTACGGCTGGGGAGCGGGGTGGGGTTGGGGTTGGGGCGGCTGGTGGGGTTACTCGCCCTGGTGGGGTGCTGGCTACGGTTACGGCGGCTACGGCGGTTACGGCTACGGGTACGCTCCCGGCGGCTACGTCGGCGTCTCCGCGGCGCCCGGTCGCTGGGCGGGTGTGAAGACCGACGTCTCGCCCGAGGAAGCGCGCGTCTTTCTGGACGGCCGCTACATCGGCACGGCGGACGACTTCGACGGTTATCCGGATCTGCTCTACCTCCAGGCGAAGGGGCACTACAAGCTCGAGTTTCAGCTCGAAGGGTTCGAGCCGCAGACGGTGGACGTCGACGCCCAGCCGGGCGCGCTCGTCAAGATCGAGAACAAGCTGGCGAAGATCCCGGGCGCGAAACAGTACGGCTCCTACGACAACCCGGAGCCTGAAGGCGGCGTTCAGCGCTATTTCGGAAAGCAGAAAGACGGTACGACCGGACCGAATGTTCTCGAAGAGCCGGTCGACGAGAATCAGAACGATTGGAGGCCACAGGGAAGCTCGCCCGCGCCGTATTCGAACGATCCGCGGCCGATCTCGACGGCTCCGTCGTCGCCCGAGCCGGGCATCGTGGAGCAGTCGCCGGCGCCCGCGCCTTCGTCGGCTCGGAGCCGCATCGTGTTCCGCGTCCAGCCCGACGACGCCGCCGTCTATCTGGACGACCGCTTCGCCGGGACGGGGGAAGAGCTCTCGACGCTGGGGCGAGGTCTCCAGGTGAGCTCCGGTCCGCACCGGGTTTTCGTGTCCCGGCCGGGTTTCGAGAGCGACGCGGTCATGGTGGATGTCGCGCCCGGAGCCAGCGAAACGGTCGAGGTGAACCTACGGAAACCTTGAACAGGGCTATGGAAACCCTGAACAGCGATGTAAAGACGGCTTGTGCTCCGAAAGGCAATTAGTCATATACTGAGAGCACTCGAAGGAATCGACAAGGGGAGCGGAGGGCTTGGCGGCGTCTGCCATCCTAGTTTGCCACACCTTCCGTCAGTCTGATAGCTCCCAGGTCCGCACTCTTCCCGATCCTTCCGAGCCCGCTGGGCCGGAGGCTCCCCGTCGTTCCTTCGAGTTTTTATTTTTAGAAACCGAGGGTCGAGCGCCCAGGGGTGCCGTCGAGATCCTGAACTCCCGCGCCTAGCGACTCTTCTCCCACAGGCCCAGCAGCACCTTCTCGAAGTGCAGCCGGCGATTCCCGCGCCGCGTATCCGGAGGAGGATCGGCCGCGGTGATCGCCGCTTCCCGGAAGGCGGCCGGGCCCGTGCGGCGGGCGATCTCCGCCAGCTTCCCGGCCACGGCGCGGTGACGGATGGCGCCCGCGTTCGCGGCTTCGACGGCCAGGGCGGCGTCGGCCAGGATTTCGGCGAGGAGCCGCGCATCCCCGCGCTCGGGTGAGGCGGCGGCTTCGGCAAGCAGGAGCAGCGCCGCCGAGCGCTCGCCCACCAGGCCTTCTTCGAGAGCCGCCACGACGGCCTGACGCTTCGCTCGCGCCTCTGCGAGCACCGCCGCGGGATCGCCCCCGGCCTCGGCGCCGCCCTCTTCCGGGAGGAACTGGACCAGGTCCCGGGCATCGTCCTCCGAGAAACCCCGCTCGATCCAGGCGTTCTCACGCTCGGCGCGGCTCCGGGACGGAAGAGCGACTGCCGCGGCCCTCGAACGGATCGTCGGGAGGAGCGACTCCGGCCGCGTCGTCGTCAGGATCCAGCGGAACCGCGCTCCGGGCTCTTCCAGCGACTTGAGCAGGGCATTCGCGCCCTCCACTCCGAGCAGGTCGGCGCGCAGGATCCGCGCCACGCGCCGGGCGCTCTCGTAGGGGCGTCCGGCGCCGAACGCGATTGCCTCGCGAACGCGATCGACGGGGATCTGGAACCGCTCCGGTTCGACCGAGAGGAAGTCCGGATGGAACCCCTCCTGAACGCGGCGGCAGCTTCCGCATGTTTCGTCGGGGTCGTCTCCGGGACAGAGAAGGCGGGCGGCGAGGCTTTGCGACTCCGCCTCCAGCTGTGCCGCGGAGGCGCCGGTGAGGAGGAGCGCTCCGGGGAATCGCTCGGGATCCGAGGCGAGCTTCGCGAGCACCGTCATGCGAGGCCGAACCTCGCCGCGATTTTCGCCCAGGTCTTCTCGAACACGGCGGCGGCATCTCCGTCGACGCGCACCACATCGACGCGCTCGGGCTCGCGCCGGGCGATCGCCAGAAACGCCTCGCGGACGCGCTCGTGGAGAGAAATATCTTCCGCTTCGAAGCGACCCGAAGCCGAAGCGTCGGCGCCCGACTGCGCGTTGCGAGCCCTGGCGCGCGCGAGCCCTTCGCGCGGGTCGCAGTCGTAGACCAGGGTCAGGTCCGGCGTCACGCCGTCGCGCACGCGCGCGTCGACCTCGGCGATCCAGCGCGGGTCGAGGCCGCGGCCCGCGGACTGGTAGGCCTCGGTCGAGTCCGAGAATCGGTCGCACAGGAGGAAGTCGCCGGAGGCGAGCGCCGGCCGGATCACCACGCGGACGTGCTCGCGCCGGGCGGCTTCGATCAGGAGCCACTCGGCGATCGGATCGAGACCGGCGTGCGCGGAGTCGAGCAGGATGCCCCGGATCTTCTCGGCGATCGGCGTGCCTCCGGGCTCGCGCGTCGTCGTCACGGACCGTCCCGCGCGGCGGAGGCGCTCGGCCAGCATGGTGAGCTGCGTCGACTTCCCGCAGCCCTCCACGCCCTCGAAAGTGACGAACGGCACGGGCCGGAGGATAGCCCGGGCGGGCATTTTCGGCTCGGGAAAGCCATTAACATGGTGACCTTTTGAGGTTTCTTTCGTTGGCGGGGGAGAGGGGAATTTGTCGTTGACCGCGGGCGGGCGTCCGGCCGGGTCCCGGCCGGGCTGGTTCTTGGCCGTCGGCTTCGCCGGGCTGGCGATCGCCCTCGCTTCGATTGCCGACATGTTCTCGGCCCGGCCTTACGACGGCATCGTCCCTGTTCCCTACGGACGCGAGGGGATCGACGTCCGGATGGTGCTCCCCGCGACACCGGCTGAGAAGGCCGGGATCAAGGCCGGCGAGTGCATCCAGGGCATCGGCCGCCGCATCGTCCACACGAGCTCCGACGCCTCGGAGGAGCTCCGCCGGCACAAGATCAGCGAGAACGTCAACTACCTGGTCCGCAACGGACCCTGCCCCGGAAGCCCCGACGTGGCCGCGGGCAAGGAGCTCCGAAACGTACGGGTCCAGCTCACGTCCGAAAGGCTCGGCGGAAAGACCTACCTCTACGCCGTCGTCGTCGGTTTCCTCTTCTTCCTCATCGGGCTTTTTGTCTTCGTCCGCGTGCCCCAGGAGCGCTCCGCCCGGATCTTCTTTCTCCTGTGCGTCCTCTTCCTGCTCTTCTTCGTCTGCCGCCTGAGGCCCGCGTCCTACTGGTGGATCGACGTCTTCGTGCAGAGCACCGGCACGGTCAGCCTCTTCCTGATGCCGGCGGTCTTCCTCCACTTCTTCCTGATCTTCCCCCGTCCCAAGAAGCTGCACTTCGCGCGGGCCGACGACTGGACGGGAGAACCGCCGGGCCGCTGGAAAGTGCGGCTGCAGGAGTTCCTCTCGGCGAGCCCCGCGCTCCTGTATCTCCTCTACGCGATTCCGCCGATCGTCTTCCTCTACGACGTGATGCGCCAGGTGAGGGGCGAGAAGGTCACGGTGCTCTCGGGAGCGCCGCTCTCCTCGTGGATCCTCCTCGGCGACTATCTCGTCCTCGGCCTCGTGGCCCTGGCGCACTCCGCGTTCACGCTGGAGGATTCGGGCGAGCGCCGCCAGGCCTTCCACGTCTTCGTCGGGACGATTCTCGGGATCGTGCCCTTCGTCCTGTTCTTCATCGTCCTGCCCTCGGCGTTCGGCATCGACGAGTACGCCTTCTACGGGATCATCCCGATGATCCTGATCCCGCTGACGTTCGCCTACGCGATCGTCCGCTTCCAGATGCTGAACGTCCGCGTGATCGTGCGGCGGACGTTTCTCTATGCCGCGACCACGGCGGTGCTCCTCGGCCTCTACGCGCTGGTCGTCGCGCTCGCGAACCTGGTCTTCTCGTCCTCGACGCTCTCGGCCTCGCCGCTCTTCAACTTCGGCTTCTTCCTGGTCGGCATCTCGCTCTTCGAGGTCCTGCGGAGGAGGCTCCAGACGCCCCTCGACAAGCTCTTCTTCCGCGAGAAGTTCGACTACCAGGCCGCCCTTCTCGAGATGAGCGAGGCCATCACGGGCGAGCTCGATCTGGGCCGCATCGCGGACTACCTCACATCGAGCGTGGTCGCCACGATGCGGCTGGAGAAGGCTTCGATCTGGCTCCGGGATCGCGACGGATGGCTCGAGCGGCGGAGCCGCCGCGAGGACCGCCTCTCGCCCTCGGCGACGGTCCGCCGAGTCCTCCGTCAGGAAGGGAAGCCTTCAGACATCGACGAGATCTCGCTTCACTTCGCCGACGGTGAGAGCGAAGAGTTCCGCGAGCGCCTCTCGGCCGAGGGCTTCCGGCTGCTCGTGCCCCTGGTCTACCGCGAGAGGCTCATGGGCGTCGTCGCGCTCAAGGAGAAGCTCTCGGGCGAGCGCTTCGACCGCGACGACCTCGCCCTGCTCTCGACGCTCGCCAACCAGTCGGCGCTGGCGATCGAGACGGCCCTCCTGCACGACGAGATGACCCGCCAGGCGGAGCTCCGGCGCGACCTCGAAATCGCACGCGACATCCAGGTCAGCCTGCTGCCGCGCCAGCTCCCCGACGTTCCGGGCTACTCCTTCCTCGGGGGCTCGATCCCCGCGCGCGTCGTGGGCGGCGACTTTTACGACTTCATCCCTTTCGAGGACGGGCGCCTGGGCGTCGTCATCGGCGACGTCTCGGGGAAGTCCGTGCCGGCCTCCCTGCTCATGGTGGCCTCCAAGGAGATCGTCTACTCGCGGGCGTTGACCACGACGGACCCCGGGATCCTGTTCCAGGAGTCCAACCGCCGGATCTATGCGATCAAGCGGCGCATGTTCGTATCGCTCGGCTTCTTCCTTCTCGACGGCGACGCCATGAGCCTGCGTTATGCCATCGGCGGGCAACCTCTCCCGATCCTCCTCCGCCCCGGCAACGGCGGGCCCTGCCTGATCGAACCGCCCGAGTACCGGCTGCCGCTCGGAGCCTTCCGAGAGGTGGCGTACGACACGCGGGAGCTCTTCCTCCGCAAGGGCGACCTCCTGTTCTTCTACACGGACGGCTTCACCGAGGCCATGGACGGGGAGATGAACCCCTTCGGGGAGGAGCGTCTGATGGCCTCGCTCGAGGCTCGCAAGGGAGGAACCCTCGACGAGGTCGCCCAGGGCGTTCTGGCCGACATCCGGGACCACGTGGGTGGGGCGGAGCAATACGACGACATGACGTTCCTGTTTCTGAGGGTGGAGCAGGGCGATGGGCCCTGACCGGGAGATTCTGAGGGTCTTTTGGGCAAAAACCCGGCTATCGGCAATACGTATGAATAGGTTAGAAGGGGCCCAGCGATGAAGAAACGACACTGGCTTCTGGTGGCGGTCGGCTGCGTTCTCCTGCTGGGAGCAGGGGTTTCGGTCGCCCTGTTCATGTCCCACAACCGGGACGTGACGACCACCTCGGAAGCGGCTTACCAGGCCTACCGGGAGGGTGTTGCGAACGAGACCCGGTTCTATTTCAAGGAAGCCCGCCTGGCGTACGCCAAGGCCCTCGAGCTGGATCCGAGCTTCGCGATGGCCATGCTGGGGCTGGCCCGCTCATCCAAGGATGACGACCAGCAGCTCGCCCTCCTCCGGCGCGCCGCGAAGGAGAAGGACCGGCTGACGGAACGGGAGCGCCTGCACGTCGAGATGGCGCTCGCACTGAACGAGAAGCGTCGGGACGACGCCATGAAGATCGCCGCCGAGATCCATCAGAAGTTTCCGACCGACGTGCGCTCGGCGCAGATGCTGGCCGGCCACGAGTTCGCCTTCGGCCGAACGGACAAAGGGATCAAGATTTTCGAGGAGCTCCTGACGGTCGACCCCAACAACGCCGACGCGTACAACCAGATGGGGTACTTCTACGGCTATCGCGGGGATTACGACAAGGCCGTCGAGTCCTTCAAGCGCTATCAGTTCATCGCCCCGGACACCGCGAACCCCTTCGACTCGCTGGGCGAGGTCCAGGCCTACTCGGGCCACTACAACGAAGCCCTCGAGAACCTCAACCGCGCGCTCGCGATCAAACCCGATTTCGTCGAGTCCGTCGGGCACATCGCCGTGGCCCGCGAGGGCATGGGCGAGTATCGCGAGGCGATCAAACAGTACGAGCGCGCCGCCGAGATGACGGACCATCCCAATATGCAGCGCATGTACATCACGCGGGCCGCGCGCGCCGCCTACTACCTGAAGGACAAGGAAGAGGCCCTCCGGCTCTTCTCCAAGGCGAAGGCCGTGAAGACGGAGAGCAAGTACGGCGAGATCGACATGGCCTTCATCGAAGCGAGCCTGGCGCTGTGCGAGGGGCGGCCGAAGGACACGATCCGCATC
>Ga0207701_10003699_pt1 | contig 15644 bp, 10 predicted proteins | sample KBSSwiSSwithPhiX_FD_184294 | JGI IMG/M metagenome (GOLD analysis project Ga0207701, IMG submission 184294) | Switchgrass rhizosphere bulk soil microbial communities from Kellogg Biological Station, Michigan, USA, with PhiX - S5 (SPAdes) (version 2) | ecosystem: Environmental > Terrestrial >... | reverse complement strand
GGGGCCGTAACCCACCCGGGTGGTGCGCACGAGAAACAGTGCTATGCGGACATTTGAGCGTACCATTGTTGCGTTGGCGTTGGGGACAGCGTTGCTGGCCACCCCCGCGCTTTCGCGTCCGGACGTGTTCTCGCTGGTCGGCGAAAAAGTTTTTGAAACAGCGCAACAGGAAGGAGCGAAACTTTGTGCCTTCGCGTCTCGCCACTTTGGCCGCGGAAGCCAGTCGGTGCTCGCGCTGTCGTACGTGATCTCGTCGACGGCGAGTCCGTCGATCGCTGCTGCTGATCCAGAAGTGATCTGGACGTCGCGCGTCGCCGGTACGATGACACCGTCCTGCGCCTCGAACTGAATTGTTGACGGAGACGCGTTCATCGCCAGCGGTGACGACTCCGACATCCGCGCGGCAAGCGACGGCAGCGAAACCAGCGCGACGACGACAGCCGCCGCGGCGACCGCGATCGCCGGCCGTTTGCGAATGGCCTGGACTGCCGACGACCAACGCCGAGTCAGGTCGTTCAGTGGGCGGCTGAGGTCGAGCGAGCGCTTGTGGAGCACGCGCGTGAGATCGCGCGAGAACTCACCGGCCGACGTGTATCGCTCGGCGACAGGCGCGAGGGCGCGGTCGAGCACGCGCGCGATGTTGGGGCTTACGCGCGTGGCGCTCCATTCCTGCCACACTGAATGTTCGGGGAATTCGCCGTACAGCATCTTCACGGCAGTGCGCCCCAGCGCGTAGATGTCGGTTCGGTGATCGACCTCTTCGCCGTTCCGCTGCTCGGGGCTCATGTAGTCGAGCGTTCCGATCACAACGCCGAACTGCGTGTCGACGCCGCCGCTGGTCAGCTGCGAGCGGTTGAGGGCTTTAGAGATTCCAAAATCCACGACTTTGACGTCGATGCGGCCGTCGTCGCGGCGGCAGAGCATGATGTTGTCGGGCTTCACGTCGCGATGGATGATCTTGAGCGCGTGCGCGGAATCGAGCGCCGCGGCCGTTTGGGCGACGATCACACTCGCGCGCTCCGGTGGGATCTTTCCGTCGCGCCTGATCATCGCGGACAGCGGCTCTCCGTCCACGAATTCCATGGCGATGTAGATCAGCCCATCGCTGTCGCCGAAGTCGTAGACCGTGCAGATGTGCTCGTGCTTGGCCCGCTCGGCGTTGCGCGCCTCCTCGATGAAGCGCGTCACGAGGTCACTTCTCGCGCGGAGGTGTTGATGCATCACCTTGATGGCGCGCCGCCCGCGCAGCTGTTCGTGCCGCGCGTCGTAGACGCGACCCATGCCGCCCTGGCCAAGCTTTTTCAGAATCCGGTATTTGCTGTCGATGAGCGCGCCGACGAGCGGGTCGTCCGGTTCGGTCGGCGCGCCGAGCGCGACAAGCGACACTGGCGTCGCCTGCCTTGACGTAGGAAGCGACGGTTGAATCGCGTCGATCGCGGGCATCAAGTCGAACACCGTGCGCGTCGGCAGCGATGCGGGCGGTCGCGGCACGAGCGCGAGCAGCAGGCTCTCCGGGTTTCGCTCTCGCGCGAAGTAGATCGTTTCGCCGGCAGTTGTCGGGATATCGGCGATCACGCCGACCTGCTCGCCGGTGGCGAGTCGCAGCGCGCCGATTCGCTCGGCGGGCGATCCGTTCCGCGCGCCATCGACGGCGACGGACATCGTCGCACCGCACGCCTCGCAGAATCTGAGATCACCGATACGCGGGGCGGCGCAGACGTAGCACTCGCGCGCGGGCATGATGCCGGCGCGATTCAGCGCCCAGATTCCCGCGAGTGAGGCAGCGTCGGACTCGGTGGCGTGCGCGAAAACGACGATGACGCTGTCGCTCGAAAGCGCCGTCGGCGCCTGAGTCGACGCCAGTTGTCGCGCGAGGAAGACGGCTCGGCCCTCGCGGTCGCGTCCGGCGTTGGCGACGATCTCATGCTTCCAGTCGCTTGCGAGCGGAACGATGCGCGCCGCTTCATCTTGCGCCGCGCGCGGACCGCTCGTAGTGTCTTGATCAGGGGGGACTGATCGCCGGTCTCGAGAGCTGCTCGACGCTTCGTCGTGCGGTGTTTGCGGCACTGCCCTCCTCGCTGGATGAGACGACGCGGACTATCGGCGTAGCATACGAATCCCCTCCGGTCAACGGAAGTCGTTGCTAGGGCGGCGCGCATGCCGCCGGCAAGCGACAACGACTTCGGTCAGGACGGTGAATCACATGCAGTGGCTTCGAGTATCTGCCGTCTCGGCCCTCCTTGTGGGTGGAGTGGCTTGTAGTCAGTCTGGTGCCGTGTCGGCGACAACGTCGTCGCCCACGCCCGAAGTGGCCAGCGCACCATCGACGGCATCCGGCGACGTCAGAGTGTGTCCGCCGCGCGATGCTTCCCGACCCGATCGCCGCCCGACGGTGGCTGTGATGTATTTCGACAATGGCGCCCTGACAAACCGCGTTGATTTCGAGCCGCTGTCGAAGGGAATTGCCGACATGTTGGTCGTGTCGCTGCGCTCCAACTGTGGGATTCGCGTCGTGGAGCGCGAGCAGCTTCAGCGTCTGCTCACGGAACAAAACATCCCAGCCGACCGCGTCGACGCGGCGACGCGCGTTCGCATTGGGAAACTCCTCGGCGCGCAGCACATGATCATGGGTGCGTTCGTCGTCGATCTCAGAGAGCAGATGGCCATGACCGCGTACTCCGTCAACGTCGAGACGTCGGAACACGAGGCGGATGTCGTCCATCGCGATGCCGCGAAGAATCTCCTCGACATGGTGCCGGTCTTGGCCAAGAAGCTCAACGACCAGTTGAAGCTTCCGCCGATGCAAACACCGGTGTTCGAGGGGCCGAGACCTCCGAAGAAGGATGATGAGCTCACCGCGATCCGATTGTATTCGCGCGCGCTCGAGGAAAAGGACCGCGGGAACAAGTCGAAGGCGATCGATCTCTGTCGAGCCGCGCTGGAGAAGTTCCCGTCGTACGCACCGGCGCAGCAGGCGCTGCGCAAGCTTCAGGCGGGCGGGTAACCCGCCACCGCGCTCACCTCCGCCATCATCGATGTCGACCGCGCTCGCTCTCGCCTCCGTCACGGCGCTGCTCAAAGACCTTCTCGAGAATGGTCTTGCCAGCGCGGGTGTCACCGCAAAAATCGGTGGCGACGCCACGGTTTCGGCGTTGCCGCCGGACCGCGTTGGCTCTGGCGCGGATGAAAAGGCGCAGCTCAACGTGTTCCTCTATCACGTCACGCCGCATTCCAAAATGCGGCTCGACCCGCCGAAGTCGTCGAATGGACATCGACCGCTGTCGCTCGAGCTTCACTATTTGCTCACGGCGTACGGGGCGCAGGACTACCAGACCGAGATTCTCCTCGGTCATGCGCTGCAGTTGTTGCACGAGTCGCCGGTGCTCGAGCGCGAGCGGATTCGGTCGTCTCTCTCCGCGCTGTCACACACGCGCGATCGGCGAGTGATTCCGGCGCCGCAGGCCGCACTGGCGAAATCGGATCTCGCGGATCAGGTCGACAGCATCACGATCACGCCGGAGTTCCTGTCGACGGAAGAGATCTCTAAACTCTGGTCGGCTCTTCAGGCGAAGTATCGGCCGTCTGCGACGTACAAGGTATCGGCGGTATTCATCGACGGCGTGAAATCGGCGAAGGGGAGCTGACGTGCCGAAGGGACTGATGTGAGCGCGACCCTTCAGGCGCCAGCCAGTCCCGCCGCGGATTGGCTCGAGCTGAATCAGCGTCACTTGAGTGGCGCACTGGATCGCATCCGCCGAATCATGCAAGCCTACGCGGCCGCCGAGACGGGATCGTGGAATCCGGAGATCGGAATTGGTAGCGCGTATGCTGCTGGCGCGCGAGTAGACGGCGCGCCCACGTCGATCGACCGCATCGTTGCGTTGTGTGGCTTGTCGTCGTTCGAGCGCGACCTCCTGCTTCTCGTCGCTGGAGTGGAGCTCGACTCGTCAATTGCCTCGGCATGCGCCGCGGCGCATCGTGACCCGCAACGCCCGTTCGCGACCTTCAGTCTCGCGCTGGCTGCGTTGCCCGGTGCGCATTGGAGCGCGCTCTCGCTCAACGGGCCGCTGCGCCATTGGAGAATGCTCGACATCGGCGCCGGCCACGCGTTGACGACGAGTCCATTGCGAATCGATGAACGCGTTCTGCATTACCTGGCAGGCGTCGTCGCACCCGATGGGCGTCTCGCCGGGCTCGTAACCCCCGTGCAAGGTGTTGGCGCGTTGTCGGAGACGCACGCGGCCGTCGTCGAGCGAATCGTCGCGATCTGGCGGCGGTCGCATGGTTCCACTCCGCCGATTATTCAGCTGCGCGGCGATGGTGCGTCGATGAAGCGAGGGATCGCCGTCGCAGCTTGCGCGTCAGTCGGCATGACGCTCTCCGTAACTCCATTTGAAGCGCTGCCCGTCGTGCCGCAGGATACGGAGTCGTTCGCGCGATACTGGGAGCGCGAGTCCGCGCTCGCGGGCAGCGCACTGCTTGTCGAGTGCGGTGACTTCGACGCGAATGAATCGGCGCGTATCGCGGCACTGTCTCGGTTTCTCGATCGAACGCACGGGCTCGTGCTGATTTCGTTGCGCGAACCGCGACGATTGGGAATGCGCGCGTCCGTGGGAATCGAGGTCGGCGGGTTGAGCAGCGGTGAGCAGCGCCTTGCCTGGCGTGAGGCGCTCGGTCCCGCTGCCGAGTCACTCAACGGGCACGTCGAGCAGCTCGTCGCGCAGTTCGACTTGACGAAGGATCTCATTCAGGACGCCGCGGCCGAGGCTCTTGGCCGAACGAGCGTCTCGTCGATCGAGATGCGCGCGCACGACCTCGGACGCGCACTCTGGGACGCGTGTCGCGATCACGCGCGTCCTCGGCTCGAGGATCTGGCGCAGCGAATCGAATCTGGCACGACGTGGGATCACCTCGTGCTCCCCGAAGCGCAGTTACAGATTCTACAAGACGTCGCGGCCCACGTTCGGCATCGGACCACGGTGTACGAGACATGGGGATTCGGACGAACCGGGACGCGCGGTCTCGGGATCAGCGCGCTCTTCGCGGGCACGAGCGGAACCGGAAAGACGATGGCGGCCGAGGTGATCGCGAATGACCTGCGGCTCGATCTGTACCGCGTCGATCTGTCATCGGTCGTCAGTAAATACATCGGCGAAACGGAAAAGAATCTGCGCCGAATCTTCGACGCGGCGGAGCAGGGAGGAGCGGTGCTGTTGTTCGACGAGGCGGACGCGCTGTTCGGCAAGCGCAGCGATGTGAAGGACAGTCACGATCGGTACGCGAACATCGAAGTGAGCTACCTGCTTCAGCGGATGGAGTGTTACAAAGGATTGGCGATCCTTACGACGAACATGCGAAGCGCCTTGGACACGGCGTTTCTGCGCCGGCTGCGGTTCGTCGTGCAGTTTCCGTTTCCTGACGCCACGCATCGCGCCGAGATCTGGCGTCGTGTGTTCCCGGAGCGCACACCGCTCGAAAACGTCGATGCGCGGACACTGTCGAGTCTCAACGTGTCGGGCGGCAACATTCGGAACATTGCGCTCAACGCGGCGTTTCTCGCGGCCGACGAAGGAACGCCGATTCGAATGACGCACTTACTGCGTGCCGCGCGGAGTGAGTACGCCAAGCTCGAGAAGCCGCTGACGGATTCAGAGGTCGAAGGCTGGGTGTAACGCAGCTTAGCCGCTGAATTGGGTAAATAACTTCGTTCAGACCGTCAATCCGATTGGCAAGATACCATTGGATCCATCCCTGGATTTCCTGGTCCAGAGTGGTCGGCGGATACTTCCCAGCCTGCCGCCCATCGGTCACTTTATGAGTTCCGCCTCCTCCGGAAACTCCGCCGGGAACGTGCCTGAGTTTTTCTTGCGGCAACACCAAGGACGATTGCAACGATGCCAAACCGTCGCGTGTCGTCCAAGAATGCTCCAGCGCCGGCGCCGCACCCATGGCCATCCGACCGCGCACCTACGAACCCTGGTAGCGCGCTGCCGAGTGCGCCGGCTGCCGGCCACCAACTGACGGACAGTCTCACTCGATCGAGTCTGCAAGGCCTCTCCGTGAGTCAACCGGGAGAGGCCGCCGAGCTCGAGGCTCAGCAGACGTCGAACGAAGTAATGAGCATTGAAGATCCGGTTTCGGAAACGGAGTCGCGCATCCCACGCGCACACGCGGCCGGCGTCGCTCGCCAAAGCAACGCACCGTCGGATGGAGGTGGAGCGGGGCCAATCGTCGGAGCTGGCGGCGGAAACGGCGGATCAATCTTGCCGTCGGGAGGACAGCCGCTTGCCGCATCGGCGCGTGAGTTTTTCGAGCCGCGCTTTGGTCACGATTTCAGTCAAATTCGAATTCACTCGGACGCATCGGCCGCCGCATCGGCCGACATGTTCGCCGCGCGCGCTTACACTGTCGGTAGCGACATCGTTTTTGCACGCGGAGAGTACGCGCCGGATTCGCGAGCCGGGCGCGGGCTGTTGGCACACGAGCTGACGCACACGATTCAGCAATACTCCGGTGCCTCCCGGGCGATTCAGCGAGACCCAAACGCGAGCACGATGCCTCCGAATTCGAGCTCGGCGCTCACGCCTCCGCCAACCGCGCCGGGCTCGCCGGCAACACCAGCGCCGGCTGGTGCGGTCAAGTCGACGATCGTCTACAAAGGAAAAACGCTCCACAGCGACGCGGGTGCCGCAAAGAAGATGCTGCAGGACATGATTGCAGCGGATGGCTACAAGGCGACGATTGCGTTCCTCGACGATCTCGGCACGCTGACCACGCGCGACAACGATTTCAACGCGGCATTCAAACCGGAGGAGCATCCCACCGCGAACGCGTGTGTCAACACGACCGCCACTCAGAAGGCGACGATCGTCCAAGAACACGACAAGCTGCTCGAGGATTTCGTGGAAATGGCGAAAACACGAACCGGGCAGATTCTCGCGGAAAGCGAGAAGCGCATCAACGCCGAGCGCGAAAAATACGGAATTCCCGCGCCAACGACGATGCACGACAAGGAGTCGGGTGCGGACATCGATACGACACCAAAGAAAATGGCCGACAACGAGGCGACGAAGGCGCTCGCCACGGCGGCCGGGGAGCTGGTGCCGCCGCGCAGAAAACTCGAGGGGCTCATCAAGAAATACGACGCCTGCTTCGAGTCGACCGCGAACAACAACGAGGTGCCGGGCATGGCGTCCAAACGCGTCATCTCGGGCAAGGAAAAAGAAGCCGAGGATCTCGAGGGTCAGGTCAAGGAAGCGCGGCGCGAGCTGAACGTCTTGCGGAGCCAAAAGGAGGGAGAGGCTCCGATCCTTGCCGCGTATGGTCCTGAAGGCGAAGGCAATACTGACTCACTCGCGAACATCGCGAAGGGCACTGCGTCTCAAGGCATGGCGTTCTGGAGAAAGAACGCCGTCGACGAACTCGTGCCGATGATTGCCGAGAAACTGCACAACATCAAGACGGTGCGGGAGGCGATCGCCGACGGGACGCTCAAGGTCTGGAGTAACCAGACGCTCGTCAACGGCACGAAGTCCGAACAAGGCTTCGGCGCAACGACGTGGCAGGGAAAAGTCATCGACGAAAAAGTCAAGGAAGTTCACGACGATGAGTTTCTTGTCAATCTCCTCGTCGGCGTGCTTGCGATCGCGCTTGGCCTCGTCGCGATTTTCGCGACGGCCGGTGGAGCGGTGGCCGCGGTCGCCGCCGTGGGAAGCGGTGCTCTCAGCACCGGCCAGGCCATTGTCAGCCTTGGTAACTACTCGATGGCCCAAGCGGAATCCGGCACCGATTTCGACAAGTCGAAGGCCATCTCTCAGGAAGATCCGTCGCTCGTGTGGCTCGCGTTGGATCTGATCGGGGCCGCGCTCGACTTCAAGGCGGCGCTGAGCGCGTTCAAAGTTCTTGGACCAGCGATTCGTGAAGCGGTCGCCGGCGGCAAGACCGCTGAATCGATGGAAAAACTCGGCGCGGCGCTCGACAAATATCCTCCGGGCGTGAAGAAGGCCGTGCTCGCGCACATCGCCGCGTCGTCCGACATCGCCAAACCGGCGCTGGCCGAGTTGGAGAAGGCGGCGAAAGCACAGTACAAGGCACTGTCCGACGCGGGCCGGCTCAAAGAGATCGGCGACGTTACCGAAGACGTTTTCGTCAAACAGATGCTGTCGGGCGCAAAAACGCACATCATCATCTCAGGTGAAGAAGGCGTGCGTCGCACGGGCATGATCACCGCGCTCATGCAGCCGGGGAATGAGCGCATCGCGGCAATTCTCAAGGGAGACGTGAAGGCGATCGACAAACTGATCGTCGAGCACGGGAACTGGAAGCAACTTCTGAGTATGCTCGATCAGGGGACCCCCGAGATGAAAGCCGCCGGCGCGGAGCTCTTCAAGCGACGACAGGGTTTGCTCGGGCAGCTGGAAAAAGACTTCCACGCCAAACCTGTGAGCGGAGCGAGCTCGGAAAAGATCAGCGACATCGATCTCTCGACCTACGGTACGGACGCTGGGGCTGACATGATCAAAGCCGAAGAGCACATGAAGTCGCTCTTCGGGCCGGGATGGAGCGAAGCGCTTCGTATGAACTTCTATACCGAAGCGGGGCGACTCACGCTCTACGAGAAGGTCATGCCGGGCTTGTCGAAGGCGGAGCAAGCCTCACTGCTCGGACAGGTCACCGCGGACGCCGAGAAGCTCAACGTCGCGAAGATGCTCGCTCACGCCGAGGGGAATCCGTCGCGCATCGCCGAGGTCGAGGCGTACGCGAAAAAAATGGGTGTGGACGTCAAAGATCCGAAGATTCAGGAGCTCGTCCCCAAGCTGGCCGGCGGCGGCGATGTCGTCGCGCGCAACAAGGCGCTGCTGGAGATCGACGCGCTCACGAAACAAGCCGCGGCGGCCACGCCGGGAAGCCCCGAGCATCTCGACCTGGTGAAGCGCATCACCTCCAAGCAAATGGAGGTCAACGCGATGACCGCCGAGGCGTATATCGGGCCAGGCGCCGGACGAATGACCGTGAGTGGAGTGAAGGTCATCGGTCAGGAAGCGTATCAGGCGGCGATGTCCAACCTCGAGATGATCCAGCACATCATGCACGAGTGCGCCGGAGACGTGGTCACGGCGAGTCGCGAATATGAGATGTATAAATACATCAACCGCTTCGCCGAGGCGGCGGAGAATGCCGGTGCGAAGACGCAGGGTCTGGACTACTGGAAAAATTTCTCTGGATTCGCGTCGAAGACCGAGCGTCAAGCGACGAGCGAAGCGGCGCATCTCGCTCCGCGCCCCAACGCGACGACGCCGAAGGGCGGCGCGCCATTCTTGCCCGACAGCAATCCAACGATCGGAAAGGTCACCGACCAATTCCTTCAGCAACAATACGAGGCCTGGAAATCATTCTCGCAGGAAGCGCTCGGCGATCTGAAGAAAATCTCGTCGGAGAATCCGGGCGCGTGGGCGCCGACAAATCCGCCGAGGCCGGCCGCGGGAGCTCCGCCACCGTAGCGGATTGGCGCGACAAAGTTCGACGCGCGGCGTCGCCAAGAACGAGCTTTCCCGACGTGCCTGAGCCCTTGAGCTGGCCCAGCTCCCGCGCCCGAGAATTCCGGAAGCGAAGTCATCGGCGCCGGAGAATGATCTGCTTCGGTGGCCTTCCGGCGCGACGCGCGCGACGTTCTATCATCGAATCAGATCCGGGCAATCCTCGTTTCGTTTCTCCGAATACGCTGAGCGGTTCATTCTGCGCGTCGTCGCGAACCGGCGACGATCGACCCGTTTTCTTCCACAGCACCGTCAAGGTGACGACGAACCCCTGCTCGTCCTGCGGTCTCTGCTGTCGCTCCTACCTCGTGCCTGTTTTCGGGCACGACCTATATCGACTCGTCAAACACAGAAACCTCGACCCTCGCTCCTTTACCTTCATCTGCGAGCAGGAGCAGCCGGACAAAGTTGGTTTTCGCCTGAGCGGCAACGGGCCGACGTACGGCATCGCGCTCGACAAAAAGGACAAGCTCGAGGTCTCGCAGCCCTGCACGTTTCTTATTGAAGAGCCTGACGGCTCATCACACTGTGGTGTATACGAAGACCGCCCGATCGCGTGCGCGGCATATCCGATGGCCGGCGCCGCGAGACGTGTCGTCATGATGCCGGCAGCGCTGTGCCCACCAGGAGCATGGGCAGCGAATGAAGGCGATAATCCGCAGTGGGGAATTGAGTTGCGCCGCCTCGCCAGATATCGCGACACGTACGTCGAAGTCGTCAACCGATGGAACGCGTGGGTCGAGTCGGTACCGGACGTGTCACGTCCGCCTGAACACTTCGTCGCGTACGTCCTTCAAGTGTACGAACGGCTCGCTGCGCTCGACATACAGCTTGGTGCCGAGGCAGTCGCGTCAATCGAGCAAGCGTGGGCATGGTTGCCGGAGGATGCGCCGGCCAGTGGCAGTTCCCAAGACGAGCCGAACTGGGTCGCGTATTTGCGGCGCGTACGAGAGGTCATTGACCAGTTCTTCCCGGATCTTCCGCCGCTTCCGTTCGCGAGGATCGCAATCGAGCGCTGAAAGATTGGTGAGCGCGCGGCGAGCAAACGCACGGCCCCTTGCGCCGATTTGCTCTGCGGTGCACAATCGTCGCCTCAGCGCGAAGTTGCGACGACAGGCATTGCCACATCAAATCGTGTGAACGACCCCTCATGCCGACGTCCATCGTCCGCGGAGGCCCGCCGTCCGCTCGTTGACCGGAGCTACCGTCGGTGCTTTCGGAGTTTCACGCTTCGCTTCGAACACTCGTATACGACCGCGGTAAGATCGCGGCCGACGACGTCGATATCGCGTTCGATCCCCCACTGAAGGCGTGGGTCGGCGCGCGAACGCGTCCAACGCTGAGCTTCTTTCTATTCGACATTCGTGAAAACACCGAGTTGCGCTCGACGTCTCCAGAGACGTTGCGCGCGAACGGGCGCGGCGTGCATCGCGTTCCGCCGCGCCGATTCGACCTTCGATATCTCGTCAGCGCGCTGACGACGGTGGTCGAGGATGAGCATCTGCTCATCTGGCGCACGCTCAGCATGCTCATGAAAAACCCGACGCTCCCCGCCGAGCTGATGCCGGAATCGATTCGCTCGCTCGGATTGCCGGTGACGGGAAAGATTGCGGGCCCCGAAGACGCGCCGCGTCCACTCGACGTGTGGTCCGCGCTCGAGAACCCGCCACGACCGTCACTCATCTATGTCGTCACGGTTCCGCTCGACCTCGAGCTCGAGGTGAGCGCGCCGCTCGTGTTGACGCGCACCGAACGGTTCTCGCGCGTCGCCATCCCCGACGCGTCGCCTGACGTCCGCACCCAAATCGGCGGTCGAGTTCGCGACCGCAAAGGTGCATTGGTCGCAGGCGCGAACGTATCGGTCGACGGTCGAGCCGGCTCCGAAACACAGACCGATTCTTCCGGCGAATTCGCGCTGAAAGGAATTATTCCTGGACGTCTAACCTTGAGAATTCAGAACACCACTGGCGCCACCACGCTCGTTCCTGTTGAAGTGCCGTCCGATTCCTACGATATCGTCGCCGACTAACCGCCACCCGAGGAGATCGCCGCCATGCCCGAATACCTGTCACCAGGCGTCTATGTTCAGGAAGTGAACAGTGGTACGCGGCCCATTGAGGGCGTCGGTACCGCAATGGCCGCCTTCGTCGGCTTCGCCCCGGATGGTCCAACAAATCGGCCGATGCTGATCACCAACTGGCAGCAATACGTCGAGACGTTCGGCGCGACGGAAGCGGGCGGCGCCCGCAACCCGCACATCAACGGCGCGTATCTCTCCCACGCGGTGTACGGCTATTTCCTGAACGGCGGCGGCCGCTGTTATGTCGCGCGGGTCACCGCGGACGAGGCGCGCAGCAACGGAAAGGGTGCGACGCTCAAGGCGTCGTCCACGCAGCTGATCGGCCGAGGAGGCCGCACACTTCCGTCGCTCACCGCGGCCGCTCGCACGTCGCAGTCGCAGGATATCGATCTCGAGGTCGCGCCGCCCACAGCTGACGACGCTCCCGAAGGCACCTTCACTCTCAAGGTGAAGAGCGGCGGCGCGGAAGAAGTCTACGAAAACGTCACGCTCGCGAAGCGCGGCGGAAAAGGCGGCGGACAAGAATCCGTCAGGAATGTTGTCGAGACGGTGAATCAGACGAGCAAGCTGATCACGCTGACAGAGTTGCCCGGCCAGGGAACGCTTGCCGAGCGCACGCCGAATGTCGGGACGTACAGCATCAAGGCCCCTGCGGCCACGACGACGACGATGCCCCAAGTCCGGTCGACGCATTTCATCGGCGACGCGGCGGAGCGGTCCGGCATTGAAGGGCTCGAGGTTGCCGACGACGTCACCATGGTGTGCGCGCCTGACCTCTACTCCGCGTTCCCACTGGGTCCGGATGCGTCAGACGCCGAAAAGCGCGACGCACTGGACAAAGTGAAAGCGGTGCAGCTCGCGATGATCGCTCACGCCGAGCGAATGGGTGACCGCATCGCGATCATCGACTCGCCGCCGAACCTCAAGCCGCAAGAAGTCAAACGCTGGCGCCAGGTCGACACCAACTTCGACTCGAAGTACGCGGCGATGTACTATCCGTGGATCACCGTGGATGGACCGGACGGACAGGCGATCGACGTGCCGCCGTGTGGTCACATCGCCGGCATCTACGCCCGTAGCGACAACGAACGCGGCGTACACAAAGCGCCGGCCAACGAAGTCATCCGCGGAGCACTCAGCGCCGAGGCGCAGATCACGAAGGGCGAGCAGGACGTCCTCAATCCGATTGGCGTGAACTGCATTCGATCGTTCGTCGGACGGGGACTGCGGGTGTGGGGCGCGCGCACGTTGTCGAGCGACCCTGCATGGCGCTACGTGAGCGTCCGCCGCTTGTTCAACTATGTCGAGGAGTCGATCGATCGCGGCACGCAATGGATCGTGTTCGAGCCGAACGACGCCGATCTCTGGGCGCGCGTGCGTCGCGACGTCACGGCGTTTCTCACGGGATGCTGGCGCGACGGAATGTTGTTTGGTGCGACGCCCGATGAAGCGTTCTTCGTCAAGTGCGACGCCGAAAACAATCCGGCCGACGTTCGCGATCGTGGACAACTGATGATCGACGTCGGTTTGGCGCCGGTGAAGCCCGCCGAATTCGTCGTCTTCCGCTTCAGCCAGTACGCCGGCGGCGGCGCCTGACGTTTCGATCACCCTTCATTGCTCCTTCGCTGACAACTACTTCCCGCTTTGTCGCTTCCCGCAGCAACGCACACACCTGAGGACTGAACAATGGCCGATCCAGATCCCCTAGTATCTGCATTTTTCACGATCGACTTTGGCGGCTCCGTGAAGGGCGCCTTCCGCGAGTGTACCGGCCTTGGTAGCGAAAACGAAGTCGTCGAATACAAAGCCAGCGGCGACAAAGGCAAGTTTGTGATGAAGAAAGTTCCAGGCCGCATGAAGTGGAACAACATCACGCTCAAGCGCGGCATCACGAACGCGATGGACATGTGGGATTGGCGCAAGCAAGTAGAAGAAGGCAAGGTCGAGGCGGCGCGAAAGAACGGCTCGATCGTGATGTACAACCAGAGCAACGAAGCGATCGCGCGGTGGGATTTCGTGCAGGCGTGGCCGAACAAGCTCACCGGCCCGTCGGCCAATGCGACGAACAATGAAGTCGGAATCGAAGAGCTCGAGATCACGCACGAGGGCTACAAGCGCGTGAGCTGATCTCGTCTCGGAGGAGTGAATGCTGCAAACCGAATTCGAGTTTACCCTGCCGTTCGGGTTCGTCGACGACGAAGGCACGCTGCATCGCGAGGGCAACATGCGGCTCGCGACGGCGCGCGATGAAGTCGACGTCGCCGGCGACTCGCGCGTGCGGGCGAACGAGGCGTACGCCCCAGTCGTGCTGCTGAGCCGAGTCATCACTCGGCTCGGCGGCGTTGGTCCGGTGAGCACCGCGCTCATCGAGCGGTTGTATGCCGCCGACTTCGGGTACCTGCAGGAACTGTTCGTTCGACTGAATAACGCGGGAGAACAGTTGATCGAAACAGAGTGTCCGGCGTGCGGAACGCGTTTCCCGCTCGACCTCAATCAGGTTCCGGCTGAATAGCCTGAGGTGAGGCAGCATGAATCCACCAACGCCGCAGGCCCCGTCTGGAAACTCGGCGCCGTCCGCGGCGGACGTCGAGAAGCTGGCAGACAAAGTGTACCGCTTGATGCTCGCCGAGATCCGATTGGAGCTCGCGCGACAGGGCGGCGCCGCAGGACCAGGACGGAGATAGAACAATGCCCGCTGACGGTGTCGCGAATTGCCGCTTCTACGTGAAGATCGACGGGATGCCGTCGGCGGTCTTCACGGAGATGAGCGGGCTTCAGGTCGAGACGGTCGTCACGGAGTACGAAGAAGGCGGCAACAACGGCTTCGTCCATCGGCTGCCTGGGCGAACGAAGGTCGGCAATGTCACGCTCAAGCGCGGCATCGTCGCGTCGAATGAGTTCTTCAACTGGTATTCTGAGATCTTGAACGGCAAGCTGAAGTTTCGCCACGTCGACGTGCTCGTGTTCGACGCGGAAGGCAAAGAGCTCGCCAAGTGGTCCTTCGCCAACGCGTATCCCGTGAAGTGGATCGGACCTCAACTCGCGGCGGACGGAAAAAACGCTGCAATCGAAACCCTCGAGCTTGCGCACGAGGGGTTGATTCCCAACTAACCCGTGCCAGCCTACTCGATTCTGGCGTGGCTGCGGAGACGTCGCGCCGTCACGCGAGGTGTCCGGCGTCCCACTGAGGCATTTCGCTCGGCGTTCTCAGCCTTCACGGGACGCTATTACTCGCCGCGTCCGCCGTTGCTCCTCCCGCCGGTGCACTGGCGCGAGCTGCTGCGTGGCGTGCCGCTCGCCGCACTCGAGGAACGCGCGATGTTCGCCGACGTCGATTCAGATGCGACGCCGGTGGTCGAGACAGCGGAAGTTCACACGCCTGTGCGCACGCATGGCGCGATGCGCGATGCATCTCGCCCCGATGAGTCTCGACAGATCTCGCAATTGCGCGCCGAGCGGTTTGTCGCTGCGCTGCCGCCGGTCATCGCGCGCGATGAGGATGATTCCGTCGCGGAAACGGCGCAGCCCTCAGAGACCGCGACGCGCGCAGAGACCGCGGCGAGCGTCATGCCAAGGAGCATTCCTGAGCCGGCCGTGACACGCGAATCCGCTCCGCCACGCGCGCGCGCGATGCTGCCGCCAGGCGGTGCTTCATCGACCCCTTCTCCGGAGCGCACGTCGGAACAATTCACGTCGCGACCGGAGACTGTCGCGCGGGACGCCGCGCCGCCTTCGATAACTCCGCTCATCTCGCCGACGTCTGCGACACCAAACACGGCGCCCGACGTCCGTTCGACGCGCGAGAAGCCGGACGCGATGGATACGGTTTCGCCAGTCGAGGCAGTTCCTTCCGACCGCGTCTCCACGCCCGCGAACCTCGCCGCGCCGCCGTCGGCGCCGCCGGCAACCGAAGTTCCCGCGCAGCGACCAGCGACGCCACGCGACGATGTGGGAACCCAGCGCGAAGTACCGCCGCGTTCGCCGAGCGTCGAATCGCATACGCGCGACGCGGCGAACCCGGTGCATCC
>Ga0207701_10003697_pt1 | contig 15649 bp, 12 predicted proteins | sample KBSSwiSSwithPhiX_FD_184294 | JGI IMG/M metagenome (GOLD analysis project Ga0207701, IMG submission 184294) | Switchgrass rhizosphere bulk soil microbial communities from Kellogg Biological Station, Michigan, USA, with PhiX - S5 (SPAdes) (version 2) | ecosystem: Environmental > Terrestrial >... | reverse complement strand
TATCTGAGCGGCTACGATCTGACGCTCGAGGACCTCAAGCAGTTCCGGCAGTGGGGCAGCAAGACACCCGGCCACCCCGAGTACACGTACACGCCCGGCGTCGAGACGACGACCGGCCCCCTTGGCCAAGGCATCGGGAACGCCGTCGGCATGGCCGTCGCCGAAGCGCATCTCGCCGCGACGTTCGGTGACATCGTCGACCACTGCACGTACTTCATCTGCAGCGACGGCGACTTGATGGAAGGCATCTCGCATGAAGCCGCGAGCTTCGCCGGCCACTTCAAGCTCGGGAAGCTCATTGGATTTTACGACGACAACAAGATTACGATCGACGGCAGCACCGATCTCACGTACACCGACGACAATCAAAAGCGCTTCGAGGGGTACGGCTGGCACGTGCTCCATATCGCCGACGTGAACGATCTCGACCAGATCGAGCGCGCGATCGCGGAGGCAAAGGCCGTGAAAGACCGTCCGACGATGGTCATTACCAGAACTCACATCGGCTGGGGCAGCCCGAAGCAGGATTCAGAGAAAGCGCACGGCGAAGCGTTGGGCAAAGAGAACATTCTCATCACGAAGAAGAACTACGGGTGGCCGAGCACCGAGCCGTTCTTCGTACCCGATGAGGCGCTCGCGCACTGGCGCCAGACGAAGGAGCGCGGCGCGCGGCAGCACGCCGAATGGGACAAGAAGTGGGAGGCGTACGCGACGGCAAATCCGAGCGAGGCAAAAGAGCTCGATCGTCGTCTCGCCCGAAAGCTCCCGGCCGACTGGGCGAGCAAGATCCCGTCGTTCACAAAGGACAACGGGAACATTGCGAGCCGCGCCGCATTCGGCGCCGTGCTCAACGCGACGGCCGACGTCCTGCCGGAGCTCCTCGGCGGCTCAGCCGATCTCACGCCCTCGAACAACACGACGGTCAAGAAGTGGAAGGCGTTTTCGGCGGACGACCACGCCGGCAACTATATGCATTTCGGCATTCGAGAACACGGCATGGCCGCGATCATGAACGGCATGGCGTTGCACGGTGGCGTGCGTCCCTACGGCGGTACGTTCCTGATCTTCAGCGACTACATGCGGCCGAGCGTGCGCCTCGCGGCGTTCATGCATCAGCCGGTGATCTTCATTTACACACACGATTCGATCGGTCTCGGCGAAGACGGGCCGACGCATCAACCCATCGAGCAGCTCTCCGCGTTGCGCGCCATTCCCGGCCTCACGGTCTTACGGCCGGCAGACGCGAACGAAACGGCCGTTGCGTGGAAGACCACGATCGAATCGAAAGGACCCGTCGCGCTCGTGCTCACGCGTCAGAAGCTTGGGCTGATCGATCGTGAGAAATACGCGTCGGCGGACGGTGTCGCGAAGGGAGCCTACGTGCTCGCCAGCGCGGACAAACCGAAGGTCGTGCTGATGTCGTCGGGTTCGGAGGTCGCGCTGGTTTTGCAGGCGTACGAAAAGCTCAGCGCTGACGGAATCGCGGCGCGCGTGGTCAGCATGCCGTCGATGGAGCTGTTCGACGCGCAGCCGGAATCGTACCGGAGCTCGGTGCTGCCCGCCGGCGTTCCGCGCGTCGCGATCGAGGCGGGGCATCCGATGTCGTGGTACAAGTGGATTGCCGGCAACGGCGAGATCCTCGGGCTGACCAGATTTGGAGCGAGCTCGCCGTATGAGAGGATTTATAAGGAGCTCGGGCTGACGGTGGAGCGGGTGATGGATGCGGCGAAGCGCGCCACGAGTTGAGTTCAGCGCGACCGCGAGGTCAGGTTCCTGAGCGCGACGTCATCGATTTCGCTGACGCGCCGCAAAAAGACACGCGTCTCGGCGTCCCCCGGTGGCGGAAACCTCACGTGCGTGATGCCGAGTCGACCGACAAAATCTCGGCGTTTTTCATCGGTGAGCGCGGCCCAATCCGACGGTAGACAGACGACGTGAACTCGAGCGCGCGCCCCAAGTTCGCTGCAGAATCTCGGTCCGTCGAGTATCACGGCATTCGGCATTTCCCGTCTTAGTAGGGCGATGTCGGTGTCGCTCAAGAGCGCGGGAAGCCGTGTTCGTTCTAGCGCGAACAGTGCACTCTGCGCGAGTGCCACAACCACGGTGTAGAACGCAGCGCCCCAAAGGATGCTCCGTACACGCGTGCTTCGCCGGAGAGTGTAGCATACCGCAAACGCAGTAAGCACAAGAAACAACAGTGTGAAGTACCTCGTATCTATGTACCCGACCAACACCTGTCCTGCGAGCCCCACAACAGCGACGGCGATAAGCGCTCCAAGGCCTTTCTCGTCGCGCGTCAGCTGTCTGGTGGTGCCTCGTCCTGCCGGTGCGCGAAAGACGACACCGGCGGCCGCGATTGATACAACGAGCAGCGGGAATGTCGGCAAAGCGGAAAGAAAGGCGAGCCAAAGACTGGCTGCGTTCTTGGCAATACGGATGACCCATCGGCCAGGATCAGTGAAAACGGTCGACGCGGACGGATCGTAGGCGCGGAATGTGGTCGGGACGGCGCTCAGCGCCATGAAAGAGGTATCTGACGCCCACAGGCGGCCGAATCGCAATTCGGAATAGACGATCCAAGGCGCCAAGCCAATCGCAACGCCGAGAAGAAGCGCGAGTCTGGCAGTGAGACGAACCCGCGACGTCACTGCGAAATACGCCGCGACGGCTAGAGCAATCGGGAGTGCATCGAATCGAGTTAGTGCTCCCAGTCCGAGTAACAATCCGGCAGCGCCACTGCGCGACGGCTTGAGATCAGGCCCCCCCTGCAGGAGTAGCGCGAACGCGCTCAGTTGAATCAAGATCGCGAGAGGGATCGATCGACCGGCGAGGACCTCTGAGGCGTATCCGCCGAATGTTATGAGGCTGATCCAAATCAAGAGCGCCGATACGTCGGCGACTGATCGATTGGTTTGGCACGTGCGCGCGATCGAACGAAGCGGGATGATCGTTGCAATCGCAGAAATGACGGCGAGGAGGATCTGCGTGGTAACGCCGAATGGCGCCACAACCAGTCCAACAGCGACCACGACGGGCCACAACGGCGGAAAGCTCTGATTGTAGCCCAGGCCCTCGCCATACGAACGGTGCACGAATGACCGGTAAAAATCGACAAAGGTCGTCTGTGCCAGGTCGTAGTAGGCCCACGAATCCTGACTGAACTGCACGCCGGGCTCGGCGAAATTCACGACAAAGGGCATGACAGATGCCGCCACGACTACGAGGAGCATCTGCCGAAACCCAAATTTGTACATGATCTCTCATGTTGACGACGAGCCGCGTTTCGGCGCGTCGCGTCGACGGCGCCGAACTCGTGGAAGCGTCCAGCGTGTTACTGCGTCACCACGGAGAATCCGGTTACGGATCGCCGCTCTGACAATGCTGATACGACCGTCCGAACGATGCTCGCCGCGTCCATCTCATACCGCTCTCGGAGATACTGCTGGCTTCCGACGATCGAGGAAAAGCCAGCTCGCAGGCCGATCATTCGAAACACGCGCGGCGGAATGCCCTGTTCGAGGCAGACCTCCGCGACGGCGCCACCCAAGCCGCCGTTCACAGTATTCTCCTCGACGGTCACGATCCCACCGGTTTCGTGACTCGCAGATCTAATTGCGTCGACGTCGATTGGCTTGATGGTGTGCATCGACACCACGCGCACTCGAATTCCCTGATCAGCGAGTTGGTCGGCGGCACTCAATGCCTCGGAAACGATGCCGCCTGTCGCCATCAGCGTGAGATCCGTTCCGTCACGGAGGACACGCGCACGACCGAGGTGGAACACTTCGCCTGGAACGTTCGACCGGCCGCATGACGAGCGATCGAGCCGCAGATAGGCTGTTCCGGGGAGCGCGACGATAGCATCGGTTGCTTCTTCGGCCTCCCAATCGCATGCGGGCGCAACGACCGTTATCGAAGGCAGCGCTCGCAGAATGCTGATGTCCTCGGTGGCGTGATGTGAGATGCCCAGCGCTCCATAACTAAACCCGCCTCCCACCGCGACGATTTTCACATTGGCATCGTGATACGCGGCGTCATTTCGAATCTGCTCGAGACACCGCAGTGTCGGAAAGTTGCCGATCGAATACGTGAACGCGATGCGGCCTTCGAGAGCCAATCCGGTCGCGACGCCCGTCATGTTTTGTTCGGCGACACCAGCGTTCAAGAACTGCAGCGGGAGTTCTTCACTGAATTTGGTCAGCACACCGAAACCGAGATCGCCAGTGATCAGGATAATGCGTTTGTCCCGTTTGGCGCGCTCGAGCAGCCGAGCGACAAACGCGTCTCTCACCGCGCCTCCAGTTCAGCGAGCGCCGCATCGAACTCCGCTCCACGTGCCGTTCGATAATGCCACAACACCGAGTGTTCCATGAACGATACGCCTTTCCCCTTCGTGGTATGCGCGATGACACAGGTCGGCTGACCCTGACGCGACATCGCATCCGTGAACGCGTCTCGCAGCGCCGCGTGGTCGTGACCGTCGACCTCGATGACCCGCCAGCCGAAAGCACGCCACTTGTCCGTGAACGGCTCGAGACCTACGGTCTCCGCGACCGGCTTCAAGCTCTGAATTTTGTTGTAGTCGATCACAGCGACGAGGTTGTCGAGACGATGATGCGCGGAGAGCAGCGCCGCCTCCCAATTCGACCCTTCGTCGCATTCCCCGTCACTCATCAAAACAACCACACGATGCGTTCCGCCATCGAGCTTGGCGGCCAGCGCCATGCCGCACGCAACCGGCAGTCCGTGCCCGAGCGAGCCGGTCGAAAGCTCCACGCCGGGAATGCCTTTGTGTGACACGTGGCCGCACAAATCGCTGCCGTCGGCGTAATGCGACGCAAGCTGCTCGTGCGATAAGAAGCCACGCTCCGCGAGCGCGGCGTAAACGCCGGCACCGGCGTGCCCCTTGCTCAAAATGAAACGGTCGCGCGATGGATGGCGTGGATGCGTGGCGTCGACTCGGAGGACGCCCCCGTAGAGAACGGCAAGGATGTCGGCGATGGAGAAGATCGACCCGATGTGCGACCCGCCGCCGGCGCTCGTCATCCGCAACGCATGCAGACGAACGCGACGCGCAAGATCGCGAGTGTCGATAGCGCTCGATGACGTTTCGGCGAAGGGCTCGCCCGTCGGCATCACACTCATCGCGCGTAGAAGCGGTGAATCGCGTCGGCGATGTATGCGACGTCGTCCTGGCTCACCATGACATTCATCGGCAACATGAGACAACGCTCGAACAACCGGTCTGTCGCCGGTAACGGCTTGGTGAATCCGAGCTTCGGGTTCTGGTGAATGGCGCGCCCGCCCCATTGAATGATCGTGCCGATGTCTTGAGCCTGCAGGAAGGCGCGCAACTCATCCCGACGATCGGCTTCGATTTCAAAGTTCTGAAACACGTCGAAATGACGCGGATCGGCGTCAGGGGCCGGCGGAAGCGTGACGTGGTCGAGGTCGGCCAGGCGCGCGTGGTATTGGCTCGCAAGACTGCGCCGGTGGGCGACTGCTTCGTCGTACGTCTTCAACTGAAGATCCAGGAATGCCGCCTGCAGATTATCGAGGCGTGAGTTCAGGCCCCACGTCTCGATCTCCCCGGTGTGCGACCGCCCATGATCGCGCAGGAGCAACAACTTTTCGGCGATGGCGTCATCATTCGTCACCACAGCGCCGCCGTCACCGAGACATCCAAGGAGCTTGGCGGGATAGAAGCTGAACGCCGCCGCACGCCCGAATGTTCCGGCGGGACGCCCACCGAATTTGGAGCCCAGCGCCTGTGCCGCGTCCTCGATGATATACAGACCGTGACGCTCGGCGATCGCCGACAGACGGTCCATATCGGCGGTCCGACCGTTGAGCTGTACCGGGCAGATGGCTTTCGTGCGCGACGTGATGGCAGCTTCGACGACATTCGGATCGATCAGGTGATCCGGGCCGCAGTCCACGAGCACTGGGGTTCCGCCCGCGAAATGAATCGCCGCCGCGGTCGCCACCATCGTATGCGATGGAACGATGACTTCGTCTCCCTCCTGCAACCCGGCAGCTCGCCAGCACATGATCAAACCATCGGTCGCGTTGCCGACACCGAATGCGTGCTTCACTCCCAAGTATTCGGCGAGGTGACGTTCGAAGACGGCCAGATCGCGCTGCTGAATGAATGCGCCGCGATGCAGTACGTCGCGAAACGTCGCGACGAAGGCCGGCTCATTCGCGGCGAAGGCACCGCGATAGTTGAAAAAAGGAATTGGGCGCTTGGCTTCGACCTGCGTTGTCATCATTCAGTCTCGAAGGAGGATTCGTCAAACAGGTACGTGGCAAAAATACGAGAACGATGGAGTCTGGCTCGTTGCGTCACACTACGCCGTCGTTCGGCAAGCCGCGCTCCAGTGCCCTCGGATGTGGAATTGGGAACCGCGAAACGTCGCCCGCGGCACATTGAGAAGCGATGGAAGCTGGTTAGGTTGAATCGCGAAAACCATCGGCCACCGTGGCGTGGTGCGACGGTTTGCCTTTGTGTAACCGGAAGCCTCGCAGGTTTCAGTAGCCATCGACTCTCGGTCGTTGCTGGTGGTTTTCGTAGCGTTCAAGCCGGGCTGATGACGACGAGATACGAAGATATCACTGAGACCACGGGCATGCCCGTGACCGACGAAGCCGCCGACATGCTCGCCACACGCTACTCGGTTGCGGCTGACATCGGGAGCCGTGCCCGAGTCCTGGAGCTCGGCTGCGCCGCAGGCCAAGGGCTCGGTCTCATCGCGGCACGCGCTCGATTCACGGTCGGGGGAGATTATTCCGCCGCACTGCTCGCGAGCGCGCAACGCCATTATGGAACGCGCATTCCGCTCGTTCAGCTGTCGGCCGAAATGCTTCCATTTTCGGACCGGTCGTTCGACGTCGTGTTGTTCTTCGAGGCCACTTACTACGTCCCCGACATGGAGAAGGCGTTCGGCGAGATTGCGCGCGTCTTAGCTCCCGACGGCACGGTGATGTTTGTCAATGCCAACCCGGAGCGTCCCGACTTTATTCGCAGCCCGCACAGCACACACTACCACACGGCCGATGAATTCCGCCGCGCCCTGTCGGCCCGCGGGTTTGACGTTGACACTGAGGGTTCGTTTCCTGTGGCCGCTCCGGCGAGCGGAGCACTTCGCGTTCGTGCGCACATCCTCCGCCTCGTGCGTCAGGGGCTCGAAGCCCTGCACCTCGTACCGCGCACGTTGAAGGGTCGCGCTCGCCTGAAGCGATTGCTCTATGGCAAGCTTCGCTTGGTTCCTCCCGAACTCTCGCCCGGTTTTGGAACGGTCTCTCCACGAACGCGGATAGGCGGCGATTCCGCATCGCCAGACGGTTTCAAAGTTCTCTACATCACCGGCCGAAAGCGCGCCTGACGAGGTTGGCTTTACGACGTGCGGCGTTGCACCGTCGCGCGACTGGCAACCAGACGTTCCAGGTAGTCGACCATGCCGCCGTAGACCACGTCGGCTTTGAAATGGGTTTCGAAAGCACGCTTTGCGGCATGCCTCAGGCTACTCAGCCGTTCGGGAGACTCGGCCAATTCAACTAGACGATTGGCGAGTCGCTCCCCCGAGTGGCCATAGCCGAGGCCGCAACCGTTCGCCTCCGCGAATTCCAACATTTTGCCGGTGGTCAGACTGACGAGCAGTGGAACGCTCGCCGACAGATACTCGGCGAACTTGTTCGGGAGTGCGGTCAGCCAGTCACCCCTATGGGGATACGGAACCAGACCCGCCGTCGCGTGGTCGAGTAGCACTCGAATCTCGGCGCGATTCAACCAGCCAGGAAGCGCGGTATTGGAGAGACCACGGGCCGCCATTCGATAGTGTTCTAGACGACTGCCTTCTCCCGCGATGACGAACTGAAACCGCGGATCCAGACGGAGACGATGCGCCGCGTCGATCACAGGATCGATCTCCGGCTGATTCCCAATGGTTCCGACGTACACCGCAGTGAACCGCCCGGCGCTGAGATCCACGCCGCGTTCCCGCAGCGACGCAATAGCCTGTGATCGTTCGTTCGCCTCGATCTCATTCACGGGATAGCCGTGTGGAAACACGCGATCGGATGACGTGACAAGACGTCCGGCGTGACGTACTCCCCAGTCGACGAACGACTCGGCGTGGCCCGTAATCGCCGCGGCGCCGGCGCAAGTCGCTCGGACTTTCGCCCGCAACCGGCTCGTCAGCAGCGCACCGAGAGGGCGCGCGATTTTGGGCAGGAGATCCACCATCGCGTCGGGCCACAGATCTCGAATATCGACGACGACCGGGACTCCGTGCCGTTTACCAAACTCAACTGCCGAAAGCGCCAGCTCGATGGTGGGAAGCGACGCGACGATGATGTCCGGCACCAATTCGGTGCGCGAGCGCGCCTCGAAACGCTCGGCGAGCATCGCATGATCCTTTACCCGGTCCCACGAGATGTTTCTGCGGTAGCCGCCGCCGTGCAGCAGAATGATGCGCTGTTTGGGATCGGCGAGGACCTCGGTTTCACCAGAGGACCGGAAGGACTTGAGCATGTGGATGAAGTTCGAGCTCCACCACACGACGTCGTGCCCGCGAGCGGTCAACATCCGCGCCAACAATCCGGTTCGGAGCAGCCGCTGATTCCCCGTATCCGTCGGTAGCGGCTCTCCCACGGTAATCAACCAGACGCGCACGCTCAGCCGTCGCCTCCCATCACCATCCGAATGACCTCGTACGCTTCCGCAAACTCCGCGTTGCACTGCATGCCCCGCACACGCGCGAGTGAGCGGATGTACTCTTCCGACGAATAATTCCGCGTCGTTTGCGATTTGTACGCCGAAAGCGCGTGCAGCTTGCGGTCGATATGCGCCGACGATAATTGAACGAACGCCGTTGCGTGAAAGTTGGGAGTGTTTTGCGCCAACTCGTATCCGAGGATCGACGAGTGCTTGAACGCGCGGAACGCTTCCTGGTAGACCGTGTGGTGGTCCTGGTGAATGTCCGACGACGCGGGCACGAAGACGATGTTCGGCCGCAAGCTGTTCCGCAGCCGGACGAATTCCTCGAGGACGAGTTGGCGATCGCGCGGAAATTGGCGGACTTCGAACTCGCCCACGCAGACGTTCGATTCGGGGATGCCCATCCGCGATGTGCACTCCCGACATTCGTGGTACAGCACGTCCTTCGCAAAGCCGGCAGGAACGGACGCCTCGCAGCGGCTGAGGGCGAAATAGTGGATCTCGGTTCCTTCTTCGAGCAAGCGAATCACCGTCCCAGCACACCCGAGCTCGTCATCGGTGTGAGCCGCAAGCAACAGAGCTCGGTGGAATGGCGGAAGTGGTCCGAGACTCATTTAATGAGCGGCTTTGCTGGATTACCGACGACGGTAGTTCCCGATGCGACAGACTTCACAACGACCGCCCCGAGCCCGACGACGGCGTCTGCTCCAATTTCGATTTGATTCATCACTGAAACCGTTGGGGCGATCCAGACGCGATCGCCGATCGTTGCGCTTCCGCCAATCATTGCGTGTGCGATGACCAACGCGTCTTCGCCGATAACGGCGTTGTGAGCGATGTGCACCAAATTGTCGATTTTCGCGCCACGTTTGATGACCGTGTTCCCCAGAGCACCGCGATCGATGCAGGTATTACTGCCGATTTCTACGCCGGACTCGATAATGACCGACCCGATGTGGGGAAACCGAATGTATCGGCCATCATCGACCTTCCGGTAGCCGAAACCCGCGAGACCGATCGTACAATTCGCGCCAATGCTCACCCCATCGGCAATCTGCGCGTTCGCGATACATGTGTTCGGCCCGATCGTCACGCCGTTACCGATCGTCGTGTTGCTTCCGAGGACGACGCCAGGACCCAATTCAACTTCGCGACCGATCGTGACCGTCGAAAGCGTTTCCTGTGAACGCGGCCACTCCGTGCGCGTCAGCTCGGGGAGAAATCGCGCAACGACCATGGAAAGCGCGAGCTTGGGGTCGCGTGTCCTCAGCACGGCAACGTTGCCATCACCTATCGCGGTCCCCTCCGGAACGAGGAGCAGCGTTCCACAGAATCGTGTCAGACGTTCAGGCTGCGTTCTCAAAACGCTTGGCGAGAGCCACGCGAGATCTCCGGGACCCGCGTCTTGGTCCGTCGAAACAGCGCGGATGACAGCGTCGGTGTCGACATGCCGCACCTGTGCTCGTTCGGTCAGTCCCTCGGCCGCGAGGTGCTCGATGATCGCGCCGACGGCGACGCCATCGGTCCTTCGCGGCGGATCAGCCGGATGCGGGGCTGTCATTGCTCACGCGCTCGAAGGCCATTCACGCACATCATCACATCCTCGCGATGCTCGTTCGAAGTTCGACAAATGTCGTTGTCTCGTTGTCGCGTAATCATACTACTCAGACGCAGCGCGAGCCGTCCCCGGCGCCGGCACTGTGAACCGGAATGTGGGCGAACCATTCGGTCGAGAGAAAAGTACCGCGTGTCAATCTCGCATCGGTTCCGTTGACAATCGGAGTTACGGGCCGGTATCCTTTCGACCGACTGTGTGACGAATCCAGCCACCGAGCGCGGCCGTCGATGGAGCGCGTTTCACGAGCGCGGGTGCGACACACCGCCCGTACCTGGCTGCAAGGTGCGGCGAGTGTCGCGGGAGTCGCCGACACAGGCGGCTCAGCCCCACGGGCAGGAACGCCCAAAACACATTCGCCGACTCCATTTCCAACATCGCATGACCGATAAACCGACTGCCGTCGCGGCCGGACTACGTAGTGAGGCCGAACAACTCGAACCGCGCCGCGTACAGGAGCTCTTCGAGAAAAATCCATCGCCGTGGGCCACGAAGATGGAGAATTTTCCCAAGTACGCGCGACGGCAGAATCTCACGCGATTTCTCGCGTTGTATGAGCTCTTCAAGCTGTGTCTGCCGGTCAAAGGGTCCGTGATAGAGTGCGGCGTCAATCACGGCTTCGGCTTCATGACGTGGCTCAAGCTCTGCGCGATCCTCGAGCCGGTGAATCTGACGCGGCGGATTTATGGGTTCGACACGTTCGAGGGATTTCCCGACGTCGCCGAGCAGGATCGCTCGACCGCGTCGATGCACGTAAAGACCGGTGATTTGAAAGCCGACGTGTTCGACGAGCTCACCGCACTCGTCGATGTTCAGGACAGTACGAGATTTCTTGGCCACGTACCCAAAGCGAAGCTCATTCGCGGGGATGCGACTGCGACGATTCCACAATTCCTGAACGAACACCCACACGTTGTCGTCAGCTTGTTGTTTCTGGACTTTGACCTGTATGAGCCCACTCACGTCGCGCTGACGCATTTCCTGCCGCGCATGCCGAAGGGTGCCGTCGTCGCGTTCGATGAGCTCGACAATCCGCTCTGGCCGGGCGAGACCCTCGCGATGCTCGAGCACCACGCCAAACGGCCGATGCGGCTCGAACGGTTCGCGTTCGATCCGTACATCGGATACGCGGTGCTCGATTAGTGATGCAAACGCCGTTTTGGAAGAGAGGGATGGATCTGCTCATCAGCACCGTCGTGCTGATTCTTGCCGGCCCACTCCTGATCGTCGTCATGGTCTTGGTCTGGCTGCAGGACCGGCACCATCCGCTGTACAAGGCGACTCGGGTGGGACAGGGCGGAGATGATTTCATCATGATGAAGGTCCGCTCGATGGTCGTGCATGCCGATCGAACCGGCGTGAACTCGACCGGGGCCGGCGACCGACGCATTACCGGCGTTGGCCGGTTCATTCGCCGGTACAAGATTGACGAGCTGTCACAGTTTCTGAATGTGATCCGCGGCGATATGAGTGTCATTGGACCGCGACCGCAAACGAGAGCGTGGGGCGTCGACCTCTATACCGACGAAGAAAAGCGGATGCTCGACTTGAAGCCCGGGATTACTGATCTCGCCTCCATCGTCTTCTCCGACGAGGGCGAAATCCTTGCCGGAGCCGAGCATGCGGACCTCCGCTACAACCAGGTGATTCGTCCCTGGAAGAGTCGGTTGGCACTGCTCTATCGCGGCAATGCCTCACCGGGACTCGACCTGCGGATCATGTGGCTTACCGCATTGGCCATCGCCGACAAGCCCCGAGCGCTGCGTGGGGTCGGGGCCATCCTGGAGGATTTACACGCCGATCCCCAGCTCATCGCCGTGTGCCGGCGAGAGACTTCGGTTCCCGAGGGAATCCCACCAGGCGCTGATCACGTCGTGAGAATGGAAGACGTGACGCCGACGGCGGCCGTTTGAGGATCGCTTCGAGACGATCGCAGCGCAGTCGTCGAATCCGACCGAACACGACGCCGCTAGGTTCTTCCGAACGATCGACCACGCCGCTGATCCGGCGCCTCCTTCGCCCAACTCGATGCTGCGTCAGCGCGATATCATTCTGACGGTTCTCATTCAGGGCCTCGGCGCCGTCGCGACGATGGCAGTGACAGCGGTCGTGGCCGCGCGGTTCGGTCCGGAAGGGCAGGGATTTTGGGCGAGCTTCAAATCGGTGTTGGACCTCGCGTCCGTCGTCGCTGCTTACGGGTTCCCGGCCGGTTTTCCGTTCTTGATCAACGTGCGGCGCGTGTCTGATGTGCGGCTGCTGCGTTTTTCGCTCGTGTACGGCCTGATTCTGATTCCTTGCGTGTGGCTCGCCATCACGATCGCGGCCTCATTGGGTGTGATGCATCTCGCATCGTCAACGCCACGACTGGAGGTTGTCTTGCTGGCCGTGGCCGCCGCGGCGCTGGCGGTGCAGTCGATGATCCGCGGACTGAGCCTGGCGACGACGTCGACCGAGGTCTTCAACGTGATCACCGCACTGCCGCCTGCGATGCTCTTGTTGACTATTGGCATGTGGCCGATCGGACAGCAGACGATGTTGATGAGTGTCGCGGTGACGTCCGCCGTCCTTTCTGTCATCGTCTGTCTTGCACTTTGGGTGAAATACCGACGCCAGCCGTCGGACGTCGCAGAAAGAACTCCCTACGGGGAACTGTTCAGCTTCGGTGGTTGGAACTTTGTCGTCTCCGTCACGATGGCTGCTATTCCCGTCTCCACGTTTCAGATTCTGACCGCACATGGCGTGGAACGGCGTGAGATTGGGTGGCTCAGCCTGGCCATTCTCGTTCAGGGGGCGCTTCTTACGCCAGCGAACATGGTCGGACCTGTTCTCTACAATGCATGGACTCGTGTGGATGATGGCGCGGCTCGACGCGAATCGTTTGCGCATTTGCACCGCATGGCATTCGTCTGGTCGATTGCCGCCAGCGCGGCGGCGGTGCTAATGCTCGCTGTCGCAAGACCATGGCTCGCAACGCGAGATTTCGCCGCCGTCGTTCCGCTGGCTTGGATCCTTCTTGCCGCCGTGCCGTTCGGCTACTCGTCGCGCCTGATGGCCAATGTGCTGCTCGCGTCGGGCGCAGCGCGCTCGTATGCCGTCGCAACGGCGGCGCGGCTCGGAGCGATCGTCGCGGTGTTGCTGCTCGCGGGCATGCCATCCACCCGCACAGCAGCAATCGCCTGGGTCGTGGGCGAAGCATCTGCGCTCGCCGTTTCCGCGGCCATCATCGTCGCATCGCTCCACTGGACGTGGCCGGACGCATTGGGACTTCGAGCGAGTCGAAGACCGGCGTGATGCGCATGCTCATTGCGAATGTGGTACGCACCGTTGCGTGGATCGGCTATTACGCGCTCGGCTACGTGCGCGCCTCGCTGCTCGGTGTTCATTTGGGCCCGGGCGCGCGCGTCAGTCCACACGCCCAAATACGAGGCGCGGACTCCTTCGGCCACGCGGTCATCGGTGCAACGGTGGTGGTCGGCCCCGGCACGTATGTTGGATCGGGGGAAATCGATTCGGGAACGATCGGCGCTTTCTGCGCGATTGGACAAGCGGTCATCATCGGCCCGACGGAACACGACATGCAGCAATGGACGGTGTCGCCAAAGCTGATGCGTCTCACGGGCCATGACGCGCGGCTCGCGGACCGGGACGTCGACCCTCCGCGGATCGGGAACGACGTGTGGATCGGTAGTCAGACTATCGTTCTTCGCGGAGTGACGATCGGCGATGGCGCGGTCATTGGCGCGGGATCCATTGTCACGCGGAACGTGCCGCCTTACGAAGTTTGGGCGGGCGCGCCGGCGCGCCGACTGCGAGACCGGTTTGCAACTGCCGGCGACCGCGCGACCGCCGAGCGGCGTCTGCGCGAAGCCTTAGCGTCGCTGGGAATCGATGCGTCACAGTGGAGCGCTCCTGCCGCGTCGACGCCCGGCACCGTGCCAGACTCAGGAGACGCGAAGCCGATGAGCGTTTCATGATTGTGGCCGCGCAAGACCCAGCCGGTCTTCAAAGTCGGCGGCGGTTGATTGTGGCGATGGTGGTCGCATCGAGCACGGGTGTCGCGCTCGTGGCCCAAACGTCGCATCACGATCTGTTGGCGTTTAGCGCATGGTACGTCTGTCTCGCGCTGTCTCCGCTCTGGTTTGGCGATGGCCGCGACATCAGCGATGTCTTCCGGCCGTATTATGGCGTCGCATTACTGTTGTATCTCTACGCCGTCGCGACTCCACTGCTTGTCGGCGACACCGGCTCCGCGTATTTCGGCGAGGCTGTGGATCCGCAGGACATGGCGACCTACTACCTCGCGTGCCTGTGCTCGATCGCCGGGTTGAGCGGCGGCACGATCGTGGGCCAGCTGAACGCACCGACAGCGCGAACCGGCGCCGCTCGCACACACGGCGACTCGGAGTATCCGGCGTTGCTCGTCAGCACGCTCGTAATTGCGGCCGTTACGGCGACGCACTTTTGGCAGAAATTCAATCCGGGTTCAGCCACGAGCTATGCGGCCGAGGCGCTCGCGCTACGCATTCGGCGTTTGGCCGACACGTCCTCCGGCATCAGCGAAACGATGCTGCAGACGGTGCCGTCAATGCTCGTCCTGTTCACCGCGACGATTTGGGCCTTTCGGTCGCGGCGCGTCCTCCTGCGGGCGCTCGGCGCTGTTGCGCTCGTGCTCTACATGTCGACGAGCTTTCTGTCGGGGTGGCGAGGAGAACTGGTCATCGCGATGCTCGTCGTGGGCATGTATATCCACTATCGTGTTCGTCGGTTCAAGTGGACCGAAGTGGCTCTGGGCGGGGCGCTCGTCTACCTGCTCGTCAACGGGCTCGCCCTCGTGCGCGTCGCTTCCGATCTGCGCGCAATGTGGGCCTTTCTCCAAGAGGATATCAGCAATCGCGGATTCGCATTCTTGCGACTGGGGAATTCCGGCGAACTCGCGACGAGCTCAAATCTTCTGCGTCTGATCTCCGGGATCCGCGTCGGCGAAAGCAGCTTTGGGTGGGGATCAATCGGTCTCGGTCAGTTTCTCGCATTCGTGCCTCGGGTAATTCTTCCCGATCGACCAGACATGGCGAGCGAGCATTTCGTGAAGGTCTTCTACCCGGGCATCTTCGAGTTGGGCGGCGGCTACGGATTCTTCATGGTGCAGGACGGTTACTGGGACTTCGGTGTCGCCGGCTCATTTATGTATGCGCTCATCTTTGCGTTCGCGTTCGAGCGTGTTTACCGCGCATTGCGTCACCGCTTCGACTCCGACCTCGTCGTTTTCCTCTACGCGCTCCTCTATTCGCAGCTTGCACTGGCCGTCGTCCGCAGCG
>Ga0207701_10003696_pt1 | contig 15649 bp, 18 predicted proteins | sample KBSSwiSSwithPhiX_FD_184294 | JGI IMG/M metagenome (GOLD analysis project Ga0207701, IMG submission 184294) | Switchgrass rhizosphere bulk soil microbial communities from Kellogg Biological Station, Michigan, USA, with PhiX - S5 (SPAdes) (version 2) | ecosystem: Environmental > Terrestrial >... | reverse complement strand
CGTCGCCGCGCCGGTGTGCTGAAACACCAAACCCATTTGGGCAACATCGGCGATGACGGCCAAGCCGCGCTTTTCCGCGACGAAGCTCGATGGCGGATTGATGACTGAAGCCGATACCCGGCCCGTCAGCACCGCGCTCAGGCGCTCGGGACCGCTTCCGACTTGAACCAGGGTGACATCTTTTCCAGGATTGAGGCCGATCTTTCTTAGAGCGAAGCGGGCGATCGTATCGGTGGCCGAGCCGAAGCGGCTGATCGCTACCGTTCCACCTTTGAGCTGCTCGCCGCTCTTTATGCCGGGCTTGCCCATCAGCACATAGTTCAAAGACACGATTCCCGCGGCGACAAATACCGCGTCCGAGCCAGCGAAGACACTGTTCACCAAGCCGGGTCCGGAGACTTGGGTGATCGGCACGTCTCCCGATACCAGCGCGAGAATGGCGGTGGTGCCGCCGGTGAAAAATATCAACTGGACGTCGAGACCGTTCTTGGCAAAGATGCCGGTCTCTTTGGCGACCCACGCCGGCAATTGATCGGCGCTGGCAGCGCTGTAGCCGACGTTGAGGCGGGTGGCTTGGGCTTCGGCAATAGAGCTAAGCGCCAGTTGAAGCGCTAACGCTCCGATTATCACATAAAGTATCTTTTTCATTCTTGTCGCCGCGCTCCTCGGAATTTTTCTTGCGAAATATTACCGGACGAAAGGTGTAGAAACAAGAAAGCCCGGATCAAAAGACCCGGGCTTTCTCTCGCGTCAACTCAACTGCGACGAATTGCCGCGTCGACTTATTCTGCGTACTTTTCGGCTCGAAATTGCTTGTGACAGGAATTGCAGGCCTCACCCAGCGCTTTTACTTTCACGTCCACATCGTCAGCATTGCCGGCCTTTGCCGCGCTTGCCAACTCACTAGCAGCCTTATTCAAGTTTTTCGCCGCCTTGGAAAAATCATCCGATTTCTCCCAAATTTCCGGTTTCGCTTTGGTTTTTCCCGTCGTGCTGCCCTTGGGAAACGAGCTGACGATTTTATCCGCCGTGCCCATGATGTCTTTGGCCTTGGCTTCCACCGTGGTGTAGTCCTTGGTCTCTACTGCGCCTTTTATAGCTTTGGCGGCCGCGCCCTGACTCTTCATGAGCTGCTGGCGCTTTTCATTCACATCAGCCTGCGCGAAGGCTTGCGTCGAAACGGCCAAAGTCAAAACCCCAAAAAATGCTCCCGCCAGTAATTTCCGAACCATTACTCCTGTTCTCCTTTCAGGTTAGGAACAATTCTCACTTGCCGCTGTTTACTTTTTTTACTTCGCTCAACAATTCTTCGGTCGACAACAGATCTTTTTCGGTATTGCCCGGCCGAATATTCAAGTAACGAATCACCCCCTCTTTATCGACGATCACATAGGCCCGTTTGGCAACGCGACGGGGCTCGTCGTAAACACCGTAGGCTTGCATCGCCTTGCCGTCCCGGTCGCTCAGGAGCGCGTAGTTGATCTTGGCAAAATCGGCGAAGGCTTTTTGCGAAAATGGCGCGTTCGCGCTGATGCCGACAACTTCCGTATTCTCCGCTTGGAACGCAGGGTAATTGTCCGAACCGGACGCTTGCAAGTCTTTGATTCAGGTCGGGCTAAAGTCGAGTACGTAGAAATTGATGAGAACATTTTTACCCTTGAGACTGCTCAGCTTCAGCTTGCCTCCTTTCGAGCTGTCCAGCTCGAAGTCCGGTGCTTTGTCGCCGACTTGGAGCGCTTGGGCCAGACCCGATGTTAAAATCAGTGAAGCAGCAACTAGCAGAACCGGAAGGATTTTTCCGTGCGTTTTCATAATCCCCTCCCTGGTTAGACGAACATCGGAAAAGAATCTTCTAAGCGTGATGCTTTATCTCTTAGAAGTTTTGCACTGTCAATCCCCCCATTGGGAATTCTGAACTTCCCCCAAATGGGGATTAATCGAGTCCCTCACGGACTGCCAGAACGGCCGCTTCGGTGCGGTTTTTGACATCGAGCTTGCGGAACAGCGACTTGAGATGGCCTTTGATGGTCTCGCGGGCAAGGCAGGTAATCTCGCTAATTTCCTCATTACTTAGTCCCTCGGACATCAAACGAAGGATTTTAAGCTCTAGATCGGTCAGGCCAAACCGTTCGGTGAACTGAGTGATGCGCGCGTGGCTTGGAGCCGGCAGATGGCCTGAGGTTTGCTCCAAGGCGAGGTGTGCCAGATAAGGCGAAGCGGGAATTTTTCCGGCGTGAGTTTGTCGAATGATCTTGATGAAATCCGCGCGGTCTGTGTCCTTCAAAATATAACCGATCGCACCGGCGCGAATCGCCGCGTTGATTTTTTCGTCCTCGTGGTGCACCGAGAGCATAAGAATTTTTGTCCGCGGCGAAACCGCCGCGATCAGCCGCGCCGCTTTGATCCCATCCATTTTCGGCATGTCAACGTCCAGCAACGCCAGATCCGGCGTGGTCGCGCGCACTCCCGTGACCGCCTCTTGGCCGTTGGCCGCGTCGGCGACGACGCGGAGATCGGTGCCGGTCTCGAGCAGTATTTTTAAGCTTTGGCGGAACAGTCGTTCGTCGTCGGCGATCAGAAGTTTGATCGACATAAATCTATTGCCTCGCGACTGGTGCTTTTGTAGTTCGTCGATTTTTACCCCGAAGATTGATGGGGCGCAATAGCGGCTAGCGCGGATTTAACCGCAAGCTTCGCTTCGGAGAGCTTAGGTTTTTATCGGGCGGGTTAAAGGAGATTGTGTTGCCGCGCAACCAAAGCTCGGTTTGATCGCGATAGTGCGCGGAAGTTGCGTGGCCCGACTGGCCTGAAGGGAGAACGAATTCGGAGCGCATCGATGGACCCATTTCCACGGCGAAGCGCAAAGACGCGCCGACTGTTTGTGCGTAGGGATTGGAGTGGCGGTAGAAGCCGACATTGACCGTCATCCCGTCGCCCGGAGTTGGCATAGGTCCGATACCGAGCACAGATTTGAGCGCGTCAACCCGACCGAGAGCATGACCCAGATACAATTGATGTACTTTGCCCCAACACCACATTTCCATATTCGCGCCGAATTTCTCTTCGAGCTCGCTACAAGCACCGCTAAGCGCGAGTTGCAAGAGCTCGAATCGTGACCGGCGCGAAAACCAAGTCGATTTTGCCTCGGCAAAAATGCGATCGGTGGGTACGATACTTTGATTCAAAATCTCCACGTACGCCGGGTAAACCTCTGCTCCCAATACTGGAATTAAAAGATGCCGGAGCAGCTGCTGATGCATTAAATGAAAAATCGCTGCTTCGATGCTCGATACGGCACAAGCGCCGTCCCACGCGAGCAGGCGATTGGCGGCGGCTTTGACGATACGGTTGTCGTCTACAATCCGCGCCAGATCGGGTCTGAGCGCGTCGATCAGATCGCGCGCGTGCAGTGAAGTGTGATCGAGTTGCAGCGCTGCCAAGCCGCCGAGGGAGTACTTTTCGCATTGGCTCAACAATTGTTCGATGCGGCGAATCCGATACGGCGGGTCGAAGAAATGAGATAGATAATAAGGGTAAGCGGCGTCAGCGATCCGGTTATTGGCGCTGGCGACAACGCCTTCGGGTGGATTGTAAACATGCGGCAACTCGTCGAATGGAATATATCCAAGCCAATCGTTGCGCTCATCCCAACCGGCCACCGGCAGCAAGGACGGCACACTGGCGCGCCGCGGGATTTTTCCGGCGAGAGTATAACCGATGTTTCCTTCAAGGTCGGCATAGACGAAGTTCAAGCTCGGCGCCGCGTGCAAGCGCAGGCTGTCCTGAAACTGCTTCCAGTCGCGCGCGCAATTGAGGCTATAAAGACTGTTCAGCTCCCGGCTCGGTTCGTGCGCCGTCCAGCGCGCTGTTAAGATTTCTTTGTTGTCGCTGGTCGCGCGGAAATCGCTGATGGCCGGCCCATGTCGGCTCGCGCGGACAATTTTTTCCAGCAGCTTGGCGCCCCTGACGGCGATCAGTTCTTTACGCGATTCGAGTTTTTGCCAGCGATGACCAACCAAATAGAGATCGGGGTGGAGCCGATGCATTTTCTCGCGATAGATTTCCACGTCGTCGCATAGCGCCGCGGTGATGCCCCAAGCAATGAAACGGTTGTGACCGATTTGAACACAGGGCACGCCGGGAATCGACGCACCCCAAACTTCATAGCCCTCAGGCCCGGCCGGACCGTTGTCAGCCCGTAAGTGCATTAGATACCAGACCGACGGCAACGACATTCTCAGATGGGGATCATTGCATAGGATGGCTTGGCCGGTGGTCGAGCGCTGCGGGGCGATGGCCCAACTGTTGCTGCCGCTGCCCGCCGGATGCCATTCGCTTGCCGCAAGAACGCCGCTCGAGAACTGCCACAATCCACGGGCGCTATCCCAACCGGAACGAGCGGTCGTGATCGCGTGATCAGGATAGGCAGGGAAGAGGTCGCGCAGCTTTTCCGGCTCGTCCACTAATTTTGCCGCGATGGCGATAAAATTGAGTCGGGTGTAGAGCGCCGTGGAAAGAAGAAAAGCGAAACCTTTGCCGATCATCAGCGTGTCCGCCGGTTGCCAAGGTTCCGGCTCCTGGCGCAGCACGCGAAACTCCCACGGCAGCTTGCGCCCGCACCGTTCGATATAACGATTGACGCCGTCGCAATACGCGCGCAAACGCCCTCCGTCTTCGTCGGATAAGAGCGTCAGGGAATTGACTGCGGCGGCGCGAATGCCGAGCAGCCTGACGAAGTAGTCAAGATCGACGCAACTGCGGTCGCGAAATTGGCTCGACAGTTCGCGCCACGGCAGTGAGAAGTCGCCGAAAATCTGCGCCATTCGACCGCTCAAAAAGCGTCGGTTCATTTCCATTTGCCAGAGCCGTTCCTGAGCGTGCAGATAGCCTTGAGCAAAAAATAGATCGTCCTCGTCGGTTGCCGAGACGTGCGGAATAGCGTGCTGATCCCAATGTACGTCGACCGGTTTGGCGAGGCCTTGAAGGATGATTTCTCCGTGATGGATCGGCGCGGCGTGCTTGTCGAGAAAGCGGATGAAAGGACGAAGGAACGCCGAAAAGACGGTTGCAGTAAAACCGCTCTTCGGCAGATCCATTGACACTAATGATCGGCAAAACTAGCGAGAGACATTCTACAGGATGGGTTTCACTGACGGCCGCGCTTTCACTCTTTCTAGGTACTTACCAAGGCGAGGTAGCGACGGATCGGGCAGCACGCCGAATCCTTCGAGCCGGGTGAAGCGGGGCAACAGATCGGCGTCGACTAAAGAAAAGTCGCCCATGAGATACTGTTGAGTGCCGATTTCATTTTCCAGGCGCTGCAAAAGCTTTCTTAACTCGCTCTTGGCGCCGTCGATCACTTGTGGATTCTGATCTTTTTGCTCCTTCATGAGCTCCATGCGGAGTTTCTGGTATGGACCGTCGAAGTGGCTCATGCCGTAATCGATCAGGATCCGGGCTTTGGCCTTTTGGCCCGGCTCTTTCGGCAAGAGCGGCGGATTGGGATATTTCTCTTCGAGATATTCGTTGATGATGCACGATTCGTAGAGCACCACGGCGTCATCGGTGAGCACCGGAACTTTGCCGTAAGGATTCATCTTGAGATAGTCGGGCGTTTTCTGTTCCTGCGCGCGCAAATCGATCGGAACAATTTCGTAGGGCAAATTCTTTTCCGCCAACACGACTTTGACCCTCTGACAGTTGGGTGAAGATTTGAAATCGTAGAGTTTGATCACGGCCGGGCTCCTTTCAGCGATAAATTCCTGCCGCACTTATACTAAGATTTTGCCGAAAAGAAAATCATCGACGCGAGCAAAATCTACCTTGATCTACATGGTTTTTGATGTTAAGCGAATAGCCACGAATGAAAAAATGGGTCCTCAAGCTTGAAACCGGATGAAGCGGCGCGACTGATCGTCGGCGGATTGAAAGGCGCGGGTATCAATCTCGTTGCGACGCTGCCGGATATCAATCTCGCCAGCTTGTTGAACGAGGTAGAAAACGACCGGGATATTCTCCACGTGCCGCTGTGTCGCGAGGAAGAAGGGATCGGCATTTGCGCCGGCGCCTATTTGGTCGGCAAGAAGTGCGCCGCGATTATGCAGAACGGCGGATTTTTCAACAGCAACAACGCGATCGTCAGCACGCTGCTGCAATATCAAATCCCGCTATTGCTTTTGATCTATTACGCCGGTGATGTCGGCGATCGCACCTTCAGCACCACCGGCAGTCTTACCGAGCCGGTGTTGCAGGCTTTAGGGATCCGTTCCTACGTGATGCGCGATCCGCAAGATGCTCAGGAGCTGATCCAGCGTGCGCAGATCTTGACTGAGGATGCGAAGCGGCCCGTGGCGCTTTTGCTCACCAAGGAAGTACTCGGCCGGCGCGCGCCGCTCAAATCGCTTTGAAAAGAGGCTTTAAAGCTAATCTGCCGGCGGTTGGCGCCGATTAAAATCGATGAAGAGATTTGATTGTTTGCAAGCAGTGGCCGTATCCGCCGGCGAAGCTTTGGTTGTCAGCTCCGCGGGCGCCGTGACTTTGGAATGGAACGCGCTCAGGCCGTCCGATGGCAACTTTCGGGTCCGCACTCTCGGGCTTTGCTCCTCGATCGCACTCGGCATGGCGCTCGGATTGCCGCATCGTAAAGTCATCGCCTTGGACGGTGACGGCTCCTTGTTGATGAATCTCTGTTCGCTGCCGACGATCGCCCGCATGAATCCAAAAAATCTAATTCATCTCCTGTTCGACAACGAAGTTTACGAAGCTTCCGGCAGCAAAAAAACCGCCACCGGCGCGGGCGCCGATCTGGTTGGGATGGCGCGCGCTGCCGGCATCAAGAATGCGCATTGGGCGAGTTCACCGCAAGAGTTCGAACAGCTCATGCGCGCTGCGATAGCCGCCGATGAATTATGTTTCATCGGCGCGAAAACGAGCACTGAACGGGTCGAGGTGCCGCCCTATCCGATCGATGAAGTCGAGAACAAGTACCGGTTTTTACGCCATGTCGAAAAAACCGAAGGAATCGAAATTTTAAGATCCAATCTGCCGGCCAGTTACAATTGAGATCAAACGCCGCAGGTCGCAGCGCCGCTCATGAAAATCGACATTGAATTCAATTCGGGGGCGCAGTTGCCCATGAACACGATTCCCGATCTCGCGCGCGCGGCCGAAGCGCACGGCTTCGACTGCGCCTGGGGTGGGGAAGCGAATAACAAAGATCCGACCGTGATGTTGTCGGCCATCGCGGCCGTGACGACGCGTCTCAAAGTCGGCTCGGCGATTTATCATATTCTCGGGCGCACGCCGGCGACCTTGGCGCTCCAGGCGATGGGGCTGGACGAACTCTCGGGAGGCCGATTTCTGCTCGGCATCGGCTCGTCCAATCCGACGATCGCCAAATGGCATGGCCAGAGCTTCGATCGGCCGCTGTCGCGGATTCAAGAATATATTGAAATCACTCGAGCGGCGATGCGCGGCGAAAAGCTCAACTTCGAAGGAAAGTTTTTTACGGCGCAGAATTTCAAAATGGCTTTCAAGCCATCGGGGCGATCGATCCCGATTTACGTCGCGGCCTTTGGCCCGAAGATGACCCGTTTAGCGGGACGTATTTCCGACGGCGTCTTAATCAACATGGCCAACCCGACGGAGATCAGCCGAATCGCTGCGGAGGTCAAAGCGGGCGCGCAGGAGGCCGGCAAGGATCCGTCAAAGATGGAAATCATCTGTAAGATCCGCTGCTCGATTGCGCCGAATTACGGTGTCGCGCGAGAGGCTTTGAGCCACGCGCTTACCTATTACGCCTTGGCTGATTACTATCGTGAGCTCCTCGGTCGGATGGGATTTGTCGAGGAGGTCGAGGCGATGCGCGCGGCATGGAAAACGGGGGGATTCCACGCGGCGCGCGCGCTCATCAGCGACCGAATGTTTAACTCGTTGCCGTTGGTTGCCGCGACATCTGCGCTGGAAGTGGTCGAACAAATCCGGCCTTATATCGAAGCGGGCGCAACGAGAATTATTTTGCCTTATGTCGCTGCGTCGGATGATATCGTCGGTGAGATGAAAAGTTTTATCGATTACTGGAGTCCGGCGACGACTGGATTGATGCAATGAAAGTGAGGAAAGATGTCGTTTGAACTCATCGACCCAAAAGGGCTGGAGCGGCCGGTCGGTTATGCGCATATCGCGAAAATTACCGGCGGGACGGTCGTTCATGTCGCTGGGCAGGCGCCCTTCGATGAGCGGGGACAGGTGGTCGGCAAAGGCGATTTTGTAGCTCAGTTCAGTCAGGTCATGAGCAACTTAAAAACCGCCATTCAAGCGTTGGGGGGGCGGCCGAACCAGTACGCGGTCTTAACCATCTATATCACCAATCTAGAAGCCTACTGGGATAACAAAAAGCCGTTGGGAGCTGCTTATCGCCAAGTATTTGGCAAATATTTCCCGGCGATCACGCTAGTTGAAGTAAAAAGGCTGTATAACCCGGATTGTATGATCGAGATTTCCGGTGTCGCCGTCATCGATTGAGACCATGACCGTCGATCCGAAGGAAATACCCTGCTCCCTGCGCCATCTTTTGCGTCGAACTAGACAATCTTTGCACAAATTACCGTCATCTTGCGATGTTCTGCATTGCCGATTCATTGTAATTCCAGCAAGTTAAACTGCTGGCATCTGATTTGCTGTAAATCGGTACCATCAAACCAAAGGGCGGTCAAAGAAACCAAACATGATGCCTACGAACCCGATGTCAGCTTTGGACAACGAAAGAGATCAGGATCTCTTCGAAAGCGTCACCGAAGAAGAAATTATCTATCTATGGCGCTCGATTAAAGGACGCGGGCTTTCTGAAGATGAAGCCTGGCAAGCGGTTGTTACCGGTATTGCCCTTGATATGGCGTTTGCCAAAACCAGAACCTGCAAGCAGATCGAACATTAAAACTTATCTTCCAGTCGCTAATCCCGTCGATTTTACCACCTCTCCACGCTCAACATAGCGCAGCGAAAAGTGCGCCTTGAGCCTGGCAGCTGCCGCATTCTACATTGACTCCCCGTGGAAAATTTGGTTGAATCCAATTACTAATCGGGGGGGTTATGTCACGCATCACTGTCGAAGATTGTCTTCAGAAAGTTAACAACCGATTTGAGTTGGTCATGCTCGCGTCGAAACGGGCACGACAGCTCTTCAGGGGCGCAAAGCCTTTGATCGAATCCGAGAATCGTGAGGTCGTGGTGGCATTGCGAGAAATCGCGGAAGGTAAAGTCAAAAAGGGTTCAGATCAGATTTGATCAACCGCGGATTTTCTCGGCAACTTTACGCCTCTTGCCAGTTTTACCTAGTTTTTCAATAACCAAAGGTCGATCATTTTGAACCGGCCGACTGTCCTCGCGCCACCAAGTCTTTGGCGGTGAGGGTACCCAAGCCACTCATGGCCGAAGAAGACAAAAACGCCGAACTTACCTTTCCATTTCCAGACGTCAACTTGCCGGAAACTGCGCAGGGTGAAGAAGGGGAGGCCGATGCAAAAACCAAGGCCCTCGTTCCCTTCGACCCACTGCAACGATATCTGACGGAAATTCGTCGTTTCAAGCTGCTCAGCCGCGAGGAAGAACACCGCCTGGCGGTGCAATACAAAGAATACGGCGACTTCGAAGCTGCCTACAAACTAGTAACCGCCAATCTTCGCCTGGTTGTCATGATTGCCCGGGAGTATCAGAAGGCGTTTAAGACTCTTCTCGATTTGATCCAAGAAGGCAATATGGGTCTTATGGAGGCGGTCAAGAATTTCGATCCGTACCGAGGCGTTCGCTTTCCCTCCTACGCCGTTTGGTGGATACGCGCCTACATGATCCGCTATATCATGAACGACTGGCGCATGGTGAAAATCGGCACGACGCAAGCGCAGCGAAAATTATTTTTCAATCTGCAAAAAGAAAAAGAAAAGATCGAGGCCGAGGGGCTCATGCCCGGGCCCAAGTTGTTGGCGCAGCGGCTCCAAGTCAAAGAAGACGAAGTCGTCGAGATGGAGCAACGGCTCGCCAGCCGTGACCTCTCGGTCGACGTGCCGATCGGCGGTGATGACGACGAAGCGACGATGCTTAGCTTCTTGCCCGATAACAAACAGACGCCGGAGGAACAGTTCGCCGACGCGCAGTATCATGAATTGCTGCACGACAAAATGGAGCAATTTGCCAAAACGCTCAAGGACAAGGAACTGGTGATTTACCGCGAGCGGCTTTTGAACGAAGAGCCGGCGACCCTGCGCGAGATCGGTGAAAAATACGGCATCAGCCGCGAGCGCGTTCGGCAAATCGAGGAGCGGGTCAAGAAAAAGCTCAAGACTTATCTCAAAGGATTCAAGGATATGAACGAAATCTCGGGTGTGGAATAGGTCGTTTCGTTAATCCCGCGTTCCATCCTTTCTTCCCCATCGATTGCTTCATCGACGTTATTCACTTCGTGCAGCCCTAATAGGGAGCGCGCCGATACGATTGCTTGCGAGTTTTACGCTCTTCTGATAGCAAAAAAGGAATCCCTTTTTCGGAGGAAGCTCTTTGCAATTTCAAAAAGAAGTCGAAATCCTCGCGCCGCGAGAAAAAGTTTGGCAATTTATCTGGGACGTCGACCGCTTTATCGCCTGTGTACCGGGTTGCAAGGATGCGAAGACGATCGAGGCGGGAAAACGGTACGCGGCGACGATGGTAGAAAAGGTCGGTCCGTTCAAAGTCGAATTTCCAACGACCATCGAAGTTCTCGAGCGCGAGGAGCTGACCCGGATCAAGGCGCAGGCGTCGGGCGCCGACAACAAGATCGGCAGCCGCATGAAGCTCGATTTGGACGTGCATCTGCGCGAAGAGGGAGACAAAACCATTCTTGGTTTTGTCGCCGGGGTCGACATCTTGGGCAAGCTCGCGGCCTTGGGCCACGGCATCATCAAGCGTAAGGCGGACCAGGTTCTCGACGAGTTCGCCCAAGCCGTGAAGACAAAATTAGAAGGAGACGGGTAAAATGCTCAGAAGATTCCGCTTGGAAGAACCGGAAAGTGTCGCGGAAGCTGCCGAACTGCTGGGGCGGTTTGGCGAGAGCGCGAAAGTCTATGCCGGCGGCACGGAGCTTCTCTTGGCGATGAAAGAGGGGTTGGTCCAGTATGAGCGCTTGATCAACGTAAAAAAATTGACCGGGCTGAGCGACGTGACAACTGCCGATGGCGCGTTAGTGATCGGTGCCCTGTGCACGCATCATCAGCTCGAGAATTCACCGGTCTTGAGAGACAAGCTGCCGGCGCTGACCAAGCTCGAACAAAATGTTGCCAATGTGCGCGTACGGCAGGTGGGCACGATCGGCGGCAATATTTGCTTTGCCGAGCCCCATGCCGATCCGGGGACGCTGCTCATAGCGCTCGGCGCAAAAATGATCGCCGAGAAATCGTCTTCAAAGCGCGAGATCACTGCGGAGGATTTTTTTGTCGACGCCTACGAAACGGCGCTGCAGGCGGATGAAGTGCTGACAAAAATTCAGGTTCCCATTCCTGCGCCCAACGCGCGCAGCGCCTATCTGAAATTCGGCTATTTGGAACGACCGAGCGTCGGCGTGGCGGTCGCGTTCAACCTAAACGGTGGGGTGAGCGGCGTCAGAATCGCCGTCGGCTGCGCCGGCCCGGCACCGCGCCGGGTGGCGGAGGCGGAAGCGCTACTCGAAGGCAAAAGTAAGGACGAAGCGCTGCGCCATGTCGCCGAGGCGGGCGCGGCTGCGGGACGCACGGCTCAAGCGATCAGCGATCTGCACGGCTCTCAAGAATATAAAGAACATATCGTGGGCGTGCTCTTGAAGCGGGCTTTTCAGAGCGCGCTCTCTTGAGAGCGGGCGCAAGATTCGGCGAGGAGTATTCATGGCTAAAGCGATGACTCATTCCGATGCGCAGTCGATCCCCGTGTCGTTCACTTTGAACGGCCGGTTACAGGAGATCGAAGTGGAACCGCACGAGTTGCTCCTCGACCTGGTGCGCGACCAACTGGGGCTCACCGGAGCGAAGCGGTCCTGTGACGTGGAAGTTTGCGGCGCTTGTACTCTGTTGGTCGACGGCCGCCCCGTGAGCGCGTGCACCACGCTCGCTTTCGAAGTGCGCGGGCGCTCGGTTTTAACGATCGAGGGTTTGGCGCAAGACGGTAAGCTGCATCCGTTGCAAGAGGCGTTCATCGAGTATGGCGGTTTTCAGTGCGGCTTTTGCACGCCGGGAATGATCTTGGCGGCGAAGGCGTTGTTGGACGAAAATCCCAATCCAAGCGAAGCCGAGCTCAAACACTTCATGCACGGCAATATCTGCCGCTGCACCGGCTACAAGAAAATTATCGAGTCGATCATGGCCGCGGCGAAAAAGATGCGGGCAAAAGCCTAGGCGTTCCAATTGTTCAAGCCGTTTTCTAAGGATGGGTGCGCATTTTGTAACGTCTTGAAGCCGTAACTTCAGTCTTCTATTCCGTATTCCTTCCACCGACTCGCGACCAAATCCAAGTGTTCCTTCGGCGGCAGCGATATCGCCGGATATTTGTGCTTTCTGGTGGCGTCGATGGCGATGCGCGAGCCGACGTAGCGGCTCGGGTGATGTTGCAACACGTCGGCGGGAGCTTGCGAGGGATCGAGGCCGACAGCTTGGACGTCGCGTTCGATGTAGACGTCTTTATCCGGCCGGACGTGCCAGCTAAGCGCCCAGTCCACGGCAAAGTCATCCCAGACATCGATATCGTCGTCGACAACTACGGTAATTTTTCCGAAGCCGGTGCGCTGCGACCATGCGCCGTACATGAGTTGGCGCACCTGGCCGACGAATTCTTTTTTCAACGAGATGACAAGGTACGCGCCGCTGCCGCCAGCTTCCTTCAAGCGCAGGTCCTTGATCGGAATGCGCAACACATCTTTTAGATGCTTGAACAGCGGCCACTCACGGCCGATGCCGCGAATACAACTCGACTCCGACGGCGGCATCTGGCTGATGAATGCTTGATAGAGCGGCTTGTTGCGATAGGTCATGCATTTGATGTTGAAGAACGGTTCGTTGCCCGCCGGGCCCATGTAGCCGGTGTATTCGCCGAAAGGACCTTCATGCTCGGAAGCATTGGGCGGAATCTCGCCTTCGAGGACGATTTCGGCGGTGGCGGGCACTTCCAACGGCACGGTTTCACAGGCGACCAAATCGACCGGCGCACCGCGCAACGCGCCGGCGACGGCAAATTCATCGAGCGCGTCGGACATTTTCGAAACCGAAACATAGCCGATGGTTGGATCAGCGCCGATGACGACCGCCACCGGAGTAGGCTTGTTTTGCGCATTGTTCTTATACATGTGCCACGCCATGTCTTGGCGCTTGCCGATTAAAAGGCCGGTCTTATTCGGCCCTTTAATTTCCATGCGATAGGTGCCGACGTTGCGCACGCCGGTCTCGGGATCTTTAGTGATGAGATACGGCGAAGTGAAAAATGGCGCGGGATCTTCACCGACGGTCCAAGTCGGTACAGGCAGTTTTGTGATGTCGACGTCTTTGCCGTGAAGAATGTTTTCTTTACAAGGCGCGTCTTTGGCCGACACCATGCGTGGTTCGATGGGATGACCGAGGGCGTGATCCCACTTACGATTGATGCCTTCGACGGTTTCGGTTTGCAGTCCGAGGGCATAAATTTCCCGTGACGCGCCGAGGACACCGGCGACGACGGGGATGTTGAAGCCTTTGACGTTTTCAAATACTAGCGCCGGACGATTCTGCGGCGGAATCTTCTTGAAAAGTTGCCGGCATACTGCCGCAATTTCCCAGTCTTTGTCTACTTCCTTGGTGACGCGTTTGAGTTTGCCGTGTTTCTCCAGCGTCGTGACATATTCCCTCAGATCGCGATAGGCCATGAATCCCCCGATAAGATTCTACGAATTGGAAATTTGTTTCGTATACTAAACAGAAATTGTTTATATATCAACAATCGCAATGTGAACGGAGATGACGAGCCGCGCAAGCGGAGATTTGCTCGGCTGCCACGAGAGAACTGTCCGACAAGGATACGAAAGTGACGGTGCAGGGCGGCGGCGAATTTAAGATCGCCGCCCCCTGCCGTTTAGGCTCTGATCTCGGCGCGCATGAAGATGATGTAGGAAATCGAAAAGCAAACGGCGACCAACGCGAAGATCGTGGTGATGTGCGGCCAAATAAGATTCAGACTCTGCGCCAGCGCTAATGGCGTGGGCAGAATTCCTTCCGCTTGGCTTTGTAACACCAGACCCAAGCCGCGCGCGGCGGGATTCAGCAGAATGCTCACGGTTTCCAAGTACAATGTGCTTGGAGAGATACGGCCGAGGAGGTTCTGAATATCGGCCTGGCGCGCTATCGCTTCAGGGGTCGATGCATCCGGTATGATCACGCCGGCTATGGCTTGAGTGATGATGGGAATGAATAGAAACATGAACAACCAAACGGCCATCGACGCCAAAGCGGCCGTCACGGTTTTTTGAAATAATAAGGAGAAGAGCATCGCCAGCGCCACCCAAAAGCCGATGTAAAGAACGCCGATCGCAGTAAATATCAGCATACGCCAGAGCTCTTCCGCGTTCGGTGGAAAGCCCAAGAGAGAAATGCCGAGGCCAATGACAAGCAGCAAAATGGAGCCCCATAAAACCGCTACGGTGGTGAGGCCTGCCAAAAATTTACCGTTGATCAAGCTGTCGCGGTAGATCGGTTGCGAGAGCACTCGGCTGAGCGTGCCGCGGGCGTACTCGCCGCTGATGCTGTCAAACCCCAGCGTAATGCCGACCAAGGGTCCGAAAAACCCAAGAAACGTCGCCAGTGAGAACAGCGTCTCGCCGCTCGATGTGAGCAGAAGCAGGAAAACGTATTGTACGGGCACGGTGTCGGTGTTTTGCCGGATCGCTTGTCCTGTGGCATAGGTCGCCCAGAAGCCCGACAAGATAATAATGATCAGCAGGATCATGAAACGGCGGCTGCTGAAATGGTCGGCCAATTCTTTCCAGAACACCACGCTCATGTTTTTAGGCCTCGCGAAAATATTTTAGATAGATTTCTTCCAAGGTCGGATCTTCGGAGCGCAATTGGAGCAACTGCACGCCCCGGCGCGTCACCGCCGAAACGACTTCGGGGCGAACATCCGCAGTGCAGCGCAAAAACCAACCGTGCGGCCGTGTCTCGATCTCATCGATGCCGCGGATGTTTTGCAGCTCGCGCTCTAAGCCGTCCGCGTTGCCGCTGACTTCGAGCAGAAAATTCCACTCGCGCCCCTTCAGGATCGCCTTGCCGAGGGTATCCATCTGGCCCTGAACGATTAGGCGGCCTTTGACGATGATGCCGATTCGGCTGCAGATTTGCTGAACTTGCTGCAATTGATGCGACGACAACAGGACGGTCAAGCCGTGTTCGCGGTTGAGATCCTTGATCAGCTCGAGGATGCGGATCGCGCCGTCGGGATCGATGCCGAGGGTCGGTTCATCGAGAATGATCGCCGTGGGTTTCTTTACCAGAACTTCGGCGATGCCCAGACGCTGCTTCATGCCGCGCGAGAATTCTTTGACCAAACGCCGGGCATCATCCGGTAGGCCGACTTGGTCGAGCACCTGCGCGGTGCGGCGGCGCGCTTCGTCCTCGGGAATACGATTGAGCCG
>Ga0207701_10003694_pt1 | contig 15655 bp, 9 predicted proteins | sample KBSSwiSSwithPhiX_FD_184294 | JGI IMG/M metagenome (GOLD analysis project Ga0207701, IMG submission 184294) | Switchgrass rhizosphere bulk soil microbial communities from Kellogg Biological Station, Michigan, USA, with PhiX - S5 (SPAdes) (version 2) | ecosystem: Environmental > Terrestrial > Soil... | reverse complement strand
CTACTGAAGAACAGGTATTACGCGTGGGCGAAAAACGCAGTTTACTATTTCGAGAGGTCTTATTAATGGAGGCGGCGATCGGAATCGAACCGATGAATAAAGGTTTTGCAGACCTCTGCCTTACCACTTGGCTACGCCGCCGAAACTGAAAGTAGGCAGTTTGCACTTGGCGGCAGGCAGCAAAATCACACTGCCTACTGCCAACGGCGAACTGCCTACACTAAAAGGATGGAGCGGGAGACGAGGGTCGAACTCGCGACTTCGACCTTGGCAAGGTCGCGCTCTACCACTGAGCTACTCCCGCACGCAAATGATTATTCTAGCCTGCGGTATTGGATTGTCAAGTTTCAGCTTGCACAAGACCGCCCAAGGTCGAACCAAACGCTCTAACAATCTTTTGATCGCTTGTCCGTTTAACGGTGCCTTTGTTGGAACAACAATTATCGTGAGGAAACCGCAGTCTAAGATTAATGTATTACCTAATGCGTCGGCGACTAATTATTTATAATAATGTCTTTAATGAAGCTCCAGTCACCGCTTGGTCCGATCTTTACGTTGCCGATCCGCTTATTCGAAATTACCATATTTGACGGATACCAGAGCGGGTAAAGCGGCACGTCACCGCTTATCTTTTCCCAAGCCTTTACATACAGGTCCTTGGCTTTTGCTCGGTCAACTTCGTTGATAGCATCGTCCAACAATTTATCGACTTCGGGATCGCTGTATCGGCTACGATTGCAGCACATAACATCCGGCGGTGAAGGGATCTTTGCAGTTGTGAATAGGTCCTTCATGAAGATCGGATCCTGGTTGCCGCCGATCCAAACGCCGGTATTGAGTTGGAACTGTCCCCGGGGAAGTTGGTCGCGCAGAGTGTTCGCATCAATAGGCTCAACTTCAATGTTCAAACCGACGTCAAGAAGCGAACTTTGTATCGCCTGCACAAAACTGTTGTATGCCGCATTGCCTGAGGCAAACTTAAACTTTATCGGTTCGTTCTTGTATCCCGCTTCGCGAAGAAGTTGTTTCGATCGTTGCGGATCGTAATCGTACTTCGTTCCCGGGGAAAAGGCCCACGATCCGGCCGGCAAGATCGAGTATGCGATCTTTGCCTGTCCAGACAGCAATTCTTTGATTATTTTTTCGCGGTCGATCGCGTATCCGATCGCTTGCCGGATCTTTGGATTATCAAGTGGGGGCGATTGGGTGTTCATTCCCACATATTGGATATTGGAACCATCGAACTGTTCGACTTTTAGGTTTGGTTTAGTCGAAAGGGCCTTGACCGAATCCGGCGGAAGATTAGACGGAACGGGGGCGAGATCAACTCCACCGGTCTCAAGTTCTGCCTGCAGGGCGCTTGCGTCGGTAACCGTTTTGATTCGCAACTTGCCGATTTTTGCCGGCGTATCCCAATAATCCGGGAACGCCTCGAGTTCTACCGTATTCTGCGACTGGTCGAAACTTACAAATTTGAAAGGCCCCGTACCGACCGGATTTGCTTTCTGTTCCGGTGAAGTGCCCTCGGCGATGATCGGGATAGCAACTAGATTCGCCAACAGCTGGTTTTTCAATGCCGGCCGCTGAACTGTAAAAACAACTGTCCTCGCATCCGGTGTTTCGATCGAAGTTATGTGAGGTACCTGCACCTTGTTTACGGTGTCGAAGAATGCGAACGATTTGTTTCCCTTGGCCCGGAACAGTTCGTCGAAGGTGTACTTTACGTCTGCGGACGTGAATGGCTTGCCGTTGTGAAACTTAATATTATCGCGCAGTGTGAAGGTGATCGTTTTTTCGTCGTCGCTTGCCTTGATATCGCTCGCTAATTCGCCCGTGTAGTCGAAACTCTCCGTCTTTTTGACCAACGAATTGAATATCAGGTTGCGGACCCTTTCCGCAGCAGCGTCATTTTTCTCAGTTGTTAACGTGTCGAACGTCGTAAACGGCTCAGGGAGCGCTACGGTCACAAATTCGGTGTTGACGCGACGACAACCGGCAAAAAAAGCTAACGAAAATACAAACAATAAGGCGACGAGATTTCGCAATTCTTGTTCCTCCGGAAAACTTAGTTCAGGCGGGCATTCAGCTTAAGCAATCGGTCAGAGATCCTACTCAAGCGTTCGATATTAAAATCGACAGGTGAAGCTATTTTCGATTTTAACCTTGAAATTCGTTCAATGGAATCGTCGATCCGCGATTCCGGGATGTCGCCGCTCGCTACGGCATTAGAGATGGCTTCAAATCCGTCGCGAATTGCGTTCTCGGACGCACAAATCGCCAGCATGTCGTTTCCGGCCTTGACCGCCATCTTACAAGCTTCGCCGATACCGTAATTGCGCATGATCGCGCCCATTTCAAGATCGTCAGTTATCACCACGCCCTGGAATCCGAGTTCGGATTTCAAAAGCTTCGATACAAAATTGAAGCTCAGCGTAGAAGGTAAAAGTCTGCCATCTCGATCAGTCTCCTGCAAGCGCACATTAGGGTATGCGGCATGCGCGACCATGACCATTTCAGCCCGATCGGGAATGAATTCGGCGTAGGGAAACAAGTCGGTGTTTCGTATCTCGGCTTCAGAGATCATTATTCGCGGCAACTCGTCATGTGAGTCAACGCCGGAGGCCCCGAGCCCGGGAAAATGCTTTAAGCAGCCGATTATCCCATTCTCGCGAAGCGTTTTTAGAAAGGCTCCGGCAAAACTGACGACATCCACATTGTTTCGCCCGAACGATCGTGAGAACAATCCATTTCCCGCTGATTCGCGGACTTCATCGATCACGTCTACCACAGGTGCGAAATCCATATTAAAACCCAAAAGGTGCAATGCATTCGCGGTGATCTGGGCAAATTCGACCACATCATCGACAGATGTAAATTTAGCCGCGGCGGGAGACGCCGGCATTATTCGGCGAAATCGGTCAACGCGCCCTCCTTCCTGATCGACACTTAGGAAGGGAACTACTTGCAAAGAATCTCTGAACTTGTCGAGCAGGTGGCGGGTCTGTTGCGGATCCTTGATGTTTCTTGCGAAAAGACATATGCCGCCCGGCGCGATGTCGGTGATCAATCGAGCTGTGGTGTCGTCAACCTCGGGCCCCCCAACACCGATAAAGAAAAGCTGGCCGATCTTTTGTTCAAGTGGAAGTTTGTGAAGTTCGTCTGGCGCCTTTTTAATAGTGTAACCTCGATAAATACTGGAGATGTCGGCAATTCGATCAATTTAGATTTTTGCGGATCTCAGCAAGCAAAGCCTTTGAGTCCTCGGGCGACAAGTTCTCAACATTTACAGCGCGAAGCTGATCAATCACATTTTCATTTGCAATCGCAAAGAGTGAGACCTGCGAAGCAGCCGAACGTCCGGCGGCGGCGGAAAGTCCGGATTGTTTCTCTTGTTTGAAGACTGCGAGTTCGTACTTTTCGAGCTTTGTAAGCACGTCCTTGGCCCGCTCGATCACTTTCATCGGCAGCCCTGCGAGTTTCGCGACCGCAATACCATACGATTTCGACGCCTTTCCGGGCTGAAGCTTATGAAGAAAAGCGACCTCGCCATTGCGCTCCGTAGCGGTGATCTGGTAATTCTTCGCTCCGGGCAAATGCTCGGCAAGCTCGGTCAGCTCATGATAATGCGTCGCGAAAAGTGTTTTGGCCGAATGCTCCGAGGAATCGTGCAAATACTCGGCGACGGCCCAGGCGATCGAAAGGCCGTCGAACGTCGATGTTCCACGCCCGATCTCATCCAATAGTATCAAGCTTCGCGCAGTCGCATTATGCAAGATGGCTGCAGTTTCGGTCATCTCGACCATGAACGTCGAGCGTCCGGACGCGAGATCGTCCGAGGCCCCGACCCGCGTCCATATGCGATCGACGATTGGCAAGCGCGCAGAGGATGCCGGCACGAATGAACCGATCTGAGCAAGAATCTGGATCAGAGCTATTTGGCGTAGAATGGTCGATTTGCCACCCATGTTTGCGCCCGTCACAATCAAAAGCCGATCTGTCGAATTGTTTAAATATGCATCGTTCGGAACAAACTCACCGTCAATACCAGCTTCGACGATCGCATGTCGGCCGTTCTTGATCTCGATCTCGTCACCATCGTGGAGCAACGGTGCGACAAAATTTCGTCGTGTCGCGCATTCAGAAAGTGACGCAATTCCGTCGAGCGTCGCGATTGCTCGAGCGGTCGAAAGCAGACGCTTCGTCTCGCCACGGACGGTCTCAACTACCTTTCGAAAAAGATCGGCTTCGATTTGCGAGATGCGATCTTCATCTCCTCGTACTTTCTGCTCCCATTCCTTCAGTTCGGGCGTGGTGAAACGCTCCGCGTTTGCCAGCGTCTGCCGGCGTTCGTAATTATCGGGAACCTTCGTTAATTGGGCTTTCGAAATTTCTATGTAATAACCAAATACGTTGTTGAAGCGGACTTTTAATGTAGCAATTCCAGTTCTTTCGCGTTCAAGCGCTTCGAAACTCGCGATCGTTTGCTTTCCCGAATTTGCGAGTTCTCGGAGTTCATCTAGTTCTGCGTCAAACTCCGGCCTGATAACGCCGCCGTCGCCAGGCATGTTAGAGGGCTCATCGACGATGGCGGCGACGATCAATTCGCGCGTTTCAGGCAAGCTGAAAATGTTTTCGGCAAGCACCTGCAACAAGAGAGAATTGGCCTCGGCAAGAGCCTCGGTGATAACCGGTACTTGTTCCAACGAATTGCGAAGTGCAACCAGGTCTCGGGGTGTTGCCGATGCGAGGTTTAGCTTTCCGGTCAAACGCTCAAGATCAGCTACTTTCCTAAGGGTGAGGCGGATCGTAGATCGAAGGATAGCATCGGATAATTCACTAACCGCCGCCTGTCGCGTTTCTATTTCGCCGCGCTTTACAGATGGGCGAATCAACCAGTGCTTCAACAAGCGTTTGCCCATCGGGGTTACTGTCTCGTCGATAACATCGAAAAGCGAGCACCCGCGATTATCGCCTCGCGACTTGATCAGATCAAGATTTGCGACAGTGGTGGCGTCGAGAACGAGAAAATCATTCGTCTCGAAATAACGAATCTCGCATATATGCTCGGCGGCGGCCTTTTGTGTTTCCTTTACATACGAAAGGCAGGCTCCTGAAGCGCGAATGGCTTCATCTCGCCCGTCAAGCCCAAACCCACCCAGGCTTCGAACACCGAACTGCTTCATCAACCCGCTCGTCGCTGCTTGCAGATCGAATGAAGAATTCTCGACCACGGTTACCACCGGACTCGCAGGATCAACGAAAGTGTTATCCGTTGTGGACCCAAGTGAAGGCTGAACGGACGGCAGCTTTATATCCAAGAGCTCGCAGATCGATATCGACTGAGCTTCAGCTATAAGGACTTCTTTCGGACGAAAGGAATCGACATGATCTCTAATCTTTTGCCATGCATCGGATCCCGACGCCTGCGTCGCAAAGAGCTCTCCGGTCGAGAGTTCGATAAACGCGGCGCCCACGTCTTCGCCGGTCGATGAAATGCTGCAAAGAAATACAGCTTCACCCGATTCAATGATCTGTTCGTCGATCGCAGTTCCGGGCGTGATAACACGAACGACCTCGCGCTTTACGAGTTTAACGCCTTTTCCGGCTGCTTCTGCTTGTTCGCAGATGGCAACTCGATAGCCTTTTCGTACCAATTTAGCAATATAGCCCGACGCTGCGTGATGCGGCACGCCGCACATTGGTATCGGATTCGGCGAGTCCTTTTGCCGGGCGGTCAGCGTAATCTGAAGCTCTCTAGCACCCGTGATCGCGTCGTCGGCAAAGAGTTCGTAAAAATCACCCAATCGAAAAAACAAAAGCGTCCCCGGATGGGCCTTTTTGAGGTCTAAATATTGCCGGAACATCGGCGTTGCGTTTTCGTTTTTCTCACTCACGATTACCTAGTGGGGAGTTTAGCGAAATCGTTCGTTGTTTCAAAACCCTCGGTTTTATTCCGGGTTCGTATCTGATAAACTTTCCTTTTCGTGCGCCTCGATGAGGCTGAAGATCAAGCAAGAAAATTTTGACTCTCCTTGTATTTGCGTTGGAAAGGAGGCATTTGAAATGCGAGCCGGCAGTTTTTCATTTTTCATATTAATGTTTTTCCTAATGGGTTCTGTCGCCATTTGTGGACAGACTGAGCCGCCGATAACTAAGATCTCGGCGCCGGTCTCTGCAGGGCCACAAAGCCAGGAAGAGCGTTACCGCATCGGCTTCCAGGACGCGCTCGCGATCGAAGTGTTCCGGCACCCCGAGTTGACCCAAAAGGTAAGTGTAAATTCGAATGGAACCATAAATCTTTTTCGTATCGGTTCGCCGATAATCGCAGTCTGCAAGACTGAACGCGAGCTGGCAGACGCGATCACTGATGCTTATAAAAAGGACTATTTAAGGAACCCCGAGGTCCAGGTGACGGCGGTCGAACAAAAGTCGCAGTCGTTCGGAGTGCTCGGTGCGGTTGAAAAGCCGGGATTTTACTATATCGCGCGAAAGGTCAGACTACTCGAATTGCTTTCTTACGCCGGCGGTCCAAATAGGGAAGCGGGTTCGAATATTATTGTGGCCCGCGGTGGAAGCACTTCAAATTGCAAAGAGACCGACGCTGCTGGCGTAGCCGCTTCAGACGACATCGTAACGATGAATTTTCGGCTCAAGGATATTTTACAAGCAAAAACCAGCCTGGTTATGCAGCCAGGCGACATCGTTTACATAGGGGACGCAGATGTTTTGTATGTTTATGGCAATGTCAATAAACAAGGTCCGGTGAAGATAAAAGAACCGATCACACTGACCCAGGCAATTGCCTCGGCTGAAGGACTAAAACCAGCGACGAAAAAAGATAAGGTCCGGGTGTTTCGATTAAAGGAAGGCAGCATGCAGCGCGACGAATTCATTTACAACCTCAAGGAGATAGATGCGCGCAAAGTGGACGATCCGTTTCTGCAGGCGAACGACATAGTTGCTGTTTCTGAAGATACGACCAAAAGCATTATCAATGCCCTCAAAAATGGCCTAACCCAAGGCGTTCCCAGCCTTTTCTATCGAATTCCGTAAGAATCTTAGATGAAAGAGATCCGCGAGTTAGTTCCAAGCAAGCAAAACGACACGGTTGTTGAACTCGAGCGGCCGTTCGAGGCTCATATCATCCCGGGAACGGGCCGCTATCCGGCCTACCGCGATGTCTACGGGCCCGAAGGATTTCAGATTCTCGACTATTGGCGAGCGATTCGAAAGCGGTTTTGGCTTGTAGCGGGAATTGCTGTTCTCATTACGACGTTAGCGGCGATCTATATGGCCCGCAAACCGAATATCTATATGGCTTCGTCTGTCGTGCAGGTCGATCTTGAGCAGACGAATCCCGACCTTATTACGAATGACCGGCAGCGAGTTCTTTCGAATCCTGATCCATCCTACTTCAATACGCAACTGCAATTGTTGAATAGTAACACGCTGCTGCGCCGCGTTGTTAAAGAGCACAATCTTGACGCAAACAGGGACTTCCAAGCTGCGAGAAACGAGCACGGAACTTCTGCCTGGCGGTCGATGATGAAGGCTATCGGACTTGCCAGCGACAAAAATTCGAATTCCGCCGATGCGAATGCTACGAAAACCGAGGAAACGAATTCGAGTCTGGTGTCGGCCGACGAGATAGCGGACGCGGTACGGCTTTCTCCTTATGTCGATATGATCCGTGAAGACTTGAACGTCGAGCCCGTGCGCGAATCGCGCGCAACCGTTAAGGATACACGTTTGATCGAGATCTCTTATCGCAATACTAATCCTGAACTTGCCGCCTTTGTCGTAAACGCGATAGGTGAAACCTTTGTCAATGCAAATCAGGAAAAGCGCTCGGGAACGAGTCGAAAAACGAGCGACTTTTTGCAAAAACGAATAAACGACCTTCAAACCGATATCCGAAGCGACGAGATAAAGCTCGTCGAATTGAAAAAATCGGAAGGCATCCTAAAAACCGACGGCGACCAAACCATCGTGATCGATCGGCTCTCCGGTTTGAACAGACAGCTACTCGAGGCAGAGAATGCACGCAAATTAGCTGAAGCAAAATACTTCGCTATCAAGGACTCGCCGGAAAGTCTCAATGCCTTGGCTGAACAGGACAGTCAACGATATATCACTGAACGAGAGAACAGCGTTTTGCAGCTTCGGACAGACGTGCGTAAGAAGATAAACGACCTGAATGCTGAGAAAGCTCGTAAGCTCGAAGATTACAAGGAAACAGCGCCCGAGATCATTGAGATCGATAAGCAGATCGCTAGTCTTGAAGATTCGCTCGAGAAGCTGCTCGAAAAAAACAATAAGGATATCGTCGCATACAGAGAACGGTCTGCCACGATACTTCTTGAAAACTACAAAACGCAGTATCAGCAGGCAAAGGACCAGGAAACCAAGATCCGGAGTGCTTACGACGTTCAGTACAACGAAGCCCAAGGTCAAAACTCAGGCGCTGTGATGATAAAACTGCTCGAGCAGACGATCGAGACCAATAGGGGTTTCCTCGATAATCTGCGAAAACAGCAAAGCGGTAATGACGTAGCGTCTCAAGGATCGGATAACAACATCAGCGTTGCTAGTTTTGGGATTCCCCCGGAAGCACCTGTAGCTCCGCGCCGCCTGATGACCGTTGTTGCGGCTCTGATTTTGTCGACCTTGTTCGGAATGGGCCTGGCATTGTTCCTCGAATATCTCGACGACACGATCAACACCACCGAAGAAGTCGAGAATCTTTTACAGCTTCCGGCGTTGGCGGCGATACCAACTATTGACTCGATCCCGAAGCGCAAACTTTTGTTGGTTGGTGATAAGGGCGAAGAAGTTGAGGAAGACCGCTTGAATTCCGAACTGTTAATATTCGCGGACCCGCGTTCTTCTTTGTCGGAATCGTATCGTCAGCTTCGAACTTCGATATTGCTTTCTACGGCCGGCCACGCGCCGAAGTCGCTGCTGATCACCTCAAGTTTGCCGTCAGAAGGCAAGACAACGACCGCTACTAACACAGCGATCAGCCTCGGTCAGACCGGCGCGAAGGTCCTGATCATTGACGCGGATATGCGGCGGCCGAGGCTTCATTCGGTCTTTAACGTGAGCAATGATCAGGGGATCAGCACGGTGCTCTCGAGTGATCTCAGTGCCAAAGAGATCCTTAATGTCATAAATTACGATGAACGCACAAAAGTCAGCGTGATGACGTCCGGCCCGATCCCGCCAAACCCGGCGGAACTTATCGGATCCGAGCAAATGGTCGGTCTCCTAAAAACGTTGCAGAGCGAATTTACTCATGTGGTCATTGATTCACCACCGATCACTTCCTTCACTGATGGCGTTCTGCTTGCTTCGCTCGTAGACGGCGTCATCCTAGTCGTAAATTCAGGTAAGAGTTCTCGACAAGTTGTTCGGCGCGCTCGGCAGCTATTGAACGATGTACGAGCGAAGGTCCTAGGCGTCGTGCTTAACAACGTCAACCTGAATTCTCAGGATAATTACTACTACTATCAAAGCTACCACTATCGCAACAACTACCGTAACGCGGACGAAAGCGAATAAGCATCCTTACCTGCGAACACCACATGAATGAAAGCCAAGTAGATCTCGATCCAAACCGAGCTCGGGCAAGTTGGTCTCGCAAGGATATCGCATTCTTTTTATTCGTTTCGGTTTTCATTTTCCTGCAGGTTTTCATATTGCCGTTTACGCCTGTATACGTCGAAGGTGACCAGTTGGCTTCTGTTTCGAACGCGATGCGGCTTCTAGATGGCGAGGTGATGTATCGTGATTTTTTCTATTTCTTGCCGCCAGGTGCTGAACTATACTATGCAGCTTTGTTCTATCTTTTCGGGGTGAAGATATGGATATTAAACTTCACTGTGCTGGTGCTGGGCGTTGCGCAGCTTTATTTTGTCATTACATTTTCTAAACGCCTTTTCAGTGGGCCATACGTGTATTTGCCGGCGCTGCTCTATTTCGTTGTTGGTTTTCGTGTATTCGGCATCGATGGGAGCAGCCGTCTTTTCAGCGTCATATTTGTTTTGGCAGCAGTAATGGTCGTTGGTAATCACAGGACATCAAAAGCTCTCGCAGCTGCCGGAGCACTTTGCGGAATTGCATCATTTTTTGTTCAGACGCGAGGATTATTAGGTGCTGGCGCGATCGGATTATTTCTCTTGTGGCTGCACTGGAAACAGGGAATCGAGCTCAAAGCTCTCCTAAAGGATTGGCTCACGGTAGGATCGGTTTTTATTGTCGTTGTGATAATTACGCAATTCTACATGGCATACGCCGCTGGATTTGAAAATTATTATTTTGCTAATGTCACATTTGTGAAGGACTATTACCGCAACGACACACTTTCAAACTTCAATGCATACTTGAGCGATTTGCCTAACCTGAATGCCTATATCCAGAACTATGGAAACGGCCCAGGGTGGTTCCGATTTGTGCGACTGGCCGGTCCAATATTGTTTTTTTACATTGTCGTTCCATTGACGTATGTCGTCTATTTAGTCTACCGAAAAAGGCGAGCCGTAAATACTTTTCACGACGAATGGCTAATATTGCTTTCTTTTCTCGGCATCGTTTTGTTCCTCGGCGTTTCTGCACCCACGGGACTTCGGCTTGCGCACATCTCGATTCCCGCAGTAGTCGTACTCGTTTGGTTGCTCAGTCGCGTGATCTCGGGCACAACGTTCGCAAAAGTCGCATTGTGCGGCCTTTCGGCCTTAGGTGTGCTTTATAGTATACAGCGACAGGCCGTCGCCAATGTTACCTTGGAACTTCCTGGAGGCAAGGCGGCGTTCCTTGCCGCAAACGCTGCCGAAAAATATGCTTGGCTCGTAGCGGAAACCAAGCCGGGGGAAGCAATTTTCGAAGCGCAGCATCCAACGTTTTACTTTCCGCTCCATTTGAAAAATCCGACGCCGTTTTACCTTGTTCGCGATAGCAATTACACGCCTACATTCCAGATTGCGCAATTAATGCGTGCTTTAGAAAATAGCCGTCCGCGTTTTATCATTTGGCACGGCGGCTGGTCGAAGGAGGCATCCGAAAGAGAGCCGGGCGACAATCTCGCTCCGGTGTGGGATTTCATTCGAATGAATTACGGGTTGAAAAAGGAATTTCATGAGGTTGGCGAATTTACGAAGAACAGCGATCGCGATATAGAAATCTGGGAGCGGCTAAATTAGTACATGACGCGGCAAAAAAAGATCTTGGTCACGGGAGCCGGCGGATTTATTGGCAGCCATCTTGTTACCTATTTAAAGAAAAAGGGAAGTTATGTTCGGGGGGTCGATGTTAAGCATCCGGAGTTTGCGGCGACCGACGCTGACGAGTTCGAGCTTTTAGATCTTCGGCGATGGGAAAATTGTTTGAAAGCAGCTAATGGAGTCGATGAAGTTTACGCGCTTGCGGCCGACATGGGTGGGATGGGCTTCATTTCGTCGCATCACGCGCAGATTTTATACAACAATTCGTTGATCAATCTTCACACGCTCGAAGCCTCTCGTGAAAATAAAGTTTCACGATACCTATACACAAGTTCAGCTTGCGTCTATCCGGAACACCTTCAGGAAACCACCGACGTGACTCCCCTCAAAGAGGAGGATGCATATCCAGCGAATCCGCAGGATGCATATGGTTGGGAGAAGCTGATCTCGGAAAAATTATGCACGCACTATCGCGAAGACTACGGCCTTGAGACGCGCACAGTTCGATTTCACAATATCTTCGGTGAAAAAGGAACATGGCAAGGCGGTCGTGAAAAAGCTCCAGCAGCCCTTTGCCGGAAGATCGCGGTTGCAAAATTGACAGGGAAGAACGAGATTGACATTTGGGGCGACGGAGAGCAAACAAGATCGTTCTGTTACATCGACGATTGCGTCGAAGGTATCTATCGCCTGATGGGTTCGGATTTCTGTGAACCGTTAAATCTTGGTCAGGATCGAATGGTGACGATCAACGAACTCGCAGATATTATAGCCGCCATTGCGGATATTTCGATTGTGAAAAATCACGTCGATGGCCCACAAGGTGTTCGCGGCCGAAATTCGGACAATACTAAACTTCGTAATGTATTGGGGTGGGAACCGACCGTTTCGTTAGAAGAAGGCCTCCGCAAGACATATCGCTGGATCGAAGAACAGGTTGAGATCAAGTCTCTAAAATCACGAACGGAGACGGTTTGAAATCTTCAAAGCAGAAAGTGAGGGTAGCTGTTGCGATACCGGTTTTCAATCGCCGCGATATGACGCTTCAGGGTATTCGAAGCCTGTCACGTACCAGCCAAGACGTAATCGATTTAAAGATCTTCATTACCGACGATGGCTCAAAGGATGGCACAGGTGCAGCGATCCGAGCCGAATTCCCCGAAGTCGAATTGATCGAAGGAAGCGGCAATCTTCATTATGCCGCCGGAACCAATCGCGCAGTGGAAGCTGCATTGAGATGGGCGCCTGATTATATTTTAATGGCGAACGACGACGCGGTTTTCCATTATCAGTCACTTTCGACACTTGTCGATACAGCTATCGAAAATCGAAGATCTGTTGTTGGTTCCATCCTTTTGCTCTGGGATGAGCCGCATCGAGTTTTTCAGGTCGATCCAAAGTGGCAAACATTCGAAGGAGGTTGGATATTTCCGCGTAACATGACTCTTGAAAATATGCACAGAAAGCCTTTTGAGGTCGATGCCTTGGTGGGCAACTGTGTGCTGGTTCCCACGGCGGCGGTCAAGCATTGCGGGTTGATGGACGAACGTCGATTTCCTCACGGCTGGGGAGATGCACAGTATTTTGAGCGATTAAGAAGAAACGGTTGGAAGTTGATGATCGATCCGAATGCGCTGGTATGGTGCGAGCCAAATACAAATCCGTTTTCCTTGCATAGAAAGAAGGATTGGTCGATCCTGCGAACCTTGTTTTTCGACCAAAGACATCCTGTAAACTTGAAGCGTCAATTTCTTGCGAGATGGTATTCAGCCCCGTCTAAGCCACAAGCCGTTGCGGCTTTCTTTTTCTATCTATTTGCGATGTCCAGCCGCGCCGCCCGATATCGATTTTCACAAAGATAGGACCCGAGCTATTTTCGATAAATCCATCACTTTGCCACGATCATCTGAAAACGCAACTCCTTCCTTAGCTGCAAATATCCTTTTCAGTTCGTTAAGTTGGGGAGGGCCTCTTATCTTCGCGTTTATCGCAACGCCATACCTTATCCGGGGACTGGGCGTCGAAGTTTACGGGTATTATTCGCTGGTGCTTGTTGTCATCGGCTCCGGTTTCACGATGGGAGTCGGAAAAGTTTCAGCAAAATACATTCCGGAATACCGCGCGAACGGTAATTCGACGGAACTCACACGCATCCTGTCAGCCTCTCTTACCCTTACCTTCGCGGCCGCAGCGATACAAGCTTCGATTCTCGCACTGGCCTCACCCTTTATTGTCGAAAATATTTTGAATGTTCCAAATTCGGCACAATTGGAATTAAAAACGGCGATTTATCTTGCTTGCCTAATCGGTCCCGTGATGATGGTCAGTCAACTGTTTCAGTTCGCAGCGCAGGGGCTAAATATTTTTAAGCCGGCAACGTTCATCATAAATGTTTCCGCAATCGCGCTGAATGCCGGTGCGGTAGTACTCGCGATAAACGGCTCGTCATATACAACGATTTTAATTTGGAATTTAGCGGTCTCGTTCTTAGTAATGATCGCATTTTTCCTTTACGTGAAGCCGCGTCTTCCTGAGCTGAAACTACAGAATCGGGCTGACGGTGCCGTCTTTAGAAAAGTCGGGCGCTTTACGTTGAGCATATTCATATACCAAACAATAACTAGCGTATTTGCGATTTTTGAACGGGCCTACGTAATTCGGACTTTTGGCTCGGAGGCGCTTACATATTACGTGGTACCGCTACTGCTTGGGGCTTACCTACACGCCCTGATCGTCAGTTTTTCAAACGCAATTACACCGAAAATAAATGAGACGATCGATCGGCCTGATCGGCTGAAGGGTTTTTATGTTTTATCAACAAAACTAATGCTGGCCGTCTCCGCGCTCATCGCAGGAGGATATATTGCTTTGGGACGACAGTTCCTGACCCTCTGGCTTGGAGAGGATTTCGGAGTGCGATCGTTTTCGCCGCTTGTCATTCACAGCCTCGCGTTCGCCTTGATTGCATGTTCGATCAATTCTTGGATACTCGCAGAAGCAGCACATCGACCAGGCATGAATGCATTAACCTCGTCTCTGATAAGCATTTTGGGCATCGTAGGCATTATCGTTCTTTCGTTTCAATATGGTCTTGCGGGAACAGCGAGTGGACGATTGATCGGCGCAATTGCAGTTTTGCCGCTGGTTCCATATCTCGAGAAAAAGGTGTTCGGTGCGCCGATGCTTTCGCTTTGGGCAGCAGCATTCGTAAGGCTCACAGCAGCGGCTGCAGTTGCTGTCACAGTCACCAGAATTGTTTCGGTCTATTTACCAATGAACTGGCTGTTTCTGGCACTTTCAGTCGCATTTTTCGTTCTTTCATTTGCGGCGGTGCTTTTTGTATTACGATTTGTAACAAAAAATGAATTTCGTGAACTCGAAACGTGGATCGAGCGTGGAGCAGCGGTCCCCAATCAAACAGACAATCTAACGATTGTGCGATAATCTAGTGCTTAGATAGAAGTGAGAGCATTTGCACACACACAACCGTTGAGCCGACTTTCGGAGCGTTCACCGATGCCCGGTCTTGTGATCATGGGAGCTGTAATGGTCGTCGCGCTCGTACTCGCAGCGTTGAACAGTGGGCTAACTGAAACATTTCCTTATCTCTTCCTGTTGCCTTGGCTAGTTGGGTTAACTTTAGTTTTTGCTGCACCCATAGCTTTTCTTTATTACCGGGGGCGCTTGGTCATTTACGATCCGATCGTGTTCGCAGTCGGCTCTTATCTTTTTCCTGCTTTCGTTATTGGCGGAATAATGCTTTTGACCGGGTCATCGCAACCTGGAATTCTTGATTTAATTCAAGAGCCGACTTTCAATCTGCCTTACACTGTCGTACTTATCGCGCTCGGTTTCGCAGGACTTTCTCTCGGATATTTGATCCCGTTCGGAGCAACGATAGGTGGTGCGATTGAAAAATTTTTACCTCGATCAGATTTTGCACCGGAACAGTTTGTGGTGCCTGGAATAGTGCTTCTTTTGATCGGCGTGGCCAGCATCATTCTCGCACTGGTTATGGGCGTGTTCGGTTATCAATTGCCCACTCAGATCACCGAATTCGATGGCTTGATCTTCGTGACCACGTCCTTTTGGACGGGAGCATTTTTTCTGTTGATGTATTCGCTTTTTCGAAGAAAGAAATATGATTTTTTGTTCCTTCTGATCACCGTCCCGCTCGTGCTGATTGCTATTGCAAAAACGCTGTTTTCAGGTAATCGAGGATCCCTGATCCAGATAGTCGTGGTTTTTAGCTTGTCTTATTTGTTTGCCGGCGCAAAACTCAGTTTTCGAAAAGTGATTTTCGGTGTTTTGCTCCTTTCGAGCGCCCTGGTCGTTGGAATGGTATATGGAACGACATTTCGCAATGTGAAAGGAAATGAATCGCAAATGTCGATAGACCGTTATGCGGACAATATCTCATCGACGTTGCAAAATGA
>Ga0207701_10003693_pt1 | contig 15659 bp, 12 predicted proteins | sample KBSSwiSSwithPhiX_FD_184294 | JGI IMG/M metagenome (GOLD analysis project Ga0207701, IMG submission 184294) | Switchgrass rhizosphere bulk soil microbial communities from Kellogg Biological Station, Michigan, USA, with PhiX - S5 (SPAdes) (version 2) | ecosystem: Environmental > Terrestrial >... | reverse complement strand
AAATCGATGAGGTCCTGTCGTAATGGTAGGATCGGGATTCCGACGGGCCGCTAGCTCAGTGGTAGAGCACCTGACTTTTAATCAGGGTGTCCCGGGTTCGATCCCCGGGCGGCCCACCAACAAAATTCTTAGCTAGTTACTCGGTTTCGTTCTTTGCGGCACAAAGTGCGCTTCGTGCTGGGGTCTCAACGGGGTCACAGCGGCCCTGACACTTATGCTATCCAATGACTGAGCCTGACTAGCACGAATTCGCCATTGCGGTTTTCGAGAGTGACATACTGGCCCCGATCGTCGTCAAGGTTCAGCATGACTTCGATCTTGGTGTCGACTCGACGGATACTGGAAATCTGTAGCGAACCATTGACGTTGGTGCCAGATGGCTGGCCGTTCGGCAGTGGCGGCCCGGGCGGACTTCTCCGAATGAGTGTGACGATACGCAAAAGAGTTTGATCATCGAATTCGCCATCGACCACAAATGGCCGGTGCGCATCCAACCTTCCGGTCACTTCCGGCGGCCGCCCACTGAGCACGATTACCTGGGCGTATTTCCTCGTAAATCGAATGCGGCCGGACGCCGGTTGCGCACTCGGCGCTGCGAACATCTCGACCTCCAGCAGACGGCCTCGGCGGAGGTGAGCGTTCGCTACGTCCGGCTGTAAATAGATCGAAATCTCTGAGCGTCTTGGCGCTGACTCCGGCCCACGGCCGTATCTGAATCCGAAGATGAGCCAAGGATCCTTTCCGGCCTCTCGGGAGATCCGGCGGACTTCAAACATCTCGTTGGACGTGAGATCTTTCGCATCAATAAAGACGCCTTCGGGCATTTGTTCGGCCGCCAGTGAAGGCGATAGCAATCCTACTGTCGTGAGCAAACAGGCAAACGCCGTGATGCGGCGTTTTGCACGGCCCCCTTCGCCTGTATCAACAGTGCCTGAGCACGCCTCGCAAATGTCGTCGTTCATGACGGCCATTGTCACACTCAGGACGGCGGTGTTTCGCTCGGCTGTGATGTGCGCTTTGTTGCGGTTGAGCATCTTGTTGCCCGTCATCGCTCACGTCCAGCCCGAGACTGCCGCCCGGTTCGTTGAACCCGCTTGCGAGTTCACAGTTTCACCAGAGCGCACGGCGCGGCACGCTGCGCAGTTCGCGCGCCACTTCCGAATCGATGTGGGGAATGTCGCTCTCCTTTCGACCCGTTAGGTAGCAGATACGTAACACGCGTGATGCCCGCCAAACGGCGTGTCTACCGGTTGTAGCAGGTTCCTGTCGGCGCCTGTGCTAACGTCGTAATCCCGATCAATACGCCGAGCAAAATCCACCCCATACGCTTCGCCATCGCCATGGGGGCCTCCTTCGCCATTTGACATCAGATATCACCAGACGGCTGACATTTGTTATTCTCAGCCCCCTGCGTCAGGCCCTACCGACATGGCAATGAGACGCGTCGTCGAAGAGTTGAGAGCGTGGCTGAAAACGCTCGTATCGGCTGCGGTGTACGCAACGCTGATTGTCACGTTCGTGTTTCAGGTGGCGCGGGTTGAAGGACACAGCATGGCACCCACGCTCGAGGACCGCGATCGCTTAGTCGTGAACAAGCTCACGTATCGACTGGGGGAGCCGCGGATCGGCGACGTGGTCATGCTCGATTATCCCAATGATCCGGCCAAGGCGTTCGTGAAGCGTTTGATTGCCGAACCAGGCGATCTGGTTCGCATCGTGGACGGCAAGGTCTATCGAAATGATCGGTTGCTTGACGATTCGTTCGTGTCTCCCGACTTTCGCAGCCACGAGGATTGGGGGCCTCAGGTGATCTCTGAGGGTTACTATTTCGTTCTCGGAGATCATCGCAACAACAGTTCGGACAGCCGGATCTGGGGTTGCGTGCCGAAGAAGTACATCATCGGCAAGGTCCAGCTGCGCTGGTGGCCGCCGTTCCACGCGCGGATGTTTTGATCCATGTCTCCACGGCCAGGTGCGCGAACAGACTTCGACCGTGGTGTCCGCTGATACGGGCGATTAGAGGCAGCGTGGATTTCGGCTGAGATCCTGCGCAACGAATTGAATCAGCGGATGGGTTGAAAGGCTCGCCTCCGCTGCCGCCTGCTGGAAGCGCGACTGGACCCGCGATTGCTGTGCCAGGTTCCAGTTTCGATCTCCAACACCCTCCCTGAGTTCGTAATGAAGCGCGTCGGACGCGCACGCCGCACGGTGTGCGATCACGAGCAACGCGTACGGGCGAATGCGAGTGGTCGGTTGCTCTGCGAGGTAATGCTCCGCACCCGCGAGTTCGCCCAGCGGCCCTCCGCTAAATCCTTCCCATTCGTACGCCGGCGAGACAAACGTCGCGAAGCGACTCGCCTCGGCGGCAGCATCATGTCCAAATAGCGCCACGACCGTGCGCTCGAGGGCTTGCTTCTTGCGAAAGACCGATTGCAACGCGAAATCCTTGGTCGACGGCCCACGCATTCGCGACTGGAATCCGGCAGCGGTCGCGTTGAATTGTTTCAGCGAGTTTTGCACCTCGGACGGGAGATCCTGGAATCGCGTGTCCGGCGCCCACGCGGACCACCAGAGGAGCGCCGTGCGAACGGCTTCGCTCGCGCGGTCGTCGCGAAGAACAGGGCCGCTGCTCGTCGCGGCGGCGGTCGCAAAGACGATGAAACTCAAGGCGATCGAGAACAGGCGAAGCATTACCGCTCCCAGTCCGTGATTGTACCTGTTCTGATCCGAGTTGCTCGTCTGAAGTCGGCCGCGGCGGCGGGTCAAGGCCAGCTTGCGTCCCTTACCGTCTAAACGCGCACATCGTGTGTCTCGTCGACGGGAGGAACAGATGAAACCATCGGTCCGCATTGTCATCTTTGCAGCGGCGTCGCTCTGGCCCGTGGCCACATCCGCGCAGCAACTGAGTGCTCGAGTGGGATCGCTGAGTCCGCAGCGCGCGTTCGCTGAATCGGCGGAAGGTTCGGTGCTCAGTGCCGATGCGCGCGCGCGGCAGACGCGCGAGGTCGAACGCTTCCGTGTCGATGTGCAGCGTTTCATTGAAGAAGCCCAGGCAGAACTGGTCGGCGCTCAGCGCGAGATCGAGAGCGCCTTTCTCGCCAGGCTGCGTCCGGCGGTGGAGCAAGTGGCAAAGGCGAAGCAGTTGCAGCACCTTGCGGCTATTGAACCGCCGCGTAAATAGGCAGCCACTTCGGTGTATGATTCGTAGCGCCTGCCGCCTGCGCGAGATCCACTTTGATCACTGCGACCGTCTTTCGAGCAGCCGGTGTCGTCCTTCTCCTATCGGCAACGGCGTGCGGCGGCATTTCCAACCCGGCGTCTCCGCCAAGCGATTTCTCCTCGGGCAACTTCGCGATGAACATCGTCGCATCCAACACGTGCTCGACGCTCGCCGATGCAGGACGGAACAGGGGCTGGCGGTTGAACCTTGTCAAGACAGGGTCGTCCGTCATTGGTTACATGCAAGGGTGGTCGGACAAAGCGACCGTATCGTCGCAAACAACTCTGGCGGGGACCGCAAACGGAAGCTCGTTGTCGCTCACCGGTTCGATCTACGACACGGTCGCGGGATGCGCCGAAGCCCTGTGCTACAGGGCCGAGGGGACGATCACCGCAACGCAATCCGGCAACGTCATCAATGGAACGCTCAACGGCGTGCTCACCTACGAATTTACGACCTGTTCTGCGACCGATCACAAGGTGACGTTCACGAGGGAATGAATCGCTGATCACTGATCACTCATCGTGAATCGGGAAATCGCTAATCGCTAATCGCTGAATCGACGAATCCGTGCAGCTACAGACCTGTCAGCGAAGCGATTCGGTTGCTGGCACGACTGGAGCATGCAAGGATTCGACGATTCAACGATCCGACGATGAGTGATTCGCGATCAGTGATCAGTGATTCACATGGTCATCACATGATTGGGCGGCATCAGGTCCCAGACTCGCCAGAACTCGCGCATCTCCGCGGCCGTACCCAACGACACGCGAATATGTTTCTCAAACCCTGCGAACGGCCCACCGACGAGCACACCGTGCGTGCGAAAGTGCGCGACCATCTCGGCGGCCGGCTGGCCGGTGTTCAACAGCACGAAGTTCCCGTGTGAGTCGAGCGTGCGCAGCATGCGCGCGTTGGCTTGATTGCAGAACTCCTGGCGATCGTCAGCATTGCGCGTGAATGCGGCACGGACATGATCGGTATCCTGCAATGCCGCCATCGCCGCCACCGCGGCAACCGCGCTGAGATTGTTGGACAGCCCCTTGCTCTGAATCAGTGCGGCAACACCGGGCTGCGCGATCGCATAGCCAATCCGCAGACCGGCCAGCCCGTGAACGGTGGAGAAGCTGCGCGTGACGATGACGCGGCGGTCGGTTGTTGGCGCGTCGAGGAACGACAGGTAGTCTGAAGAGCCGCTGACGTAGTGATGGTACGCTTCGTCGATCACGACGTGAGTCGTTTCGGGTAATCGGCTGATGAACGCTTCGAGATCGCGCCGCCGGGTTACCGAGCCGGTCGGGTTGTTTGGATTGCAGATGTACACGAGGCCGGTCCGTGCGCTGGCCTGCGACAGCATGGCCTCCAGATCGTACGAGCCGCCCGTGCGAACAGGAACCAGGACGACATCGGCTGCAACCGCGCGCGCCCGCTCGATCACGCGGTCGTAGGTCGGCGAGGCGGCGATGACGCTTCGCCCCGTCGCAAACGCCGACACAATCATGCTCAAGACCTCGTCGGATCCTGCACCGAGCACGACCTGATCGGCATAGACGCGATGGAGACTTGCGAGCGCTTTTCCGAGCGCCGCATCCGCTCCGTCGGGATAGCGGCCGGCGACACGAGCCGTTTCATTCCGTATGGCTGCCAGCACGCGTGGCGACGGGCCGAAGGGGTTCTCGTTGCGGTGCAGTCTGACCGGCACACCGCTCTCGAGCGCTTCAACCGACGCGCCCGCCGCTGACGGGACGCCCGCAGCACGGACGATCGATGGAAACCCAAGCGCCGCTGCGGTCCCGGCACTCAGTTGGCGAAAAAGCATCCTGCGTGAGATCGCCATGGCTACTGGACAATCAACGTAACGGTGACCGAATGCGACAGCGTCCCGCTGGTGCCGGTGACGGTGATGGTCGACGTGCCTGCCTTCGTCTGCTTCCTGGTCGTCAACGTCAACACCGAATTGCCCGACTGCGTGATCGTCGACGGACTGAACGTTGCGGTGACGAACTTCGGCAGCGGACCGACCGAGAAGGACACGGCGCTGGCGAACGCGCCAACGGGTGCGATGGTGACGGTGTAGGTTCCATTGCTGCCGTTCTGGACGGTTCGACTCGTCGGTGTTGCGGCAATCGTGAAATCGCCGACGGGCGTCACCACGAGCGAGACGTTCACTGTGCGAGTCAACGGTCCACTCGTGCCGCGGACGGTCAGCGTGTAGGTGCCCGCTGGAGTCGCGGCGTTCGTCGAAACGGTGAGGTCACTGGAACCGGACGTGTTGATCGTTGGCGGGCTGAACGTCGCGTTGGCGCCCGATGGCAGGCCGGTGATGCTCAGTCCGACAGAGCCGGTGAATCCCCCCAGAGCCCCAACCGTTACCGTGTACCCCGCGGTTGTCCCCTGTGCGGCGCTGTTGGATGGCGGCGTCGCCGAGAGTGAGAAGTCGGACACGGTAATCGATCGCGTGACCGCTGCGCTCGCGAGACCGCCATTGTCGGTGACACTCAGGCTCGCCTGATAGGTGCCGGGCGCCGAGTAGGTGACGTTCACCGGGCCCGGGAGTGTGCTCGAGGCGGGGGAGCCGCCGGGGAACGTCCACGCATACGTGGAGATCGTTCCGTCCGGGTCGCTACCCGTTCCGGAGAACGAGACAGCGCCGCCTGGATTGACGGTGAGGTTTGTCGCGGGATTCACGATCGTCGCCGTCGGTGCCTGATTGGCGGCCGTCGTTAACCGGACGAAGCTTGCGACCGAAGGCACCCCGGCTGAATTCAGAATGAACAGCATGTAGTATCCCGGCGGCGCGACGTTGCCGTTGGGCGGTGCGGTTGCGGTCAGCACTCCGCCGGCGGAATTGAATGACAGTTCGACGAGTCGCTGATCCATGTCGAAGGCGTGCGTGGGTGTGCCCGGCCGAACGAGCACGACCGACGAAATGTTCGTCGGGTCAGCCGTCGGAATCTCGAACGAGGCTCCGTAACTAATCGCCCCGGGATTACTGGAAATTGTCGGCCGCGGTATGGGATGACCGTCGGCGTCGACCTTGAACAGATATGCCGGCGAGTAGATCTCCATGCGACTTTCATAGCTGCCGCGCGTCGGATTGCCGCCAAGCAGCAGCACGGTCGCATCCGGAAGAAGTAACGCGTTCGAATGGTACAAGCGTGGGTACGCGTTAACACCCGCCGACGAGAACGTATTCGTCACTGGATCGTACAAATCGGCGTTGTAGCTGGCGGTCGTCGCCTTTTCATCCTCTCCCGATCCGCCAGTCACCAATACCGTTCCGTTTGGAAGCAGCGTTGCGTTCAACTCGATCCGCGGCTGCGACATGTTCGGGCCGAAATTCCACTGCGGCGTCGGGGCTGACGTGTCCATGATCTCCGTGGTTGCCGTGGCTGGACTCGCTCCGCCAAAGATCATCACGCGTCCTTTGTATCCCTCCGATGCTTTCAACGGCAGGAGCACGGACGTGCCGTAGTTGCGCGTGTTGCCGAACTTGGTCGTGGCGACGACACCGGTCCACGTGCGAGTGGTGGGGTTGAAGAACCGCGTTCCCGGGCCCGACCCCGTGTAAATGACCCTGCCGTCGGGCACCAGGTGCATGCGCGGATAGAGCGGCGGCGTCCATCCGGCCGGATACTCCTGGCTCCAGCCGGTTCCGGGTGTATAGAACTCGACCGAGGTGTTCGTCCCACCGGTTTCCAGCAGCCCGGAGAACGTCATCACGCGTCCGTCGCCCAGGCTCGTCACCGTCGGATACCAGCGGCCGTGTGCCATATTCTGCACATCGGAGAAGGCGCCAGTTGCGGGATCGAACACGGCATTCCTCGGCTCGCCCCAGAACGGGTCGTACTTCAGGTTGCCGCCGTTGATGAAGACGCGGCCGTCAGACAGCACGACCATGCCGTTGCAGAACATGTCCCAGGATTGGCCCCTAAACATGGTGATGGTCTCGGTCACCAAATCGAGCACGGCCGATTGGAAGTTGGTTTCGGTCGCGACGTTGCCAGAGCCGGACACAATCAGCACCTTGCCGTTGTTCATGAGCGCGGCGTGCACCGGGTTAATCGGCATGATTGAGGCGAGTGTTTTCCACTCCCCCAGGGTCTGCGCCTGTGCGCGCAAGCGGGGCGCGGCCGACGACATCGCGAGCGCCAGCCCGATCAATCCGATGACGAAGCGAATCGTCCAGCCCCAGCCGAGTGGTGCAGCATCCGTACGCATGAATCCTCCGTTGTCCCCGGCACTTCGTGCATATGCCGAACCAGCGCATGCGTATGGAATTCGGGCAGAATTCCGCCGAGATGCTTCAGATTTCTACTTTCAGGGGTAAAGAAGACCGCGCGTGGGGGGACTTTCGATTGGCGCGGTCTGAAGACCGCGACTTACACGAGGTGAAGGTGAGGCATGGTCTTTAAGACCGTGCCTCACAATCCGCTTCGGCGCAACGCATAGGCAATCGCTTCGGTCGGTTCGACGTAGGCCGCCTGCGGCCGATTGCCCCGATAGTCGATGTCGGCGATCCCGATCTCGCTCGTGTAGAACGCGTCGACGGTCATGCGGCGGACCCAGACGAAGAACTCGATCCCCGGATCGAGTGCCGGGGTGCTGTTGCGACGATACGCAATCACGTCGAGCAATGCCGTCTGCTGTTCGGGCGTTGCACCGACGAAGTCGGAGGAACCGCGGCGTTTCATCTCCGCGTCGATCCAGCCCAGCCCCTTCGTGTAGATATCCTTGAGCTGGCTGTTCTCGGTGGCCAGCATGTCGATCCATGCCGCCGCGCCCGCCGCAACCGCGCCAGGCTTGCCGTTCTCGACCGGAATGATCACATCGGTCAGCCGAACCAGCGTCTTGTATTCATGATCGGACAGCGCCTTCGGCGCATAACTGCCGCCGATTCCCGCTTGTGCGATCGCAAGGTGATGAACTTCCTGCGCCGACACGCGGTCGAGCACACCGGTTGCCATCAGTGTTGCGCCAAGCCGTCGAAGAACGTCGCGTCGTGTGATCTCAGACATTGCCCTTCCTCATTTCTTCGGCGAGGTACTCGGCCGTCCGCCATGCGAGCGCAATGATCGTGTGCGTCGGATTCTTGTCGGCGTTGCTGACAAACGGTGCGGCGTCGGCAACGAAGAGATTCTTCACTTCGTGCGCCTGGCAGAATCTGTTGAGCGGGCTGGTTTGCGGATCGTTGCCCATCCGCACGGTACCGACCTCGTGAATGATCGCGCCGCCGCGTGAGATCGGAACGCCCGCCGAAGCATTGCCGGCGCGCTGACCTGGTCCGCCTGAAGATGGTTGGCCGGCAGGGACTGTCGCCACTCCCGTCTGCGGTCCGGTCTGACCGGTTTGCGGCGCCTGCTGCCCGGGCTGCGATCCCATGCCGGTCGCCGCGGCCGTTCCACGTCCACCGCCGCGACCCCCTCCCGCCGGGATCCGTCCTCCCATCGTCTCGAGGATCGCTCGAAACGTCGTCTGCATGTGGCGGACCTGATTCAGTTCGTGATCGCTCCATTCCCAATGGAAACGGAGCACCGGGATGCCCCACCGATCCTTCACTTCCGGGTCGATCTCGCAGAAGGATTTTTCGTTCGGGATCATCTCGCCGCGTCCCGACAGGCCAATCGACGTGCCGTATTCGTCGCGAATCGCCTGCTTCAACGACGTGCCGTACCCTTCGACACGGTTCACGACACCGTTGAATGAGTTGACGCTGGGCATGCCGTATCCGCCGCCGACTTCGATGTGATAGCCGCGCGGGAAATTCAGCTCCTTGTGCCGATCCCACATCCACCACGGCACGTACAGGTGCGATCCATAACCATCGGAGTTGTAGTGCGGCATGCCCGACAACGCAGGAACCATGGCCGACATGCCGTACCCGACGGTGTCCATCAGGTATCGCCCCACCTTCCCGGAGGAGTTCGCCAGTCCCTGCGGGTGACCAGATGACTTCGAGTTCAGTAGCAGGCGCGCCGATTCGCACGCGCTGGCAGCGAGCACGACGGTGCGGCAGCGAACCTGCTTCTCGCTGCCATCTGTCTTGTCGATGTACGACACAGCCGTCACTTTGCCGCTCGCGTCGGTAATGAGTTCGCGGGCCATCGCATTGGCGACGACTTGCACTTTTCCCGTCTTCATCGCGGGAAATATCTGGACGTAACTGGCGGCGTAATTCGATGCCGTCGTGCAACCGCGGCCGCACTGACCGCAGTAGTGACAAGCCGGGCGGCCATTCCGCGGCACCGTCGTGACCGCCTGGCGCGCCGCCACCGCGCGGATGCCATTTTTCGCGCACGCCCGCTGAACCAGGACGTCGTGTGCGCGTAGCGCTGCCGGAGGATTGAAGATCCCGTCAGGCGCGCTGCGGATGTTCTCAGCCGATCCGGTCACGCCGATGAATCGTTCCGCTTTGTCGTAATAGGGGGCGATGTCTTCGTAGCTGATCGGCCAGTCGAAGCCAAGACTGTCGGTAGTCTTCGGCTTGAAGTCGTAGTCTGCCATCCGCAGTGTGACGCGCCCATAATGATTCGTGCGCCCACCGAGCACTCGCGATCGAAACCATGAGAAATCGCTTCCGGGAGCAACGGTATAGGGTTCTCCTTCGAGCTGAGATCCGCCGAACGTCGCACTGTAGGTGAATCCGGTCGGCTGACCGAAGTAGACCTGTCCTTTCGCTCCGGCCCCGCGATGCGGCACGTTGTGCGGCCACATATGTTCTTTGAAATCTGAGATACCGATCATGGGTCCCGCTTCGAGGAGCAGGACGGAGATACCCATGTTGGCCAGGACGTTGGTTACCGTCCCGCCGCCGGCTCCGGACCCAACGACAACGACGTCGTGAACCGTAGTATTTGAAATCTGAGGCATGAGCTGCTCCTCGCGTCGCGTGTGAGGCGAGTCTAGCCTGCGGAGGCTGGCCATATCAACGATGACCACTGCCGCGCGGCACGATGCCGCCACGCGCTTTACCTTCGATTCTTCGATGCGAAGCCGTGGGCACGTTTCGGTGTGACAGCGAAGTACGTTGACATGTAGCATTGCACCCATGATTGCAGCACCACTGCTCGTGGCATGGATGAGCATCATCGCCGCGTACCAGGACTCACCGCCTCAGTCACCGGCGATCGTGAAATCAGAGCTCGTCTACGAACGCGCGCCGTTTCCGTCCGCGCATGCGTCGACGATTGTCGAGACGCGTGCCGGCCTTGTGGCGGCCTGGTTTGGCGGGACGAAGGAGCGCGATCCCGACGTCGGCATCTGGGTCGCGCGGCACGATGGATCGCAATGGTCGACGCCGGTGGAAGTGGCCAACGGCGTCCAGCCGGATGGAAAGCGCCTTCCGTGCTGGAATCCGGTTCTGTTTCAGCCGACCAGTGGTCCGTTGGTGCTGTTCTATAAAGTCGGCCCCAGCCCTGACACCTGGTGGGGACTGGCGCGCACATCGGGTGACGAAGGACGCACCTGGTCGTCCGCGATCAAGCTGCCCGACGGCATCCTCGGTCCGATCCGCGCAAAGCCAATCGAGCTCTCGAAGGGGACGATGCTCGCCGGGTCGAGTACCGAGCATGACGGCTGGATCGTGCATATGGAACGCTACACCGGCGACTGGTCGGCGGCGTCGCTCGCCTCGGCCGGGGCCTGGCAAAAGACGGCACCGCTCAATACCAAGGCGGAGTTTGGCGCGATTCAGCCGACCATCCTCGTGCATTCGCCGACGTCGCTCCAGATCCTGTGCCGCACACGCCAGTCGGTGATCGCCGAGTCGTGGTCGCAGGACGGCGGACGCACCTGGAGTCCGATGAAAGCGACGACGTTACCGAACCCAAGCGCCGGCATCGATGCGGTGCGCCTTACGGACGGACGTTCTCTGCTCATTTACAACCCGACCGCAACAGGCCGCGGGAAACTGGATATCGCGGTTTCTTCCGATGGTAAGAGTTGGAAGCGAGCGGTCATTCTGGAGGACTCCAGTGGTGAGTACTCGTACCCCGCGATGATTCAAACGCGCGATGGGCGGGTGCACGTCACCTACACCTGGCGTCGCGAGAAGATCAAACACGTCGTCATCGATCCGAAACGGGTCGAATGACCAGGCCGTGGGCTTCGTTCACCGTGACGATCGAGGCGCGGCGTTGGCTGGCTCCGTACCAAGAACTGCTAACAGGGACAGCGGATCGATGCGCGCGCCGTTGAGCCGCACGCTCCAATGAAGGTGTGGTCCCGTCACACGTCCTGTCGCGCCGACTTTCCCGACGACATCGCCGGCGGCCACGGTGTCGCCGACGTGAACGTCCACTTCCGACAGATGCGCGAACAGCGAGAACAATGTGAGCCCGTGATCGAGCATCACCGTGTTGCCTGTGAAATAGCGATCGCCGGCAAGCACGACGCGGGCGGCATTCGGCGCCTTGATCGGCGTTCCAGTCGCGCTGTTGAAATCCGCTCCGCTGTGCGGACTGCGAGCCTCTCCATTCAGGATCGAGCGCGTGCCGAACGCGCTGTTCGCTTCGTCGGGCACCGGTCGGACAAAGCCGCCGTTCCAGAGCCTCGTCGGCTCGGAATGTGACCAGAGGTCGTTCAACTCCGCTGCCTCGCGATTGATCCGGTCGACTGCTTCGGGCGGAGGGTTGACGAACGCGGGGTCCACGGTCAGCTTGCGCGTGCGGAACTGGCGAGGAGTGACGACGAGCCGGTGAGTCGTCTTCACCTCCGATCCGCGCTCAACTCCGACGATGTCGACCGTGTAGGTGCGCGGGGCAACATCCAGATCGATTCCAACGAGAACCCGCCAGGTGCGCGGATCAACCACGAAGGTCGGCAAATCGCGATCGAACGCTCGCGCGCGAACCTCCGCCACGTCCTGGCGCGCAGAAACGGTGAGCACCACCAGTTCACCGGGACGGACGCTGCGTGCTTTGGCGGCCACCGTTAACGGCGAGGCCAATACAGCCTGAGACGGTCCTTTTGCGCGAGTCCCGCCGAACGGGATCAGCGCCAACAGCAGGAAGGAGACGTGAACAGGGCCGAGACGGCGGAGCATGCAAACGAGGCTACCGCGAGATGCAGTCGGCGTCCACTCGCAGTAGACTGCCGCACGGAGGAACGCGGATGCTCGAAGATAGAAGGCGGAAGCGGCGGCTTATGACGATCGCGCTGGCGATCCTGCTTGCGCTCGCGTGGGTCGGGTGGCCACGCGTTGATGCCAAAGCGCCGATGAACCCGAGCCTTTACTCCGGCCTCAAATGGCGAATGCTCGGGCCGTTCCGCGGCGGACGCGTCGATGCGGTCAGCGGCGTTCGTGGCCGGCCGCACGAGTTCTACTTCGGCGCGGTCAACGGCGGTGTCTGGAAGACAATTGACGCCGGGCGGATTTGGCAGCCGATCTTCGATTCACAGCCCGTCGCCTCGATCGGTGCACTGGCAGTCGCGAGTTCTGAACCGAACACCATCTACGTCGGCACGGGTGAGTCGACCCTTCGCGATTCTGTCGGCTACGGCAACGGCATGTACAAGTCCATCGACGCGGGGAAGACCTGGACGCACATCGGGCTCGAGAACACGCAGCACATCGGCAGAGTGGCCATCGATCCGAAGAACGCCAATGTTGTCTTCGTCGCGGCGATTGGTCATCTCTATCAGGCACACCCGGACCGCGGCATTTTTCGCACGCGAGACGGCGGCAAGACGTGGCAGAAAGTGCTTTTCAAAAACGACGACGTTGGTGCTGTCGACGTCGTCATCGATCCAGCGAACTCCCAGGTGATCTACGCGTCGCTGTGGAACACGAGGCGTCCGCCCTGGTACACGTATCAGCCGAGCAACGGCCCGGGCGGTGGCATCTTCAAATCGACAGATGGCGGCGCCACCTGGAAGCCGTTAGCCGGCGGGCTGCCGACCGCCTGTGTCGGGCGCGTGGGACTTGCCGTCGCGGTCACGAACCCGCGGCGAGTGTATGCAGTGGTCGACAATTTCTTGCCAGAGGGCGCGCCAGCCGACGCCAAGTGTCCCGGAGTGCCTCCGGGCAGAGGCGGCGGCGCAGGTGCGACGGCGGCGGCCGCGGACACCGGCAGGGGAGCGGCCACCCCGGCGGTGCGGCAACAGGGAGGCTTCTATCGATCGGACGATGCCGGTGCGACGTGGACGAAGTTGTCGAGCGACACCGCGCTGTGGGGACGCGGCTGGTACTTCGAACACGTCACGGTCGATCCGCGCAATGCCGACATCGTGTATGTCTCGAACGTGTCGCTGTCGCGATCGAAGGATGGTGGAAAGACATGGGAGCCGCTGAGAGGTTCGCCTGGCGGCGACGACTATCAAGGCACCTGGGTGTCGCCGGATGACTCCGACACGATGATCGTGGCGAGCGACCAAGGCACGATCATCACGCACAATGCCACTGCGGAAGACCCACGCGACGTGACGTGGAGCTCCTGGCTGAATCAGCCAACCGCCCAGATTTACCACTTGTCGGTCGACTACCGGACACCGTACTGGGTGACGGGCGCGCAACAGGACAGCGGCGCCGTTGCGGTGCGGTCGCGTGGGAAGTTTGCCGTCATCACGATGCGTGACTGGGAACCGATTGGCCCCGGCGGGGAGAGCGGTATGACCGCTGGCGATCCAGCACATCCAGGAATGGTGTTCGGGGGACTCGGCACCCGATACGATCTCGAACAGAATGTCCCACTGCCAACCGCAGTGCCGACCACCCCCGAGCCGGCGCGGACTGACTGGACGCAGCCCCTCGTGTTCTCAAAAGCCGATCAGCGTGCGCTGTACTACGCAAATCAGTTTCTTTTCCGCACGACCGACGGAGCGCAGACCTGGACGCAAATCAGTCCCGATCTAACGCGTCCTGATCCGGGCGTGCCGGCAAACCTCGATCCGGTTTCCGCGGAGGACACCGATCGAAACGGCAAGCGCGGCGTCATCTACGCCGTCGGCCCCTCTCCGGTCAACGCACACATGATCTGGGTTGGCACCGACGATGGGCTCGTTCACTTGTCGATCGATGATGGGAAGAACTGGCAGGACGTGACGCCGCCTGCGATTCACGCGTGGAGCCGGATTACCGGAATCGAAGGCTCACACACACAAGAGGACGAGGCCTACGCGGCTGTCGATCGTCACCAGTTGTCGGATTTCGGCCCGCACATCTATCGCACTCGCGATCGTGGAAAAACGTGGCAGGAGATCTCCCGCGGCCTCCCCCCCAACGGCTACGTCCACGTCGTCAAAGAAGACCCCGTGCGGAGAGGTCTGTTGTTTGCGGGGACGGAGCGCGGCGCGTTCGTGTCGTTCGATGATGGAGACAACTGGCAGTCACTCCAACTCAATCTCCCGGTGACGTCGGTCCGAGACTTCGAGGTGTATCAGAACGATCTGATCGTCGCCACGCATGGGCGAGGGTTCTGGGTGATCGACGACATCAGTCCGCTGCGGCAGGCGAGCGATGAGATCGCAAGCCGGGATGCGTACTTGTTCAAGCCTGCCGACGCGGTGAGCTTCAGCCAGGGAACCGACAACGGCACGCCGACGCAGAAGGACGAGCCGCAGGCGCAGAACGCGCCCAACGGCGCGTCGATCGATTACTACCTGAAGTCTGCCGTGACCGGCGCGGCATCGATCGAGATTCTCGATACGCGCGGAGCCTGTCTCGCGATTTTCACCAACACACCGCAGGCAGATTCGCCGTGCGCAGCGGGAGGGGCAGGACGCGGGCGAGGTGCCGGCGCGCGGGGCGGCGGCAGTGGCATTCCTAATACATCGATATTGTGGCGACCGACGCCCGAGCCATTTGCCACCAGCGCCGGCATGCATCGTGTAGTCTGGACACCCGGTGGCGGCGGTCGCGGCTTCGGCGGTCGTGGCGCCGCGACGCCGATTCCAACCGGCACGTTCACTGCGAGGCTGACGGTGAACGGACAGACTCAGACGCAGACGTTTGGGCTGAAAGGGGACCCTCGAATCGCTAATCGCTGATCACTCATCCTGAATCCCTGAATCGCTGATCCCGAATCGTCGGATCCCTAATCGTCGAATCCGCGAATCGGAGCATCGATTCGCTGATTCGACGATTCTGGATTCGCGCATTGGTGATTCGACGATTCACGATGAGTGATCAGTGATTAGCGATTCCGTCCGTAGCAGTGCGTTCCCGTCGCTCGAAGCGCTAATCGCTGATCGCTCAATCCCAGAATCGCTAATCTCGACTGGTCGGATCTCTGATCTTCGAATCCGCGATCGGAGCATCGATTCCCTGATTCGATGATTCAGGATTCGCGCATTGGTGATTCGACGATTCACGATGAGTGATCAGTGATTAGCGATTCCGCCCGTAGCAGTGCGTTCCCGTCGCTCGAATCGCTAATCGCTGATCACTCATCCTGAATCCCTGAATCGCTGATCTCGACTCGGCGGATCCCTGATCGTCGAA
>Ga0207701_10003692_pt1 | contig 15660 bp, 9 predicted proteins | sample KBSSwiSSwithPhiX_FD_184294 | JGI IMG/M metagenome (GOLD analysis project Ga0207701, IMG submission 184294) | Switchgrass rhizosphere bulk soil microbial communities from Kellogg Biological Station, Michigan, USA, with PhiX - S5 (SPAdes) (version 2) | ecosystem: Environmental > Terrestrial > Soil... | reverse complement strand
GCAGACCGTGGCGCTGACCAACGAGCGCAACCAAGTCGACATCATGCGCCGGCGCATGGACGCCAGCGTGCTGCTGGTCAAAGCGCTCGGCGGCGGCTGGAACGTCGCGGATCTGCCGCAGCTCTAGCCTGACGCCACCATAAGTTCGCCAAAGCGTCGGAATTCAGACACCGTTCGATACTGCGACACTAATTGGGCCGCCGATTGGACGACGCGCGCATCGCCTTTCCGATCTTAAGCCACTAGCAATGCCAGAGTTAAACGTATTTTCTTCATTGTGGTTCACGTTCTTTCTCAAGCTCGCTTACACTGTGCTTCTGTCTGCACAAAGGGCATACGTTGTGCCACCGAAACATCCTTCTTTCCAAGCACGCATCGGCAAGCTGCGCTTACAATAAAGCGACACCTCCTCTTTAAGGTCGATATTCAGACGCCTGTCGACAGGTCGTCATCTTCCTACCTTCAGAATCCTAGTTCACTCGCTTGAGTTGCCTGTTCTCACGGGTAGTTTGGTTCGTTCTTGGATGGCATGGGTGTTGCCTCTATGTATAAGAAAAAACCGGAGGTTTGCACAATGAAAAAAATCATTTTTCCAGTCATTGCCTCGTTTGCGGTCCTGGGCGGACTTACGGCGTCGAATTTTGTATCCGGCGTTGCCGCTGAGGAGCTGACAGCGAAAACTTCGAATGGGGTTTCTTATCTCAGCGGCGGCTTCGGGGAAGATGAACGTGAGAAACTTCGCAACATCGCCGGGGGGGACAACCTAGAGCTCAGCTTTGCGCTGCAAACTAAGCAATATCTGGGTGGCGCTAGCGTTCTCATCAAAGACGCTAAGGGAAACAATGTCCTCGAAGCAGTCTCCGAGGGGCCTTTGTTTCTTGTGAACTTACCGGCAGGAAGTTACACCGTTGAGGCGACGGCAATGGGAAAAACTCTGAAGCAGGCGGTCCATGTGCCCTCCAAAGGACATGCGCGAGTCAATTTCGCCTGGAACGCGGCCGGCGAGGCCACCACTCAAGCGATGGCGCAGAAATGATGTTTGTCTCGCCTGCAAAGTTTCGCTCCTGGGTATCCGGCTTGGCCAGGTCATGAGAGCAAGGTAGCGACAGCAGTTGGAAAGCACGACGAGAGAATTGGACCCGGTAGGCCACTCAACTGAGTTTTAACAATATGGACACACAAACCATCGGCGAACGGTTGAACGAACATCCGAAGCCCAGGAGATCTCTCTGGCGCAACCGATGGCGCCGGCTTCGCCGCATGGGTAAGTTCGCGTTTTGGTTGATTGTGGTCTACATGGTGGTCCAGCAAATTCTCGGACCGTATTGGACGAACGCTGCCAGAGTCAATGTCCTCGATCAATTTCAGCAGCAGAGAAAATCGCGCGTGATCGCAATGATTCACCGGCAAGAAACTATCAGCCTCTTCGGAGTCCCCGTGAGCAGTTACATCAATATTGAAGATTCCGAAGCCGTGCTGAGGGCGATCCGTCTCACACCGCCCGACCAGCCGATCGACATGATTCTTCATACACCCGGAGGACTGGTCCTTGCCGCCGAGCAGATTGCCAAGGCTCTGATAGAACACAAGGGCAAAGTCACTGTTTTTGTTCCGCACTACGCCATGAGCGGCGGAACGCTTATCGCGCTCGCAGCGCACGAGATCGTCATGGATGCCAATGCCGTGCTCGGTCCAGTCGATCCGCAGATCGGCGATATGCCGGCTGCGTCGATCTTGCGAGTTTTGAATTTAAAGCAAATCAACCGAATTAAGGATGAAACCTTAGAGCTTGCTGACGTAGCGGCGAAAGCACGCCTGCAGGTTGCCAGCTTTGTTACGGAACTCCTGCTCAGTCGCTTACCCAAAGATAAAGCCGTGAGCCTAGCCACAGTCTTGACCGAGGGCCGCTGGACACACGACTTCCCGATCACGGTTGATTTGGCACGTGAACTCGGGCTTCGCGTATCTACTGAAATGCCACGGATTGTCTACGAGGTCATGGATTTATTCCCGCAAGGAGGAGCAGATAGACCGTCGGTTCTGTATGTGCCTCTGCATCGCTCCCCCGAGGGACGCGACGAAGCACCGGCATCAGCCCCAGCTTCGCCGGCGAAAAAAGTAGCGATAGGGGAAGGACATTAATGCCATCTCTCCAACCAAAGCCAAACAGAAGTGCCACAAAAGATGTCCATTGGTTCTGGTGGATCATTTTTTTGGGCTGGTCTGGAATGTTGCGCATCTCTGGCTAGAAGAGCTCGGCACCCCGATGCCGAAGTCAATGTCGACATTTAAGCTCATGCCGAAAATTCGTCACGGCGAGGTTCGCGCAATCAGCGCCAAAACAGCCGCTTAGGCCGTAACTACCCAACTCACGATAGATTTGCTCACCGCGATGCGTCGAGGCGCTTTGGCGCAGCCCTTGCTTTAGTAATTGTCAGGAGACGCGCCCAGAGGTGATAGAAATGAAAACTGCAAAGTTCTTTTTCGCAGCCCTGCTGCTGAGTGGAAGCGTTGTGGCGACTTACACGCCGGTCAGCGCAAGCGAAATTCCCGGGCTCCTTTTCAAAGAGGAAATTGGTTCCGACAGCTTTTGTCGGATGGAGATTATGGCACTGACCACGCAGGGTTTCGCCGGCCAACAGCTGGTTCCTAAACGCCCGAACTCTGGCGAAGTCATCGACTATTACGGCCCCTGTAGCGAGACTCCCGTCGGACAAGATCAGCCGGACGCGCAGCAGATGGACCAGTATCGCTGGGAAAACACTGTACCGGATTAAACCTGACTCCAATCGTCGGCGGCGGTGCGAGGCCAACAGCCGGTGTTACGGAAGGACATCCATGGGGAAGTTTTATTTATTCGCGCTCATCATCTTATCGTTTCACGCTTTACCGGTCGGAGAGTTAGCCTTTGCAGCTCAGCCGCTTGGGCGAGATCCCTTTCTTGGGCGCGCGCAAGCGAACGAGCTGCGCGACCAACAACGGCTCGACCAGCTTCAGCGCGATCAGCAATTAAATCAGGTTCAGCGGCAGTTGGACCAACAGCAACAGCACGGCCAGACCAATCCCGTTCAGCGACAGGACCGGCTCGATGACGTTCAGCAGCAATTGAATCAAATACAGAACGAGCAGCAGTTGAAGCGGCTGCAGGACGATCAGCAGTTGAACCAACTACGGCAGCAACAGCTGCGGCGGCCAGACCAACTAGAGCAACTCCAAAACGAGCGTGAGTTGAACCAGCAACAGCTTCAGGAACGGCTCAACCAGAGCCAGCAACAGCTGGATGAATTACAGCGCCGCTAGAACGGATTGCGTCCGAACTTCGCGCAAGTCTCGATCGATTTCACTGCGAGTCGATGGATCCGAGGCCAAGCAGCGTGGAGTACGGAGTGTTCTTCCGGGCTCGCTAAGGTGGAACGGACCGTTTCATAACACTGTACAGCGCTAAAGCTTATTCCGCTTCGGCTTTGCGTGGCTGCAAAAAAGCTTCAGCCGACCAGGGCCAAATTTTCTATGGGCTGTGCAGACGCTTTCAACGCATTATACGAAAGTATAATAGTTTCCCGCCGCGCGCCTCGGTTAGATATCTCTTGGTGCGCGACTGACGAAATCCCGAACGACCCAAGAGTTCGGCATGGCCAATCCTAGCTCGCTGCGTTTGGATAAGATGCTGTGAATCGGACGTAAAGTTATGTCGAAGTTCGGGACATCAACGCGGCGTATTACGTCGGTTGTTCTCAGATACGGACTCGCTGTCTTATCTGTCGTCGCCGCGCTTATTATCAAAGAGTTGCTGAGGACCTACTTCGATCCCGCACCCAACTCATTGTTCTTTTGTGCAGTCGTGCTCAGCAGCTGGCTGGGCGGGCTTGGACCGGGACTACTGGCGAGTTCACTTTCAGTCGGGCTGATCGATTATCATTTTACCTCCCCCTACCATACTCTGGAGCTAAGCGCGGAAGACTTGCCGCGCATGATTGTATTTTTCCTTTCTGCGGCCTCGATCAGTTGGTTGAGCGCAAGTCAGCAGCGCGCCAGAGAGTCGCTTCGGCAGGCCCGGGACGAGCTGGAATTGAAGGTGCAAGAGCGCACCGTGGAGCTTCAGCGCGCCAACCAAGTGCTGCAAGCGAAAATCACTGAACGAAAAGAAGCTGAGCAAGCGCTCCTGTTAAGCGAAGCCCAGCTCAAGCAGGCCCAAGCGATCGCCCACCTGGGAAGCTACGAAATCGATTTGCTTACGGGGGCTAGCCGTTGGTCGGATGAATTATTCCGAATTCTGGGACTTGATCCCAAAAACAGAGCCCTGACTCGCCAAGAGTTTGTCGATCGTATAATTCATCCCGAAGACCGGCCTTATGCGGTGCAAAGTTTCAATGAAATGATTCACGGCAAGCCCTACGCTATCCAATACCGGGTCCTGCGTCTCGACGGTTCCGTGCGTTTCGTGCAGAGCATGGGTGAACCGATCAAGGGTTCCGACGGTATCGTTGTGAGATTTGCGGGCGCTCTACTCGACATAACGGAGCGCAAGCAGTCTGAGGATAACCTGGCCCGGCTGAACCGAACCCTGCAGACTCTTTATCAATGCAATCAAGCCCTTGTTCACGCCACCGACGAATCCGAACTTTTGCAGACCGTCTGCCGTATTCTCGTTGAGGTCGGCAGAGTTCGGATGGTATGGGTCGGTTACCGTGAGTTTGACGCGGCCAAGACGGTTCGTCCGGTCGCGCAAGCAGGATACGACCAGGGGTACGTAGAAAGCGTCAAAGCTACCTGGGCGGACTCTGAAAGAGGTCAGGGTCCGACGGGTACTGCTATCCGAACCGGTAAGCCATCGTGGACGAAGAGTATCCAAACCGACCCGAATATCGCTCCGTGGCGAGCGGAGGCGCTTAAGCGTGGTTACCGTTCGAACATATCCCTTCCGTTGATGTCTGATGGCGAACCCTTTGGTGCCCTCACTCTTTATGCTGAAGAATCGAATGCTTTCAATGAACGCGCGGTGGAGCTGTTCACGGAGCTGGCGGATAATCTGGCCTATGGGGTGACTGCACTGCGCACGCGCGAGGAACGCAGCCGCGCGGAACACGCTCTGCGCGAGGCGGAAGGCGAACTGGCGCACGTAGGGCGGGTTATGATCATGGGAGAACTGACCGCGTCGATCGCTCATGAGATCAATCAGCCGCTTGCCGCCGTGGTTGCTAATGCCAACGCTTGTTTCCGCTGGCTTGCCAATCCAACACCGAATTTAGACGAAGCGCGGGATGCGATATCGCGAATAGTCAGAGACGGCAACCGGGCCAGCGACGTGATCAGACGCATCCGTGCATTGGTCCAAAAAGGCGACACTGAGAAAACACTGTTGGACATTAACGAAGTCATCCAAGAAGTTGTAAGTCTGACGCACAGCGAAATACAAAAATCCGGCGTGGTGCTGAAGATGAACCTGGCGGCCAGTCTCCCCCGTGTATCGGGCGATCGAATCCAATTGCAACAAGTGATTCTTAATCTGGTGATGAACGGTATCGAAGCCATGAATACTGTCACGGACCGACCGCGAGAGATGATGATTCGATCCTCTGCGCACGAATCCGACAAAGTGCTCGTCGCTGTCCAAGACTCCGGTGTTGGAATCGATTCACAGAATCTCGACAAGATCTTCGATAGTTTCTACACCACTAAGGCGCAGGGAATGGGGATGGGGCTAGCGATCAGCCGGTCGATTGTTGAGAACCACGGCGGACGGCTTTGGGCCGTGGCGAATGACGGTCCGGGTACGACGTTTCATTTTACGCTCTTGAAGTAAGACTGGACGTGCTTTACCCACGACCGCTGACCATGCATTGGAGATAATCGCTGGAGGTGCAAGGCGTGCTGATAGGTTGGAGACTTTGTGCAGTACCATAACGCCCAGGCTTTCGATTACGATTACAACCTTCTGCTGATGGGTCTTGCTAGATGGTAAACGACTATTGTTCACCGCCGGCCCGGGTATTTCCAGCCGCTGGACCCAGGCTATTACACCATTGGAGATTATTCGCACATAGGCGGACTCACGCCGGCTGAATACCGAACACCTATGATCAGGTTCTTCCGCTTCTCCCAGTTGGCGCTCGGTTACATCGCGCTCAGCGTGCCCGTGCTCGCTATATTGCCCATTCCGCCCTGGTATGCTTGGCGCGTGAACATCTCGACCTTCAGGGCTTATGTTCTATGGAAGGGCGGCAGCCATGGCTGACGGTACTCATCGCTTCCTGGCGAAGCTGGAAGAATCTACGGCCTTGCGGTATGCGCTGGCCCCTGTTTGTGTCGCAGTCGCTGTGTTGCTCCACATTTCGGTCATCGGACCTTTTCTTCATCCAACCGGGCTGTTCCTGGCTGGCATCGTCGCCGCAGCATGGTTCGGCGGTGCGGGGCCGGGGTTTCTCGCCGCGCTGCTCGCCACGTTCGCACTGCCTCAGCTGATAGCCATGAACTATCCGTTGATCGCGGGGTTCTTCGACCTGCCCCGCTTTCTGACGTTCGGAATGACAGGAGTGGCTGTTGGCTGCGGCGCCACGTTCCGGAGGCGAGCCGAGGCAGCCTTGCGCCGGAGCGAGCTAGAGCTTCGCCAGGCCCGCAATGAACTAGAAATGAAAGTGGCGGAGCGGACCACTGAATTGCGACGCAGCGAAGCTCTCTTGGCTGAAGCGCAGGAATTAAGCCAGACTGGCAGTTTCGCGTGGAGCGTTTCTACAGAAGAAATTTTCTGGTCCGAAGAAACATATCGAATTGCTGGATATGATCTAGCGACTAAGCCAACACTCGAACTGATGTTTCAACGGATTCATCCGGAAGACATCGTCTTCGTACGAGAGACTCTCGATCTCGGAATTCAGAACGGAATGGATCTGGATTTTGAACATCGATTCCTCTTGCCTGATGGATCTGTCAAGTACGTCCACATCGTGGCGCATGCCGTGAGAGATGATTCGGGGAAGCTGGAGTATATCGGCTCGGTGATGGACATCACCGAGCAGCACCATGCGAACGCTGCTTTGGAAAAGGCGCTCGTCGAAATCAAAAAATCGGAAGATCAACTTCGAATCATCATCGATACAATCCCTGCGCTGGCGTGGTGCGCTCTGGCCGACGGCTCCGCCGAATTCCTCAATCAACGCTGGCACGACTACACGGGCCTCTCTGCGGGAGAAGCGCAGGGCTGGGGCTGGACAGTCGCAATTCATCCCGAAGATTCGACAAACTTAGTGGAGAAATGGCGCACAAGCCTGGCTTCTGGAGCACCGAATGAATCTGAAGCGCGCATGCGGAGATTTGACGGCGAGTATCGCTGGTTTCTGTTCCGCACTGTACCGCTGCATGACGAGACGGGAAACATCGTTAGATGGTATGGGACGAATACCGATATCGAGGACCGCAAGCAAGCGGAGGAAATTCGCGCCGCACAGGCACGTCAGGCGAGTGTTCGCGCTGATGTGAGCGCTGCTCTTTCCAAGCCAGTCCATTCGCGAGAGATTTTGCGCGGATGCGCAGAGGCGATCGTGCGCCACCTCGACGCGGCCTTCGCGCGAATCTGGACGCTCAACACAGATAAAAACCTTCTGGAACTGCAGGCCAGTGCCGGGATGTACACGCATCTCGACGGTCCCCACAGCCACATCCCGGTCGGAAAGCTGAAGATCGGTGTGATCGCTCAAGAGAAGAAACCCCATTTGACCAATGACGTCCTAAACGATCCGTGGGTAAGCGACAAGGCCTGGGCACAAAATGAGGTAATGGTGTCCTTCGCCGGCTATCCGCTCATGGTCCAGGATCGTGTAGTCGGAGTGATGGCGATGTTCGCTCGCCGGCGGCTTTCAGCGGCCACACTCGACGCCCTCGCATCGGTCGCCGACGCCATCGCCCAGGGCATCGAGCGCAAGCAGACGGAAGAGAAGATCCGGCAAAGCGAGGCCTACTTAGCTGAAGCACAGAGATTGAGTCATACGGGAAGTTTCGGCTGGAATGTTACCAGTGGAGAACTCTTCTGGTCGGACCAAATGTATAGAATTCTTGGGGTCGATCAAGGAGCTAAGCCAACACTCGAAATGGCATTCCAACGGATTCATCCGGAAGATATCGCTCGGGTACAAGAGACTCTCGATCGCGGAGTCCAGGGCGGAACGGATATGGATTTTGAAAATCGATTCCTCCTGCCGGATGGATCTGTCAAATACGTCCACGTTGTGGCGCTTGCCGTAAGAGATGAATCGATGAACCTCGAGTATGTTGGCACGGTGATGGACGTTACGGCGAGTAAGCGCGCCGAAGAAGCATTGCGTCAGGCGCAGGCGGAACTCGCGCATGTCACTCGGGTGACGACGATGGGAGAATTGACGGCGTCTATTGCCCACGAAGTCAACCAGCCCCTTGCTGCCGTCATCGCCAACGCCAATGCCTCTCTGCGCTGGCTTGCTGCGGCGACCCCAAACCTCGATGAAGCGCGGGAAGCTTTGCTGCGTATTGTCCGTGATGGCAAACGCGCGAGTGACGTCATTACCCGGATTCGGACGCTTGTTCAGAAAACGGATCCGGAGAAGACCCGGCTGGATATTAACCAAACCGTTCAAGAGGTCGTCCTACTCATGCACAATGAAGCGGTGCGAAAAGGTGTGACGCTACGAATCGATTTGGCCGCCGATGTCCCGCCTGTGTTGGGAGATCGGGTACAGTTACAACAAGTGATTCTTAATCTGGTGATGAACGGTATCGAAGCCATGAATACTGTCGCGGATCGACCGCGGGAGATGGTTATTCGATCCTCTGCGCAAGAATCCGATAACGTGCTCCTCGCCGTCCAAGACTCCGGGATCGGGATCGACCCACGGAATCTCGATAAGATCTTCGATACTTTCTACACCACCAAGCCGCAAGGCATGGGTATGGGACTGGCGATCAGCCGATCGATTGTTGAGAACCACGGCGGGAAGCTGTGGGCCGTACCGAATGATGGTCCCGGCGCGACGTTTCAATTTACGCTTTTGAAGGAAGACTGGGCGTGCATTACCCACGACCGCTGACCAAGTATTCGAATGATCGGCGGAGACGCAAGGCTTGCCGATACGTTGGAGACTTTTGTGCAGTACCAATTGACACCCAGTCATTTCATTACAATCACAACCCGCTGGACCCGGCGATTCTATCATTGGAGATTAGCCGCGTGTAGGTGAACTCCGCGCCGGCTGAATACCGAAGACCTATGATCAGATTCTTCCGCCTGTCCCCTTCACGGTTAGCGCTTGCTTACGTCGTCCTCAGCGTTCTCATGCTCGCCTTGTTTGCGATTCCGCTTTGGTATGCCTGGCGCGCGAACCTCTCGACCTTCAGGGCGTACGTTCAGGGAGAGGACCTGCAACGCCTGGTCGAGGCGTTCCACAGCGAAGGCGCGCAGGGACTTACTACGGCGATGGAGTCACAGGCGAGAAGCTTGCCCAGGGACGAAATCATTGTCTTCGCAGACGCGTCGAAACTGCGGCTCGCTGGAAATTTGACCGCGTGGCCCGCCGAGGTCCCCGACGCGCCCGGAACGTATGGACTGGTGATAGGTCTACGCGGCGGATCGACGATGCGGGTAGTCGCTTCGCATGTGACGTTACCGGGCGGATACCACCTCCTGATGGGCCGCGAAAGCGTCCGCTTCGAGTCGCTCGTCGACCGCTTCTGGTATGGGCTTGCAGGCGCAATGGGCCTCGTGTTGGTCCTGGGTGCTGCTTTCGGCTGGATGATTCGACGTGCGCTGCTTTTCGAGGTGCATGAAATCAGCCGCACAGCGCTGGCCATCGTCGAAGGCGATCTCTCACGCCGCGTCGCAACGCCAAGCGGATCGGGCGAACTCCACACTCTTGCACAAACAGTCAACGGCATGCTTGAGCAGCTTGCCAGACAAAACGCCCAATTGGAGGGCGAGATCGCCGTGCGCCGGCAGACAGAGCGGGCGCTCCATCGTGCTCATGACGATCTGGAGGGGTTGGTCACAGAACGAACCGCAGAATTGGCGCGGGCAAACGAGTCTCTCCATCGCACTGAAACCTATTTAGCTGAGGGGCAGAGACTGAGCCATACGGGCAGTTGGGCATTCAATGTCGCCACCAGACAGATCGTCCACTGGTCGCTGGAACACTTCCGCATATTCGGCTTCGATCCAGAACACGGGATGCCGTCATTCGAAACATTTCGCCAGCGGATTCATCCGGACGATCGAGCCAAGGCCGCCGAAATCCTCGAGCGAGCAGTCAGCGAGAGGACGGGCTACGAACTGGATTGCCGAATCGTTCTGCCAGACGGTGCGATGAAATACATCCATGCCATAGGTCATCCTGTTTTCAACGCATCCGGCGATCTCGTAGAGGCCGTGGGTACCGTGATGGACGTGACCGAGCGCAAGCAGGCCGAAGACGCGCTGTACCATGCACAGGCAGAGTTGGCCCACGTCACGCGAGTGGCCATGCTGGGAGAAATGTCAGCCTCTATCGCCCATGAAATCAACCAGCCGCTTACCGCAGTGGTCAACAACGCCAGTGCTTGCTTGCGCTGGCTCGCGGCGCAGAACCTGGAGGAGGTCCGAGAGTCCGCCGCGCGTATCATCGCAGACGGTCATCGTGCCGGCGAAATCATCGGCCGGATTCGCGCCTTCGTCAACAAAACTCCATCGCGGAAAGACTGGGTCGACATCAACGAAACGATACGTGAAGTCATCGCGCTGGTGCGCAGCGAAGTGTATGAGAATCGCGTGTCACTACAAACCCAACTGTCCGATGACGTGCCGCGCATTCTGGGCGATCGAATTCAATTGCAACAAGTGATTCTCAACTTAATAATCAACGCCATCGACGCGATGAACGGAATCAGCGATGCGCCGCGGGAGTTGTTAGTCGGTTGCGCCAAGGATGACTCGGAGAGCGTGTTGGTGGCAGTTCGAGATTCGGGTCCTGGGCTGGATCCGGGTAGTCCCGATCGCCTCTTCCAAGCTTTCTATACAACCAAGCCTCAGGGCATGGGCCTGGGACTCGCCATCAGCCGCTCGATTGTCGAGGCGCACGGCGGGCGGCTCTGGGCAACAGCAAACGAGAGCAGAGGCGCCGTATTTCAATTCACTTTGCCGATGGGTGACGGGAGAGCGTCATGACCGAGGCGGACACGACAGTCGCCCCTGATCACGAAACAAGACCAGGATGAACATCTAAGGTTGCAAGGGTATGTCGAAGCCTGAAATTTTATCGCGGCGCGTCACATCCGTAGTGCTGAAATACGGCTTGGCAGTCGTCTCCGTTGCGGTCGCACTCGGGTTGGCGCTTCTCGGCGAAGTCTATGTACTCCACAAGCTTGAATTCCCGGTTTTGCTTTCCGCCATCGCCATAACGATCTGGTATGCCGGGAACGGGCCAGGTGCCCTAGCGCTTTTAGCCGCAGTCCTGAGCTTCGAATACTTTTTCGCGGAGCCCCGGTACAGTCTTTACATCCATCCTGCTGATCGCCCCTTATTTGTCCTCTTTATTTTATTCGCATTTATAATCGCCTGGTTCAGTGCCAGGCGACGCCGGATCGAGCGCGCGCTTGGGGAAGCTCGCGATAAACTTGAGATCGAAGTGGCGGAACGAACTCAGCAGGCGAGCCTGCTCAACCTCACGCATGATACGGTCTTCGTCCGCGATATGAGCGATGTCATCACTTATTGGAATCGAGGGGCTCGGGAGTTGTACGGGTGGACGGCAGAGGACGCGGTTGGGCGGCGCACTCACGACTTGTTACAAACGATCTTTCCCGCACCGCTTGAAGAGATGAACGCGGAGTTGCTGCGTAGTGGCCGCTGGGAAGGAGATCTTATCCACACAAAACGGGACGGGACAAAACTCATTGTGGGGAGCAGGTGGGCGCTGCAGCGCAATGCCCAGGGGCAGCCCGACGCGATCCTGGAGACAAACAATGACGTCACCGAGCGCAAGCGAGCGGAAGGAGAAATTCGCAAACTGAACGAAGAGCTCGAACAAAGGGTCATCGAGCGCACGGGAGACCTTGAAATGGCCAATAAAGAATTAGAAGCATTTGCTTATTCCATATCGCATGATCTGCGCGCGCCCCTGCGCCATATGGCCGGGTTTGCAGAGCTGCTTCAAAAGAATGCCTCTTCAGTTCTGGATGAAAAGAGCCGCCGATACATGATCATGATACTGGAATCGGCGAAACGGATGGGCGACTTGATCGATGACCTTCTGGCCTTTTCAAGAATAGGACGGGCTGAGACCCAAAAGACCGTGGTCAGCCTGGAACAGCTTGTAAAAGAAGCTTTAAGTGAAGTACAGCCGGAGACAGATGGGCGCAATATAGGTTGGAGAATTGCCGCATTGCCCAATTTGTATGGCGACCGTGCGATGCTGCGACTTGCACTGGTGAATCTCGTATCCAACGCGGTTAAATTCACGCGCAAACGCCCGCAGCCCGAGATTGAGATTGGCTGCGTCGATGGAAACGAAAACGAGATCGTCGTTTTCATTAGAGACAACGGAGTCGGTTTCGACATGAAGTATGTCAATAAGCTATTTGGCGTATTCCAACGTCTGCACCGAGCTGAAGAATTTGAAGGCACGGGTATAGGACTGGCTACCGTTCAGCGTATTATCCATCGTCACGGAGGCAGGGTCTGGGCTGAAGGTCTAGTCGATCGAGGCGCAACCTTTTATTTCTCGGTTCCTAAATCATCGGAGGAGTAAATTATGAATGAGTTAGGGCGTATTTTGATCGTGGAGGACGATCCCAAAGACGTGGAACTTACGCTGACAGCTCTGGAGGAATATAACCTTGCCAATGAGGTCGTTGTCACTCGTGATGGCGAAGAGGCCCTGGATTATCTTTATTGCCGGGGGAATTTTAAGATGCGCACCAGTGACAACCCTGCTGTCCTGTTGCTCGATCTAAAGTTGCCCAAGGTCGATGGACTGGAGGTGCTGCAGCAGATTAAATCTGATGAGAAACTGAGAATGATTCCTGTGGTCGTGCTCACGTCCTCTCGTGAGGAGAGAGACATGGTGGCGAGCTATAAACTTGGCGTGAACGCCTATGTGGTAAAGCCGGTTGATTTCCACGAGTTTGTCAATGCGATCAAAGAACTTGGGATTTTCTGGGCAGTCATCAATGAGCCGCCACCAGGAAGCGTAAGAAAGAAATGACGAGAATGATTTCAAACTGAGTAGAAAGCAATCATGAAGCCTCCTTTGCGTATTCTGCATCTTGAAGACAACCCCACGGATGCAGAACTTATTCAGGCAATTCTCGAGGCCGAAGGCATTATCTGTGCTGTCACACGCGTTGACACTCAGGCTGCTTTCTTCGCTTCAATCGAGCAGGGTGGCTTTGACCTAATCCTTACAGATTACACCCTGCCGTCCTTCGACGGCCTTTCTGCATTGAAAATCGCCCTGGAAAAATGTCCCGATGTGCCTTTCATCTTTGTTTCTGGAACGCTGGGCGAAGAAGTGGCGATTGAAGCGCTCAAAATTGGCGCAACGGATTATATTTTAAAACAACGGCTATCGAGAATTGGGCCCTCGGTGCACCGAGCATTACGTGAAGCGAAGGAGAGAGGCGAGCGCAAGCGGGCCGAAGCATTGCTGTCGGAAGAGAAACGGCTTCTAGAAATGATCGCCAAAGGCAATTCCCTCTCCATGATCCTCGAAGCCTTGTGCCGGCTTGTCGAAGAGCTGTCCGAAGGTGCTCTGGCTTCGATTCTGTTGTTGGATCCGGATGGCAATCGCCTTTGGCACGGCGCAGCGCCGAGCCTTCCAAAGAGCTATACCGACGCGATCGACGGCGGCTTTATCGGTCCTGCCGCGGGATCGTGCGGAACGGCAGCTTATCGCAAAGAGCCAGTGATCGTCTCCGACATCGCAACGGATCCGCTGTGGGCCAATTATCGCGATCTGGCCTTACCACACGGGCTCCGAGCGTGTTGGTCGACGCCGGTACTCGCGTCGGATGGCCGGGTACTGGGAACCTTCGCGATCTACTCCCGCGAACCGCGAAGTCCTACGCCACAACAGCAAAACATCATCGAACAGATCACCAATCTTGCGAGTATCGCGATCGAGCGTAAGCGGGCCGAGGAGGAGCGCCAAGCCCATCTCTGGTTCCTGGAGAGCATGGATCAGGTTAATCGAGCGATCCAGGGAACCAACGACCTCGAGCAGATGATGAGCGATGTGCTAGACGCAGTGATTGCGATTTTTAATTGCGACCGAGCATGGCTGGTCTATCCCTGTGATCCGGAGGCTCAATCGTGGAAAGTACCGATGGAGCATGCTCGTCCTGAATTTCCCGGCCTCTTCGTCGTGGGACTTGACCTGCCCGTCGACCTGGAAATCGAGAGAGTGTTCCGAACCGTCAGAGCTTCCAGCGGTGCTGTGCGATTCGGTCCGGAATCGCAACATCCGCTGCCGGCAGAGGCGGCGAAACGTTTCGGCATACAATCGCAGATCGGCATGGCCATTTATCCCAAGCTCGACAAGCCCTACATGTTAGGGCTGCACCAGTGCTCGTACCCGCGAATCTGGACATCCCAGGAGGAGCGGCTTTTCCAGGAGATCGGCCGGCGGCTGGAAGACGCTCTCACCAGCTTATTGATGTTTCGCAACCAGGGCGAAAGCGAGCGCAAGCTGGAAGAGGCCCAAAGCCTCGCGCACGTCGGCCACTGGGAGCGCGACCCCGATACGGATCTCATCACCTGGTCGGACGAAACCTACCGCATCTTTGGGCTCCAGCCGCAGGAACGGATTCTAAAGCTGGCCCAATTAGCGGAACTTATCCATCCTGAAGATAGGCAGGTGATGGTTCAAGCACAGGCAGAGGCGCTTCGGAGCGGCGGCGAGCGCTACGATGTGGAGTACCGAGTGGTTCGGCCCAACGGCGAGGTGCGACTCGTCCACAGTCAGGGCGATATAACGAGGGACGAGTCGGGACGGCCCCGGCGCATGTTCGGGTCGGTGCAAGACATCACTGAGCGCAAACGGGCCGAGCAGCGCCTAGTGGCGCAGCATACCGTCACACAGATACTCGCACAGGCAGCTACTCTCCAAGAAGCCACTGCAAAAATTCTTCAGTCTGTCTGTGAATGCCTGGTATGGGACGTGGGGGCGCTATGGAGCCTAGACAAAGAGGCAGGCGTACTACGCTGCGTCGAGGTTTGGCATAAAGAATCCATAGAGGTCCCGGAATTTGAGGCCACCAGCCACGCGACCACTTTTATCCCCGGGATCGGGCTGCCCGGCCGAGTCTGGTTTAGCCGTGAGCCTCTATACATTCCCGATGTCGTCCGTGATGCTAATTTTCCGCGCGCGCCCATCGCCGCGCGCGAAGTGCTGCACGCGGCCTTCGGTTTTCCCATCCTGCTCGGCGGCGAAGTTTTGGGGGTCATGGAGTTCTTCAGCTACGAGATCAGGCAGCCCGATCAGGATCTGCTCGACATGATGGCTACCATAGGCAGCCAGATAGGTCAGTTCATCGAGCGCAAGCGCGCCGAAGATGCGTTGCACCATGCACAGATGGAGCTAGCGCACGTTACGCGCGTGGCAACTCTGGGCGAGATGACTGCCTCCATTGCTCATGAAGTCAACCAGCCGCTCACCGCCGTCATCG
>Ga0207701_10003691_pt1 | contig 15666 bp, 12 predicted proteins | sample KBSSwiSSwithPhiX_FD_184294 | JGI IMG/M metagenome (GOLD analysis project Ga0207701, IMG submission 184294) | Switchgrass rhizosphere bulk soil microbial communities from Kellogg Biological Station, Michigan, USA, with PhiX - S5 (SPAdes) (version 2) | ecosystem: Environmental > Terrestrial >... | reverse complement strand
GCGGACGTGGCCCGCGCCGCTACCCGCCGCTTCGCGCCGTGGATCTCCATATATGGACACTATAGCACTTTTGTGGACTCCAAGGACCTTGTGGGTGCGGCGACAGTGACGACGCGCGAGGCAGCCGCAATCGGACCGATGCGCAGACGGCACCGACGCGAGGTCACCAAGAAACGCTCCTGTATACTGCTAGCGTTCGAGCAGGCGGACGACTGATCGACCAACCCGGTATGAGTGACCACATTTATTTTTCGGGCGACCCCGCCCACGACAGCGCCAGACGTCACCTCGAGCGCGTTCTGTCGGACCCGCAACCCAAGCGCTGGCCGATGCTCGCCGCACTCTTCGCCGGTGGCACGGCCCTGACGCTCTGGCGCGTCCGTCAAAACCGTCGCGCCAAGTCGAACGGGGACGAGACCCCCACGCCCGACCGGCGACCCTAAACCGCCGCGAATCAGGCGGTCGAGACACTACTTTCTGGCCGCGGCGGGACTTCCACACCCGCTATTCTCGGCGGGAGCCTTTTTCCCAACCTTTTCGCGTGGCATGGCGACTGCTGAGCTATCTCGGCGGTGTCCCCCAGAGCTCAACCGCCAGCGCTTGGACCGCCTCCCGAACGGCGGTCAGGCGGCGATCGCCGCCGTCACACGCGCACCAGCAGGCGCTCCGACGCTCCGCCGCGCCCCTGGTGGCGCCGGCACCCTCGTGTTCTTGCCCTACTCTCGGCGCTGCTCCGCATCCGCCGCCGCCTCGGGGAACGCCTTCAGGCTCAGCGGCGCTGAACCCGGCGCCAAGGGCCAGGTCGCCTCCTCTTTTCAGAATGTCCGCGCGGGTCCACCCGGATGGTTATCGGGTCGTCAGAATCGCCCAGATGATGAGCGCGATGAAGAGAGTGAGCAGCAGGACCTCGATGCTACGGTGTTGGGAAGGAGACGCCATGGTGGTTACTTACCGCGGATCCGCCGCGAGCACCGGGGTATAGGGGACCGAGAGGGCGGGGCAAAAGTGCTTGGAGCGGCGAACACGAGCGGCCACCTTGCTCTTAAACGCGCCGACTGTGGCGTCACCCACCGCGCCGCGGCCAATCCTGCGGCGCTTCGTCACACGAACGTCAGACGTTGTGCAAAGGCAAGGCCCGCTCGCTGAAGAGTTGCCTCTGACCACCCTCAGTCCCGCGACACGTATCGACGCTCTCGCCCGAACGGCCGCGAATCGCCGAAAAGGTATTGGCGTAGGGAAAACCTACGAGGGAGCGCCCGTCGAGCGGTGGCGCTCGGCGGATGGGTCGGATCTGGGAAAGAGACGAGGGGATACCGCGGGAGGAGTAGGCGCAGGGGCCGGACGACACGCGCGCCACGAACGCGGACTACTGGAGCCGCGACTTGGCGGCGACGAGCTTCTCGGCGGTCGCCTTGACCGCCATCTCGGTCGCCTCACCGAGAATGGTCTCGCGGAACTCGGACGCCCCGAACTCAATCCGGCCGACGCCGGCGCCACCGCCCCCGCCCGCGCCGCCGCCCAGCAGCAGTCCGCTTCGCTTGGAGATGCCGTCCCCTTTGGCGACGGCCAGGATTTCGCCGGTGGTCGTGTCGATCATTCGGGCGGAAATGGCCACGTTCGCTTTGCCCTTCGCCGTACCCACCTCGCCAAGGCCGTATCTGCTGCCAAAGCCCCCCGCGCCGAAGCTCTTGTTGCTCTTCTCAGTCCCGAACTTGGTCACCGACCCCACGATCATGTACTTCACCCCGAGCACCTTGCCGACCGCTGCCAGCGTTTTCGCACTCGGGTCGGCCCGTTCGCTCTGCGCGAAATTCTGCTCGGCGAGAATGGCGTCCAGGCGCTTGCGCTCGATGACGCGGTACGTGCCGTCGGTCACCAGCTCGTCGACCAGCAGATCGGAAATCCCCTGCCCGATGTCCTGACTGCCGCTCCACCAATGCTCGATCGTGCCGTAGTCGAAGTTCAGGACCGCCACCGCCGGACGCGAGGACTGCGCGTGCGCCGCCGAGGCGGACATCACCGACAGCAGGGCAATGGCCGCTGCACGAACACTTGATCGCACGAGAACCTCCGATGGAAGAGCTGGGGATTTTAGTGTAGCAGATTGCCGTACGCCCGCCGGTCTGCCTGAGTAGAACGACGAATCGCGCGCATGCGAACGGAGGTCGGCGCGATGCGCTCAGTTCGGGCGGGACTCCCCGGCCGGCGCGTAGACCAGCGAGGCGATGATCGAGACCAGCTCCGACGGCTCGACCGGCTTGGCCAGATGCCAATTGAAACCGTGCTCCAGGGCTCGCACGCGATCCTCGGTACGGGCATGAGCCGTCACCGCGATGGTGTTCAGGCGGGTTCCCCGCTCGCGCGCTCGGGCGAGCGCGCGCGCCGCCAACTGATAACCGTCTTCACCGGGCATTTCGATGTCCGACATCAGGACGTCGTGGGCGCCTGCCTCGAGGATGATCAACGCCTCCTCGGCCGACGAGGCGCTCCTGACCGAGGCGCCGGCGTGCTCGAGGATTGACGTGAACAGCTCCCGCGCCTCCGCCTCATCGTCGACCACGAGAACGCGGAGACCATCGAGCCGCGCGCCGGTTACGATCGGGGCGAGCGGACGGGAACGCTCTCGGCTCGCGGACGGCACGATGGCTGCCTGCGCGGGCAGACTGACCTTGAAGGTCGCACCGCGGCCTTCTCCCTCGCTCTCGGCCGCGACCGAGCCGCCATGGAGTTCGACGAGATGGCGGACGATCGCCAGCCCCAGCCCCAGGCCGCCGTAGCGCCGTCGCGTACCGCCCTCCTGCTGACGGAAACGATCGAACACATGCGGCAGGAACTCGGGCGCGATGCCGACGCCGGTGTCGGTGACGCTCATCTCCACGTGCGACCCTACCTGCGTGAGACGCAGCAGGACGCGTCCGCCCTCGGGCGTGAACTTCGCGGCGTTCGACAGCAGATTCCACACCACTTGCTGCAGGCGTTCCGGATCGCCGGCGACCGGGGCCAGGTTCGGGTCAATCACGGTTTCGAGCCGGATGCTCTTCGCCGCCAGCGCCGGGCGCATCGCCTCGATCGCGCCGGAGACCAGCTCGCTCAGATGCAGCTGGCGCATGTCGAGCCGCAGCTTGCCGGAGATCACGCGCGAGACATCCAGGAGATCCTCGATCAGGCGGGTCTGGGCGCGGGCGTTCCGCTCGATCGTCGCCAGCGCGCGGGTCCGCTGTTCGCCGCGCACCTGCCCGGAAGCGAGTAGCCGGGACCAGCCGTAAATCGCCGTCAACGGTGTCCGCAATTCGTGCGAGACGGTCATCAGGAACTCGTCCTTGACGTAGCTCGCGGCCTCGCTCTCCTGGCGGGCGCGCTGCTCGTTGGCCAACGCCGCGGCGAGCCGTTCGTTGGTCTCGCGCAGGGTGGTCGCGGCCTGGGCGCGCGCATCCATCTGGCGGAACAGGACCAGCACCGTCAGGCCGAGGGTGAGGCCGAGCACGGCGAAGCCGGCGGAGGTCACGTTCCGTTCGTGATACCAATCGGCGAGGACCTCCTCCTGATGGAGTGACACCGCGACGATGACCGGCGGCGTAGCGATGCGCCGGAACCCGCTGATGAACGCGTCATCATCAGGCTCGAGCCGGCCACGCAGGGTGCCCGCTTCGCCGTCCGCCTGGGCCGCCTGGAACAACGGGTTCTTCAGCGCGGACTCGCCGATCGGATTCGAGGTGCTCGGCTCCCGGAACAGCACCGCGCCGTTCGGATGGAACACCCACACGGAGCCACGCGCGCCGACATCGGCGGTCTTGAACAGGGCGCGGCTCTCCTCGGGGATTGCCGTGGCGACGATCGTGCCGAGGAAGCGGCCATCCTTGTCAGTCAGACGGCGTCCGAACGGAATCACCAGACGCTTCGGGGTCGATCTGGTGAGGAACGGCGGCCCGACGATCAGTTCGTCGGTGGTGAGCGCGCGCAATCGCTCGAACACGTACTCGTCCCGCCGCGATTCGCCGACAATCACCGGCTGTGACGAATGGCGGATGATGCCATCGGCATCCGTGACACTGAGCGAGCCGATGCCGGTCAGCGCAGCGCGGGCGGCCGTCAGGATCGGCTGCCACTCGGCGGCCGGCGCGGCGGGTCCACCGGCCCGCTGGCTGTAGACCGCGAGCTGGCGCACCGACGTATCACCGGCGACGAAGATCTCGCGGATGTATTCGGACAGCACCAGCGACACGTTGAGCGCCCGCTTCTCTGCCTGGTCGAGCGTACGGCGCCGGATCGCCCAGAGGTCGAGGACGGAAAAAATCAGGACCAGCAGGAGGATGCCGAGCGTGGCCGTCGCGAAGAACAGCTTCGGGCGGCGATCGAGACGGGCGAGGGCGTCAGCGGGACTCGAAGACAGGGCGCCTCCTGATGCACTTCGATTCTAGCGTCCCGAGTCAGAGATTCGCTGACATATTCCGGGCGGGGCGTCCCGCCTCGCGCCGTTGCTCATCGCTCATTTATGCCCAATAAACTCGCTCTTGGCGCCTTGCGATCCGGGCGCCGCGCCCAGAATATTTGTCACCGACATATTCCGGGCGGGGCGCGCTGCAGCCGGTCACTCGCGACCGCATCGGGCGCAGCATCACGCCAGCCAGGCCCACCATGCCTGCATCGCCAGCGCGCTTGCCGCAATCAGCAATCCTCCGGCGGCGAGGCGGGCCACCGTGCCGGCCTCCCAGGCCCACGCGACGGCAGCAGCCGCGAGCACGACCAGCGCCGGCGCGGTCGCATCGCAGACCCGCTGGACGTACTCGTCGGTGTAGCGCTGGAACTGCGGCTCGACCGGGAGCACGGCCGACGCCCCAAGGAACAGCACGCCCGTGGCGAGCGACGCCACGATCAGCAGATCCAGCCGGTCTTTGTTCGGCTGCCTCGCACGCCGCCACGCTCCGGCGATGGCCAGCAGACTGAGCGGCCAGCCGAGCGCGCTCACACCGAGTGTGCCTACGCGCGCGACGCGTTCGATGAGTGTTCGACTCGCCACGGGCCTGGCCCCTGGTCCGCGCGCGGGCTGACCCGAGGCGGGCGACGCACTTCCCGCTGGAGCCGAGGCCGGCGCACGTCCGCCACGGACGATCTCCAGCGTGCGATAGGTGTCCGCGAAGTGGCCGTAGTACGCCGCGACCGACACGCCGACCGCGATCGTGGTGGCCAACAGTACCGCTGAACCAGCCTTCGACAGGGCTGCGCCGCCCGCCCATCGGCACAACAGCCCGAAGCACACGAGGGTCGACAACAGAATCGGGAAATCGCCGACGTGAGCGAGGAACGCGACCGATGCCAGCAACGCCAGTCCGATCGGCAGGAGGGGTCCCCCGCTTCCCAGCGTCCACACGGTTGCTGCCGCCAAGGTCATCAGCGCGGCCGACTGCGCGAACGCGTGGGTCAGGTTGGCGTTGCCCATGATCAGATACGGAAGTGGAACGGTGTGGAACAGCATCACCGCGATCACCGCCGCCCGCCGGTCGTGCCAGGTTCGCGCGATCATGGGGTACAGCGTGGCGCCGGCGACGGCCTGGCACACCGCCACGACAATCCGCAGTAGGGCCACGTGATCGCGGGTGAACGCGGCCCACGGCGCCGCGAACACGTAGAGCGCAATCGCATACGGAAACTGCACGCCGCTCGGCATCGGTTGTGTGAAGTAGTATCGGCCCGCCATCACCCACTCGAGCCGGTGCGCGTGGAACAGCGCGTCGATCAGCAGCTTCGATGGATGCAGCAGGGCGAGCAGTTTGAGGAACAGGACGGCGCCCGAGAACATCACCACGCTACGAGCCGCCGGATCCATCGGCCTTGGCCGCCAGCCTTCAATTGCCGCCCGGCTGCCGGCCATGACCAGCGCCGTGACGCCGGCCATCCAGACCGCCGTGTCCGGCAGTGCGCTGTACGGCGCGGGTCCGGCGGTCAACGGCAGCGCCTGGGCGGCCGCCAGTAACAGCACCGCGCCGACCGTCCACCAGAGCGTGGGCGCCAGCCAGCCGAAGGCCGCGCCGAAGGCCGCAGCGGACACCGCCGCGGACGCCATCACCCGCGACGGCGGAAACACGAGACGGCCCAACGGCGCGCACGTGAGCCTGTCGACTTGCGCCCCGAGCCCACGGCGGTCGGTTCCGCCGGGAATGAAGACGGGATCGCTGGCGATGCTCAACGTCAGTCCTGACTCGGACCGTGCTGGCACGGTGACGGCGAGGTCCTGATAGCTGTTCGTGACCTTCAGGCTGGCCGCGGTCACACCGTCGACGCCAACGTCCACCAGCGGTTGTGGGTTCGGTTCCGGTCGGGCGCCACGGAGACGGATCAGGCACTCCCACGGCGCGGCACGAGTGAAGCGTGGCAGGTCGAGCACGGCCTGGGCTGACGTCCAGGCAAATGTCACGTCACCCTGGCGCTCCGGGGGATAGAAGCCTCTCATCAGGCCCGGCTGGTCGCGGTCCATGTCAAGGACCAGCGCGGGATGGAGGGCGAAGGCCGCGAGCACGCAGATAAGGCCTGCGGCCGCGCCAGTGACAGCCCCGATGAGCAGATGGCCGACAGCGCCGGACGTGCGCGTACTGGTCACCGCGCCTCCGGCGACGCATCAAACGTGACGCCGCTCGCAACCCAACGTACGAAGTCGGCGGCGCGTTCGGACGCTGAACGGAGCGGCAGACTGGTTCGGGACTGGGGCGGGCGCATGTGAGGGCGGCGGGTCGGAGTATCTCAGAGTTCCAACGGCGTGCCAACTTCCGCGCCGTCGCGCCGGCGAGACACGCCCCGCGTCACGTCAGCTCACGTTTGCGATGGTGATAGCGGGCATCATTCTGCAGGCGGCCCGGCGGGCGGTTCCCCGCCCACGATTCATCGCCGCTCCGCGGAATCAGATCGGGTTGCGGTCATAATAGCCGCCTCGTGCAGGCGCCAATTCGGTCGCGGTGTCAGCGATGACCACACTCCACCAGTCTGAGCCATCCGGGAGACTCCTGTCTCTCGACGTCGCGCGCGGGATCACGATCGCGTTCATGATCATGGTCAACAACAACGGCGGCACCGGCTCGTGGGGGTTCATGAACCACGCCGCGTGGAATGGCTTGACCGCGACGGATCTCGTGTTCCCCACCTTCGTGTTCGTGATGGGGATCTCGGTGGTGTTTGCGATCGAGGCCAGGCTGGCGCGCGGTATAGCCCGCCGGGAGTTGATCCGGCACGCGCTGCAGCGGGCGGCCATCCTGGTGCTGCTGGGGATCGTCGTCAACAGCTTTCCGCGCTTCGAGCTCGAACACATCCGCTTCTATGGTGTGCTGCAGCGCATTGCCGTCTGTTATCTCGCCGTCTCCCTGTTGTATCTGGCGACTCCGCGCGCCGGACCGATCGCGGCGGCGCTTCTCATCGCGCTCGTCGGCTACTGGCTGCTCGTGCGATGGGTGCCGGTGCCGGGCGCCGGAGTTCCCGGCCGCGATGTGCCGTTCATGGACGTGCGCCAGAATCTTGTGTCCTGGCTGGACCGCCAGCTGTTCCCGTATCACCTGTATCGCGAGCCGCCGGATCATAACGTGCGCGATCCGGAAGGGCTCCTGAGCGATATCCCGGCGCTCGGCACCGCCCTGATGGGCATGCTCACGGGCCTCTGGATCCGAACGCGCCGCTCGATTCCGGCCAAGGTGCGGGGACTGGCGGCGGCCGCGGTCTCCAGCCTGGCCTTCGGTTATCTGTGGGCGTTCTGGTTCCCGTTGAACAAGAACCTGTGGACGAGCTCTTACGTGCTGGTCGCGGGCGGCTACTCCCTGGCCCTGCTGACGCTGACGTTCTGGGCGGTCGAGCAGCGGGGCTGGCGAACGGGATGGACCTGGGTGTGGCTGGTCTTCGGCTCGAACGCCATTGCCGCCTACATGTTCAGCGAGTTGCTGCCCGGTGTGTTGCAGAGCATCCACGTGACATCCGGAGGCCGCGACACCGATGTGATCACGTTTCTGCTCGATCACGTGTTCCGGGCCATTCCCGATCCTGGGTGGGCCACGTTCGCGTATGCGGTCAGCTTCACCGCGGTCTGTTTCGTTCCGGTCTGGATCATGTACCGCAGGCGCATCTTTCTGAAGATCTGACGACATCATCGTTGCCCACGTTGGCAATCTCCCCAGAGTGCTGAGGCGCAGGTCGTTCAGGGCGGCATCGTCACGCGATCAGTGCCACCCGCATCTGCTGCCGGGGTCATGCGGAGCACGGACGCGATCACCTGCGTCTGTTCCAGGCGCACGAGGAACACATGGAGCTTCGGCATCTCCGCTACTTCCTGGCCATCGTCGACGAGCGGCACTTCACCAGGGCCGCCGGAAAGCTGGGGATCGCGCAGCCGCCCTTGAGTCAGCAGATTCGCCAGTTGGAAGCCGAGGTCGGAACGCCGCTGTTCGCCCGGACCCCGCGTGGCGTCCACCTGACCGCTGCTGGGGAGGCGTTCCTGCCGCACGCCCAGGCCGCCCTCCGCGAGGTCGATCGCGCGGCGGCTGCGGCCCGCCGCGTCCGCCAGGGCGATCTCGGCACCGTGCGGGTTGGCTTCACGAGTGCCGCATCGTTGAACCCGCTCGTGCCCGGGGCGATCAGTGCTTTCAGAAGCGCGTACCCGGATGTCGAGCTCCGGTTGATCGTCCAGCCGACCACGCCCCTGCTGGCGCAGCTCGCGCTGGATCAGATCGACGTGGCGTTTGTCCGCCCGACGCCCACCGAACGTCAGGCGCTCCGCGCCATCCCCTTGCCGGACGAGCGGCTCTGGATCGCCCTGCCCGGCGCGCACCCCCTGGCTATCCGGAAGCGGCTGCGCCTGGGCCAGTTGCGTAACGAGCCGTTCATCCTCTACCCCCGCGCGAATGGCAGCCTGCTCTACGATTCGATCATCGCGGCGTGCCAGCAGGCGGGATTCAGCCCGCGTGTCGTCCAGGAGGCGCCGCAGATGGCGTCGATGGTGAGTCTCGTCGCCGCAGGCGTCGGGGTCACGCTCGTTCCCGAATCCGTCCGTCAGTTGCGGCCCGCGGGCGTCCGCTACGTCCCGATCAGTGGCAACGCTCCGTTTGCGGCTCTCTGGCTGGTCGCACAGCGCGGCACAACCGCTTCCGGCCTCGACAATTTCCTGCGCCACGCGGAGAAGTTCTTCAGGACGAGGCACCTGCCGATCGACTGAAGCACGCGGCGCGAGGTGCAGCGTCCGGCGCTGGCAATGACAGTCGGCCGTTCCCGTTCGCCCGTTACGCGGTGTAGCGCCCATACGCCATCGATATCGTTCCATGTGTTTCGATATATTGGACGTCTGCCCTCGGCGCTGATATCGTGCCCTTGCGCCCGGGCCGCGCGCATCGACATGGCCTTCTGGCGTCACTGCTGCTCTGAGCGCGGAGGCATGATGGAACCGCGCACGTTGACAACGGCCGATCGAGAGGCCCAGATCCTCGCGTTGTGGCGGGGACGTCCGGCGGTTCGACGCACGCTGGAGGATGTCGCGGCCTTCCACGCGTGGCTCGTCGACTACGCCCCCTGGCTGCTCCGTCATGGTGTCGCGTCCGCGGATGACGTCCGCGCGATCGTCGACGCGCACACCGTCAGCCCGGAGGAGTTGCGTGCTGCCGCCGTGACGGGGCGACGGCGCCGAGCGACGACGAGCGCCGCAGGGCCGAAACACCGGTGACGGTCGGAAGTCTGCACGCGTCGTTGGTGCTCCGTGCCAGGGATCGGCCGCCAGAGAGAAAGGCTATTTGGGCGGCAGGACCGGCACGAGCGTCGGGAACACGTAGGCGAGCATCATCGCCATGACGCCAACGACGCCAGCCAGCGCGACGCTGTGCCTCAGCGTGAACCGGAACAGCCGGCCCTCGTCCTCAGACGTGAGGCCGGTGGCGGCAACCGCGACCGCGATGCTCGGCAACGCGATCATCTTGCCCATGACCCCGGCCGCCGAGTTCACCGACGCCGTCAACACAGGATTGAGTCCGATCTGGTTGGCCGTGATCACCTGCAGGTTCCCGAAGAGGGCGTTGGCCGAGGTGTCGCTGCCCGTCAGGAACACGCCCAGCCACCCGAGAACTGCGCTGAAGAACGGAAACGTGACGCCGGTTGTCGCCAGCGCGATGCCCATCGTGGAGGTCATACCGGAGTAGTTCATCAAGTAGGCCAGCGCCAGCATGGCCGCAATCGTCAGCATCGACTTCGCCAGCTGGCCGAAGGTCGCCCGATAGATGCCCACGAACCGCCGCGGGCTGACCCGCAGACAGATCGCCGACACGATCGCCGCCAGAAAACAGGCGGTGCCGGCACTGCTCAGCCAATTGAGGGTGTAGACCGCGGCGTAAGGTGCCCGCGCTGGGACCACCGGCGGCACCCGCATGATCAGGTTGTGCAGACCTGGCACCGTCAGCCCGTTGAGGGTCGTGGGGCTTTTTGGCAAAGACGCGGGCAGCATTCCGTTCGTGAACGCGTCGATCGCTTTCTTCACGCTCGCCTCTCCCCAGGTCACCACGAAGAGCACGAGCAACAGGTAAGGCAGCCAGGCCGCGAACAGCTGGCTCGCGGTGTGACGATGGGGAGTCTCGATTGCCGGCGTGTCCCCCTCGAGCCGGAAGATCGTCCGCGGCTTCCAGAACTTCAGGACCAGCACCATCGAGCCGATGCAGCTGAGCGCGCTGAGAATGTCGGTCAGTTCGGGGCCGACGAAGTTCGACACGTAGAACTGCACCGCGGCAAACGACACCCCGCACACGACGACGGCTGGCAGCACCTCGAGGGTTCTTCGCCACCCCGCCATGACGACCACCAGGTAGGTGGGGATGATCAGGGAAATCAGCGCGCACAGGCGCCCGACCATGGCGCTCAGCAGCAGCACCGGCAGCCCGGTGATACCGGCCAGCGTGGTCACGGGAATCCCGATCGAGCCGAACGCGACCGGCGCGGTATTGGCCATCAGACAGATGCCGGCGGCATAGAACGGCGAGAAGCCGAGCCCGGCGAGCATCGCGCCGGCGACCGCGACGGGGGCCCCGAATCCGGCCGCTCCTTCGATGAACGCGCCGAACGAGAAGCCGATGAACAATGCTTGCAGTCGGCGGTCGGTGGTCAGGCCGCCGACCGAGTCCTTGATGATCTCGAACTTGCCGGTGTCGACAGCGAGTCGATACAGGAGGATCGACGAGAACACGATCCAGGCGATCGGAAACAGACCATACGCGGCGCCGGTGAGTGCGGCCATCAGCGCCAGCGACGCCGGCATCCCATACGCCCCCAGGGCCAGGGCAAAGGCGACGCCAAGCGCCGTCAGCGCGGCGATCCACGAGGGCTTGCGCCACACGCCCAGCATGAAGAACAGCACCGCAATAGGAATCGATGCGACGAGTGCCGACCAAGCCAGACTGCCGCCTACCGGCTCGTAGTTCTGCTGCCACATGACTTAGCCTCGATGACGTGAGCGGTATTCGGTGAAGGCGCGACCGGTCCGGAACGGTCGCAACACTGACGGCGGGTCTGGCTGGGTGGCAACGGCGCGAGAGCCCGCCTCTCGCGGCCGCCGTCGTGCGCCCAAACTACTGCAGCGAGTACGCGAGGAGCTCCGCGCCGTCGAGACCGCTGACGGCGACGACGATGTACTGCTTGCCGTTGATCATGTACGTCATCGGCGAGCCGGTTTGCTTGTCGGGCATCTCCACCGCACCGACGTCCGCTCCCGTGGCCTTGTCATAGGCCCGCAGCAGGGCGACCCGCTGCTCGGCCTCGTTCCGGTGCACGCCGCCTTCGCCGGCGATGAGCAGCGTCTTCGTGGTGAGCGTGCCGACGAACGTGCGGCCAGGCTGACCGAGGCGAGGCAGGTTCAGTCCCTTCAGCGCCGGATGATTCTTGATATCGTCGGGCGTCGAGCTGTGCGTCTTCTGCCAGACGATCTCCCCCGTCGCCATGTCGTAGGCGGTGATCCGATCGTAGGGTGGCTTGATGAGCGGCAGGCCCTGCACCGACAAGCCGCCGCGTCCGCCGCCGCCACGCGCAGCGGCCCGCTGCGGCGCCGCATCGGGATCGACCGCCGGGGCCGCGCCTCGCGCACCGGGACCAGCGCCGCGCGCCTGGCCCGCCACGTAACCGAAATCCGATGTCGCGGGATCGGCCGGTACCACCGCGGCGGAGTACGCGGTTGTATGCGAATGGACGAACAGGCGGTTCGTCTGGGGGTCGAACGACCCGCCGGGCCAGTTCGCGCCACCGGTGTCGGCCGGAAGCTGGATGGTCGCCAGCGGTCCGTCCACGCTGCTTAGCACCGGCGGCGTGTAGAGCGGACCGATCTTGTAGCGTTTGACGAGCTCGAGCGCTTCCGCGCGCAGGGCTGGCGTGAAATCGATCAGGTCGTCCTCCGACACGCCCTGGCGGTCGAAGGGCGCCGGCTTGGTCGGGAACGGTTGCGTGGGGCTGGTCCGCTCCTTCGGGACCGTCGACTGCGGGACCGGGCGCTCCTCGATGGGCCAGATCGGTTGGCCGGTTTCACGATTCAACACGAACAGAAACGCCTGCTTCGTCGGCTGCGCCAGCGCCTTGATGCGACGGCCGTTCTGGACCACGTCGAACAGAATTGGCGCGCACGGCGGGTCGTAGTCCCAGACGCCGTGGTGCGTCAGCTGGTAGTGCCACTTGCGCGTGCCGGTCTTGATGTCCAACGCGACGAGGCTCTCGTCGAACAGCGTATGACCCGGCCGATTGCCGCCGTAGTAATCGCCGGTCGGCATCTCGACGGGAACGTAGACGAGCCCGAGATCGAGGTCCGCGCTGAACTGGGCCCATGCGCCGGTGTTGCCGTTCCGCTCGGCACCATCCTCGAGCCAGGTGTCGTAGCCGTACTCGCCGCTTTTGGGAACGGTGTGGAAGATCCACAGGCGCTTGCCGGTCCGGACATCGAAGCCCCGGACGTATCCTCTGGCGTTGTTCATCACCTTGGGCGAGCCGCTGAAACGCTGCGCTGCCCCGACCACGACCACGTTGCCGGCGATCAACGGCGTCGCGTTCAATCCGAGATCCGCGGTGACGAGATCCAGATCCTGATCGTCATCAGCCTTGAGATCGACCACGCCGTTCTGCCCGAACGACGACACTGGCGCGCCGGTCCTGGCATCGAGCGCGATCATGCGGTAGCCGGGCGTCACGTAGACGATGCGCCGATCGGCGCCATCGGGGCTGGCCCAGTACGCGACTCCGCGTCCGGCGCCGCCCCGGGCAGCGTTCTGTCCGCGCGGCCCTTCATCCTCGACATGCGTCCAGAGCACCTCCCCGGTCTGCGGGTTGAGGGCGACGACGGTTCGCGCGGTGCCCGCGGTGGTGTAGAGCACGCTGTCGACGAACAAGGGGGTCGCCGAGTAGAGTGTGTCCGGTCGCGGCCCGAACTCGGTGGTCTTGAGGCGCCAGGCGATCTTCAGTCTCGAGAAGTTGCTCTGATCGATCTGGTCGAGGGATGAATAGCGAGTGCTGGCGAGATCCGCTCCATACGTTCGCCATTCGACATGAGCCGCGGCGGCAGGGGCGCGCTTGGGCCCCGTCGCCCGGCCTGCCTGTCCGAATGCCATGCAGAGAAGGCCAAGACCCGCGACGACTCCGGCCCGTGACAGGGTGCGATGCTGCATCAGTCCCCTTCGACTGGCGACGGCGGCCGTTACTTCGGCCGCTGGCTCGTATAGATGATCGCCGCGAGTGCGTCCTTGTCCGGGTCGAGCGTTGCCGTGCCCGCAGGCAGATCGTTGGCACTCAACAGGAACGCCAGAACGTCGGCGTACTTCTGCGGCGTCAGGCGCGCCGCCGGATCGTCCGGAGGCATCTGCTCGAGCCGTTCGAACAGCTTCTTCAACGTGGCGCCGTCCCACCGCTGGCCGAACGTTCCGCCGGCCAGGGCCGGCGCCCGTTCGAGGCCGCCCAGATCGTCCCCGTGACACTTGGCGCAGGCGGCGAAATAGATCGCTTCACCACTGGTCGCCTGGGGTGCCGTGTAGACGCCGCTCCAGACCGATTTCGTCGATTGCGCGAGTGCGGCCGTGGCAAGCACAGCGGCGAGCACCGCGAGGTATGTCACTCTGCCTCGCATCCGTGCGGCAGAAGCTACCACGAAAACGCGATCATCCGAATCGATAATTGATTAAGATGCACGCCGTCGGACGCACCGGCCAGGAGGGATCGGTTGGATGAACAACATGCCGCGCACTGTTGAGGTCACGCACCCCGACATGCAGCACCTGATACACGAGGAAACGCCCGTCGAGCAACTGTGCACCGGGTTCCGGTTCAGCGAAGGGCCGATCTGGAATCCCAGGGAACAATGCCTCTACTTCAGCGACATGCCCAACGACATCCGCCGACGCTGGAGCTCGCATGAGGGCGTCGTCGAGGTGCGGAACCCGAGCAACAAATGTAACGGCATGACCTACGACGCCGCCGGCAATCTCTACGTCTGCGAGCATGTCACCAGCGCGCTGGTGATGGAGACCCCCGCCGGCGAACGCAAGGTCCTCGCGACGCACTGGCAGGGTAAAGAGCTGAACAGCCCCAACGACGTGGTCCTGCGATCGGACGGGACGATCTACTTCACCGATCCGACCTATGGGCGGACCGCGGTGTTCGGGCGCGAGCGAAAGCCGGCACTGGACTTCCAGGCCGTCTACCGCCTTGCACCCGATGGCCGGCTGCACTGCGAGGCGGATGACTTCACCCAGCCGAACGGGCTGTGCTTCTCCCCCGACGAGCGGACCCTCTACGTCAACGATACCGAGCGTGCGCACATCCGCGCCTTCGAGGTCGCCGCTGACGGATCGCTTAGTCGCAGTCGGGTGTTCTTCGAGCCGGTCGGCACGGCCAACTACGACGAAGGGGTCGTCGACGGCATGAAGTGCGACGAACGGGGCAACGTCTACGTCACCGGTCCCCGCGGCATCTGGGTGATCGACCCCCAGGGACGGCATCTGGGCGTCATCCTCATGCCGGAGGTGGCCGGGAATCTGAACTGGGGTGGGCCGGACTGGAACGATCTCTATTGCGCCTGCTCGACATCGCTCTATCGCGTGCGAATGAAAGTACGCGGCAATCCGGTCGCGTACATGCGGATGGCCTGAGCCGGGACGCGAGGACCCCATGAGCCTGGATCTCTCTCGACGCAGAATCCTGCAGCTGGCCGCCGCGCCCGTGTTGCTGCGGCGCCAGAACCCGCAGGCCGCGGACCTGGCCCCGACGGTGTCGCGCGTCTACCCCGGCGCCGATGGCAAGCTGACCTACGTGCCGGACGAGCAGGGCAATGTCATTCACGATGCGTCGCATGCCGGATACGGCGGCGGCGGCGTGGCGATTCCGACAATTCCGATCAAAGAGACGATCTGGCCGGTTGCGGGTGACAACACGGCCAACATCCAGGCCGCGATCGACAAGGTCGCGGCGCTGCCGCTGGACCGCAACGGGTTCCGCGGCACCGTGTTGCTGCGGGCCGGCTACTACCGGTTGGCCACGCCACTCACGATCAACGCCAGCGGTATCGTGCTGCGCGGCGAAGGCATGGGCGACACCGGGACGATCCTCGTGGGGACCGGCACCGGCCGACCGGCTGCGCCGGCTGGCCTTCCTGCCGCTCCCCCGGCGAGCGCCGATGCGCCCGGTGGCGGTCGCGGC
>Ga0207701_10003689_pt1 | contig 15669 bp, 16 predicted proteins | sample KBSSwiSSwithPhiX_FD_184294 | JGI IMG/M metagenome (GOLD analysis project Ga0207701, IMG submission 184294) | Switchgrass rhizosphere bulk soil microbial communities from Kellogg Biological Station, Michigan, USA, with PhiX - S5 (SPAdes) (version 2) | ecosystem: Environmental > Terrestrial >... | reverse complement strand
CTTTTGCGTCTTCGCGTTCCCTTTGCGTCTTTGCGTTATTACAAAATTTCTGCCCTTTTCCTTTGAAATGCTAAATAATTATATTTACTTTGAATCACAAAGTACTTTTGTATAAGCCAGGGATTGCCTGGAACTCCCATAAGAGTCTTTGAATATCGTCAATAAAAAAACAGAACATTTATGCTTACGCAAGACAAAAGATTGATCGGCATCTTACTAACGGTTGTGATCATACTTCTTATACCATTAATTGGAATGCAGTTCTCAAAGGAAGTAGACTGGAAGGTTTTTGATTTTGTACTTATGGGCATCCTTCTGCTCGGAACAGGCCTCTCATGTGAACTTGTTTTGAGAAAGGTGAAGAAAATGCAGCATCGAATTATTCTCTGCGCAGCCCTGGTGGGAGCTCTCTTCCTTATTTGGGTGGAACTTGCAGTCGGCATTTTCGGTACACCGTTCGCCGGCAGCTAAAGATCAAAATCTGAAATAGGCTGGGTAGTAAGTTATGATTTCAGCCCAAACCAACGCTCTTTACGGCTTCGTTTTTGTCGATTAAAATGAGATCGAGCTTGTCGCCCAGGTTTTCAGAAAGAATAGTGGTAAGCTCCAGGCCTCCGAAGCCAGCGCCAAGTACAACTGCTTTTAGTTTCATGTAATCAATTGTATTTTTTCAAAGATTTTAAAAACTGTCTATTGATTTTGGCTACAACTATAACTTCAGGATCGGCTATCTCAGCAATAGTATATTCAATAGTTGTACTCATTACCTGGGTTGCTTCATGTAATGACAAATGATAATCTTTTTGTAACCAGTCAAGCAGACCTGAAGTCGCCACTTTAATTGCTTTATCCAATGTCTCGCCGGATCCGGTTGTCATTATATGCGATGAATCTTCAACTCTCGGATTTTTTAACTGAAGTTCATTACTCTTGATAAGCCGAACAGTAAAATCAACATCAAGTGATGTTTCGAGTGCATTACCGGCTATTTCACCATCACCCTGGACTGCATGACCATCGCCTATATAAAAAAAAGCTCCATCATGAAAAACAGGAAGGTAGATCGTTGTACCCGAAACCGTCCGACTAAAATCAAGGTTCCCTCCAAAACTTCCCTGGAAAAAACTCAATATTTCATTATGCTTATTTGATGGTGCTACTCCTATACAACCTAAAAATGGTTTCAACGGCACTTTAAAATCGTTAAGGTTTTGATATGTGTTAACAGGACTGTCAGGATAACCTATACTATTTTCAATGTCCAGTCTCCACTTTATCAAACGTGATTTTTTAAACTGTCGGGCGATTGAATCTGGCAAACTCCTGGAAACAAAACTTTCTGAGGTGAATGCGTAGTTTCGATTCAACGATACTTTTAAGAGCGTAATTTTCAAAACGTCTCCGGGTTTTGCCCCTTCAATAAAGAATGGGCCGGTCAATGGATTTCCACCAGCCTGTCTTTTGATTCCATTTTTGTCCCGACCCATAGCATCAATTGTTTCAGTACTAACAGTGTCTCCCGAATATATATGGAGAGCGGGAGCCACATTCAATGAGAATTTGTTTGAAAAAGAAACAGGAACAAATTTTATTAGAGATGGTTGATGTACAGAATCAGGTGACTGAGCTTTTAGAAATGATAAGGGGAATAGGAAAACTGAGAATAAAACAAAATTGTATTTCATTTCAGAAGTTGACTTGGTGTAATTTTTACCGACTTGCTTCTGAAGTTACAACGTTAACCTCAACCATTTCTGTAATTGTTATGGCGCATTACCACAGTCTGGTTTTGCACGAATTCTTACCATTCAAAAACTCTCCGAAGATAATTTACCTGTCCCAGGTGATAGTTTAGATGAAGCAATAGCTGCGTTAATACATATCCGGTGGTGGCATTCTCCTTATCAAAAAATATCGGAAACGGTGAGCTCATTTGTTCCGGAGTGATTAAATTAAAGGCTTTGTGAACAATCGGAATAAGTTTCTCCAATTCTGCGACAAGAATACCTCTTTCCACTCTCTTGTCGGAAAACTCCAGGTCTCTGTTTCGAACATAGCTCGTCTTCAATATTGTAGCTCCCATATAATGATTCAAGCCGCCAGTTATGTGTAGTGCGAGGTTTCCACATGAATTATTTATCGTTCCAAATGTTTTCCAAATGCTTTCTTCGTTCCTGAATAATTTTATTTCTTCAATCATTTTGCGGATATCGCGTTCATAAAGCGAAGCGAGTTCACTATTCGCCACACCCGCTGCTTTCAATTCCTTAACTGGATGTATTGAATCCCAATAGTCGATCCATTTTTTAGTTATTTCAGCTTCAGGCAAATGATCATAAATCGGAGAGTAGAGATCCCTTATCTGATTCACCCGCACCATTACTATATTATTGATCTTATATAAATCACTTGCCTTCGTGTACTGCAATAAAACTGATTCAAAAACCTCTCCACTACTGAGAACTTCAGCATTCCCCTTAAACCGATAACCTTTACGGGAAAAAACGTCTACCACATTAATCTCGGTAGAAGGATTGGACAAAAGATTTGCAATTGTTACGGGGGAATAAATATCAGCAAAAGCAAGATGATCTTCATCCCAGGCAATAGTAGTACCCTTAGGTGATAGATTTGGTGTTCCATCCGGGCAGACGGTTGCAATAAAACCAAGTTTAGTCCTATTGACGAAATCCCGAACATCTTCTGATAAGAGTCCCATGGGAAGATTATTTTATAACAAAATTAGTCATTTGAGAAGCTGATAGATTGTTATAATCATGATGATACCCAAAATTGAGGAATAAATAAGTTTATTATACTTTGCCAGCCATTTCGGAAGGTAAATATCAAAGTTAACTTCCGTTGAATCAGAATATCTTTTTGCTATTACAGTCAATGGACAAAAGAATTTAAAAGCCAGGAGAGTTAATCCTTCCAAAATAAATAGACCATACCCTACCCACAACCAGTAATCGATTTTGCCTGCAATGACTGCATAAAGCATATAGAAGATTACAACGTTGAAAAATAACCAGATAACGGTGTGGATTATTTTTATTATCCTCAGTTTTGTTTCATTTCCCATGCTAATACAAAGAGACATCTGTCAGGCATGATGATACAATGATTGCTATCATCAATGATTATAATCACCGTTATTTCAACTTTTTTTGCATTTAAAATCTAACCATAGTTGGTTAAGATTTACCCAGTTACTATGAGTGAAAGGCTTGGGCGATAATTCGTAGAATAAAATGGATTTATTCTCCTCCTTGCAGGATGCAAGGTGCACAATGCAATTAAGGGTTATAGGTTTCCTTTGCAGGTAATCCATCATTTCTATTGTTCCGGTATAAGTTTCCAGGTCGCCTTTCGCCGTGGGAGCTTTTTTAAATGAAGTTATTACCGGCATAGGTTTCTCAGTAGCCGACTGAACGCTATCCGAATTAGCTTTGTATAATCCGGTGTAATAGGCTTTTAAATTCGCGGCAATTATTTGAGCATCAGTTTTAGGTGGACCATCCAACCACCATAAAAATGCGTAAGTCCAGTATTCCTCACTAGTTTTTTTTGCCCAGCCCGGAGTAAAGCGAATATCTTCTATCCCTTTATAAGGAATTTCCGGAGCAAAGCCAATAGGGATCAGGAATCGCTCAAAGTTCCAATCTTTGGGTAATGGCAGGTAGTAAGGCGCGTCCCATTTATGTCCATCAAATTCAGCATCCTGCCCATAAATAGTGGTAGACGTGAGGCAAACCAATGCAATCAAAATGCTTTTCATCATGTCAAATTAATTATCAGGCTTTGAGATAACTCAACGCCTACCACTTTCATAAGCCGGAGTTCAATTGTTGACCTGCTAAACTGCAGTATCACAATTTCTCATACCAATTTAAGATATAGTCAGCAACTTCTTCCCATCCTTTTTCGCCACAAATAAAATGACTTCTTCCTTCAAATTTTTTCAAATCGACTCGACTGTTTTTGTCTTTATACTTACCTGCTATCGCGCTTGTTAGTGAGAATGGGAAAATAGCGTCTTCTCCGCCGCCAATAAATAATAGTGGTTGGTGAGGCTTTTTAAAATCAATATTTGAAAATGAATTCAACACAAGTTGCTGGCTCACTTTAAAACTTTCAGGAACCGCAAATTTTTCAAAGGCAGCGCTTCTTTCTGATTCAGGGAGAGTATTGAAAAATGCACGGTCATACCAATCACGACTACCCATATAGTAGTCGTTGCTTGTCAAAAACCCAAATGCTGGCAATGCAATTTTCAACGTTGAAAAAGGTGGGAATACATTTTTTGGGGGTGCACCATCAATGCTAACCGCAGCTGACGTCTTTCCTAATTCTGTTAACTTCATTACCGCCACTCCAGCCATCGAATGTCCAATAACCAATGGCTTCTCGGGTAAAGAATCAATCAATTTCGAAAGATTGTTTACAATATCAATAAACCCTGTTTTTGTAAGATCTGGATGTACTTTTTCCCTGAGGCTTGTCGGATTGCCGTCATGCCCTGGGTTTGCAGGGGTATAAACGGTATACCCTTTTTGTTCGTAATATTTTTTCCATTCAACCCAGCTGGTATTATTCACAAAATTTCCATGCACGAGAACAATGGTTTTTGACTTTGTCATTTTTTATTGATTGTGTTTTAAAAATGTTTCGCATTTACAATTGCACACTCTTACATAGCCATTAAACAAACAGGCTGCCGCAAATTGACATAGGTTTCCCTTACAAGCCAATCTGCGGCAGCCCGGCACTAATGCAGGTAAACTATAACAAAAGACCCAAAATTCGGTAGGGCTTATATTAAGTTTTTGCTACCTATTATTCCTGAATTTAAGATAAAATTTTTATTTTGAGCTAGAGCGCTTTAATAAAATCATTTTTTTTTATACTTATTGTCCTTCCACCTGTTGGTTCCTTTTTCGCAATCGGCAATAAGTTCGGTTAGCCGTTTTAGTTGGGTTGGTTCCTGTTTTGCTCTCATAACCCAATGTGTAGACAGTTTTTTGTAAGAGGGCGCCAGGGATTGGAAATAACTCCAGGCTTTTTTGTTTGCCCTTAATAGCTTTTCGAATTTTGGAGAAAATTTAGCCTCTTCATTTTCGTAGGTGTAAATCCCGGATTTCTCTTCTTTTCTTTTATCAAAACTTGCCACACCGGCTGGTTGCATGAGTCCCTGTTTCGTTAATTCTTCAATTTTTTTAATATTAATGGCACTCCAGATACTGGTCGGCTTTCTTTGAGTAAAACGAATCTGGTAGCTGTCTTTATCAATCGATGTACGAACGCCGTCAATCCATCCAAAACAAAGTGCTTCATCGACCGACTCGGACCAGTTCATACTTGGTATTCCACTTCCTACCTTATAGAAGCCAACCACCAATTCAGTCTCTTTCTTATGGTTTTTCATTAACCATTTCCTGAAGTCGGACTGTTTTGCAAAAAATATGGGTTTCATTTATCAGACTTTATTTTTTAAGCCTTAAAAATCTCGCTGCATTATTATAGAATATATTTTCCTTATCCTTTGCTGTCAGGAAACTTAAACTATTTAGAAAGACAATAGATTTTTCAATTGCATAAGGCCAGATCATTTGATCGGAACCAAACATGACCCTGTCTAAATAGCCTGCATACTTGGCATTTCTCAGAAATTCTGTAATATATCTTTGGGTATTTGGTTCTACCCAGAGCATAACCGCGAGATCTGTATACAGTTGCGGATAATATGCCATCAGCCTGATCATGTGTTCCGGCCAGTCTTCGCCACCTGCATGCATCAGGTAAATTCTAAGCTTCGGATACCTCACTAAAACATCTTCAACTAAATATGGATCTCCCAGTCGGAGCCTGGCTTTAGGCGACCATGAGTAAGTTCCACCCGGATCACCGCCACCAGTGTGCACTGCTACGGGGATATCATACTTTTCACAAATGCGCAAATAAGGCTGCCAGATGGAATCGCTTAGTGTAGTACCATTATAATAGGCCCCGATCTCTCCAAATATTTCAATTTTTTTGTCCTTTATCATTTGCTCAAACTTCACGCTGTCCAAACCGTAATCATTGGGTGAAAAGATCAAGATCCCCCTGATCACCCTATGGCTGCTATCTTTTACAAACCAGGTTTCAACGCTTTCAGGGTTACCACTCACCGCGGCTTTCACAATATTCCATTTCTTAAATGCAGCTATAGTTTCTAATCGATGCGACTCTGCATTTGAAGAACCCTTTTTCCCGTAATGGTCGCTTGCGGACTCCCTTTCGCCAAAATCACTACTTGAATAGGAGTGTATATGCATGTCAATTATCCTGGTTTGGGATTGCGAATAAAATGACAACTGAACCAAAGCCAGAATAATAATGAAGTGTTTAGTCATGTAGGTTATTTAATTATTGGGACTTACGATATGGTTGAATACTCCGATGCATTCCAAATACAGGTAAAAAATTAAACTGCTGATAAAAAGGAGCAAGATTTTCCGGCGTGATTAATGTCACGAAAGCATTTTCAGGCGCATTCGCATCCAACCAATCCGTCAATTTTTTCATCAATGATGTCCCTACCTGTCTGTGTTGCCATTCAGGATGCACCATCACGTCCTTTACATAATAAAAAGAAACCCCGTCACCTAACAATAATGCACACCCGATAACAGTATTTGTCGTCTCATCCTCCGCTACAACGGCAAACAATGGGGCAGCCAGTATTTTCTCAGCTAACGAATCATTGCCATACTTCCGCCAACCAACTGAATCTACCAAATTCAAGTATTCTTCCGGAGTCGGGCTTCTTTCAATGATCTTAACTGCTGCTGGTGATTCAGTCTGACTCTTTTCCTTATCAGATATTGGTGCTCCTGCAAAAATTATATAATAGCCATTGATGTCTTTAACCGTATATTCTGCTACTCCCCAAGGTCTGTTCACAAGTCTTTGGACAATTTCTGCATTTTTCTTTTGGTGTATTTCATAAAGAAATTCCAACTGCCTTACTCTTATCCAAATACAATTTCCTTTTGAAGCAAAAGCGAGTTCCGGATTGAGTGTGAATTGAACAAATACACCCTGCCAGGAAACCCCTCCGTGATTAGCCGGCTCACCCCAGGTCCATTTAACCGGGAATCCCAACACTTCATGCCAATACAAAACCGTTGCTTCGATATCCTTCACCGCAAGTACGGGCTCCACATGCATCAATGCTGGCTGATTCATAGTAGTCGCTTATTCTTATAATCTATTCAATTTCGTTACTGATAAGCTTATTTAATTCTTCACCTTTTATTTTTGCGCTTCGATATGCGGCATTGGAAACCCTCATTCTTTCTAACCTTAACATAAAAGCGCTTCCCATTTCCTTCCTGAAATTTTTTGCTTCGTCGCCACTGAGTATATCCTGGTGTTTTGATTGTTCGGCCACAAAACCTGGACTATTGGAATATGCTGAGTCTAACATATGCAGGCAACTAATATCATAATTTCTGTAAATGGTCGGAAGGAATAATTCAGTATAGTACTTCTGCTCAAAGTGTTCAGTACGATATTGTGCAAAATTACTCCTTCGTTGATAGTCAAGGATAGCTGTAAGCAAGGCAAAGTCTCCAATATAGCGTAATGACCCGGAGGCTTTCATTTGCTCAAATGTTTCATCCCGGTTAATGAAACCACGAAGCCACACAGTTCCAAGTTGTCTTGCAAATTCGGCCCTGTCAATAGATGGAGAGTTTGATTCCAGTAAATTAACAATCGTATCATAACTGGCTATCATCTTGTTGTTCTCATTTAGGGCAGAATCAAGCACAATCCTGTTACTTTCAATATCCAGTTGCATGCTTTGAAGAAATCTATGCATTCGTTCATTTTCTATGTAATGCTCACGTTGATTTTCTGCAAAGAAGCCTAGCGATACAGCGAGAAAAAGCATAGAGAATTCCCATATATAGGATCGCCAGTTTTTCTTTCCATGGGAATGTTGATGGTGATGTACTTCCATATTTTCCGAGTCTTTGCTTAACGGTAATTTTTCTAAGTCATATGATCCGATATTATTCTCTGCAGAGCTTACTTCTTTGGAGTTTTGGGAATTTTCAATTGACCTCTTATCTATGTCATTATCTTCCTTCATTTGTTCCCAATTGGCGTTGAGTTTAAAAGTTCAATTTTCCATTCACTGTTTATCTTCCGAAAGATGGCACTCTCGATCCATTTCCTGGTTATTAATTTCCCATATTCAGTGATATCTGATTTTAAATTATAGACCGCATATCCATATTCTCCATAGACCCTGACGTATTTGATATCAAAATAGTCTTTCCTGTCCATTTTCCTGTTGGCATTCTTAATATAATATTCAGCCTCCTTCTTCATATCCCATATCTCTCCATCTTCAATCAATAGGTAATTATTTGTGCAATTATTGATATGAGATTTAATATCCCAATTGCCCAAAGTTTTATAGTCGTTAATTAGCAATTTCACAATTGCAGTAGAGTCATTCAGTTTTTGAGAAAAAGCACTGGCTGAAATAAATAAACAGAAGACTAATATTTTACCCATAAATTTTTTTGTTCGTTCTATGTCGTGATATTCCAAAAACTCATTTTTCTTCTTGTCTTAAACCCTGATTTTTCATACAACCTTATCGCGCCGGTATTAGTTTCTGCTACATGTAAAAAAGCCGTCCTGCCCTCATTAAAAATATTATTTACCGCATGTGATATTAGTTGTTTCGCATATCCTTTCCCTACATGGCCTGGATGTGTAACAATTGCGCTCAACTCTACAAACCCATCCATTTTCATACGCTCTCCTGAAACTGATACCAGTTGTCCATCTTTAAATATTCCATAATAATTACCCAGCAAATGTGTCTTCTTCCTAAAATAACCAGGTTGCACAGCAGTTACGAGTTGATACAATGCCTCAATATGCTCATCTCCCAGCACTATTATCTTATCTTTTATTTCAGTAGCGATCTTGCCATCTGCAACCATTTGCAGGCAGACCAATTCCTTTTTCAATTCCAAATCAGTTGGAAGTTCGGGCTTTTCGCCAACAACAAAAAAATTGTCAACCAGTTTTGAGTAATCAGCAATATGTTTTGAAATACCGTCATTTGACTCAACCCCACCAAAAGGACAGTAGTCAGGATGATAAAATTTTATACCATTATAATCAATAGAAAAATTCCGATGAACTTCAGAAAGTGAATACCAGACAGGGTTGTCTAATTTATAATCATCGTTTTTACTCATCTGATAATATCATATCGTATATGGGTAGCTGCATTATTTCAAAACCTCATACCATATTTCAACTTCATATCCATCCGGGTCTTTGAAAAACACATAAGGTGAACCTGGAACAAATTCCCCCTGGTCAACTATTGTCCCCCCGGCACTGATCACTTTACTGACCATTTCATCAATGTGTGCCGGATCTTTAAGCCGGAAACCAAAATGTGCGATCCCTCCCGTTTGTCCGATCGGTCTGTCTTTTGTTTCTTCAAATACTAAAATATCATTGGATCCTGGCGTTGTTAACTGAATAAATCCTTTTTCGTGATACATGGTTTGCATGTCGAAGACCTGCTGATAAAATACCAGTGTTCGTTCAATATCATTTACAGCTATTGCCAGATGTGTGAGTCCATATGTCTTTGAATCTTTCATTTCCCATTTGATAATTTTTGGATTTAATTAATTAACCCACATATCAATAGGTCTGACGAAAACTAATTTACAAAAAGAAATCTATTATTCTGTCCTCAAACTCTTCACCGGATTTGCTATTGCAGCCTTGATCGCCTGGAAACTTACCGTTAGTAAAGCGATCAATATGGCAAGCATTCCTGATACCGCAAATACCCACCAGTTTATCTCTATCCTAAATTCATACTTGTTCAACCAGTTCTTCATAAGCCAAAAAGTCAATGGAGATGTGATCAGGCAGGCAACCACCACCAGCACTACAAACTCTTTGGAAAGCAACATCCATAGATTTGCTACAGTTGCACCTAATACCTTGCGAATGCCTATTTCTTTGGTTCTGCGTTCAGCCATAAACATCGCCAGTCCAAACAGACCCATACAAGAAATAAAAATAGCGAGTCCCGCAAGAATGCCAGCCAGTTTGGCTACCTGGTTTTCCGTAGTGAATTTCTTTTGAAATTCTTCATCCACAAACTTATATTCAAATGGCAACGAAGGATTGTATTTCTCCGTAATAGGCTTTATGGCAGCCAATGCTTTTTTCAAATCAGCAGTGGGCTTGAGCCTGAGGAAAATATTGGATACATTATCGGCATCAAAAAGAATAACTGCTGGTGAGACAGATTTAAATGGGTTTCTCATCACCACATTCTCATTCACGCCAACTATGGTCAACACCTGGTCATCAATCTTAATGGTCTTGCCAATTGGCTCTTTGTAACCAACCATTTTTAAAGCAGCTTCATTTAGGATCACTGCATTTGAGTCTGTTTTATACTCGCTGGAAAATGGACGACCCATCTTGAATTTTAATCCCACTGTTTTTTCATAATCCCATTCAGTTGTCACAACATCGAAAACGTTCAAATTACCCTCTCCACTTCCTTCCCAGGAAAAACCACTCCAACTATTGTAGATGGCGGTCATTGGGCTTGACGCTTTGGCGACAGATTCAATATAGCCCGTGTTTATAAGATCCTGCTTGAATGCAGAGTAATTCTTTGCAAGGTCGGTGCTGGAAGTAATTTGGATAAGGTTATCCGGATCATACCCGACAGACTGGTTCTTACCATGGTTGATCTGCTGAAAAACAATGACAGTACTTATAATCAAACCGATTGATATCGCAAATTGTGAAACAACCAGCACTTTCCGAAACATTACAGCCCCTTTATCCTGCTTTAAAACTCCTTTCAAAACTTTGACAGGCAAGAAAGAAGAAAGATACAATGCCGGATAACTCCCGGCGACTAAGCCGGTAATTATACAAATCCCGAGCACAGACAGAATCAAGAAAACATTGGTAAAATCAACAGTAACGTCTTCAAACCCTATATCTTTTAACAACGGTGCAAAACCCCACATTAAAACGAAGGAGAGTAAAAATGCAAAAAAAGCGGTGAGCATTGACTCCGCCAAAAACTGAATTATTAATTGACTGCGTTTTGAGCCGACAGCTTTTCGAATGCCTACTTCCTTTGCACGTTTTTCAGATCGGGCAGTGGACAGATTCATAAAATTTATACATGCAATCAGCAAAACAAAAACTCCGATGATGCCAAATAATCTTACGTACTCTATTCTGCCGCCCACATTCACCCAGTTCTTATATTCACTATACAGATGAAATTCCTTCATCGGTTGCAAAAACAGTGATTGGTTTTTATTATTTTCTTTATCTTTTTGCACCATGATCGGCGCAATTTTTTTAGAAACAGCCTTGAATGATGCTCCTTCCTTTAACTCCACCACATTCATTAAAAAATTATTGCTCCATTGTGTCTTTGCTCTTTTTACCCAATCAAAATTTTGAACCTTGAATTCAAACGGAGCAAGAAACTCGAACCTGAAGCTGGAATTTTTCGGTACATCTTTAATGACTGCCGTAACCTGAACACTAAATTCATTATCTATTTTTATGATCTGGCCAAGTGGATTCTTTTGGCCAAATAAGGCAGTTGCAAGAGATTCTGTGAGCACAATTGAATTAGGATCATTCAAAGCAGTTTCAATATCGCCGTTGGTTACGGGGAAAGAAAACATTTTCAAAAATTCCGGATCTACATATGTACCATCAATTTTAAATTTATTATCTCCTACCATCAGACTATGTTCCCCACCCCAATCCATCCTGCTGATCCTTTTCACTTCCGGGTAGTTAGTTTTCAACTCATCATACAATGGCAACACAATACCTATCTGCGTGTTTTTTTCATTATTGAAAAGTGTATTTTTTCTAACAATCCCTAATCGATCTATGTTTTCATGAAATGAATCGAAACTCGTCTCATACTGTATCCAAAAACCGATTAGCATTGCAAATGCCATCCCTACAGCAAGTCCAAAAATATTATTGAACGATAGACCTTTATTTTTCCAGAGATTTCTCCAGGCGATTGTGAAATAGTTTTTTAGCATATTTGTTGGTTGTATATATTAGTCGATTCTCAAACATTTTACCGGCTTTGCCATTGCTGCTTTTAAGGCCTGCAGGCTGACCGTGATCATGGCTATAACTACAGCTATTATTCCTGCCAACGCAAACATCCACCATCCCATCGTAATGCGATAAGGAAAGTCCTGCAGCCACTTGTTGGTAAAATAATATCCGGCCGGGATCGCAATTACAGAGGCGATGGCAATAAGCAAAATAAACTCTTTTGAAATCAGCAACACAATTTTAGATGCTGCAGCTCCCAATACTTTACGTATTCCAATCTCTTTGGTCCGATGTTCAATGGACAACATTACCAGCCCCAATAAACCCATACAGGAAATAAAAATAAACAGGCCGGATGCAATACTGATGACCAGTTTCCACTTTTCCTCCGCTTCATAATTCTTCGCATTAATATCATCCTTAAACTCATAAGAGTAAGGAAAATTTGGCGCCAGTTTTTTAAAAGTATTTTGCAATGCATAAAGCGCTTCCGGAATATTATCAGGTTCTATTTTTACCCATATTTCTCCGTAGCTCATGTAAGGATTCATGGTAAATAATTCCGGAGCTATTTTTTCTTTCAATGAAGTAAAATGATAATCTTTGATCACCCCTATGATGGTAAACTCTTGTTTAGTTTCGTCCATTGAAATAATTGTTTTACCAACAGCATCATTCACCTTCCATCCTGCATCATTTACAAATGTTTCATTTACGATCACTGATTTTGCACTATCTGATGGATAATCAGATGAAAAATTTCTTCCGGCTATAATCGGAATCTTGAAAGCAGGTAAATATCGATCGTCAATCCTGTTGATTTCAATAACTATTTTTTTACCATCGGCAATTATTCCGGAAATATTGCGACCATTAATTCTTGCCGCTACACTTATTATATCCGGATGATTACTCAATTCACTTTTAAACAATGCCGCCAGTTTATCGCCCTGGTTACCTGGCGGAAGTGCAACGCGTACAAGATTTCTGCTATCATAGCCAAGATTGGCATTCAGAAGAAAATTTAGCTGCGAATAAACAGCGATAGCACCTATGATCAAAAAAATGGCCAGCGTAAATTGAAGTACGATCAAACCTTTGGTCAGATAATTCCTGCCCATAAGCTTTTGCCTGCTGTACAAAACTTTAACCGGCTGGAAAGCTGATAAAACCAGGGATGGATAAAATCCCGAAATGAATGTTGTTACTATTAGTAATAGAAAGAATCCCCCATACAAATAACCATCAGATAAATAAGACAGGTTTAATTTTTTGTTGGCCAATTCATTGAAGAAAGGAAGTAGGAGTGCCATTAGCGTGATGGCAATTACAAATGCAATAAATGAAACCAGAAATGACTCCGTGAAAAATTGTTTTATTACCTGTTTCCTGCTACCACCAACAACTTTTCTGATACCGATTTCTTTACTGCGCTTTAAGGATTGCGCTACTGCAAGATTGATAAAATTGATGCAGGCAATAATCAATATCAACACAGCAATGGAGCTGAGAATATAAGAATAGAGAGGATTGCTTTCATCTGTCATGCCGTTACCAGGGCCAGCTTTTTTACTTAGGTGTATATCTGTTAAGGGTTGAAGATCCAACGTAGCTTTGAACTTCATACCCTGCTCTTTTTCAGCTTTGGCGGTAAACTCCTTTGTGTTTTTGATGTACAAGGCCTGCATTTTAGCCGTCACATTTTTAACATCCGCACCAGGAGAAAGCAACAAAAAACTATTCAAACTTCCCCCCAACCATGGATTACCCCTGCCTTGCAGGTTATACTGTATTGGGAAAAATATACCGGACTTAATACTGGAGTTTTGAGGAAGATTTTCTGCGATGCCTGTTACCGTATAGTTTTCAAACGCATCATTTCTTTTCACCTGTAGAACCTTACCTATGGCATCGTCATCATCAAAATACTTTTTCGCCATATCTTTTGAGATCACCACTGAATTAGGACTTCGTAGCACAGTTACTTTATTGCCTTCTGCTAATGGAAAACTAAAAACGGAGAAAAAATTACTATCAACAAACATGGAGTTTTCAGTAATCACATCATTATGTTTTTTTACTGTTACTGACTCTCCATTAATTCGGACAAACTGTTTTACTTCAGGTATACTTTTTACAAATGCTTCCCCCATCACTGGCGTGGTGATGCCAATCGTTTGCGGCGGCATGTCTCCAGCCTGCAATGTCTGTATAATGCGGAATAGCTCATCTTTATTTGCGTGAAACCGATCATAACTGACTTCATCTTTTGTATACAAAAAGATGAGCATGCATACCGTTAGCCCCAGACTTAATCCCAGAATTTTTATAACCGCAAAAATTTTATTGCTGATTAGATTTCGCCATGCAGTTTTGAAATAGTTTAGGAACATGCCGGGGTGTCTTAGTACCGAATTAGGGTCAAAATCACTGCCACCCCTATAACTTATTGATAGTCACCTAATTACTATGGTATTCCGGGAGTAATGTGTACGCTTTTGATACAAACTCTGTCCGATTTTAATACAGCAGAAATAACACTAAAACTCATTTCCTGCATTCTCTTCCTGATCCTTTCGCAAAGATTCAATCGAAGTTCGAACCCATTCTTTATACTCTTCAAATTTGACGAATGGAGCCTGATCCTGTTCTGCCGTGGCTAATACTTCATCTGGTTCAGCACCTAGTTTCAATCCTGAATACATATATGCTACTGCAGATGCGCGAGGACCGGTTCGACAAGAAATAAGTGTTGGTCGTGGAAGGGAATCGAGAGCGTCTACCTGCTGCTTTGCTAAATCCAGGTTCAGGACCCGTGGCGGATCACTGATTACATTTATAGAATTTGGAGTTGCATTTTGAACCTGGCCCCATGATATACCACCTTCCATACTTGCAAACTCTTCCCCAATTAAAAAAAGCCATGAGTTACATCCGGCTTCCTTAATATAAGTAGATGGATCTTTTATTAAACCTCTGTTGAAATGCAAATCGTTTAGTAACTGAAATTTTTTCATGGCCGATTTATTTTTTCAGGACATTAGGAACTGCCTTATCTTCTTTTGCTGCTACTTCAATCATTTTCTCTAAAACTTTTATGTCAACATCTTCCAGCTTATTAATATAGAGACATCCAAGGCCAGTCTTATGTTTCCCTAATTTTGTCAATGCATCTTCATGCTGCTGAATATTGATAAGATGTAATGACAGATTAGCTTTGCGCGGCGAAAAACCAATTTTAAACCAATCAACTTCTCTTCCGGTAGCCGGACTCTTATATCTTACATTCCCAAAACCAATCATTGAACTGCCCCACATTTTCGGCTTGTCTTTTGTAGATTTTTCCATCATCTTAAGTATGACCTGGCAGTCCATTCGCTTTTGTTCATCAGGGATGTTATTAATGAAATCATCTACGCTGGCGGAATTTTCTTTGGTTTTAATTTCTGCTAATTTGCCCATAGAAGATGTTTTTTAACGAGTTACTAAAGATAAAATTTA
>Ga0207701_10003688_pt1 | contig 15669 bp, 12 predicted proteins | sample KBSSwiSSwithPhiX_FD_184294 | JGI IMG/M metagenome (GOLD analysis project Ga0207701, IMG submission 184294) | Switchgrass rhizosphere bulk soil microbial communities from Kellogg Biological Station, Michigan, USA, with PhiX - S5 (SPAdes) (version 2) | ecosystem: Environmental > Terrestrial >... | reverse complement strand
AAGCCTGCCTTCGGCAACAAATCCATGAGAAATTAATTGAGAGACATATTCATCCAGCTTTTGTTGATCTGTTCTTGTTTCAAGATCATCGCTTTCTTTTCCATAAATACTTGCGGAAACGCTTTCTACTACATGTATTAAAACAAATGATGTCTTTTTATTGGCTTGTCCTATCGCATGAGCAATTAGCTTAGGGTCATTAACACTGAAATCAATGGCAACAGCAATTTTGTTATAAGAAGGTATTGATGCATATTCTATGCTTCCCGGCTCTGCATGAATTTGTTGTATAACAGCTTTAGTTTTTCGTTTGCGCAAAGGGTAAATTGTTGCAATAACAAGAAGCCCTACAAAAAATATTCCGGCAATAATGATCAATGCTTTCAAGAAGATATTGTCGGAAGTTGCAAAATAATTAGTCGCCTGTTCCACCACCATTCTGATATTTAAATAAACAAGAATAGCAGCAATTAAAGATGCAAGGACTACCACCAATGGCTTAATTGCATATTTTCCCATTGTCTTTTTATCACTTGTAAAATGGATCAGCGGAATGATAGCAAAACCAAGTTGCAAACTCAGTATCACCTGGCTAAATACCAGCAGGCTATCGATATTATCTTCTCCGTTTATCAAAATGACAATGACAGCAGGGATTATTGCAATTAGCCTTGTCATTAATCTTCTTACCCATGGCGCAATACGCAATTGCAAATAACCTTCCATTACTATTTGCCCGGCGAGTGTTCCGGTGATAGTTGAACTTTGTCCCGATGCTATTAATGCAATAGCAAAAAGTATCGGTGCAAATTTGGTTCCCAGGAAAGAGGGTAGTAGTTCATGCGCCACTTTGATTTCGGCGACATCTGTTCGGCCTGTTTTAAAAAAAGCTGTGGCGGCTAATACAAGTATTGCAGCGTTAACAAAAAAGGCTAGATTTAAAGCAATAGTGCTATCAATAAGATTTAGCTTCAATGCTTTTTTTATGCCGGCATCATCCCGTTTTATTTTTCTTGTTTGCACTAAAGCAGAATGCAAATACAAATTATGCGGCATTACGGTGGCACCGATAATTCCAATTGCTATATATAATGCCGTATCATTTGGTATAGTAGGAACAAAACCTGTCACTACTTCGCTTAATTGAGGTTTGACTAAAATTATTTCAATAAGAAATGAAATGCCAATGACAGCAATAAGTGCAATGATAAAGGCTTCCATTTTGCGAATGCCAAGACGCTGCAGGTATAAAAAAAGAAATGTATCAAGCACGGTAATTAACACACCCCAGATAAGTGGTAGGCCAGTGAGTAATTGTAATCCAATTGCCATTCCAAGTATTTCTGCAAGATCACATGCTGCAATTGCGATCTCTGCTAAAACATACAATGCATAATTGATATAGCGTGGATATGTTTCACGACTGGCTTGCGCCAGGTCTCTTCCTCTCACTATCCCCAATCTTGCCGATAAGCTTTGTAATAATAATGCCATCAGGTTACTCATCAATAAGACCCAGATAAGTTTATAACCAAACTGGCTGCCACCTGCAAGATCAGTAGCCCAGTTACCCGGATCCATATAACCAACGCTTACAAGATAGGCAGGACCGAAAAACGAAAGTATTTTTCTCCAACCCGGTCTTCTTGTACTGGTTGTGTCTACCGATTGGTGCACCTCGCTTAGTGAAGGGTAATTATGCAAACTATCCATGTTTTACAAAAATATTTTTAGCCAGCTGATCACTTATGGTCAACAGCTTATTGTCTAATTTAATTTCCAGCGAATCGTCATAATTGAATTTTCTTTTTACAACGATCGAAGCGCCTATATTTATTTTTTTTTCATTTAAATGTTCCAGTAATAATCCGGATTGATTGGCGATAAAGCAGATCCTGGCCGTTTTATTAAGAGGCAATTCTTGTAAGCTTACCTGTTTTCCTGTTTCCATTTTCCCGTTTGTATCGGGTATAGGATCGCCATGCGGATCAAACTTTGGGTGATTGAGGTATTCATCCAGTTTATCAATCAATTTTTTGCTGCTTACATGTTCCAGTTGCTCGGCTACTTCATGCACCTCATCCCAATTAAATTTCAATTTCTCTGCTAAAAAATATTCCCATAAACGATGACGACGAATAATGCTCAATGCTACTTTCTTTCCTTCAGGTGTTAATCGAAAACCCTGGTAGGGCTGGTAGTTAACCAGCTTGCGGTTTTTTAATTTTTTCATCATGTCAGTGATCGAAGCCGGCTTGGCTTGCAGTTTTTCAGCAAGCTCATTGGTAGACACATTTTCATCTTTGGTCTGTAAATGAAATATGGTCTTCAGGTAATTCTCTTCGCTGGTCGAAAAATTAAGCATGACTAAAAATAAATTTAGACAAACCTAAAAAATACCTGTTACATTTCCAAGAAATCTTTCGTTATGGCATAAAATTGGAAAGGTTTATATTCGGTAACAATTTGAAGAATATGCTCCGGAATCTTGCCTTTTTACTTTTCGCTATTTACCTATTAACCAGTTGCGGCAATAAAAAAAAACCGTCTCTTTCCGGTACTGATGAGGTGGGTATCAGCGATTTCATTGAATCGTTTGAATTAATAAAACCACCGTATGAAGTGACCGATACTGATTTGAATAAAAAGGAAAATGATTCATTACTCATCGCCGATAAAATATTTGCACAGTTTGTGCCGGATTCTGTACTGGCAAGAGTTTTTGGTAAAAACGCAAAGCCAAAAATTTATATGGGTAAACGAGTGACGATAGAAAAGGAAACATATTTATTTACTAAAGCGATCGCTGCAGATAAAAAAGCTCTTCTTCTTCTTTGCTTTGATAAAGAAAATAAATTCAAAACCTATTTGCCATTACTTGTGCAGGATAATGATCCTGCTACGACACAAGTGAGCGGATTGGATAGGAGGTTCTCATTTTACAAAACTATTTCCCTTAAAAGACGTGATGGTTCAAGTGCTGAGGGGAAGGAAGTTTTTATTTATAATGATGAAGCTGGCCAGTTTCTTCTTATTATGACGGATCCGCTTGATGACAGGGTGCAGGAAGTCATTAACCCGATCGATACATTTGCCCGGAAAAATAAATTCTCTGCTGATTATATAAAAGATAAAATGAATCTTGTCTCCATCCGCGATGATAATAAAGCGGGCAAAATAAATTTCTATATTCATTTTGATCGTAACAGTGGAGAATGTACTGGCGAATTAAAAGGAGTTGCAAACATTACATCAGCCAATACTGCGGTCTATCAACAGCAGGGTGACGCTTGCTCGATTCAGTTTAATTTTTCATCTTCCTCAGTTTCTTTAAAAGAGAACCAGGAATGCGGAGCTCACCGTGGAGTTAAATGTTCTTTCGACGGAAGCTATCCCCGCAAAAAAGAAGCGAAACAGAAAACACAAGTTAAGCGAACGTCCAAATGATTGTTAGTTGCAATTGTTTACTATGCTTAATTTTCCCCCGCATGTGAATAATTTAATAAAGGGATTGAATGTTCATACACTTTCTTATGTCTATTTCCCGTTATTTTGTGACCTGTGTAAAAACCACACAATATGAGTTTTAGAGAATTTAAAGTTCCTTACCCTTTTGATGAAAGATATTCGAAAAAGGTGGCCTATTTTTCAATGGAGTTTGCTACTCACCAACCCCTTAAAATTTATAGTGGTGGTCTTGGATTTTTGTCCGGCTCTCATTTGCGCAGCGCATATGAGCTCAGGCAAAATATGATTGGCGTTGGTATATTATGGAAATATGGTTACTATGACCAGGCCCGCAACCAGGATCAAACCTTGCAAGTGACCTGGATGGAAAAGCAATATAGCTTTTTGAAAGATACCGGAATTAAATTCCAGATAACTGTGCATGAACATCCGGTTTGGGTAAAAGCATGGTATCTCGATCCTGAGATCTTTAAAACGGCTCCTTTATTTTTATTAAGCACTGATCTACCAGAAAACGATTATGTGTCGCAGACGATCACACATCGCTTATATGATGCGAACGTAGCGACAAAAGTGGCGCAATTCATTTTACTCGGTGTTGGTGGCGCTAAATTGGTCGATGAACTTGGTTTTAATCCTGATGTTTATCATTTAAATGAAGCACACGGTCTCTCTGCTGCATTTTATTTGTATAAAAAATATGCGAATGACTTGAAGGAAGTAAAGAAACGTCTTGTATTCACCACGCATACACCTGAAGAAGCAGGGAATGAAAAACATGATATCTATCTATGTCATAAAATGAGTTATTTCTGCGGGCTGACTGTTGATGAAGTAAAGAAATTAACAGGTAATAACGAAGATATGTTCAATCATTCTCTTGTTGCTTTGCGGTTTGCAAGACTGGCCAATGGTGTTTCGCAGTTGCACGGTGTTGTATCAAGAGAAATGTGGAAGAAGTATAGTGATATATGCCCGATCATTTCGATCACCAATTCGCAGAACTGGCGATACTGGGCCGATAAACAGTTATACAAATTCATGGAAGAAGGCAATGACTGGGCATTTGACGACAGAAAAAAGCATTTAAAGAGAAGGGCCTTTGAGATAGTGGCTGACCAGACAGGAAAAATTTTGGATCCGAATGTTTTCACCATTGTATGGGCAAGAAGGTTTGCAGGCTATAAAAGAGCAGGATTGATTGCAACTGAGGAAGAACAGTTTGAAAAATTATTAAACGATAAAAAATATCCTGTTCAAATTATTTGGGCTGGTAAACCTTATCCGGTTGATTATCCTGCGATCTCTGAATTCAATCATCTTGTACATTTAAGTAAGAAATATAATAATGTATCCGTGCTAGTTGGTTATGAACTTGGCCTTTCAAAAAGATTAAAGCAAGCCGGTGATGTTTGGTTAAATAATCCAAGAGTTCCGAGAGAAGCATCTGGTACAAGTGGAATGACGGCAGCGATGAATGGTTCTGTTAATTTTTCCACTGACGATGGATGGATACCGGAATTTATCAATCATGGTCATAACGGTTTTGTAATTCCGAAAGCTGATTATGCAAACATGACAGTACAGGCGCAGGATGAATATGATCTTGAGAAGTTGTATGAGATACTTGAAAAAGAAATTCTTCCATTATATTATGAGAATTACGATACCTGGCGCATGGTGATAAAAAATGGTATGCGGGACGTTCGCTTCCAGTTTGACAGTAACCGAATGGCGCATGAGTATTACGAGTTATTATATAAATAAAAGAGAATTAATTTCTGATTTCAAAATTTCAAAATTAATTCAGATGTTGTTAAATTAACAGGATAGAAACTCGTAAGCCTGTTGATCACTCCCTCCACCAGCGCATCTGGGCATGATGCACCGCTTGTAATTAAAATTTTTATCGATTTTTTATTTGGTAAGAAATCAGTGGTAAGTAATTCTTCTTTAGTATGAAAATTATAATGCAGTATTTCTTTAGCTGAAATAATTTTTTCTTCACTGCTGATAAAATAAGTTGGTAATTTTTCTTCGCAAAGCTCTACAAGATGGGAAGTGTTAGATGAATTATATCCGCCAACAACAATAGCAAGATCGGCATCTGTTTCCAGCATCCCTGTAACTGCTTGTTGATTTTCTAATGTTGCATAGCAAAGCGTGTCTCTTGTGTCAGCAAATTTTTCGTCAACATTTGCCGGTGTCAATTTAAATTTTTCGATCATCACTTGTTTTAAATGATCGGCAATAGCCTGCGTATCGCTTGCCAGCATAGTTGTTTGGTTTACTACACCGATACGTTCAAGATCTTTTGTAGGATCAAAATTTTCAGAGAATTGACCTTTGAATTCTTCGTAGAATTGATCTAAGGGTTTTTCTCCCGTAATATATTTTGCCAACTCTATTGTTTGCTTCATATCTTTTACAACAACAGATGGTGCATTTGCTGAAGCATGAGAAAAAGTGGCTCTTGTTTCTTCATGTTTTGGTTTGCCATGAATAATGATCGTGTAATTCTTTTTTGCGATCTGCTCGCTTCGGTTCCATACTTTTTCAACAAACGGGCAGGTAGTATTATATTTTTCTGTTTGAATTCCGAGATCATTTAATTTTTTTTCCAATTGAAGCGTGGTACCAAATGCCGGAATGATTACAATATCATCTGCAGTTAATTCATCAAAAGAAATTAGTTGCTTGCCATAATTATCCTGCATGAACCGAACACCATGATTTTGCAAATCAGCATTCACTTGCGGATTATGGATCATTTCGCTCAATAAAAAAATTCTTTTACCAGGATTTTCTTCAACTGTTCTGAAAGCGATCTCAATTGCATTTTCAACGCCATAACAAAAACCAAAATGACGGGCTAAATAAATTTGAAGTGGGCCAAGATCAAGCAGGGTAGGAGTAAAATCTTTTTTCATCTTATCCTGTTCCTTTCGCTTCTTTTTGATAGCCGTGATCAAAGGGCTCCGGTAAATAATTGGAACATCGAAACTTTTCATGATTGCAAAGATAGTTTTTTGAACCACAGAGGCGCAAAGACACAGAGTTTCACGGGCCGTCTGTGTTTCCTGGTGCATTACGTAACTCCGTGGTTTAATTCTCAAAAACCACTTAATTTGCAGACCCTAAATATTTATTATGAAAAGATTCGTGCTATTGTTTATTTCTTGTTCATTTATGCTTTTGACAAGTGCCCAGGATGCTTTAACAGTTAAAGATTATCAAAATGCAGAGAGCCAAATGGGCTATAATACCCAGAAATATGTTGATCGTGGTAATGTTAATCCAAACTGGATGCCCGGTGATAAATTCTGGTACCGTGTGTTAACTCCTACCGGAAGTGAGTTTGTTTTGGTTGATGCAGTAAAAGGAACCCGTACTGTTGCGTTTGATCATGAAAAATTAGCTGCTTCGCTTTCTACCGCAACAAGTAAAAAGTATACAGGTTCGATGTTGCCTTTCCAGGTTATCAATTATTCAGCCGATGGCAAATCGATCACCTTTCGTACAGAAGGCAAGCAATGGAAATATGATCTGCAAAATTCTTCTCTTGCCTCTGATACTACTAAACTTCTTGAGAATGCACAACGCTCCGGGGGATTTGGTCGTCCTAATCGTGGTATCGAAGTTTTATCACCCGATAGAACGAAAGCAGTTTTTATTAAGGATTATAATCTATGGGTAAAAGACACCAAGACAAATGAGCAAAAGCAATTGACATTTGATGGCATAAAAGATTTTGGTTATGCTACAGACAATGCGGGTTGGACAAACAGTGAGGGAGCCATAGTTCGCTGGTCACCGGATTCAAAAAAGATCGCCACATTCAAACAGGATCAACGGAATGTTGGCGACATGTATCTTGCTTCTACCAATGTTGGTCATCCCAATCTAAGATCATGGAAGTATCCGCTGCCCGGTGATAAAGACATTCCGATGATCTCCCGTTGTGTTATTAATGTTGAGGATGCAAAAGTTATCATGTTCAATATCCCTCCCGATCCACACAGGGCTTCTTTAAGTGATGATATTTCAAGCAGCGGAACTTTTGATGATATAGATTGGAATCCTGATGGAACAGAAGTTGCGTTTCTTTCTACTTCAAGAGATCATAAACAAGAAAAGTTTCGCATAGCCAATGCATTGACCGGAGAAGTTCGTGAAGTGTTTGAAGAAACTGTTCCTACACAATATGAATCAGGTTGGGGCGCCATCAACTGGAGATATCTTCCAAAGACAAAAGAGATCATTTGGTTTTCTGAAAGAGATGATTGGGGCCATCTTTATTTATATGATGCTGCAACAGGGAAAGTAAAAAATCAAATTACAAAAGGCAATTGGGTGGTAATACGGCTTGTAAGAGTTGATGAAAAGAACCGGCTTTTATATTTTATGGCCAATGGTTCACAACCTGAGAACCCTTATTTCAGCCAATTCTATAAAATTGGATTTGATGGAAAGAATTTGACACTCCTTACTCCCGGGGCAGGAACTCATTCGGTTAGTTTTTCACCATCGGAAAATTATTTTATTGATACGTACTCAAAACCAGACGTGCCATCGGTTACTGTCTTGCGTGACATGAATGGGAAACAAATCACCGAATTGGAAAAAACAGATGTATCAAGATTAAAAGCTTCAGGATGGAAACCACCAACGCCTTTTTCTGTAAAAGCCGCTGATGGTAAAACTGACGTGTATGGTCTTATGTTCACACCAACTAATCTTGACGCAAATAGAAAGTATCCAGTCGTTGATTATATCTATCCCGGACCGCAAAGCGGAAGTGTGGGTAGCTGGAGCTTTAGCGCAGCAAGAGGTGATCACCAGGCATTGGCGGAATTAGGATTTGTTGTTGTTTTGATCGAAGGCACAGGCAATCCAAATCGTTCAAAAAGTTTTCATGATAAGTATTGGCCCGACATGAGTACAAACACATTGCCCGATCAAATAGCAGGTATTCGTCAATTATCACAGCGTTATTCTTATATCGACACAAACAAAGTGGGTATCTGGGGACATTCAGGTGGTGGCTTTGCAACTGCTGCTGCCATGTTTCGCTATCCTGATTTTTTCAAAGTTGGTATTTCAGAATCTGGTAACCATGATAATCGTAATTATGAAGATGATTGGGGCGAACGATATATTGGTTTGCTAACGAAAAATCCTGATGGCACTGATAATTATACTGCACAGGCCAACCAGACCTATGCAAAGAATTTAAAAGGAAAACTAATGCTTGCACATGGTTTGATGGATAATAATGTGCCGCCATATAATACGATGCTGGTGGTTGAAGCATTGACTAAAGCAAATAAAGATTATGATCTTGTTGTTTTCCCAAATGCCGGTCATGGTTATGGGACAGATTCACCATACATGATGCGTCGTCGTTGGGATTATTTTGTAAAAAATCTTTTGGGCAAAGAACCACCACCAAATTATAAATTGGAAACAAAAACCGATCCTAGGAATGGTGGACAGCTAGCGTTTTAATTTACTGCGAAGCAATCTCATCATAAAAAAGACCAATCTTATCAGTTGGTCTTTTTTATTTATGTACTTAGCTGCATTACTACTATCATCGCCTGTTGTGTCACTCACATGTACGTTCCGTAATTCTATTAAGCATTGTTGAAGCTGAACAACATGTCCCGTAGGGACATATTATGGGTAGCATAAAAGGAAGTCATGATTAACGTTCCATCGGAACGTTTTGTGAAATCCAATTGATCAATGAAATGAGCACAATGCGTTCCTATGGAACGCAACACAATCATCCCATGATTTTCTACCCACAATGTGTTCCTACGGAACACAACAACCTTTTGTATATTTAATTATCTTATTCTGACTGTATGGCGAACACATACACGCAACTCCATATACAATTTTGTTTTTGCTGTGAAATATCGTGCTGCATTAATCCAAAAAGCATGGAAAGATGAATTGCATAAATACATTACCGGTATCGTACAAGATAACGATCACAAGATGTTGCAGATAAATAGCATGCCCGATCATATACATATTTTTATTGGCATGCGTCCGACACAGTCTATTGCGGCATTGGTGCAAAATGTAAAAACAGAAAGTAGTAAATGGATCAAAGGCAAAAAATTTTGTACATCATCTTTTGTATGGCAGGAAGGCTATGGCGCATTCTCATATTCAAAAAGCCATGTGCAGGATGTTATTCGTTACATACAAAACCAGGAGATTCATCATCAAAAAGAATCATTTCTTGATGAATACACGAAGATTCTGAAAGCTTTTGAAATTGAATATGACGAACAGTATATTTTTAAAGAACCTGAATAGCTTAACAATTAATATCAAACTTTTAACGCACATCCGTTTGCGAAGACGCAAACTACTACCAGGATCACGAATACAAGATCAACTGCGTGCACCGAAACAATGCCACTGTCTTTTGATTCTCTTTACTCTTAACTATCACATCCCAAACCTGTGTTGTCTGTCCTGCATGTTGTAAAGTTGCTTCTGCAATAATGAACCCGGTTTTTGTTGAGCCAAGGAAATTTGATTTTAATTCTATGGTTGTAAAAGATTTTGCAAGCATGGGTAAATTATAAAGACAGGCATAGCCAGCAATAGTGTCTGCTAAAGTAACTATACTGCCTGCATGCAGGTATCCGTTCGGGGCGAATAGTGATTTCTTAACTTCCATTTGTGCAGTAGCTAAATTGGTTGACACACTTAAAACTTCAATTCCAAGACGCCCGGGGAAGAAGTCAGCTCCAAACTTTGAGAAATCTGTTTTTTTATAATCCATTTAATATTTTTATTTTATCACCGGCGTGCTCACTAATTATTTTCAAACAAGATAAGTAAATCTTTAACAAGGTTTGCTTCCTTACTTCGCTCCGGCAACTGTAAGAACTTTTTCAATTTCAGCATGTCTTTTTTTCTTCGCCCATGCAAGTGGTGTAGCCCATGAAGCGCCAGCTTTATTAATGTCAGCGCCTTTAGCAAGAAAATAATTAACCATTTCAATTTGACCCCATCTTGCCGCCATTCCCAAAGGAGTTGATCGGTATTCTTCTTCTACAGGATCTATATCTGCTCCGTATTTTAGAAGCAATTCTGCTTTTTTGATATCTCCTTTTTGTGCCATGTCATGCAGCAGTGTAACATGATGCCAGCTCATTGTATTTGGACTCATTCCTTTTTTCATCATGTAGGTGGCGCCATCCAATCTTTCAAAATAATAGAACTGTGCCCATTTTAAAATAGCTGGAACTTTTGCTCCATAACTCATTAGAAGATCGATCATCTTCCGGTTATTTTCTTTAGCTGCAAAAACTAAGATCCCTTCACCCCAGAAATAGGTTTCATCCTTTGCAAATTCAGGATGCTCTTTTAATATCTTTTCTGTTTTATCAAGGCTTCCTTTATTCACTGCTTCCTGGAATTCCACTTGTAATTCGGTTCTATTGTAAAGAATTTCTCCATTGTCGCCTTTATATTTTTGTTTTGATTTGTCTTTTGCATATTGCTCCAGCAGCAAAACAATTTCACTATGATCTCTGTCCTGCGCTATTGTTTGCAACGGATCATTGAATGGATAAATTTTATAGCTGGGATCATGTGCGCCATTATCCAATAAATATTTTACTAACTCAACATGTCCTTCACGAACTGCAAAATGAATAGGTGGTGTATAATTGTATTGTGCATATATTAACTCAGGACATTCTTTGACTAGATGTTTAACCTCTTCTAAATTTCCATTTTTACTTGCAACAAGAATGTTCCAAACTTTTGTTGTTGTAGAAACAACTTCGTTAGATAACGTCATCGGCAAGTTGAATTTCATTTCATGGGGCTGTATCATTGTACTACCTTTTATTTCTTTTCATCATCTAAATTAAACCTCATTTCTAAAATATATCTTGAAAAGCCGATCTTCTCATAAGCTTTAATAGCAGAAACATTATCATAATAAACTTCCAAACTGAGTTCAGTAATGTTTTGAATAGCGGCCCAATTTTTTAAGGCATCAATAATTCGCTTATTGATTCCCTGGCCTCTGTATTCTGGAAGCACATACATAAAACCTAAATATGCGTGGCTACTATGTCTTAAAAATGGTCTTGATCTATCGATCCTTGCATAACCCGAAGCGATGATCTTATTCCCTGCTTCTGCAACAACCACTTCAGCAAGCGGAGAGGCTATCAGTGATCTCAGATCATAGTAATTAATAGGATCAGGTTTTAGAGTTGGGTCAAATGGTCGTTCCGTTTTTATAAGGTCTTGCTCGAAGGCTAAAAGTTGTTTAAGGTCAGCTATTGATGCTTTTCTTATTTTAATTTCAAGCATAGTTTTAAGTGTCTCTTAAGAATGTGGAAATTTTGCCACACAAAATAGCATTTTCGTGCTGGTACGGGGTTCTTACAATTAATATGCAAATAGCAAGTTCTGACATTGTCTTTTTAGATGATTTTTTTTAAATGAATTTTTTTATCCAATAGAAGAAAAATACATTTACTAATAACTGTTCATTTACTAAAATAAAGATGTGATCATATGAAGTCTTTGCCTAAAACCAGGACTGGCATTAGTGGCCTTGATGATATAACAATGGGAGGAATTCCACAAGGCAGGCCCACTCTTATCTGCGGAGGACCCGGATGTGGCAAAACACTTTTTTCTATAGAGTTTCTTGTAAACGGAGCCACACGTTTCAATGAGCCAGGTGTTTTCATTGCGTTTGAAGAAAAAACAGACGAGCTTACAATGAATGTAGCTTCCCTGGGTTTTGATCTTGATAAATTACAGAAAGAAAAAAAACTCAGACTTGATTATGTACGGATTGAAAGAAATGAGATAGAGGAAACAGGAGAATATGATCTTGATGGATTATTTATAAGATTGGAACATGCAATTGATAGCATCGGGGCAAAAAGAGTTGTGCTCGATACAATCGAGAATTTATTTGCAGGATTAACAAACCAGGGAATACTTCGTGCTGAGCTCCGACGACTCTTTTTTTGGTTAAAAGAAAAAGGAGTGACTGCTATTATTACTGGTGAACAAGGAGATGGTAAACTTACACGGCATGGATTGGAAGAATATGTTTCTGATTGTGTGATCTTGTTAGATCATCGTGTGATCAATCAAATATCAACACGAAGATTACGCATTGTGAAATATCGAGGTTCGGCACATGGTACTAATGAATTTCCTTTTTTAATTGATGAAGAAGGTATTTCTGTTTTACCTGTAACATCTTTAAAGCTTGACCGCAAAGTTTCTTCAGAAAGAATAAGCACAGGTTTGCCAACACTTGATGAAATGTTTGGCGGAAAAGGATTTTATCGTGGCAGTAGTATTCTTGTTTCAGGAATGGCGGGCACAGGTAAAACAAGCATTGCCGCTTATTTTGCTAATGAGGCTTGTAAGCGAAATGAAAAGGCAATATATTTTGCGTTTGAGGAATCTCCTCCTCAAATTATTCGAAATATGAGATCGATAGGGCTGAATCTTGAACCACATATTAAAAAAGGGTTATTACAGTTTCAATCTGCCCGCCCGGCTTTACATGGCCTTGAAATGCATCTTTCCACTATTTATAAAGCTGTAAGGGAATTTAAGCCGAAGATAGTTGTGCTTGATCCTATCACTAACCTTGTTTCTGTGGGATTGATCAATGAGGTAAACTCAATGCTGCTTCGATTGATCGATTTTTTGCAGGGCGAGGGGATCACTGTTATGCTTACAGCTTTAATGAAAGTAATGGACGAAAGAATGGACGAAGGAGTATCTTCCCTTGTAGATACATGGATCAGTGTAAAAGAAATAGAAGCAAATGGAGAACGTAACAAGGTATTATATATCATGAAATCAAGAGGAATGAAGCATTCTAACCAGGTAAGAGAATTTATTATTTCAAACCGTGGGGTGAACCTGGTTGAGATCTATCTCGGACCGAACGGAATTCTGCTTGGTTCTGAAAGAGAGGAACAAAAATTGCAGAAGCTAAAGGGCCAGGCTTTAATAGATCAGCAGGAACGAAAGGAAATAGCCCGCAGAAGACAAGAAAACGGAATTCCTAAGCAACCAAAACAAAAGATCGGAAAATAAAACCATGGCAAAAAAGCAACAAACATGGGAACTGCGGTTATATGTCGCCGGCAAAACACCCAAGTCAGTAACTGCTTTACAGAATCTTCAAAAATATTGTGAGACCCATTTAAAGGGGCAATATAAAATTGAAGTGGTTGATTTGTTAGTACATCCACAATTGGCGGAAGGCGACCAGATATTCGCCATTCCAACGCTGGTGCGAAAAGTGCCTGAACCAATTCGGAAAATAATCGGCGATCTTTCAAATGAAGAAAAAGTTCTTGTCGGCTTGAATATCCGCCCGGTGAAACAATTAATATAATGAGCAAGCATTCAAAAAATGGTAACGGTAAAAGCGGCGATCATGATCCATATATTTTCCGTCTTTATGTAACAGGTGCTTCTCCTAATTCCCTTCGGGCTATTGCGAACACGAGAAACCTGTGCGAAGAATATTTTAATGAGAATTATGAACTGGAGATAATCGATGTGCATCAGCAACCATCAATTGCTAAAAAGGAAAACATTATTGCATTGCCTTTGCTTATAAAAAAACATCCCTTGCCTGAGAAGCGATTGATAGGCGATATGTCTAATATGGAAAGAGTGCTTAAAAGTTTTGGATTGTCAAACATTGATCTATAAATGAGAGAGACAAAAACTTACGAGGAACTTTTGGAAGACCTGGAAGAGCTTACTCTTCAACTAAAGGAGGCCAATGAAACCATTCATGCTATCCGTACCGGGCAAATAGATGCATTGGTTGTGGAAACGGAAGGTGGGCCTCAATTATATACATTAAAAAGCGCAGATCACACTTATCGTGTATTCATTGAGAAAATGAAAGAAGGCGCAGTGACGCTTAACAGCAATGGAATCATATTATATTGTAATTCGCAATTCGCCGATATGATCAATTTACCATTAACAAAAGTGATCGGTTTACCCATCATGAATTTCATCCCCGGTGAATACAAGGACATTTTCAAAAAAATAACAAAGCAGGGATGGCAATCGGATAGCAAAGGAGAGATCGCTTTAAAAAATAAGAACAATGAACTGGTGCCTTTTTTATTGTCTGTTACTTCATTGGAATTAGATGAAGGTACTGCACTTAGTATTATTCTTACCGATCTTAGCCTGCAAAAAGAAAATGAAAAGCAATTAGAATTAAAAAATAAACAATTAGAAGAAGCAAGGTTAGCAGCTTATAAAATGAATGAAGAGTTGGAGGATATTGTTGAAGAAAGAACAAAGGATCTTCTGGTAAGCAGGGAGTATTTCAAGTTTTTAGCTGATAATATACCTGTGATAATTTGGACAGCTGGCATTGATGGAAAACTTGATTATGTTAACCGCCGATGGATTGAATACACAGGGTTTGATGTTGAAGAATCCAAAACAAAACGAGGTGATCTGATATCTACAGTGATACATACTGATGACGTGGAAAGAAGTGTGACGGACTGGCAAATAGCCCTAGAAGAAAAGAGAAAATATGAAGGAGAGTTTCGGCTTAAAAGAATAACTGATGGAGCCTATCGATGGCATTATTCGCAGGCCATACCATTTAAAGATGAACATGGAAATATAACCGCATGGATAGGAACAAATATTGATATAGATGATCAGAAAAAAGAGCTGGAGAAAAAAGATGAGTTTATCAGCGTGGCCAGCCACGAGCTGAAAACTCCACTAACCAGTTTGAAAGGATATATTCAATTGATGGAGTTCCAGGAAAATTTATCTGAAGCAGCGAAGATCTATGTTTCAAAGGCCACCTCTTCAGTAAATAAACTACAGCATTTAATTGATGAATTATTGGATGCAAGTAAGATAAAGGCCGGCAAGCTTAAATTCAATAAAAAGGAATTAAATCTGACCGACCTGGTAAATCTTTGTATTGAGAACAGTAGTTATATCTATCCTTTGCACCAGATAAAAAAAGAATTACAAGATGATATTATAGTGCGTGGAAATGCCGAACGATTGGAACAGGTATTAATGAATTTAATAAACAATGCAGTTAAATATTCTCCGAATAGAAAGGAGATAATTATTCGTGTTGAAAAAAATAAAGATTCAGCGATCGTGTCA
>Ga0207701_10003687_pt1 | contig 15670 bp, 18 predicted proteins | sample KBSSwiSSwithPhiX_FD_184294 | JGI IMG/M metagenome (GOLD analysis project Ga0207701, IMG submission 184294) | Switchgrass rhizosphere bulk soil microbial communities from Kellogg Biological Station, Michigan, USA, with PhiX - S5 (SPAdes) (version 2) | ecosystem: Environmental > Terrestrial >... | reverse complement strand
TGAAATCGCTTTTTCGAGTTCTTCTCGGTCACATCAGCGTCGTACTGCACGACGAACCGGTCATGCGCGACGAATGGTCCTTTCGCGGTGAAGCTGTGAACCTCCATAGCATTGAGCCACCAATCTATTTTTCCGCGCACCTGATCGATGCCGCGTTTCTCCGCTGACTCTCCCTCGCTCGCGCTGGCTTCGACACTCACGATGTCTTTGTCATAAAGCGTATCGAGTGCCTTGTACCACGCTTGCTGACGAACCAATTCCACCACTTTCTCTGCAACTTCTTGAGTACTCATTTTCTCCTCCTTCCAGAGTCACCATTAATCTCTGCAGAATCTTTCCAGTTTATTGAGAACGCTCTTCCAGCCATCACTGTGACGATCGCGCGATTCTTCACTAGGCAGTTGTTCGTGCGTCAGCCGCACCTCGGTGCCACCGTCACAATCGGATAACTCCACCGTAACCACACTGTCCCGCTCCTTCCATTCCTCATCGTCTTCCCATCGCCAGGTGAAAACGATTTTTCTGTCCGGTTGCAACTCACGGTATTCACCGTGCATCGTCATCTCCTCGCCTTCAGAATTAGTCAGGTCCCAGGAAAATTTCCCGCCCACGCGGGTCTCCGCCACAATGTTACGCGTCTGAACATTTTCCGGCCCGAACCATTCCCGTAGCTGGACAGGATCGGTCCAAGCCGCATAGACGCGATGGCGCGGCGCCCTAATTACGCGTCTGATTTCGAGAGATGCCTTACCCAATACCTTGGTAGTCATGATGTTTTGGTGCCTTCAACATATTGCTTTAGCGACGAACCAATAATCTCAGTCCAGCCCTTCTCAAAGTTTGTTCTCGCATAAGCGGGAACCTTCGGAAATGTCTCCAAGCCTTCATGGGTCAGCTTTAGCCGTGTCTTGTCGCCCTCAGGGAACAACTCAAACGTAACTAATGAATCGCCTTCCTCGCCCGAATATCGCCAGCTGTAAGCGATTTTCTTTTGCGGAACGACTTCGGTGATTTTGCAACGGTGGTCGTAGGTGTTGCCTTCGTGCTCGACCACAAAGCTAAATTCAAAACCGACCTCGGGCTTGAACTCCTTCAGGTCAAAATACCATTGCCGCATTTGATCGACATCGGTCAGGGCCTTCCAAACTCTTCCCACCGGCGCGTTGTAGGTACGCTCGATCACCACTGCTTGAGCCAAATCGCTTTTCGCGGTCATCGTTTCCTCCCTTTGGCTATCGACACGCCCCCGATGTGAGCGATCATGTCGCATCGCCTTTCAAAGAGGCCCGGAAGGCGCGAAGTTGCACCAGACCGGGTCGATCAGAATCAGGGTTTGGTTCGTCGTGCCAGATCCACCACTCGTACGGCAGGGTCTGGGGATAGCCCTTCGGCGAGTCTTCCCACTCTTCTTGGCGCCCGAGCGCAGTGATGTCGAGGTAGTTCCAGGTATTCCCCATTTGCTCGTCGCCGCGGTCGTTGATGAAGTAGGTGCGGAACACCTTGTTGCCGTCGCGGATGAACGAGTTGGTGCCGTGCCACTCGTTTACACCAAAGTCCTTGTCGAAGCTGTCCGTGATGGTGTACCACGGCATCTCCCAGCCCATTCGTGCTTTCAGGCGCTCGATGTCCGCCTGTGGCGCGCGCGAGGCGAACGCGAGCGTGGTATCGCGGGCGTTTAGATGGGCGACGTGGGCCACCTGGTCGGCCACCATGGAGCAGCCGACGCAAGCATGTTCGGGCCAGCCTTTCACGCCGGGCTCGAAGAAGGCGCGGTAAATGATCAGCTGACGGCGGCCATCGAACAGGTCGAGCAGGCTCGCCTTCCCCTTGGGCCCGTCGAACTCGTACTCCTTCTCCACGACCAGCCACGGCATTCGGCGACGCTCGGCGGCCAGCGCGTCACGGGCGCGGGTCAACTCCTTCTCCTTCACGAGCAGTTTCTTGCGCGCACCCTCCCACTCCTGCGATGAAGCGATTTTCGGATGATTGATTTGCTTCGCTTCAGTTTCGCGTTCCATCTCTTTTACTTTCATTTTGTTTTCCTCTGGCTTGGTTCATTTTTCTCTTTCTGTAAAACTTGTTCATCATAAAAGCGGTCAGTCCGCCGCTCGAGGTCGCACCGGCGGCGATCAACGCCGCATTCGTTAGACAGACCGGGCACATTGCGTTACGTCCTCCGTTTTTTGTCGGCCGCTTTGTTCGTTTTTTCCAAATAATCAGCCAGGCGATCGAGTGATCCCTCCCAAAACTTGCGGTATTCTTCGACCCATTGCGCGGCCTGTTTCAGCGGCTTGGCCTCGAGCTGCATTTCATGAACACGCCCATAGCGCCGGCGGCGCAGCAATCCCGCCTTCTCCAGCACCCGCAGATGTTTCGAAACCGCCGGCAACGACATTGCGTGCCGTCTGGCCAGACGGGTCACGCAGCGATCACCCTGCGCCAGTTGGGCCAGGATCCGCCGCCGCGTCGGATCGGCCAGGGCGGCAAAGGTTCGATTCAAGGCTGCTGGAGAATATTTAACCATCTGGTTAAATAATTAAATGAGGTTTCAAATAATGCAAATTAAATTTTTGACGGCCCGCAATTTCGTTTTTCAGCGTTTCCAATTTTTCAGCTGCCTCTGTCCTCACTCTCACCTCTGGTCTCTGCCCCCTTGCCGCTCCCTCGGGCTTTTGTCAGGATGCTTACATGAAACAATTTTTTCTGGGCTACTTTCTTTCGGCGTTGTTAATTCCGACGTTGTCAATGGCCCAGACCGCGCAGCTCACTGAACAGTTGGGGAAGACTGTCCTCTACGGGGATCTCGCCCTGTCTCCCGATGGCTCACACCTAACCTGGGTTCAGTCTACCGCCGCAACCACGTCGAAGCGGACCTACATTCAGGCGACGTCGGGTAATTCGTCCCCTAGGTTGGTCAATCTGGAAGCCGCAGCAGAGAGAATCGATGCGGACCCGGCCTGGTCGCCCGACTCCAAAACCGTCGCCCTCCTTTCCACCGCCGGCGAGAAAGAGCAGAGACAACTCTGGTCGGTAAATGCCGACGGCTCCAAGCCTCGAAAACTTAGCCAGCTGAAAGGATACGCGGCGTGCCCTCGTTGGTCGCACGACGGCAAGCAAATCGCCTTCCTCTATATAGAAGACGCGGGTGGCGGCGGCCCTTTAATGGCGGCACCCGCCAACACGGGTGTAATCGATACCGCGATTCACAACCAGCGGATCGCCGTTCTCGATCTTCCTACCGGAAAGCTACGCCAGGTGTCCCCGCCAAATCTTCACATTTACGACTACGATTGGTCTCCCGATGACAAGAAATTTGTCGCAACTGCCGCGGCCGGTCCAGGCGATAACAACTGGTGGATCGCGCAAATCTACACCATCGACATCGCCAAGGGCGAGGCCACATCAATCTACAAGCCTTCGCTCCAAGTAGCCGTCCCACGTTGGTCGCCGGACGGTAAGTCGATCGCCTTTATTGAAGGCTTGATGAGCGATGAAGGATTTCATGGCGGCGATTTGTTCACGATCTCAACCGATGGTCATGACATTTTGAATCGCACAGAAAAGCGCAAGAGTTCGGTCAGTTCTCTCTTTTGGTTGACGCCGGATCGCATCCTTGTCACGGAAGTTGTCGGCGGCGGGAGCGCGATCTCTGAGTTGACGCTCAGCGATAATGGAGTGCGAACGATCTGGAACGGCGCGGAGCATGTTCATGCCTTTGGCAATTTCCCTAACTTCGCCCTCTCCAAGGATGGCAAAGTCGCGGCCGCGGCCCGCAGCAGCTACGAAATGCCGCCTGAAATTTGGACCGGATCGATTGGTGAATGGCGTCAGCTAACGAAAAACAATACCGCTCTATCTCCGACCTGGGGTAAAGCCGAGAACCTTGAGTGGACGAACGAAGGATTTAACATTCAGGGATGGCTTCTTCCTCCGGCGCGCGTGGAATCCGACAAGAAATATCCAATGGTCGTTCTTATTCACGGCGGACCTTCCAGCGCAACAATGCCGGAGTGGCCCGCTTCATTTGGAATGGCACGGGCTATCGTCGCGGCACTTTCGTCACGCGATTACTACGTCCTGGCGCCCAATCCCCGCGGAAGTTATGGGCAGGGAGAAGAGTTTACCCGTGCGAATGTGAAAGACTTTGGGGGCGGCGACCTGCGCGACATTCTCGCCGGAATAGATGCGGCCATCGCCAAGTATCCGATCGATCCTGCGCGCCTGGGGGTCACCGGTTGGAGTTATGGCGGCTATATGACAATGTGGACGGTCACGCAAACGAACCGTTTCCGCGGCGCGGTAGCAGGCGCCGGCATCGCCAACTGGCAAAGTTACTACGGCCAGAATCTGATCGACCAGTGGATGATCCCTTTCTTCGGTTCGTCGGTTTATGATGATCCCGCTGTTTATCGGAAGAGTTCGCCTATTGAGTACATCAAAAAGGTCAAGACCCCCACTCTGGTCGTGGTGGGCGAACGCGATGCCGAATGTCCCACTCCCCAGTCCTACGAATTCTGGCACGCGTTAAGAACGCTTGGCGTTCCGACACAGCTTGTCGTACATCCCGGAGAAGGCCATCTTTATCTCAAACCAGAGAACCAGATCGATCGACTGGACCGAACGGTTGCATGGTTCGACAAGTATCTGAAGTAACTCTTTTCTCAGCCCATCTCTGGTCTACGGGTTTTTGGCATCTCAATATCGGTTCGCGCCAAAGGCGCAGTATTCATTCTAGCCTGGGGCAACGCCCCAGGGATTTGTGCGATGACAAACCCCAGCGCTGAAAGCGCGATTCACCTGTTGAGTCGCGCTTTCAGCGCTTTTGACGAATCGGTCCAAAGCCCTGGGGCGATGCGCCCAAGGCTCCTAATGAGAAAGAGCCTTTGGCATTAAACGTTGCGACCCTGTCATTGATTCGCGGAGTCAGCGAATTGCGGATAAGTTGCGGCGTCATGAAGAACGACAAAGACAAGGTCCAACTCAGCGCCGTGGAGGATCACAATGGGATACTAACGATTCGTGGCGGCGGCCCTCGCCGAGATTGGAACGGCATTCATTATAAGCAAGGGATGTCGGCCAAAAATGTGGGTACCACGAAACTATCAGCTAATATCGCGACAATCCCGCCAGGTGGCGTCGCCGCAGCCCATATTCACGTCGGCTTCGAGCTCATCCTTTACATCATCGAAGGAAAAGTCCGCCACGAATTCGGACCCGGGCTCAAGCAGGTGTTGGAGAACGAAGTCGGCGATTTCATCTACATCAAACCCGGCGTGCCCCACGAAGTCTTCAACATGAGCGATACCGAACCTGTCGTTGCCTTCGTCGCCCGCTCCTCCGCCGCCGAATGGGACGACATTATTCCCTACGATCGCAATCAACCGGCATAAGCGCGCCGAACTTCTACTTTCCATGTCCGTCGCTCTACAAAAAGACTACAGTTCGGCCGCCGCCACTGCGATGACATCGACTGACCAAATACGGCAACGTTTCCCGGCGCTCGCCCGTACCCATAACGGTTATTCGGTTGCCTATTTCGACGGGCCCGGTGGCACTCAGGTTCCCCGGGAGGTGGTCGAGGCAATGAATGATTATCTTTACCATCACAACGCCAATACCCACTGGGCCTATCCCACCAGTGAGGAAACCGACGCAATCATCGACTCCGCTCGGAACGTGCTGGCCAATTTTCTGAACGCAAGCCCGACCGAAATCGTGTTTGGCGCCAATATGACCACCTTAACTTTTCACCTCGCGCGCGCGCTTAGCCGCGGCTACGAGCCCGATGACGAGATCGTGGTCACCGAGCTTGATCATCATGCCAATATCGCGCCGTGGCGGACGCTAGAAAAAGAGTGCGGCCTGAAAGTGCGCATGGTTAAAATGATTCCTGAGACCGGCGAGTTGGATTGGGACGATTTTTCCCGACAATTAACCCGACAGACCAAATTGGTCGCGCTTGGGGCGGCATCGAACGCTCTGGGTACAATTAACGATGTAAAACGCGCCGGAGAAATGGCGCACGACATCGGCGCAAAAATTTTTGTCGACGCCGTTCATTACGCGCCACATGCATTGATCGATGTGCGCGCTTGGAATTGCGATTTCCTTGCTTGTTCCGCCTACAAGTTCTATGGCCCACACATTGGAATTCTCTACGGCCGGCGCGATCTACTCGATTCGCTAGATTTTCCAAAATTGATACCGGCGCCCGACTCCGCGCCAGAACGGGCGGAGACTGGAACTCAAAACCACGAAGGAATTGCGGGCGCGGCCGCCGCGGTGGATTTTCTCGCTTCGCTCGCTCCCGGCCCCACTCTTCACGGAAGGCTGGATGCTGCGTTCCGGCAGCTTCACGAACACGGCGACGCATTAATCACACAACTATGGAATGGCTTGCGGGAAATAGAGCGTGTCCGCCTTTACGGGTTGCCGCCCGGCGCAGCACGCACGCCGACGATTGCATTCACAATAAACGACGTCCCATCGATAGAGGTGGCGAAGAATTTGGCGGAACGCGGAATTTTCCTATCACATGGCGACTTCTACGCCCTGACGGTGGTCGAGCGATTGGGCCTGGCGCCGGACGGACTTGTTCGCGCCGGTTGTGCCTGCTACACCACAGCGGAAGAAATCGATCGATTGCTCGGTGCAGTAGGCGAACTATGAGTAGGCGATGCCAATGCCAACAACGATCGCGCTCCATGAATTGGTAGGGCGAAACTCTGTCGAGCCAGAGCGACTCCACACTACATTGAGGAGGCAATAAATGAGTACGATCGGAACAGTGGAAAGCCTTTGGCGTTATCCCGTCAAAAGTATGCGCGGAGAGGAGTTGGGCGACCTGTTCGCCAGCTACGCGGGAGTTTATGGCGATCGCCGTTTTGCTTTTGAAAGCTCAGCGAGCCCGAGGGGCTTCCCGTTTTTCACCGGACGCGATCAACGTCAGATGATTCGTTACCGCGCTCATTTCCGAAATCCGGAGAAGGCGGCGCGGCCGGTCAACTTGGGTGAAGCGGAGAAATTGGGGTCCGGCCTGAATCCGGTCTCGGCTGACGAATCCGAGTTGATGGTCGATGTCGAAACGCCGGACGGGAAGACTTTCGCGATTAATGACCCGGCTTTGATCGACAATCTGCGATTAAACACTGACGGAAATCACGAGCTCACATTGCTTCGTTCGGATAAAGCAATCACCGATTGCCGTCCGTTGTCGATCTTCGCGGTGCAAACGGCCGAAAAACTCGGTGAGGAAACCGGCGTGCCCGTCGATAAGCGTCGCTTCCGCGCAAATGTTTATATCGATCTAATGTCGTCCGAAGGTTTCGCCGAAGATAAATTCGTCGGTCGTTCGTTGCGCATCGGCTCAAAATTAACTGTCGCCATTCTCCAGCGCGATGCGCGTTGCATGATGATCACACTCGATCCCGATACTGCGGAAAAAACGCCGGCCATATTGAAGGCCGTCGCGCAAGCGCACGAGGGCATGGCTGGTGTTTACGGTGCCGTGCTGGTGGAAGGCATGATGCACAAAGGCGACTCGGTCGAGTTGCTCAACTAAGTCTGAGCCGACTTCCCTGACGCCTCTCTGCTCATTGCTCCTTGCTATTTACCAATGAGAATAAAGATGCCGGCGGCCAGAGCTACCAGATAAAGCAGAAAAATAGCCGGTCCGAAGTTTATGCCGAACCCTAACAGACCATCGATAATCAAGTAAACCGCGAGCAAAAGCATGCCGATGTTTTTGGTGACTTTCATGGCCTTACTCTTTTGGATCGCTACTTGGCTGACAATCCAAATCGTGTGCGAGCCGTTCCGGCGGTGGAACACAGGCCTGCGGCCTGTGCGCCAAGCGGACATTCTGTCCGCTTTCCGCTTGAATGGAAGCGGAGTGCAACTCCGCTGGGCCCCGCAGACCTGGAGGTCTATGTTCCACGTCCTACTTGGCTGACAATCTAAATCTGAGCGCCAGTTTTCGGCGGAGGCGCCCAGAATCCGAAGGGAACCGCAATTACAGGGCGCTAGCCTGCGTCCCAGAAATAATGCGGCAATGCGCACGCCGCAGAAACCAGGGCCGCGTTTAAGAAGCAGTTATTTAGCAACCGTGGAGCGGGCGGTGCTGTTTAAATGAATCACGACAAATATTTGTATTCTTTGAAAGGTAACGGGCATTTTCGCTTGTCGGTGTTGGTAGGTAATTGTTGCGCAAAGGTTAATCGTTTACGCAAGTCCCCAAAAGCACTGGCGTTAGGTGCGAGCGCCTCCATTGGCACACCGCTCGCTCCCGCGGTATTTAAAGCTCGGATATGCCAGTTACTACAATCGAGGCACACGAACAAAGCTGGCCTTTAGACAAACCGTTTCGTATTTCTCGCGGCACTCGAACCGAAGCCCGTGTCGTTGTCGTGACCGTGACCGAGGGCAGGCATATCGGACGTGGTGAAGCGGCGCCGATCAAACGTTACAACCAAAGTCCCGCCTCTGTTTTGACGCAGATCGAATCCATTAAAAGCAGACAAAGTTTGGATCGGCGGCAGATTCAAAAGCTGTTGCCCGCCGGTGCGGCACGTAATGCGTTGGACTGCGCGTTATGGGACCTTGAAGCGAAAATTTCGGGCAAACGTGCCTGGGAACTAGCGAAACTCCCGATCGTTCACGAGGTTGAAACATCGTTTACGATCAGTCTGGATACACCCGCTGCCATGGCCGCCGTGGCAAAAGCTAATGCCACTGCTCCCATTCTGAAACTCAAACTGGGCGGCGACGACCTCGACCTGGCGAGAGTCGAAGCTGTGCGCGGGGCCGCTCCAATAGCTCGTCTCCTGATCGACGCTAACGAATCATGGACTCCAGATCACTATCGCAAAGTTGTGCCATCGCTGCGTCAATTCGGTATCGAGTTGATCGAACAACCGTTTCCAGCGGATGCCGATGAAGTCCTCGAAACACTCGAGCGACCTATTCCGGTCTGCGCGGATGAAAGTTGCCATACTACGGCCGACCTTTCCCGTCTATCGAATCGCTATGAAATGCTGAACGTGAAACTCGACAAGACCGGCGGTCTGACTGAAGCCCTGCTCTTGACAGAACGCGCCCGCGAAGTCGGCTTCAAATTATTGCTTGGCTGCATGGTCTGCACCTCGTTAGGAATCGCGCCCGCCCGCCTCCTTGCCAGCGCGGTCGATTACGTCGACCTCGACGGCCCCTTACTCCTCGCCGGTGACCGTCATCATGCAGTGCCATATGCTAATGGCAGGATCGGCATCCCTCCTCGGGAATTGTGGGGCTAAACCTCCGCTTGATCTCGGCGATCAAAGAAACTTAACCAGCGCGTCGGTTGTTTCCTTCGGTCTTTCCTCCAGAATCCAATGGCCGGTGTCCTTCAGCACGACAACTGTGACATCGGTCGCGACCAGTTTCATCTGCTCGGCGAGTTCGTTTCCTAACGACTTCTCGCCACCGATCGACAGCACCGGCACCGTCAGCTTCGTTTGCGACAGTTGCGCGAAATCCTTCGCCAGTTGCGGCCACGAGGCAAAATAGGCCCATGCTGCCCGCATCCGTCCCGGTTTCGAATAAGCTTCGGTATAGGCTTTTCGGTCAGATTCGGGAATGGAGTGCGTTTTGTCCGCTGCCAAGACGTTCCAGAAATACTCGAAGTAAGTACGCTCCCGCCCCTGCACCAACCTTTCTGGATATTCGCCGTTGAAACGGAAATGCCAGATATTTGGCGCATTGTAGATCGACTCCCATCCGGCGACACCGGGGAGAAACGCATCCATCACCACTAGCTTCTCCGTTTCCGCCGGGAACTGCGTGGCATACGCGTACGCTACCATCAGTCCAATATCGTGACCGACAACTCTCGCCTTCTCGATCCCGAGCGAATGCACAAGCGCGTGGACCCGATTCGCTGAAGTTATCATGTCGATCTTATCCATTGGAATCGAGGAGTCGCCGATGCCCGGCAGATCCGGCGCGATCACAGTAAATTTCTCCGCCAGTAACGGGATAAGCGGCCGCCACATTCGCGAAGTTTCGGCGAAGCCGTGCAGCAGAATTACCGCCGGTCCGTGACCCGCCGTCAGATAATGCAACTGCACATTGTCGATCTTCGCATCGCGCGAGACCACCGCGTTTTGTTCGGCGCCGTAAGTCGTAGCAACGAATAGTGCAGCGACGAAGAACCGAGACTTAAAGATGAAATTCATGAAAGGATCTTGCTTTGCGTTCTAAACTTCTCAACTCCCTATCGTGCCGTCTTGCCACGCCGTGCCTCTGGCAGAGAGGGATTAACCATCAATTCTACCTTACTTTGAATTCGACGTTAGAGATTTTGCTGTTTAGGTCTTCTTCCTTCTTAATGCTTACGTCTCATTTTCCTTGTAGCGGTACGGCGACGATTGCAGTCCTCTTGAGATCGGCTGTATCCTTGATGGTTCCGTCGGGCTGATAATGTCCTACGTAAGAGTTCGCGATCACATGCAGCGCGCCGTTAGCAATCGCGCCGGTGGTTGGCTCGTCGAACTCGGGATGATGATGCGATTGCAACACTGTCACACCGGCAATTCGCATACCTTTGTCCGTCAGTGCGATCCGGATGACGCGACCTGGGTTCGTACTGTTCTGAATGCCAATCAGGTCGCCATCATGCCAGTAAAGGCCATCGATCCCTCCCGTCACCACCGTGTCCTGCTGCGGCAATCTGGTGGGTTCACCGCTGGTCGTGTCCACACGTGCGATCCCGGTCGACAACGTTACATATAATGCACCATCAGGAGCGAGTGCGATTCCGTTCGCACCGCGCAACGCGCCCGTCGCCCCGAATTTCGTCAGCGCTTTTTCCTCCGGCTTCTTGCGAAAAAGAGAGCCGGTCTCCGAGTCGGTGACGTAAAGCGTGCCGTCTTGCGCGACTGCAAGATCATTCAGTTGCATTGCATCCGGTGCCGCGAACCGATCCGTCAGATGACCGTCTTTCAGATCGTACTGGACAACCGCATTGCGTCGCTCCTTCTTAGCACTTTCTTCGACGCCATTTGTGGTAATGGCGTATAAATGTCTGCAGGTGGGATCGACAGTGAGTCCAAGAACAGCATCTAGTCTGTCAGTGGGACTGGAAAAGTCGCTCAACTCCTTTTCGTGGGCCGCAACGATTTTGTGCTGCGCGACGCTACCGATGAAGAAGCGCTTATCTTCAGCATCGTAGGCGATGCCCTCTGGAATGAGTCTCGGATCCTTTAGCCGGAAGGCTACTGGCGAGGCGGGTGTTTGCGGTTCCTCATCAGCAAGCGCTTCGCGGATCTTTTGGAACTCCGGATCATCCCAGACTGAGTCAAATCCGACATCGCGCACAGGAATCAGCCCGAGTTTACGTCCTTTCAAGCTACGCAGCAGCTCAAGCGCGGCATCGCGCTCACCAAGGCTTACGTGCACCAAGGCCTGATAAAACACGAGCACACCATCACCCGGCCGCTCTTTCCGCAGAGCCTGAATCCGCTCCAGACTTGCCCGCGCCGCCACGCTGGGATCATCCGGCGCCGATTGCGCCCAGGCTGCCAAAGAGCCGATTCCAACTGCCAAAAGCAGGCTGACCCTTTCCAGTTTCATGAATTGCTTCAATCAGTTCCTTTCCATGGCAATCATTGCCTTTAATCCAGCGTCTGCCGGTAGCGTTTTATTCCGATGGCCAAAACGATGAGAGCGAAGAGCGCGATCTGCCAAAGCTGAAGCGTGATATCGACGATGCCATTCCCTTTTAACAAGATGCCGCGGACGATGCGGAGAAAATGCGTGAGAGGAAAAACTTCGCCGACCATTTGGGCCCAGCGCGGCATGCCGCGAAACGGAAACATGAATCCGGAGAGCAAAATCGACGGGAGAAAGACAAAGAAAGCCATCTGCACCGCTTGCAATTGGTTTTTCGCGATGGTGGAGAAGGTGATTCCCATCGCCAGGTTGGCGACGATGAAAACGAGCGCGACCAGCAACAGTAGGAGAATGCTGCCTTGCATCGGCACATGAAAAAGGAAGTAGGCCGCGATCAAAATGACCGATACCTGGATGTAGCCGACGAAAATGTAAGGGACTATTTTTCCAATGAGCACTTCGCTCGGGCGTGTCGGCATTGAGAGAAGATTCTCCATCGTGCCGCGTTCGCGCTCGCGAGTAATAGCCAGGCCAGTGATCATCACCATTGTCATGGTTAAGATGACGCCCATCAGCCCGGGCACGATGTTGTATTGGGTAACAACTTCCGGGTTGTAGAGCGCGTGGACGCGCAGATCGATCGGGCCATTGGTTGCGCTCAGCGATGCGAGTGGCCCTTTCAAATCATTTTGTAAGGCTGTATCGAAGAGCGGCTCTAACGAGCCCAGAGCAATCCCGGTCGCAGCCGGATCTGTCGCGTCCGCCTCGACCAGGAGCGCCGGCCGATCGCCCCGTAGAAGGTCGCGGCTGAAGTTTTCCGGAATGTTGATCACAAACTGGACCTGACCGCGCGCGAGCAAATCGTGTCCTTCCGTTTCGGTTTTGACCTGCCGGACGAAGTCGAAGTACGTGCTGTTCTTCATCGCGTAGAGCAAGGTTCGTCCTTGCGGGCCCTGATCGGCCAGAAGGACCGCGGCGGGCAAATGCCGCGGGTCGGAATTAATCGCGAAACCGAACAGGGTCAGCTGAATCAGAGGGATGCCAAGCATCATGGCGAAGGTGAGACGGTCGCGTCGCATCTGCGTAAATTCTTTCGCAATAATGCCGCGGAGGCGCTGGAACGAAAATCTGTGAGGTTGTTTCATGCTGCGGCTTTGTCGTGTTCCATTAAACTTATGAAAGCGTCCTCTAAACCGGACGGGATTTGCCGCCAATCATACGGCTCATGACGGAAGGGCGCGATGGCGCGCTCGAGCGCGGCCGCGTCGTTACTACTCACGTGCAGAGAATTGCCAAAGGCGACCGCTTGCTGCACGCCGGGAGTTTTACGCAGCTGTTCGGCCAATTGCGCCAAATCCGGACCTCGGACCGACCAAGTCGTTAGGCCAACGCTCGAAATCACTTCATCCACGGTGCCGGCGGCGAGCAATTTGCCCTTGGAAATATAAGCCAGTCGCTGGCAGCGCTCAGCTTCATCCATGTAGTGAGTGGTGATGAGGAACGTCAGCGCCTGGGCGGCGAGTTGATGAATCTGCTCCCAGAAATCGCGGCGCGCCTTTGGATCGACGCCTGCCGTCGGCTCGTCCAACAACAACAATTTCGGGCGATGAATGAGGCAGGCCGCCAGCGCGAGACGCTGCTTCCATCCGCCAGAGAGCTCGCCGGCGAGTTGGTCTTTGCGCTCTGCCAATCCCAGTTGCTCGATGCTCTCGCGCACGGTTTGTCGCCGATTCTTCAATTCGTACATGCGCGCGACAAAATCTAGATTTTCCTCAATGCTTAAATCCTCCCAAAAACTAAAGCGCTGCGTCATGTAACCGACCTCGCGTTTGATTGCTTCGCTTTCGGCAAGCACGTCGTGACCCAAAACCCGACCGCTTCCGTCGTCAGCTCGGAGCAATCCGCAAAGCATGCGCAAAAACGTGGTCTTGCCGCTGCCGTTTGGACCGAGGAACCCGTAGATTTCGCCGGCGGCCACCGTTAGATCGACATGGTCGACCGCCGTGAGCTCGCCGAAGCGCTTCGTCATTCCACGGACTTCGATGACCGATTCGCCGTTTTTCATTTGGATCTAAACTCGACATCGACCGGTTGGCCGGGATGCAGGTTTGCCGAGACCTGCGGATCGAAGACCGATTCGATCATGAAGACCAGTTTCGCGCGGCTTTCCCGGCTGTAGATAACCGGCGGGGTGTATTCCGCGTGCGGCGAGATGTAACTGACCTTGCCGATGAAAGGATCTGGCACGCCGTCAACGGTCACCTGAGTCGTATCGCCGTAGTGGATCGAACCAACTTGCGTTTCGGGGACGAACGCGCGCACCTTGATGTTTTGCGGCGGCAACAGCGCGACCACCGGTTTTCCCGCCGCTACCCATTCGCCTTGGCGAAAAAGCGTGTCATAAACCAAACCGGCCAGTGGCGCCGCCTGTCGTTTCTGGTTAAAATTCCACTCGGCTTGAGCAACGCGCTGCCGGTCCTGGTCACGGGTGGAACGCGCCCGATCGTAATCCTGCGCGGCAGCTGGACCCATGCGGAAAAGTTTTTCCTGTCGCGCAAACTCAGCTTCGGACAGGACCAACGCCGCTCGCGCCATATCGAGCGCCGCTTTCTCAGCTGTTTCGTCCAAAGCGAAAAGTGGATCGCCGGTCTTGACCTGATCGCCTCGCTGCACTTGCAAAGATTCCAACTGGCCGGCAAGGGGGGAAGCGACATAAACAAACTCGCCTTCGACATAGCCTTGGAAACGGTCTTGTGGCGAATTGCTGCAACCGCCGAAGACGAGAATAGCTAACGAGAGACAGACCGTGCTGACCAAAGCCCGCACGAGACGAGAGGCATTCATAATCTCTCTCCTTTGCGGGTAAGCGCCCCTTCCAGAACAATCTTGATGATTCCGGTGAAGCCTTCCTTCGGTGTCATCCCAAGCTCTTGCATCTTCGGCGGGTTCATAATTCCCTGAACCATCGTGAGCAGAATTTCGATCATCAGTTTGGCTGGAATATCTTTTCGGACCATTCCCGCGCGTTGACCTTCAACGAAAAGTTTTCCGAAATGCCGCTCGATCAATTCCGCTCGGCGGCGCTCGACCATCTTGAAGACATGCGGCGCTTTCTGTCGCATATCGCGAACGAACGGCGGTTTGATCTCGTCCAGCTCGCGCTGCGTGTTGCTAAGCAGTTCATGCAATGCCGTCGAGAAATCGTGCGGATAGACGCGCGTAACTTCCTTTAACTTCGCTTCTACACCCGCGAACTTATCGGCCAGCACCACCTCGAGCAGCGCGATCTTGCTCGGGAAATGGGCGTAGAGGGTTTTTTTGCTGACGCCTAACTCATCCGCCAGGTCATCCATCGTCACGCTGCGGAAGCCATGGCTGAAAAAGTGCGCCCGCGCCGCCTCCACAATCAGTTGCCGACTGGCGTCGGCCTTTCGGCGCCGCGATTTACCTGCGGGCTTCATGTTCTTTCGCTGCGCGCGGCGTAATAGGTGTCGAGTCCTTTGAATGAAAAAAGAACACCGGCCAATCCCAGCAACGAACGGAGCCAGTTCATCGCACTCCACTGGGCAGAGGCTGTTCGAATTTGTTCGAGATGATCCGAAATTGACCAGGTAAAAAGGATGAGATCGCGAGGAATGAAGTAAGCGAGTGTCAGGATGAGTATCGCGGCATAGCATGCGAGTGATGCCGCAAAATAATAACGTAGCGAGAGGGAATCGCTCCAGAACACGATTAACGTCAAGAGAATCAAAACTAGATTAACGGGACCGACGACGACGTAAAAACGCCTTGGATCAACATGCTCAAAGTAATCTCTCGCCGTTTGAATTGAGGCCGGAATATCAGAGCTCCAGCTTTTTGCATCAACGACGGTGTTATAGATGCTGACCATGGTCAGCCCGGATGCACAGATGATGGAAAGGAATAGTATTAATTTTTTCATGAGCGTCGGTCGCCGGCAAAATGATCGTGTGACAGTTGAATAAGCTCCATTGCCGGCGCCAAATCCTTTTCATCGCGCGCC
>Ga0207701_10003686_pt1 | contig 15671 bp, 13 predicted proteins | sample KBSSwiSSwithPhiX_FD_184294 | JGI IMG/M metagenome (GOLD analysis project Ga0207701, IMG submission 184294) | Switchgrass rhizosphere bulk soil microbial communities from Kellogg Biological Station, Michigan, USA, with PhiX - S5 (SPAdes) (version 2) | ecosystem: Environmental > Terrestrial >... | reverse complement strand
CCGACCAATGCGATTAACCCGCTGGTAAATTCTGTCAGTTCATTCCAGCGAACCAGACAACTTCCTTTCTCACTTCGCAGATGGGCTTGAGTGAGGAGCTCGCATAAATTTTTGTAACCAGATCGGTTTTGGACAAGAACGGGGAGAATAGCTCCATCATCCATGCTGAGTTCAGCACCCACGATGGGTCGAAGATTGTGTTCGCGAGCAGCGACTGAAAAACGTTGAGTACCATAAACTCCGTTGCGATCGAGCAACGCCATCGACGGCATCTGGAGTTTGGCTGCGGTTTTGGCGAGTTCTTCTGGAGAAGAGCCTCCGCGGAGAAAACTGAATGCGCTGCAGGCATGGAGTTCGATGTACATTCGTTAGAAAAGTTACAAGGTGTTACATGGTGAAATCGTTAAATCGTTAGTCATAAACTCCATCGAGCTCCCATTGGCCGGCCTGCAAATGGCATTGGCAAAGGACGCCGTTCTCCAGTTCCAAATCCCAATCGGCCCGATCCCAGGCTTTTTCGTCCCACCAATTTCCTGAAGCTGAGTAAGGACCTTTTTCTGCGATGACTTCGCCATGAATCTGGGTGCTCTGGAGATAAGCCGGTTTGTTCTGGAGAAGTAATATCGAAGCGGGAAGCGACGAACGGAATCGTCTTAGAGCAGAGGAAGGCAACGGCTTAATTTCGTTCATTGTCTCCTTCAACTGCCAGACAAACGGTTTCATCTGAAAAGCATCAGGCCGATAGGTCTCTTCCAAGATCGGGGTACCGACTCGATCGGAGCCAAGCAGACCGGTTAAACGAGCGAGGGTTTCGGAAAGTCGAGTCGGATCACGCAACGCGGTCTCAAAGAGATTGAATTGTTGATACGAAGGTTTAGTTGGCTCTGCCTTCAGAGCGACTGCAACAATGGGAAAGGGAGATGTAAAATTCTCCAGATGGGTATGGAGCATCCGAAAAAGAATTTCGCCATTATTGGTTGGTTCCGGAATTTTGAAGTGATGCTGATAAACACTCTTGTTACTGAAAGTAATTTCGAGTCGAAGTTCACTGGCAACCAGGTAAAGCGCGTCGAGACGGAGGGATAATTGCTGGAGGAATCGTCGGAGAATAAAAAGGAGAGGCTCGCTCGTTTCGATTTCGTTTTCGAATTCGAATGCTTCCTCAAAAGATTCCGGTGGTGGAACCAATTTTAAGAGACGCCTCTTTTTCCCCTTGGCCCGATCCCACAGTTCCAGACCGACAGCACCGAGTCGAGCTCCGACTTCCTGCTTTTCCAAGGCAGCGAACTGACCAAGGGTTTGGATTCCCCATTTATGTAGCAGTTCGAGGATACGAACGATCTCAGTTTCCCGTTCCTTTGCTTGTTTGGAATGAGGCATTTTTTGCATGTAGAGAGTTTCCAAATTAACTCCCTACCGTGATATGTTCAAGTGAACTTATTATAGCGCAGGTTTCCAAACCTGCTGTATCGCCGACTTCCAAGCCGGCAAAACGTTGCAGAGCAATCACGCCCTGCGGATTTGGAAATCCGCGATACGGCAGACTTAGAAGTCTGCGCTACATCGTCACCTGGTCATCCCTCGAATCAGGCCAAGCAAGAATCCGCATAGGCTCCAGCCTATTACGTTAATGAGGATGTTCCAGAAGGACGCAAGGAGATCGTGCGTGGACCATCCGGCTAGCAACATCGGCCAATAGGCTAAGCAGACGAGAAATGTAGAGACTAAGGAAGGTGAATCGTAGCCAGACTGTGAAACGACAACGATTAGAGCAAGCATGCTCAGCACCGCTCCTACCAACGTAGCATAGAGGCAATATCGACCCGCTGCTCCCAGGTTTGGCTTCATCTGAGTATGTACCTCCAGATAAAGACCCTTCGGCCAACACGGCTATGCCAGTTTTTTCGCTCCAAGTTAGCGAGACAAAGCGCGAGATCGCGGTCACAATTCGCCTCGCAACCATTCTCCTGCTTTCTCTGGTCCCTATTCGGCCTGCCGTTCGCGGTACATCCATTTTTTATCCGACAGAGCGAATAACAAAGATCGTGCTGCATATAACAATAATCCTGCGCGTCGATCGGCGGAGCGAGGTTTGCTATCTCAGGCAGACCTAATGCCTCGTACGGTCGCCACTGACCGCCGGTCCATCCTGGTCCACCCCAATTGCCGTAATATCGGAAATCTAGAAGACCGAGCGGGTCGACCCGGTTAACAGGATCATTCCGAAGTGCCTCGTAAAGATTGATCCCCGCCCCTTCTCCGAGCGGATCGCGGCTGATCCATCGTCCGAGCTCCGAATGGTAGGCGCGGTAATGAGTGAGATTCAAATCGCTGCGGGCATGGTGATAGTAACCGGCGTAACCAAAATCGATTTCAATCTTACCAGGTAAGACTGCCCTCTTACCGAATGGATCGTAATCGTACCGCGCCAAAGGCCGCCCCTCGGCATTCGTTGCTTCCCTGATGCTTCCTAAGTGGTCGCGGGTATAATAATAATTCTGGAGCGCATCTCCGGAGACCGATCGCTGTTCTCCTTCTGCAAAATACCGTCGCGTGACACTGTTAGCAGAATCTCGCTCCTGCGCGATTCGGCTTCCAATCCAAACAAAATTTTTTGTGCTTGTGACAGTGGCGCCGTTCTTCTCAACGATTCGAACGCGCCGATCGAGTCCGTCATAGGTGAACTCAGATCGATTTGCGGTGCCGGTATAGTTAATCGCGACCAACCGATCGGCCGCATCCCATTCGAATGTCATCCGCTCCCCATCATCAATGAGATTACCTGCCAGATCGTAAATGAGTTCGGACTCGACCGGCAGGCCGTTGTTGATCTGGACTGAACGGCTATCAAGCTGATTAAGGGCGTTAGCGGTAAAGGTTGTAAACGTTCCAGCAAACCATTCGCTGCCGGGGATAGGATGCGGATCATAATTTGATGCGGCGGTTCGATTCCCCCCATCATCGTAGCCGTAATTGTAGAGCTGCGATGCGAGATCGGGATCGAACGCATTGCGTGCTCCTTCTAATCGTTGTGCATCGTCAGATTCAAACCAAAGACCCGATGACGTTGTGCCCAGCAATTTTTTCCAGCTTGTGATTCGACCGTCAGAATCGTAGGTGTAATTGAACTTGGAGAGGTTGGCTCCCCCGCCAGTCACATTCTCTATCGTCTCTACCCTGCGATCACGATCGTTGCCGTAGTAGGTGTAGATAGTTCGCGGTCCGTGTCGGGAGTTAATCGTATCCAGCCTCGACGTTACTCCGTTGTATTCGCGATCAAATTGCCCGAGCACATTCCTCGTTGTTCTCAGGCGACCAAGTGAATCGAATCCCGCTGTTTCCAACTCTCCATTGACCGATTGTCCAATCGTTCGCCCCAACTCGTCGTAGGTAAAACTGATCGTGTCATTTCCCAATGGCCCATCGATAGTTGATAATTGCCCGGCGCCGATGGTGGAGTAGCTGGCTGGATAATAACTGTAGGTGGTAGCGCCTGTGCCGTCGGTCATCATTACCATTCGATTGTAGAAAGGATCGTAGCTGTAGCTGACCGATGAAGTTGGAGGATTAAGCGGGTTTCCTGATGAATCTGTGTAACTTATCTGCTCAATATTGTCGTCGACGGAATACGAGTAGTTGATGCGTCGATTCATAGCATCGGTGATGGACTTCAGGCGGCTCGTCGTGCCCGCGGTGTTTAGTGTCGTCTGACCTTCGAAAAGGTAATCAATGGTGGTCGTATCTGGGAAAATCTTTTGAAAGACGCGACCTTGAAGATCATGATTGAAGGCGGTGACGTTCCGATTGGGATCGATAATGCTATTCAACGAACCGCAGATACACCAATCGTACTGTGTCGTGTGACCGAGGGGATCGGTCACCGAATCAAGCTTTCGATTGCCGTCGTAATGGCGAAACGTCCATCGACCAGAGCGATCTTCGCTCCCGGTTAAGTCGAGTGTCATTACACCGTTAACATTATCGGTGTATGAATACTGTTCGTAGCTCTTATCGGGATAAGTGACCTTTATTTTACGGTCGAGATTGTCGTATTGGAATGAGACAGCGGATTGATCGGCTGCATTTATGACGTTTTGAACCCGATTACAACTATCGTAACTGAAGAGGGTAATTGCCGACACGCCATTGAAGGCTGGACCAGTGATCGAAGCGAGGTAACCAAGCGGAACATTACCTCCATATGTATAGGTAGTTGTTTCGCCTTTGGGATTTGTCTGAGTTAAGATCTGACCAGCGCTATTGTAAACATAGGTTGTAACTTGTCCTGCTGCGTCGGTCTCGGTTAGCGGTTTGTGGAAAGAATTGTAAGTGAATGCCGCAATCTTGTCGGCATGTTCTCCATCTGGATCGAGGCTGAGACCGGTCGGGTTACGCTGATATACTTCAAGGACGTCGATGTTATTTGTGTCGTAGAAATAACTCGTTACGCGACCAACCGGATCACTTTCGCGCAGGAGATTTCCAAGTGCGTTGTAGCTGTATTCAGAGAGCTGAGTTGCGCCATTTCCAACGAACCTTGCCACTTTGATTGGCATCGCGCTTTTCCCGACCTTGGTAGGATCGGTTTGATCCGAGTACATGTACCAGACTCGTCCTTCTAAGGCTTTCTTTTCGCTGTGTCTGATGCCCGAGATCTTTCCTCCGGGTGTGGCGAGCCAATGGAACAATTGTGCTTTCGTATAATCGTTTGGCGCATCTGCCATTGCCTTCTTATCCCAATAGAAGCTATTTCGAAATTGCAGACCGTGGTTATAGAAGCCTGCTGGCGCTGATGCTTCTGCGGGAGCAATGTCTGGTGCAGCATTATTGTATTCGACCCGTTCTTTGCCGCCGCGCGGGTCGGTTGCCTCTACCCATCGGACAACATCGCCTGCATCTCCTTTTGCGAAGATTGTTGTGCCATACGGCGTTGTCATCGAATCGATGAAATCCGACCCGGTCGCGTAACTAAACTCTGATTGGATTCCGATTGGATCGGTAATTCGAGTCAACTTACCCAAAGTGTATTCAAAGGTGGCAAACCGGCCGAATGGATCGGTTACTTTTGTAATCTTAGAAGGATCACCAGAAAGGCTGTAGGTCAGTGTGATCGCTTGTCCGAGACAATCTGTAATCGCAATGATGCGGAAACTTGCGTCGTACGTCAGTGTCGTAGAGTTATTTGAGGCATCTACTACGCTGGTAAGAAAGATTCTTCGTGGAGAGCTAGTTGCTCCATCACTTTGCGTGAATACTTCCTTGGTTCCGTCGGGGAACCGCTTTTCATAGCTACTGCTCGAAGTCCGTACAAGTATAGCGAGCGTTTGTTTGTCGGCCTCATAGCTCTGCGTCCCGGAGTCAAATCCCGTATAAAGTTCAGTGCCACCGCCGCGGACGTAGACAGTTGCAGCGGCTGATCCGGTGGGAGAAGCATCGTCAGTAACATAGGAAAGCCAGTTAAAGGTCCATTTGTGACCGAGGTTACCGTACGGAAACGTAGCCGGCTGATTAGCTTCTCGTTGATTGTAAGTAACCTTAAATTTAGTCGGCGGGCCGAGCGGAGAATTGTAGGAGATTGGTGTGTCTTCGATATGCAAGCTAGCCAGCATTAAATGGATGGAATAGCTCGCCATCGGTTCTGTCGCACAGCTCGTGCATCCTGTTTTGAGGTCACATTCTCTGGTCAAATTTTCATCGGGCGTCAGCCCTGACCCAATGATTACTTCGATTATCTGTGTGTAAGTGCTGATAGTCGTACAACCGTACTCGCAGCAACAATCGTGATAACCATCGACCGGATAAAATCCGGCACTCGTAGGCGATGGTATATAGACATGCTCGCTCCCGGTTACGGTCACGACTCCAATCACGCCGGGTCCCCAAAAGAAACTTGGGGTCTGCCAGATGACCCAGTCTTGTCCGAACGTGACGATTCCATTTTCAACCGTTACAGAATAGTTACCGCCGCTGGTTCCATCGGCAGTATACGACCATGCATACGATCCATCGGGTGTTCCATCTGCGACGGTGAAATGAAGCATAACACGCCCGACATCTCGGTCGGACGACGACTGAAACCCGCCGGTGCAGGCCGGGGGCGTTGCGCAAATAAAATTATTCCGCAGTGGTTGCGCCGCTCTCGCTGTTGCTATGGCAACAAGATCGACGGCGACAATAAGACATAGAGCGACGGCATTTTTTGCTTGCAATATCATGTTGTGGGGGGTTGGGGGTTGGAGGGATTAGCACGAGTGAATCCGATGAAGAACTCAGCGAGCAAGAAAATTCTGCAGAATCGTCCGGAAAATTTTTCAAGGAGAGGCGATTTGAAATCGCCTACCAAAATAACGCCACGCTTTGGAGTGCGGCGGTGCTCCGCCGTTTTTTGACCGTCTGCTCTAACGCTAGGTATTCGCTAAACAGTTACCGACGGAATATTGTCACTTGATTCTCTTGCGAGGAATCACGCGAAGTAATGAGTATTACTTGCTACATCGAAAAGCGGCGCGGCAGCGCAGCACTCCAAAACGCAAGCGAAATCATATCTTGAGGCAGACTGTTTTCAGAGAACAATTCAAAGTTTGACCTCAGCGCTCCAGCTCTGAAATAAAGGACACGCAGTCCTATCTTGATAATAGGTGCAGTCGTCACAACGAACTACACTCGGCTTCGCACTTAGCTCTGTCTTTACAATGAGCGACGCAGCTTCGCGTTGGACGTCAAGGCGCACCCGGTGACATTGGCCCGACGGAATGATGAGCAACTCCTGAGCACCGACGGTCTTGTCACATACTTTCCCGTCCTCCAAGCACTCCATCACGAGGCTTCCTTGAAACGTGATGTAAACTTCACTACTCCCCGGATGATAACCGGGTGTGAACGCATGTGCGTCTTGCGGCAAGACCGAGAGGAGAATGCCGAGATCTGTGCTCCCAAAACAAAAATCGTGGTCGAGGCGGGTTCCTGAAAGATAAACGGAGGCTTGTCCCGTTTGCCGCATCAACCGTAGAAGCTCATCGATCGAGTGATCGGGAGTCGCGAGTGCGCGCTTAACAATTTCACTCTGGCCATCATACTTGTCCGCTCTGTCCCATTTTTTGATCTGCATGACTGTCGGACTGTTCAAATGATTTTGACCGGGCACTCTGGCAACGCCTGCAAAAATGCGCGGCCGTACGGGCGAGTCACGATTCGATTATCGAGGATCACAACAATACCGCTGTCACTCCTTGTTCGGATGAGGCGTCCCACTCCCTGTCGCAATTTTAGGATCGCCTCGGGAAGTGAGTATTCTGTGAAGGCATCACCACCGCGTTCCTGGATCAATTCCAGTTTCGCTTCGATCAGGGGATGATCAGGAACTGCGAAAGGCAATCGCGTGATAATGACATTCGAAAGCGCCTCACCAGGCACGTCCACACCCATCCAGAAACTATCGGTTCCAAAAAGGACACTGCGGGGCGTCGTTTTAAATTGCTCGAGCAATTTTCCTCTCGGTGCGCCTTTCCCTTGGACAAGGAGATTCAAATCGTTCTCGTCAAAAAATGATTCCATCTCCTCAGCCAACTGGAGCATTCCGCGATAGCTGGTAAAAAGGACAAACGCGCGTCCTTCCGTTTCGCTTACGAAATGCGCGACCCAATGGGCGAGTGCCTTTGCATAACCTGAGTCGCGAGGATCCGGCATCTTTCGCACGACGAAAAGTTTCATCTGAGTCGGAAAATCGAAGGGGCTGCCGACTTGCAACGGTTCAACCGATCCCGCGCCGATCCGCTCGCGAAAATAGGCCAGATCCGGTCGACCTACGGCGAGAGTCGCGCTGGTTAGGACACATGAACAATTGTCCCTAAAAAGCATTCGCTCCAAAACAGGCGCAATCTCGATCGGCGCCGCATTCAACGTCAGGTATTGAGCCGATTTTCCAGTCCGCTCCACCCAATAGACATGACCAGCCGGACTCTGCTCGAGAAAAGCAACGATACCGATGCGAGCCTCATTAAGGCGGCGTCCCATTTCCTGTAATTCAGTCTTCAGGAATTCGTCGTCGGTTCGTTTCACAACATCGGCGATGCGTCCTTGCACAGCGATCAAGCGTCCAGAAATCGTATCCGGCACAAAGTCAGACTCACGGACCCGGAACTCGCGGCCTTTGCGAAAATCGCAGCGTTCTTCGATGGCGCGGAAGAACGCATCGATCTCATCAACAACGGAGGCGGCGAGCGTCACTCCGGCAGCATCACGCGTGAGGGTAAAAAGGCCCTTGCGAGTTCGTGCGTTATAAAGTCGCTGAATTGTCGCGCGTAGCCCGTATTGCGAGATGCCAATTCCAATCTGCCGGGAAGCAGTCTGCTCAACTGTATGAGCTTCATCGAATATGATGAAATCACTGGGGAAGAGATAACCACTCTCACGTCTTTCCTGTTCGATGGGCTCGCCCAACAGCATGAACAAAAGAGTATGATTCAAGACAATCACATCTGCGGCGAGAAGGCGTTTGCGAGCCTGCTGAAAAAAACAATTCGAGTTTTGGCCACAGGTCTTGGTGGTACAAACGTGGGCTTCACTACAAACCTGGGTCCAGACCTTTGGATCCGGCTCAAACGCCAGATCGCTCAACGATCCATCCCTCGTTGTTGCTGCCCACTCCGTTAGACGAGCGAGTTCAGCCGTTTCCGAAGTAGTAAATAACTCTGCCGCTTGTTGGAGCGCACGCTCCAAGCGGCGAGGACAAAGATAGTTTTGCCGACCCTTCATGAGCGCCGCCTCAAATTCGACCGGCAAAATCTTCTTCAGTATCGGGATGTCCTTGTAGAGCAGTTGTTCTTGGAGATTGATTGTGTGCGTCGAAATGACCGCTTTCTTTTTCTTCGCGAGCGCGAAAAGAATAGCGGGCGCAAGATACGCAATCGATTTGCCTACGCCTGTTCCAGCTTCGACGACGAGATGTCTTTCCTCTTCCAGTGCTTCCGCCACCGCCACCGCCATCTCCTGCTGTTGCGGCCGGTATTCGAAGTTTTTGGCCTTCGACAACAACCCGTTCTTCGAAAAGATCGATCGAACTTCTTCGACGAAATCGCTGCTGAGGGAATCCCGAAGGGCGATCATATTAAGGAATAAGGGCACCGAACATTTTCGCGTGCTCGCGATCTAATATCGGAGTTGCCGATTTGGAATTTGCGCTTTCTATATGAGCCGGTGCGAGGCGCTCCGCAGGAGCGCAAGCGTGATTGTAATGCGAAAGGCCAAATCCCGAAATTCTCATGAGACTGCTTGATCGTTATCTCCTGCGTAATTTTCTCCAGGCCTACTTTTACTGCATCGCGGGCTTTTTTTCGATCTGGTTCATCTTTGATATAAGCGACAACATCTCAACTTTTCTGGAAGAACGCATCTCGCGATCGTTGATTGCGAAGTATTATCTCACGCAGATGCCACAAATTCTGGTGATTTTACTTCCAGTAGCGCTTCTCTTGGCCCTGCTCTTTTGCCTCGGCCGGATGTCTCGATCGAACGAAATTGTTTCGGCGCTCACAGCGGGCGTCAGCTTACCGCGGCTAGTCGCACCACTCTTGCTAGTAGCGGTGCTGACGACCGTGGCGAGTACGGCTCTAAATTATTCGCTCGCGCCCCATGCGGAGTATGCTCAGAAGAGAATCCTCGAAGATCCGAAATCTCGCCGGCAGCAATACGGTTTATTCGCGCAGATTTTCCGGAACCGAACCGACAACCGCACTTGGTTCATTCAGCAATTCAAGCCGGGAGAAAACGTTTTCACCACCGTGCATATTGTGCAGCAGGACGAGAATGACAATATTGTGACTAATTACATCGCAACCCGCGCCTTTTATCATCCTGAAACCAAGGCGTGGGAGCTGCAACTTGTGAAGGTCGTGAACTACGATGCGACAGGCAATATCATCAAGACCACCATGTTTGGATCGCTTCCGATCAACGATTGGAGTGAAACGCCATACCGGTTGAGCAGTGCAAACCTGCGGGCAGAGTATCTTAGCGTGCCGGAACTAAAGGAGTATCTCGACGCAAATTCCGATTTTCCTCCAACCCTCCTGGCCCCGTTCCAAACTCACTTGCAATACCGACTCGCCTTACCTTGGACCTGTCTGGTAATTGCGCTGATCGCGACTTCGCTCGGTGTAGGATTCTCGCGACGTGGAGTCCTGTCCGGTGTCGCAGCGGCAGTCATCCTTGTTTTTGCAATGAACTTTGTAACCCATCTTTTTCTCGCGCTCGGTGAGGGCGCACGGATTCCAGACTGGGCCGCAGCCTGGACACCAAACCTGATTTTTGGAGCGCTCGGCTTGTTCCTTCTTTACTTCCGGGCGACGAATCGCGAAATGCCGCGACTGAATTTCTTTGGGGAAGGACGAGTATTCGCGCGATGAACCCTTTAGCAAACGACTGGCCGATTAAGCACCGAGCTGACGTCTGCGCCCGGACAGAGCGGCCATTCGAGGCGGGCGAGCAGTTTTACACCCTACTTTTTCAAGAAGGACAAGGATTCCGTCGAGAAGATCTGAGCGAAGAGGCGTGGGCTGAGCGCAACGAGAATATTAGACCGTTTTCTTTCTGGAAAACGCGATACGAACCCGCGCCGGCAGCCCCACCGGAGCCGCTTGAAAAACAAACTGCTGAGCAGATTCTGCGGCGTCTCCTAACCGAAAATGATCCAGCCAACGTGAACGCCTGCTACGTTCTGGCAGTGATGCTTGAGCGAAAACGAATTCTAAAACAGATCCGGGTCGAGCAAACCGGGGATCGTCCAGTCCTGATATACGAGCATACAAAAACCGGCGACGTTCTTATTGTGCCGGATGTAAAGCTGCGCCTCGACGAGATCGAACATGTCCAAAATGAAGTATCACAGCTTCTGAAAAGCGCTGCGGGGTAGTCTATGAATTCCAAACTTCCTTGGTTTTCCCCGTCCAGTTTTCCGCTCTACCTCGCCCCGATGGCAGGAGTTTCGGACAAGATATTTCGACAGCTTTGCAAACAACTGGGTGCAGATGTGCTCGTGACCGAGTTTGTCTCTTCGGAAGGAGTGTTCAGGCGGAACGAACGAACGCGGGAATATCTCGATTTCGACGAATGTGAGCGACCGATAGGTGTTCAGCTTTTTGGCGGTAATGCCGACCATATGGCGGAAGCAGCCAAACAAGTTGTTGATTGGGTGCAACCCGATTTCATCGACCTGAACTTTGGTTGCCCGGTAAATAAAGTAGTCGCGAAGAATGGTGGCTCAGCTCTGTTAAAAGATTGCCCCACTCTCGCTGCTGTGGCGGAAGCCGTTGTTCAAGCGGTCGCCCCAATGCCGGTGACTGCAAAGATTCGAATTGGTTGGGATACCGATTCCATCAACGCTCGCAGTGTGGCGCGCATTCTTGAAGGGACGGGCGTTCGCGCGCTCGCAGTTCATGGTCGCACCCGTGCGCAAGGATATTCCGGAGCAGCGGATTGGAATGTGATTGGAGAGGTGGTTGCGTCCGTTACGATCCCCGTCATTGGGAATGGTGATCTAACGAGTGGGCGGGACGTTGCCAAACGGCGAACTGAGACAGGTATTGCGGGGGCAATGATTGGTCGCGCGGCGATGAGTTCTCCCTGGATCTTCAATCAGGTGAAACATTATTTCGCGATAGGTGAATATCTCGCGGGGCCTGGCTTGGAGGAAAAATGGGAATTGATTCAAAGGCATTGTCGGCTCGCAGTTCAGGAATGGGGCTGCGAGGATCAAGCCATTCGTTCCATGCGCGCGCGTTTGATGGCGTATTCGAAAGGATTTCCGAACAGCAAGCTGCTGCGCGAAAAATTCCAACATGTGTCAACCCTGGGGGAGATTGAAGAGATCGCAGCTGTCCATATCGCGAGTGTGGATAGCTGCTTGGCCTCTGTTCCCTGAGAAATACCAGGTTCAAGCGGGCGCATTGCGAAATCAATGCTTCGAACTAACTTTCCATTGTGCCGGAACCTCCAAATAAATCGAACGGCGTTAATTACAAGATCGGCAACGAACGGCTGATCAAGGTGACCGAGAACGCCGCACAAAAACTGAATTCTCTTCTGCAAAAACAAGGGCGAGCGACTGGAGCGCTCAGAGTCGCAGTCATTGGCGGTGGTTGCTCCGGATTACAATACAAGATGGATCTGGTGGATGGCCCTGCCAATCGCGACATCCTAGTGGAATCATCCAATGTGCGGGTGGTGGTTGATCCCAAGAGCGCGCTTTTTGTCAGCGGTTCCTTGCTCGATTATAGCGATGACCTTCAGAAGGGCGGGTTCAAAGTCACCAATCCGAACGCGGTCGCCCATTGCTCCTGCGGCGAAAGTTTCGCTGCATGATCGATTACTTTGCTCTGCTCGACCAATCACGTCAGCCCTGGCTTGATCCTGACGAACTGAAGGATTGTTACCATCAGAAGACAATGCTTTTCCATCCCGACGTGCAAACGGATTCGGGTAGAGACAATTCACAAATAAGCTTTTCGAATCTCAACGAAGCCTATCAGGTATTGCGCGATCCTAAGCGGCGATTGCATCATTTGCTCACCTTGGAAGGAGCTGCCCCCTCTTCCAACAGCGAGACAATCCCGGAGCAATTGCTGGCGTTGTTTCCTGAAGTCGGTGCGCTGACGAAACGGGCGAATCTTCTTTTGGAAAAGATAGAAGTCTCCTCAAACAATCTAAGCCGATCATTGCTGAAACCAGAGCTTCTGGATCTGCAACAGGAAACAAAGAAGGTGCGAGAGAATATTCAAAGGCTCTTTGACAGTTCGATGGCTGAATTGCAGCAGATCAACGCTGACTGGGTGAAGAGTCCGACTGGTCAGATCAAAAATCTGTCGAGGTTACATGCGGTATTTGCTTATCTAAGCCGCTGGACCGCTCAGGTAGACGAGATTACCTTTAAGCTATCACTACATTGATCGTTGTGATCGATTGGGGAATGATGTTCATTTGAACTTGCATCTTTGCTGTTAGGCGGCATCTTCCCGATATGCTGACGGAGCGACAAAGAGGCGTTCTGGAATTCATTCAGTCGGAGCAGCGAGAAAAAGGGATTACCCCGAGCACACGGGAGATCCAACACCATTTCGGTTTCGCCAGCCAGACATCAGTGATGCAGTACATTGATGTCCTCGAGAGAAAGGGTTTTCTCGATCGCCATGCCCGTAAGGCCCGCGCCCTCATTACTCCGGTTCAAAAAGTGCGGATCACAGATGTGCCGATTTATGGCCAGATTCCAGCGGGAATGGCCTCCCTGACGGAGCAGACCATCGAAGGACATGTTTCCCTCGATTCGCGCTCGGTCAACGCCTCGAAAAACGGACGCACTTTTGCGTTACGGGTCCGGGGCGATTCAATGATCGGGGCCCACATTGTGGATGGGGACGTCGTGATCCTCGAAGCTCGAAAGGATGTCCAAAACGGCGATATCGTTGCGGCGTTGATTGATGGAGAAACAACGTTAAAACGTTACGTTACAGAACATGGCCGGCCCTATTTGAAGGCGGAAAACCCGAGTTATCCAAACCTGATTCCCGCGCGAGAACTTCGGATTCAAGGAGTCATGGTTTCCCTGGTGCGAAAAATGGCGCCTGGACGTCGAAAACGGTGATAAGTTCAATTGAACATAATTCGCACTTGTGCCATTCTGAGGAATGGCAACGAGCACAGACGTTTTATCTCGTTCCAGTTCCGAGGTCATTCTTGATCTGCGTAAACTGCTCGCTGCCCGTTTTCCTCAGCCTTTTACTCTCTCCCGTACTCGATTAGCGACTGGGGTATTGCCGTTAGATGAGGCGATTGGAGGCGGCCTCCTTAAAAGCTCTATTACCGAATTGAGCAGTCCCCGAGTAAGTGCCGGCAGTGCGCTATTGGTCTACGCGCTTTTGCAGAACGCACAGCGGGCGGGTTATTTTCTCGCCTTGGTAGATGGCCGGGATTCATTCGATCCTCAGCCACTTGGGAACCAATGCTTACGTAATCTACTCTGGGTTCGTTGTACCAAAGCGCTTGAAGCAGTTAAAGCCGCTGATCTCCTTTTGCGCGATGGTAATTTTCCACTCGTTGTTCTGGATCTCGTTTTGAATCCGTTTGAGGAACTGAGCAAAATTCCACAAACAAGTTGGTATCGGCTCCAGCGCCTGGTCGAGACAGCGCCAAGCGCCTTTCTCGTTCTCACCCGCAGAAGCATTATCAGCGGCGCTCAATTCAAACTCTCGCTCGATAACGGATGGAAATTAACTGACCTCGGGCAGGATCATCTCACTGCGCGGCTAAAGATTATTGTCACACGCGTTCAAGGTGGAAGAGAGGCAATCGCTGGGGGGAGCTAATGTTTGCGACCATTTATTTGCCGAATTTTTATCTGCAAGCGGTTTTGCGTCATCAGCCTGAATTACAGCGGAAACCGGTAGCGATAATCGACGATCAGGAGAAAAAAGCGGTTATCATTCAAATAAATCCAGAGGCCGAACAAATTGGTGTGCATTGCGGGATGACGCCAAGTCAGGGCTTGGCCCGATCTCTTCAGTTGCTGGTGAAGACAAGAAAGATCGCCGAAGAAAAAGTGCTTCAACAAATCCTGCTTCACTTTGCGGGCACCCTCGCGCCATATGTCGAAGAGAGTGGACCTGGTCTTGTGACCATCCAATTCACAGATGCAGAGAATCCAGGCTTCAGAATCACCCGCGTAATCACGCAATTACGAGAAGCCGAAATTGTCGCGCAAGCTGGCATCGCCGCGACGCCCAACGCAAGTTTCCTTGCTGCGCACTTGGCAAAGCCGATTTTGCAGATCGAAAACACAGATCACTTTCTTGCGGCGCTGCCACTGGAAACGCTGACTATGTTGGCCTAACAAGGAAGAGGAGGGCCCCTTAGGCCCCGAACTACGATTCAAGGCCCGTCGGGATTCCAATGCCATAGCCACAGCATGGCGAAGAAACCGACCACATATGAAACTGGGATAGCCCAACCGTGTCGCACCCATTGCCAAACCGAACGCGCTTCGGGATACATGTTGCAGATCGCTACGCCAGCGGAAGAGCCGAACCAAATCATGGAGCCACCAAAGCCGACAGCATAGGCGAGAAATCCCCAATCGTAACCGCCCTGCCTCAAGGCGAGCGCAGTAAGTGGGATGTTGTCGAAGACGGGGGAAAGGAATCCCAATCCAAACGCAGTTTGCCATGAGGCTGATGGCAATTGCTCAACCGGCATGAGCGACGCTGCAAGCACCAGCGCGAGAAGAAAGATCGAGCCTCCCAAGGAACCGGACAGGAGCGACCAGTTTGGTTGGCGGAAACGTGCCGAGACAAGAATTCCGATCCAGACCGTGAGACCGAGAACGGGAAAATGATCTGCATACGCTCGGAAATTCGAATTAACGATGATGTTGACAATAACTGCGAGCGCAAGGATCGAGCCGGTCACTCCTGCTCTGATCCAGTCGATCTCTTGCCGTTCCTGCGAATCTTTCATGATCGGCGAATGTGATTGCTGCCGAATCGCAGCGGGAATGCCAAATAAGAAGAGAGCGATCGCTGCAGGAAGTATGGCCTTGAAGAGACTTCCCGGCGCGACGCCGGAGATCCACATCATTGTCGTGGTTGTGTCACCGATGACACTCCATGCTCCACCCGCATTTGAAG
>Ga0207701_10003685_pt1 | contig 15671 bp, 10 predicted proteins | sample KBSSwiSSwithPhiX_FD_184294 | JGI IMG/M metagenome (GOLD analysis project Ga0207701, IMG submission 184294) | Switchgrass rhizosphere bulk soil microbial communities from Kellogg Biological Station, Michigan, USA, with PhiX - S5 (SPAdes) (version 2) | ecosystem: Environmental > Terrestrial >... | reverse complement strand
ACCAACAATTACTTCCTCAAGGCGCCGTTCAACTTCAACCGCTGGACACTTGACACGAAGGTGAACTGGAACGCGACGTCAAAACTGAACGTCTTCGGCCGCTACAGTCAGCTGGATTTCTGGACTTTCAATGAAACCGTCTACGGCGATCAGTTGCAGGGAATGCCGGTCGGCGGAGGAAATCCTGGTACGGGCACCGGCGGCACCTACAACTTCTCCGCTGGCGCCAGCTATATCTTTTCACCCCACCTCGTTGCCGACGCACACTTCGGGTACGTGCGGCAGTCCGTTTCGGTCGAACACACCGATATTGGACAGAACAAGGGTCAACAATTATTCGGTCTTTCCGGACTGAATGGGCCACGCTCGTTTGAAGGCGGCATGCCGGTCTTTGACTTCGATACCTATCAGGATGTTGGGATCACCGAGCTGTACATGCCGTACATCCGGCACGACGATCAATATCAGACGGTCCTCAACTTGAACTGGATGAAGGGTGAGCACAATCTCCGGTTCGGCACCGACATTTATTATCAGGGATTGAATCACACTCAACCCGAATTCACCGGCGACAACTTCGGCGCACGCGGTGGGTTCCGTTTCCGTGGCGGCCCGACACAGCTAAATGGAGGACCGTCCGGGAACAGCTTCAATGCGTGGGGAGCGTTTCTGCTTGGGCTGCCGGATCAACTTGGACGACTCAACGAGACAGTTGCCCCGTACGCGACGCGGATGAAGAGCTACAGCTTCTACGCCCGCGATCAGTGGCAGGTCACCAATCGCCTGACCCTTTCGTACGGAGCACGGTACGAATACTTCCCCATTCCAACGCGAGACGATCGGGGGCTCGAGCGCTACAACCCCGAGACGAACATGATGGAAATCGGCGGCGTCGGATCGGTACCGCGCGATCTTGGAATTTCATCCGAAAAGGGTCTGATCGCCCCCCGCGTTGGCGCGACCTTCCGAGCGTCACCGAGCCTCGTGATACGGGGAGGATTTGGGATCACCAACGATCCGTATTCACTCGCTCGGCCGATGAGAACAAATTTCCCGGTTCTCGCAAACCTCGTCGTCCAGGCGCCGAACGCCGCGTTCGGCTGGGCGGGAAAAACCGCTGATGGTGTCCCGGTCGTTCCAGATCCACCTCTGGGCAACGGCATCATTCCGATCCAGGGCAACGTGGGGGCGATTACGATCCCCAAGGATTTCAACCGCGGTTACATCAAGTCGTTCAACGCGGCCGTGCAGAAAGAATTGAAGTGGGGCTTTGTTGGCGAGGCGGCCTACGTCGGCACACGGCAGATCGACCAGTTGGGAACCCTCGAGTTGAACTGGTCACCAATTGGTGGCGGTCAGGCCGGCCGGCAGTTGAATCAGAAGTTCGGACGCACCGCCCAGACGCGCATTGTTGCGCCGGTTGGCAACAGCAAGTACGACGGGCTCCAAGCACGTTTGGATCGCCGCTTTGCCAACGGTATTCAGTTGGCGGTCGGCTACACGTTGTCGAAATCGACGGGAATCGCGGGGGCGCCGGACAGCGATAACACACCTCGGATCATGATTCCGGAGTACTACCATCTGAACACGGCGATCAGCCCGTTCGATCGGACGCACAATCTCAACATCACGAATGTGACCGAACTGCCCTTCGGCCCAGGCAAGCTGTGGCTCCATGACGGCGTGGCGGCGGCGATCCTGGGCGGCTGGCAGGTCAACAACCTGATCAGCTTCTGGAGCGGGCTGCCGTTTGACATTACCGCCTCCGGCACATCGCTGAACGCGCCCGAGAGTTCCCAGCGCGCCGACCAGGTGAAGCCGGACGTGGAGATCCTCGGCGGCATCGGCCGCGGCAACGCATACTTCGATCCGCTCGCCTTCAAGCCGGTCACCGAAGCTCGATTCGGCACCGCGCCATGGGGCGCCGTGCGTGGTCCGGGCTACGCGAACTGGGACTTCGGTCTCTTCCGTCAAATCCCGCTGCCGCATAAGGCCGACGTGACGATCAGGTTCGAGGTGTTCAATCTCCTCAACACGGCGCACTTCAACAACCCGGGCGGCAACGTCTCGAACCTGCAGCTCAATCCCGATGGCACCGTGCGCAATCTGAACGGGTTCGCCGAGGTCACGAGCGCCTACGGCGAACGGCAGATGCGCCTCGGCGTCAGGTTCGGGTGGTGACGCGCACCTGTTAAAAGGAAAGGAACAAGGGAAAAGGGACAGGCGATACTGCCTGTCCCTTTTCCTTTATTGCCGCTTTCTCGATCCGGCAATCAGCAGGACCACCCCGCCGGCGAGCGCGAGACCCCCAAGGAGAGGCGGCATCGGGATGCTCCTATGTCGCTCAGCCGTAGCTTCGATTGGCCCGATATCGACGACTTTCTCCTTTGTTGTGTAGCTGATTCCCCCGAGAGCGAGCGAAATCAGGCCGATCACGATGAGCACGATGCCAACAATGCGCATAACTCCTCCACCTGAGCTCACTTGCAAGGGCCGTGCGCCTCTCGATCTCCAAGGGCCGCCACGGGCCTAATTTGACCGCACGAGCTAAGTGGGTTACTTTTAATGTGATGTCGCCCATGTGCGGAACGAGGTGCGCCTGTTGTCGGCCCTGTCAGGGCCTGGTGCCGTTCTCTGCGTGGGTGAACACAATGTAGTCATAACGACTCTCACCACCGCTGACACCACAAAGGCCCGGAAATATCCGGGCCTTTTTTCTTTGACGGAGCTCATGATCGACGAATCGCTTGGGGAGATTTCGACGCCGGCCTCGCTCGTTGGCCGCACGCCGTTAATGCGGCTGCGCAGCTTCGAGCCCCGGCCCGGCATCGAACTCTACGCGAAACTCGAGGGTCAGAATCCTGGCGGCTCGGTCAAAGACCGCGCTGCCCTGGCGATGATCCGTGAGGGAGAGCAGTCCGGCGCGCTTCGCCGGGACCGGATTCTTCTCGACGCCACCTCGGGCAACACCGGGATCTCTTACGCGATGATCGGTGCGGCGCGCGGCTACCGCGTCATGCTGTGTGTCCCGTCGAACGTGACCGCTGAACGTAAGCAGCTGCTCCGGCTTTACGGTGCCGAGCTTGTCTTCACCGATCCGATGGACGGAAGTGACGGCGCGATTCGCGAGGCCCGTCGCCGTTACGAAGCCGAACCGCATCGATATTTCTACCCTGATCAGTACAGCAACCCTGCCAACTGGCGCGCGCACTACGAGACCACCGGCGTTGAAATCATCGAGCAGACCGGTGGACGTGTCACCCACTTTGTTGCCGGTTTGGGCACGAGCGGGACATTTGTTGGAACCGGCCGCCGGCTTCGCGAGTGGCGGCCATCCGTGCGGTTGATTTCCGTGCAGCCGGAATCTGCGCTTCACGGCCTCGAGGGCCTGAAACACATGGCTTCGGCCATCGTGCCGTCGATTTACGACCCCAGCGTCGCCGACCGCGACGAGACGGTGTCGACCGAGGAGGCGCATGCGCTCGTGCGCCGTCTGGCCAGACGTGACGGCCTGCTCGTCGGGCCATCGGCAGGCGCGGCGCTGGCCGTGAGTCTCCGCGTCGCGGAGGAAGTGGACCGCGCGGTCATCGTCATGATCTTTCCCGACAGAGGCGATCGCTATCTGTCGGAACCATTCTGGAATGGAGGCGACGAGGTGGATTCGAAGATCTGGACCGGCTCAAATGGCGCAACCGCAGAACTCGACGGCGCGCTCGTGATCCCAGACGATGTGTTTGCGGCTATTAAGGAGCACGGGGCGGCCGCGTATCCCGATGAGTGTTGCGGCGCGCTGATTGGCGAAGAGTCCGGCCAGGTCCTGGAAGCCCTGTCGCTGTCCAATACGACAAGCGACGAGCGGCGCCGGCGGTTTCTCATTGGCCCGGATGAGTATCTCGCGGCCGAGAGGCGCGCCAGCGAGACTGGCCGTACGCTCATCGGCTTCTATCATTCACATCCGAATCATCCAGCTGTTCCGTCGGCGTTCGACCTCGCGCACGCCTGGCCGAACCTGCAGTACTTGATCCTGTCGGTGCGCGGTGGGGAGCCCGCCGAGGCGCGGACGTGGCGGCTTCGCGAAGATCGATCGGCGTTCGACGAGGACACGATCGCCACGCCGCAGGCGCTCGGCTAACAGTCGCGGATCGTGTGGCTTCCGCCTTTAGGCGGAAGCCACACGATCCCAATTGAGTTTCAGCCACGAAATCGGTCTAATCTGCACGGGAACTCCCGATGCAAATCAAGGCCGCCGTCTTCGGACTCTCATTCTGCGTTGCCAGCGCGGCAGTAGTTGTTGCCAGGCAAACGCAACAGACCAATCCATTCGCCAATGATGCGGTTGCGGTTGCGAGTGGTCGAGATCTCTTCGCACAGATCTGCCAGTCGTGCCATGGTCCCGGCGCTCAGGGTAGCGATCGTGGTCCCGCCCTGGCGACGACGGCACTGCGGCAGGGGAACGCGGACGCCGATCTGTTCAGATCGATTCGCAGCGGTGTGCCGGGCACGCAGATGGCCGGCTTCCCTGCACTGAGCGAACAGGACATCTGGCGACTGGTCACGTATCTGCGAACGCTTCAAGCGACGCAGGCGTCTCCCGCATCTCCATCACCCGCCACCGGAGATCCCAACGCGGGTGAATCGCTTTTCTTCGGCGACGCTGGATGCGCAAGCTGCCACGAAGTGAACGCGCGGGGAGGCGTCGTCGGACCGGATCTGTCGGCCGCGGGATTGTTCTCCTCTGAGACCTTGCGACTGAGAATCGTCGATCCGAACAGTCCAGCTGCACAGACTGGCCGCGGCTCGCGAGGAGCTGTGCCACGGACCGTCGTCGTGAAGACGGCGGATGGTCGCGAGATCAAAGGGGTTCGTCGCAACGAAGACACGTTCTCGCTTCAGATGACGGATCTCTCGGGTCAACTTCACTTGCTCGATAAGCGCTCACTCGCATCTGTCACGATCGACGAGAAATCGCTTCACCCTCCAGACTACAAGACGCGACTCTCGGAGTCCGACCTGACAAACCTCGTCGCCTATCTGTTGACGCAGAAGGGACGCGATAGTACGAAGACGGCAAAGGCGCCTCCGGTTCCAGGCGGCGTCACGTATGAACGGCTCCTGAAATCGAAGGCCGAGCCTCACAACTGGTTGATGTACTGGGGTGATTATCAGGGAACGCACTACTCTCCCCTCTCGAGTATTACTCCGGCGAACGTCGGACAGTTGCGGCCTGCGTGGTCAGCGCCCGTTCCCGGCGACACGGTAAGCGAGAGCATGCCGCTCGTCGTCGACGGCGTGATGTATGCCACGAGCGGTGGAAGTCCTCGAACTGTGACGGCCATCGACGCTCGAACGGGTCGCCAGATCTGGCGATTCGTACGGCCACAGAAGATACGCAATCCGGGCGAGACCGATGTCGTCAACCGGGGAGTCGCGATTTTCGGCCATCGACTGTTTGTCGGAACCAACGACGCGGCGCTTCTTTGCATCGATGCCCGCACAGGCCTGCTCTTGTGGGAAGTCCAGGTGGCCGACACGATGGAGGGCTTCAACATCACGAGTCCTCCGCTCATCGTCAAGGACAAGATCATCGTCGGCCACGCCGGTGGCGAGTACGCGATTCGGGGGTTCCTCGATGCCTACGACGTCATGGGCAAGCATCTTTGGCGGTTCTATACGATTCCCGCACCCGGTGAATTCGGCAACGAGACGTGGAAAGGCGACAGCTGGAAGACCGGTGGCGGCGGCACGTGGCTGACCGGTACGTACGATCCGGAACTCAACACGTTGTATTGGCCGATCGGAAATCCCGCGGCGATGACCGATCGATCCGTTCGTGGTGACGGCGACAATCTCTTCACCGATTCGGTCGTTGCACTTGATCCCGATACGGGTCAGCGCAAATGGCACTACCAATTCACCCCGAACGACGGCCACGACTGGGACTCGACCGAAGACATGGTCCTTGTCGATCGCATGTGGCGGGGCCGACAGCGCAAGCTCCTGCTGCACGGTGATCGAAACGGCCATTTCTATGTCCTCGATCGCACGACGGGTGAATTCCTCGCTGGCACGCCATTCATTCATCAGACATGGAACAGCGGCTTCGATGCGAAGGGCCGGCCGCGACCGATTCCCGGATCGAACTCCAGTGCGGAGGGTAGCTTTCTCGTTTACCCGACCCCAGGCGGGGCGACGAACTTTGGTGCGCCTTCCTACAGCGCGATGACCGGCTTGTTCTATCTCGAGTACTCCGAGGCTGGCACGGTCTATATCAGTGCGCCACAGGTCCCGCAGAAGGGTCGCGAATACCTTGGTCAAGGCCCGGCACGGACTCTGTCACGCGGACCGAACGATCCTGCGCCGAACGCGGGCATCAAAGCGCTCGATCCCGAAACTGGAAAGACGGTGTGGGATTTCAAGCTGTTTCAGGGCTCGTTGGCCAATGGCGTACTCGCGACCGCTGGCGGCATCCTTTTCGCCTCGTCACGCGACGGCAATGTCATCGCGCTCGATGCGAAAACCGGAAAGTATCTCTGGCACTATCAGACGAGTGGCAATCATGCCGCGTCGCCGATCAGCTATGCGATCAATGGCCGTCAGTACATTGCGCTGACAGCAGGGAACGTTCTTTATAGTTTTACGTTGCCGCAATAATGATCGGCGGGAAGATGGAGGGCGCGGTCGTGAGACCGCGCCAACTGCGGAGCGATCATGCCTTTCATCCGAATAAGACAGGCCCCGACACCCGACGTTGACCTGCAGACCACCTACGACGCGATCGTCGTCGGCTCTGGCGCGGCAGGGGGAATGGCCGCCCACGTCCTCACGTCGCACGGGATGAAAGTCCTGATGCTCGAAGCCGGCAAGAAGCTCGACATCAACAGTGAACTGAAATCGATGGAGTGGCCGTACGAACACCCGCGACGCGGCGTGATGCCGCCCAGTTCTCACGCGATCTCACTCAACGAGTACAACGTTCGCCAACCACCTTACGCCGCTGGTTCATCCTTCCGCCACGTCTACTCGTACGTGCAGGGCTGGGGCGGCAGCGACTACAGCAAGAACATCGTCGTCGACGAAAAAGAGCATCCATATTCCGGGACCAATTACGCGTGGGTGCGGGCACGGTTGCTCGGCGGAAAGACGAACATCTGGGGGCGACTTGCGCTGCGCTTGTCGGATTACGACTTCAAAGCCAAAACCCATGACGGCTACGGCGAGGATTGGCCGATTTCATATGCCGATATCTCGCCTTACTACGACAAGGTCGACCTGTATCTCGGAATCTCCGGTGTCAAAGAGAACCTTCCGCACTTGCCGGACAGTCTCTTTCAGCGGCCGAACACACTTGCGGCGGCAGAAGTCACGTTGCGAAACACGCTCAGGAAAATGGATCGGGTGCTCACACCTTATCGCGCCGGGGTCACCACCGACGGACTGAAACACAACAAGTATCGCAGCAAGTGTTTCGGCCGCGGTGCGTGCAGCCGGCGCGCCGGCGGATGCGACATTCATGCAGCATTCGACTCGCCGACCGGCTTGATCTATCCCGCGATCGATACGGGCCACCTGACATTGAGAACCAACGCGACGGCGCGTGAGGTTCTCGTCGATCCAAAAACCGGGAAAGCGCGCGGCGTGGCCTTCGTCGATACCGACAGCGGCCGCAATTATGAAGCTCGCGCCCGGGTTGTCCTCATTGCCGCGTCGACTCTCGAATCAGCACGGCTTCTGCTGCTGTCGAAGTCGACGACTCATCCGAATGGCATCGGCAACTCCAGCGGTCATGTCGGACACAATTTCTGCGAGCACGTGATGGGGCCAGGCGTCACGGGACTGGTGAAGGATCGCATCGGGCAGCCGAGAACGTTGGACGACGGCCGTCCTGGGAATTTCTACGTGCCGCGATTCAGGAACCTCAAGGACAGGAATCCAAACTTCATCCGTGGATATGGCTTCGAAGGTGGCGCGGGGACGACGATTTTTCCAGAGCATGCGATGGAAGCGCCTGGCTTCGGCGCCGGCTTCAAGAAGTCAGTTCGCGATCGGGCCGGCGCATACATCAGCATGGGCGGATTCGGCGAAGTACTCCCCAGATTCGAGAACTACATCGATCTCGATCCGGCACTGAAGGATCGATGGGGCATTCCCACAATCCGATTTCATTACAAGTTTGGCGACAACGAAAAGAAGATGTGCCAGGACATGGCCAACGCCGCGCAGGAGATGTTCGAGGCGGCTGGTTTCGAGATCCTCGATGTCAATCGAAACATGCTGACCGAAGGCTGGTCGATTCACGAACTCGGCACTGCGAGGATGGGCACCGATCCCAAGAAATCGGTGCTGAATCAATTTCAACAGAGTCACGACGTCAAGAACCTTTTCGTCGTCGACGGCAGCAGCCACGTCAGCGCGTCGTGTCAGAACCCCACATGGACGATCATGGCGCTCGCGTGGCGGTCCTGCGACTACCTGGCGACCGAGTTCAGGAAGGGGAACCTGTAATGAGCGACCAGGACAACGAACTGACTCGCCGCGATGTGATCAAGCTTGGTGCAGCCGCGACGGCTGCCGTATCGCTCGGCGTCGGTCACGCCGAAGCGCAAGCTCGAGTTGGTGGCTTTCTCACTGACAGCGAGTTCGCGATGCTCGACGAACTGAGCGAGATCATCATTCCCACCGACAATCATTCGCCAGGGGCCAGAGCGGCGAAGGTCGCGGCATTCATTGACAGCCAGCTGGCCGAAGCGTGGGAGGAAAAGGACAGGACTGACTTCCGCACGGGTCTTGCGCTCGTCGAACGGCTGTCGACCGATATGAACAGTGCGCCGTTCATGAAGTCGTCGCCCGAACAGCGTCTGGCGGTTCTCACCCGGATGGCGCAGAACGAAAGCAAGCCTGAGAAACCGGAAGAGCAATTCTTCAAAGACCTGAAGGGACGAGTCGTTTACGCGTATTACACGTCGGAGATTGGCATCAAGCAGGAGATGGAATACAAGGGCAACACGTACCAGACAGAGTTCGCTGGCTACGATGTGTCGAAACAGTAGCGGCCAGTCGTAAACCGCGCGTGACCGCGCGCCAGGCCGCTCAACGTGGTGGTCCTTCCTTCCGGCGAGACTCCGTCGCCTTGATTTCAGCCTCCATGCTCGTCATGACCTCCCGGAGCATCTGATAGGCCGATCGCGCTTCCGGAGAACGCCCGGTTTCCGACAGCGGATTCTTCTCGCCCGGATCGGCAAGATAGTCGAAGAACCTGCCGTCGGCGTACAGCTTGAATTGCCCGTCGTGAACATAGCGGTGAGGCCGGCCGGCGCGCACAGTATTGGGTCCGGGTGTCCGGTTTCGATAGAAGTCCGTGAAGATCCACTTCCGCGGCGAAGCGACTCCCTTGGTCAGCGTCGGATACAGGCTGAATCCGTCCGTCGGGACGTTGGCAATCGTGCTCCGACCTGCTTCCATCAGCGTGGCGAACAGATCGCTGACGTCGACGAGGTCGTTGCGCACCTGGCCTGGTGCGATGGTGCCCTTCCAGTTTGCGATGAAGGGCACATGATTCGACGCATCCGTCGATCCCCATTTGTCCCCTTGGACCGGGCGACCATTCATCATCGACGTGACTCGAACGTCCGTACCGTTGTCTCCCATGAACAGCACCAGCGTGTTTTCTCGCAGTCCAAGCGAGTCGAGCTGAGCCATCAACTCACCGACGTTCTTGTCCAGATAGCCAACCATGGCTCCGAAGTACTTCTCGTCATTCACTTTCGTTTCATCGTGGGTCTTGAAGTCGGGATGACCAGGCGGCGGCTGAAACGGATCGTGTGTGAGGTGCTCGGCGTAGTACACAAAAAACGGCCGTTCGCGATGCCGTTGAATAAAGTCGAAGACGAACTCCTTGAGCATGTCGGGACCGTACGCACCCGGGTGCTGTTTGGCTGGCTCGCCGTTTCGCGTCAGTATCGGGTTCTTGTAACGATTCCAGAAGTCCGGAGATTCGAGTTGCCAAATCAGGTATTCGTTGAAGCCGATCAGGTGCGGAGTTTGAAAGCTGCCACCGAACTGCCATTTCCCGGCCATCGCGGTGGTGTATCCGGCCGCCTGGAGGTAATTCCCAACGGTACGAAGGTTGGTATCAAAGTAGCCGAAGGAGTCGTAATTCCTGAAGTTGTACTGCCCGGTGAGCAGCTGCACGCGACTGGGCGTGCAAAGCGCGGTGGAATACGCGCGAGTGAACCGCATGCCCTCAGTGGCAAGCCGATCGATGTTGGGAGTTTTGTACGACGTCCCGCCATAGCTGTTGAAGGCTTCTCTTCCGATATCGTCTGCGAGGTACAAGATGATGTTCGGCGGCCGCTGGGGAGGCGTCGCCGAGGCTTGCCCGGCGGCCGACGTGGCCGGCAGGAATGCTGACACCACCAGCAATCCTGAGATCAGAAGGAGCAACGGCCGACGAACTGTTCGTGTCACGAACATCCTACGTCGTCCTACGTCATTCATTTAGACCCCGCCATGATCGGTCCGCGGACGCCGCGGCCCGGCGTGACGCCCTTGACCAGCGCTCCCCCACGCACAATCGGTGTGCCGTTCACAACGACGTACTGAATCCCGTCTGCTGGAAGGGAGGGCTCGCGGTACGTCGCTCGATCGATGATCCGAGAGGGATCGAAGATCGTCAGATCGGCATCAGCGCCGACTCGAATGCGCCCTTTGTCGCGCATGGCGGGCACTCGGCCCTCCAGGCGGCGCGCCGGCATCAGCGTCATCTTGCGCAATGCATCGATTAGCGACAGCGAGTGCGCTTCGCGCACGTAGTGCCCAAGCACGCGCGAGTAAGTGCCCGAGGTTCGCGGGTGACCAATCCCATCGAGCATGTACGCATCGCTGGCGATTGCGGTCAGCGGGCTGTTGATGGCAACTGCCACCATTTCGTCGGTGTTCGAGTGGCCGATCACCGGTCCACCAATCTTTCGATACTTGATGAACGTGTCGCGGGTCAGCCGTTCACCGGTCTGCGGCCATTCGAGAGTCGCGAACCGCTCGGGCGGCCACTGTTCCCACGCGTCGTAGTTGGCCGACTGAATTTCGGTCATTCCCGCGGAGTACGGGTACGCTTCCGTCGTGACATCGAGTCCGCGCGCTTGCGCTTCTGCGACCACCTGAAGCATCTCGCGTGTTTGCGCCAGGCCTGAGCTATTGATGTGAACGATGTGCAATGGCGCGCCGGTCAGTGCGGTACCTGCGATTACTTCCTCGAGGCCGGGCATCCCGCCGCGGATGTGCACGTGCACCGACGCATGATGACGTCCGGCAACGCGGAACATCTCGAGAACCTCCCACTGCGTCGCCGCGGCCGTGTACGAGGGGCCGAGTCCCATGCTGACGGCCCCCTTGCGGAACCCTTCATCGATCCGACGGGCCATCTCAGCGATTTCGCTCGGAGACGCCACCTTGTGCGCCGCATCTCCGCTCGGCAGAAATGGACTCGGATCGTGCATGACCGCGATTCGAACCGGAATGTGCCCGATGCTCACCCCGTAATTGATCAACCTTCCGGGCTCGCGCGCGGCATACCAACCGTCGATATCACCGGTGCCTACTTCGAGCTCGAACGCGGTCGTCACGCCATCGAGCGCCTGGCATCGATACGTTTCGTCCGTCTGCCCGTGTGAATGAAGATCGATGAACCCGGGCGCGACGACCAGGCCTTTGGCATCGATCTGCTGCTGCCCGGCCAGGGGCGTTTCGGAGATTGAGACGACCTTCCCCGCCCGCACGCCCAGGTGCCGGACTCCGTCGAGGCCTGATTCCGGATCGATAACCCGGCCGTTGGCGATGACCAGATCGTAATTCTGTGCGGCAAGGGGCACGAGCAGGCCGGCCCCGACCACCAGAACGATGATGATTCTCGAGACGAATCGCGTTCGCACGCGCTAAGATCCGTCGCGCGTGAGACCTCTGTCAAGCGGCGTTTCGATCGTCGTTGCCACCGTCGCGACCGCGGCCATCGCCGCCCAATCGCCGCAGGCGCCAATCGATCTCGGCACCCTGGACGGCCGGCCTGTCATCACCCTCTCGAACGACAAACTGTCGCTCGCGCTTCGCGCGGTGGGTGGGTCGATGGTGCAGCTGCTGTTGAAGGACGATTCCAACCACCTGAACCCATTCGAGGGACTCGGACACTTCGTGTGTGTCGATGGATTCGGGCCGGTCTCGAAGGAAGAAGAAGCGGCTGGACTGCCGGGGCACGGTGAAGCCCACCGTGTTCCCTGGGATATCGTGTCATCGGGCAGGGAGAACGGAACGCTCACCGTTCAGTTCAATGCCGCGTTGCCTCTGGTGCACGAGAACTTCCGGCGCACGCTGCGAATGGTCGACGGCGAAAGCGTGATCTACATCGACAGCGAGCTGGAAAGCCTGCTCGCATTCGATCGGCCGATCAACTGGGGCGAGCACGCCACGATCAGTGGTGCCTTTCTCGAGCAGGGCAAGACCGTCACCGACATGTCGGCGACGCGAGCGATGACCCGCTCGTACGAATCGGAAGCCGTCGACCCGCCGGATCATCACAACCTGGCGGACTTCAAGGAATTCAGGTGGCCGATGGCGCCGACCGTCGCGGGCGCGCTCGTCGACATGCGCGTCTCTCCCACCGTGACTCCAGTGATGGATCAAACAACGTCGCTAATGGATCCGTCCCGTCGTCTCGCATACGTCACCGCGCTTCATCCGGCGCGTCAGGCGCTGCTCGGATACGTCTTTCACCGGGAGGAATATCCGTGGATCCAGATCTGGGATTCCTACCCGGGAGGAAGTCGTCGTTCGTATCGGGGCATGGAATTCGCGGTGCAGCCCTTCGATTTGCCGCGACGTGATGTCATTCAGACCAACTCAATGTTCGACACGCCGACGTATCGCTGGTTGCCAGCAGCGTCGAAGATCACGTCGAGCTTCATCATGTTCTACACACGAACGCCCGACGGCTTTTCGCAGGTGGACGATGTCCGGCTCGAGAATGGCGCCATCACCGTCGAAGATCGCCGGCACGACAGAAAGATCGTGCTCAAGGCGTCGCGAGGGCTCTAGATCGGGTGCCTGGGGTGCCTGGGGTGCCAAGGGTGCCTGGGGTGCCTGGGGTGCCTGGGGGTGCCAAGGGTGCCTGGGGTGCCAAGGGTGCCTGGGGTGCCAAGGGTGCCTGGGGGGTGCCAGGGGTGCCTGGAGTGCCGAGGGTGCCTAGGAGCGTGTCCGAGTAATCGTCTCTGACATTCCTATCCCGCGCTGTGCGCCGGCGAGATATGTACCATCTTCTCGGGGTCGTGCCGGTACTTGAAGACCAGCGGGAAGACGATGCCCAGGATCAGCGCGTAGCCCGCGAAGGTCAGCCAGATGCCCTGCCAGTCCTTCACGTCGTTCGCCGTGAAGTGATCGACGACCCAGCCACTCGCCATGCCGCCGACGAAGGCGCCGAGGCCGTTCGTCATGATCATGAAGAGACCCTGCGCGCTCGCGCGGATGTGCGATTCCGATTCGCGGTCCACGAACAGCGCGCCCGAGATGTTGAAAAAGTCGAAAGCCATCCCGTAGATGATCATCGACAGCACCAGCATCCAGAGGCGCGCGCCCGGATCGCCGACCGCGAACAGTCCGAAGCGGAAGACCCAGGCAAAGATGCTGATCAGCATCACCTTCTTAATGCCGAAGCGGTGCAGGAAGAACGGGATCGTCAGGATGAAGAGCGTCTCGGAGATCTGCGAGATCGATAACAGCAGGTTCGGATGCTCGACGCCGAAGGTGCCCGGATACGCGGTCTTGAAATCATCCAGGAACGCGCCACCGAAGGCGTTGGTGATCTGAAGTGCCGCGCCCAGCAGCATCGCGAAGAGGAAGAACACAAGCATCTGCTGGCGCCGGAACAGCACGAAGGCGTCGAGCCCGAGCGCCGAGACCAGGGTACGCATGCCGTCCGACTTCGCCGGTGGGCACTTCGGCATCGTGAACGCGTAGAGGCCAAGGAAGAGCGCGCCGCCAGCGCTGATGTAGAGCTGCAGCTCGCTCTTGGTCCAGCCCGCAAAATCCACTATCCACATCGCCGCGATGAAGCCGACCGTACCCCACACGCGGATCGGCGGAAATGTTTGGATGACGTTGAGGCCACCCTGCTCCAGAACCTTGTAGGACACGGTGTTGTTGAGCGCGATTGTCGGCATGTAGACCATCGCGTTCAGCAGCATGCTCAAGTACAGCGTGTCGAAGTCCTTGACGGTGGACGCCCAGAGCAGGAGGCCCGCGCCGACCAAGTGGCAGATGCCGTACATGCGCTCCGCGTTGACCCAGCGGTCGGCGACGATTCCTATGAGCCCGGGCATGAAGAGCGAGCCGACGCCCATCGTCGCGTAGATGCTGCCGACCTGGCTGCCCGAGAAGCCGAGCGTGACGATCATGTAGGCGCCGAGCGAGATCAGCCACGAGCCCCACACGAAGAACTGCATGAAGTTCATCACCGTGAGGCGGAATTGGATGCTCATGGAGCGGCGGAGTCTTGTTTGCGTCGGGTGGCTTCGGGGCGAAATGTACTACACTGCGGGCGATGGCGAAGACGTACCGCCCGTATGTGCCCGAACAGGATCTGCTGTTGCCGCCGAGCCTGCGGGACTGGTTGCCTGAAGGCCATCTCGCCTTCTTTGTGAGTGATTTGGTCGAGCAGTTGGACCTATCGGCGATCCTGCGGGTGTACGAAGACGACGAGCGTGGCTACCCGCCGTACCACCCGGTGATGCTGACCAAGGTGCTGGTGTACGGGTACTGCGTCGGCGTGTTCTCGTCGCGCCGGATCCAGCGCCGCCTGGTCGAGGACGTGGCGTTTCGTGTGCTCGCGGCCGGGAACCAGCCGGACTTTCGGACGATCGCGGATTTCCGTAAGCGGCACCTTGCCCCGCTGCAGGGCTTCTTCGAGCAGGTGCTGCGGCTGGCCCGTGCGCTGGAAGCAATACAACTTTACCGATCCGGAGTCGCGGATCATGAAGGGGCCCGACGGCTTCATGCAGGCGTACAACGTGCAGGTGGCGGTGAACGAGCTGCAGCTGATCGTCGCGCAGGCCGTGACCCTGCCGAAGACCGCCACGCGCGTCGAGCGGATGACGCGAAAGCTCCTGACGAAGGCGGGCGCCGCGGTCTACGCCAGACGCAAGACGATCGTCGAACCGGTACTGGGACAAATCAAGCAGGCGCGAGGCTTTCGCCAATTCCTGCTGCGCGGCGTCGCGAAGGTCCAGGGCGAATGGGCGCTGGTGTGCACCACGCACAACATCCTCAAACTGTATCGCCTGTGCACGTGATCGGAGACGGTCGAAGGGCCGCCGCGCCGAGGCCACGCATCACCGGCAGCTCCTGCCCGCAGCTCGGGATTGCTCACGGAACGCTCTGTCGACCATGACCGACACGCAGCCGCACGCGGTATGACCGATATTCCGATTACTCGGACTGGCTCCTAGAGTGACTAGAGTGCCCTGGAGTGCGTACACCGGTGGCACGCGCGGCACCCGAAGCACTTCTGGCACCCCGGGCACCCCGGGCACTCCTGGCACCCTTGGCACTCCTGGCACCCTTGGCACTCCTGGCACCCTTGGCACTCCTGGCACCCTTGGCACTCCTGGCACCCTTGGCACTCTTGGCACCCC
>Ga0207701_10003683_pt1 | contig 15676 bp, 13 predicted proteins | sample KBSSwiSSwithPhiX_FD_184294 | JGI IMG/M metagenome (GOLD analysis project Ga0207701, IMG submission 184294) | Switchgrass rhizosphere bulk soil microbial communities from Kellogg Biological Station, Michigan, USA, with PhiX - S5 (SPAdes) (version 2) | ecosystem: Environmental > Terrestrial >... | reverse complement strand
GCCAAGGCGCGGCCCCTTTATGAACCGCTGCCCGCCTAGTCAACCGCGCCCAAGGGCTCCTGCGAACATCTCAACGACTTAGCGGGCGCAGTAGCTCGGGACTGGCGCCGCTTCCTCCCCGCCCCGCGTACGCCAGGCGCCGTCATTCAGCATGTAGCGCTCCCCCGCCCGCACTCCGCCCAGAAGCTGGCAGCCGGCTGCAATCCCCACTTCCTGCACGGTTGCGCGCTTCCTCGATGCGAGGTCCGTGTAGAGCACTCGCCGCTTGATATTCACTGCCCCCACCTGCCGCCTCACCTGCTCGTTGGCGGCGTCTGAGTAGCCAAGATAGCCGTCATAGCGCTCGCCGACGATTCCGGCTGCACGCGCCTGGATGATCACGGACGAATCCTGGGCGTCTGCCGGAAGCGTAACCGCCAGGCAGGCCAAGGCCAATCCGAGACGCCAAAAAAGCGTCACTGCGAACCTCCAGATGGGTTGGTCGGAAAGGCCTCCGGATTCTGCTTGATCAGCTGTTGAACGTCCTGCTGAAGCTTCACCAGCACCTCCTGCCGGATCACGACATTCAGGTTGATCTCGATCGGTTTGTCCGGCGCCTTGACGGTAATGCAGCTCGCCAGCGGGATTGCCAGTGCCGCGCCGGCGAGGAACCGGAAGTTCCGTGTGATGTTTCGCTTGGTCATCTCACTTCTCGCTTGGTGGGGGTTTGGTGGAAACGTCGATTTCGTCGATTGGCGTGGTCCGCTTCTGATCTTCCTCTTTGCCCAGGATTCTGGTTTCGGTGACGATTCCGGGCGTATCGAGCGGGAACGGCATCACCGGCTCGATCACGAGCGTCGGATCCTTGAAACCCTTCGCCATCTGGATGAGCGACCGGAACGGCCCGCGGATGTTCAGATTAACGACCATGGGCACGTTCTTGAACGCGCCGCGAACCAAGCCAGCGATGAACCCGCCGCGGTTGCCAAGCGAAACCTGCTGGATCGAGAAGCGGGTGGCGAATTCGCCGGCCAGGTCGCCGTCGAGCCGGATCGTCATCGCCTGGTATCGAATGTTGCTGAGGAGATCGAAGGCGACTCCGACCATCATGCCAGCCTTCGGCTTGGTGCCGTTATAGGCGAATTCGCCGCCCGGCGGCCGGGAATCGAGGCGACCGCCGACGATGCGCCCGCCATTCTCATCGAAGATCATCGGCAGGACGCCGTCGAACGTGCCGGTGATCTCCAGACCTTCGAACTCGAGGCTGTCGATGAACATCTTGGCGTCGAAGCCCTGAAGCTCGAACGTGAGGCGCTTCGGCGCCTCGCTTCCGAAGTTGAGGATTGTCTCGCGCAGGATCAGTCGCCCGCCCATGAACGGCCATTCGCCGCGCTCGATCTTGACCAGCTGATTGGGGAGCAGCTGATAGTGAATGACACCGTCGGTGACGGTGATGCCGGGGTTTAGGGACGCTACGCTCGCCACCTGGCCCGGCGCGCTCTCCAGGGCGAGCAGGTCCGTGAAGTGGATGTTCGTCGACAGGCCCTGCACGGGGCCGAATGGAGCGGCTAAGTTCATGTTCTTCGTCGAGAAATCGCCCGTCGACGTCACTTTCGACCCGGCCCAGTCGATCTGGCCGTGACCGGTTAGCGTTCCCTGCACGAGCGCAACCACGCCTTCCGTGAGAGGCGTCAGTTGCTCGGGCTGCAGGTTCGGGCCAAAGGTGATCCCGGGCACGTCGAGGTTCGCCTGGCCTATGCCGCTGTTGAGATTGTCCTCGACCTTGACGTTGGTGATCAGGGTCCCGCTTTCGGGATTGCGAAGCGATCCGGTCGTCGTGATCCGGTTGTTGGCGAGCACGAAATGCACGTCATTGCTTCGCAGGGGGTAGAATCGCAGCGGATCGGAACGGTCGTTGAGGAGCAGGCTCCCATCGATGGCCAGGCGATTGTCCAGGAACTTCCAGCGGCCGTCGATGTCCGTCATCTTCAGCATGATCGAGCCGATGATTGCATCGCCGTTGGACAGGATGCCGGTCGCCCCGCGTTTCGTGAACATGCCGCGGAGAGTCTGGGCGTTCAGAGCGATCGGGCTTTCAGTGCGCCCAATTCGAAGCGCTACATTGTTCCCAGTAAAGCCCGCCTGTGACAGGAGGATGGAATTCGCGTTGAGCCGCATCGGCGCTGATCCGATGCTGCCTGCCAGGGCCGGGTGATCGATCCGGCCTCCTACGTGCAACGGACCGCCGGGCGACTGTGCGATGATCGCTGATCCCGTCGGGCAAACAGGGAGCCTCGTCTTGCCGAGGCGCAACGCTTGCATCCTCAGCGCGTCAAAGGTGACGACCATGCATCGTTGGCCGACGAGGATTCCGCCGTTCGCGCCGATTCGCCCCTCGATCGGGAGATTGAGGTTCTGCACCTGCCCGCCGGAGAAATTGCCAGTCAGGTTGGCGAGCGTGCTGAAGCGTGTTGCGCCGCTTGGCTCGGCATCGAACCGAAGCGTGGACAGGCTGAGCCTCGAACCGCCCACCACATAAGGGCGGAAATTCCCGTACCCGCTCATCGCTCCGTTGGCGGCCTGGTGAAGCGTCACCGAGCCGGTCGGAAGCCCGCCGCCGGCCATGGTGATGGTTCCGTCCAAGCGCAGCGTGCCGGTCGGCCAGTAGTAGCTGATGCCCTTGCCGCCCATGATCTGGGCGCGGCCGCCGGTGGCAGTGCGCACAGTCGCATCGGTTACGCGGGCAGCACCATAACCTGGGAAGTTGACGAGCCGGATCCCGCCATTGACGTCGAAGTTCCGAGCGCTCTTTGTGATCGCCTCGCCGATTGCAGATGCGACAGGCCCAATCGGCGTCGATTTGGTCGCAGCCAGCGCATTCGTCAGGCCGGAGATCATCGACGGCGCGAGTGCCGCTCCATCCGCCGAATATTGGCCAATCAGGACGAGCGACCCGGCGGTCGTCTTGAGCCGGTACTTGCCCTGCACCCGAGTGCGGTCGGCTGTGATCGACCCAAGCCGTGACCTCTGCGCCGCCAGATCGACGACGCCCTGCGCATCGACGAGATCGCCGATGAGCGTCATCCGCCCATTCAGCGCTGCAAGTCCGTTATCGCCGGCGGTGAGAACCTGCGAGATGATGCGCGCGCTGGCGTCGTAATTGTCGAACGCCTCGCCGAAGCGGCTGTCGATTTCGAGCCGCGGCTGGACGATCGAGAAGCGGCTCGAGGGACAGGAGAAATGATCGGCGGTGAGCGGGCCGACGACATGGGGATGACGGGCCTTGACCTCTATGGCGGCCGCTCCGCGAACATTCTCGACCGCGCAATTGCCAGTGACGAGCCGCGGGCTCGATGAAACGAAGCGACCCTTGAAGCCGCCCGTTAGGTTGCCGCTCCCTTGCACCGCGAAGCCGACGGGGCCCCAAGGCGTCGCAAGGGCGATGCTGCTATCGGCAATATCGAGCGCGACGTCGGGGAGGCTGAACGGCTTCCCGCTGGGCGGCGGAAGAAGCTTGTCGATCTGGCCCCAGCTGACCTTCCCGTTTTGAAGCACCTTCCCGCGGAGCCGCACTCCACGGGCGACGATCCTGTAAACATCGATACTTCCGTTCCACTTGAGGCGCATCTGGATCAGCACGCGCTTGGCCGTCACATCGGGGTGCCGAGGATCGCCGATCGTCAGGTTGCTGATCTGCTGGGTCCGAAGTCCGACCCGTTCGAGCGTGTACGTGCCTTTGACGCCGCGGCTTTCGAGCTGCCTGTCGATTATGCCCTTCGCGAGCGGCCGGCGCTCTATCCAGGCGACGGTCACTGCAAACGCGATCAGAGCAAGCGCGGCCACGACGGCCCAAATCAGGGCACGCCGCCAGCCGCTGCGCCGAACGACTATGGTTTCCCCTCTCTCAGCCATCGGTGGGTTCAACCCGCGCCTCTCGCAGCCGTTCCGTAAGCGACATGACCGCTAGGGCACGCTTCCCTCCGGCTGCAATCCCCGTCTATGGTCGCTCGTGCTCGGTGATGTTGCGGTGGGGAACGCATGCACGGGCGAATTTCGGACAGCGCAAAGAACGGCATCGGCCATCGGGCGCGCCTTCGCAGGCGGCTTTTCGAGGGCGGTGAGAAAGCGCTGCTCGACCATGAGCTGGTGGAATATCTCCTCGCACTCGCAATTCCGCGGCGTGACACCAAGGATCAGGCCAAGGACCTGATTGCACGCTTCGGCGGAATCGGCCCGCTGCTTTCCGCAAGCCCCGATACGCTGAAGCGCGAGGGCCTCAGCGAAACCGTCATCGGCGCCCTGAAAATCGCGGAAGCCACCGCGCTCCGCCTGCTCGAAAGTCGTGCTGAGGGCGCCCCAATACTGTCTAGCTGGGATGCCCTGTGCGACTATCTCCACGCAGCCATGGCTCACTCGCGCACGGAGCAGGTCAGGGTGCTGTTCCTCAACGCCAAAAACTTGCTCATCGCCAATGAAGCCATGTGGGACGGCTCGGTCGACGAGGCTTCCGTGCACATCCGCGAAGTTATCGCACGCGCAATCCAGCTCGGTGCGACGGCGCTCATCATCGTCCACAATCACCCTAGCGGCGATCCGACTCCCTCAAGCCAGGACATCCGGGTCACCCAGGATCTGATCGAGGCTGCAAGGCATATGCGCATCAGCGTGCACGACCACGTAATTGTTGGGGCGTCGGGCCGAAGCAGCATGCGTGCAATGGGACTTATCTAGGCAGCCTTGATTAACCGGCGGGCCCCTTCCGGCGAGTCTTACGTCCCGGCCTTGGCCGCACTACTTGAGCCCTTGGCCTTGGGCGCCTTCGTCCAACCCGCGATGTCGTAGCCGCGCTCATGCATGCAACCTTTAAGCGCGGTCTTGATCGCATGTTCTTTCTTGGACCGCTTTGCGCGAGACATTCCCCATGCTCCGCCGATGATGGCGACGGGCAGAAGCACGACCGTGGCGCTGGCGAGAGCAACGCCCGTCCAACCTCCAACCGCGGTAGCAGTGGCAGCGCCGACTGCGGCGGTCCCTGCACCTGCACCGGCTCCCACCGCGGCGGACGCTTCCCTGCCCTTGCCGTCCAGCTTTCCGTTGACGAGCAGCTGCTGACACTCGGCATAGGCGGAATCGAACTCGGCTTGATTGGGCGCCGCAGTCGCCAACTGGGGCGTGAATTCCCGAGGTCTCGATGAGCAGGCCTCGAGTGCAAGACAGGCGACAAGGACGCCTGCGATCATTCCGCGCTTCATGATTGTCTCCCCCGAGGGAGAAGTAACCACAGTGGCGACATTCGTGCAACGTCGGCTCGCGAACAGCCGATTTGATGCAATCCGATGGCTCTGCTAGCCGCCAAAAATGGTACCCCGCTATTCCCGTCCGGAGATGACGGCCATCTGGTCGCCGGAGAACCGCTACCGCATCTGGTGGCAGATCGAGGTGTTCGCGGCCGAGGCGATGGGCAATATCGGGATGATCCCGGCCGAGGACGCTGCGAAGATCCGCGCTGCCTATGACGGCAACGCTCTTGGCGAGATCGACGTGCCCGCCATCGACGCGATCGAGGCGATCACGAAGCATGACGTCATCGCCTTCCTGACCTGGGCCGGCGAGAAGCTGGGCGACGAGAAGCGCTGGCTTCACCAGGGCATGACCAGCTCCGACGTGCTCGACACCGCGCTGGCGGTGCAGCTTAAGCAAGCCGCCGACATCCTGCTTTCCGACCTCGATGCGCTCCTTGACGTGCTGAAGCGCCGCGCCTTTGAGCACAAGCTCACGCCGACGATCGGCCGGAGCCACGGGATCCACGCCGAGCCGGTGACGTTCGGCCTCAAGCTCGCCGAGGCCTACGCCGAGTTCGCGCGCAACCGCGATCGCCTCGCCGCAGTCCGTGACGATATCGCAACCTGTGCGATCTCGGGGGCGGTCGGCACTTTCGCAAATATCGACCCGCGCGTTGAGGAGCATGTCTCGAAGGAGCTCGGCCTGACGCCCGAGCCGGTCTCGACCCAGGTCATTCCGCGCGACCGCCATGCGATGTTTTTCGCGACGTTGGGCGTCATTGCCTCGTCGATCGAGCGCGTCGCGACCGAAATCCGGCATCTGCAGCGCACCGAAGTCCTCGAGGCCGAGGAATATTTCTCGCCCGGGCAGAAGGGCTCTTCGGCCATGCCCCATAAGCGCAATCCGGTGCTGACGGAGAACCTCACCGGACTGGCCCGCATCGTCCGCAGCGCAGTCACGCCGGCGATGGAGAATGTGGCGCTGTGGCACGAGCGGGATATTTCTCACTCGTCTGTCGAGCGATTCATCGGGCCCGATGCGACGATCACCCTGGATTTCGCTCTCGCCCGCCTCACCGGCGTCATCGACAAGCTGCTCGTCTATCCCGAGAGGATGTTGAAGAACCTCGACCGCATGGGCGGCCTCGTCCACTCGCAGCGAGTACTTCTGGCGCTGACTCAGGTGGGGCTAAGCCGCGAAGACAGCTACGCGCTGGTCCAGCGCAACGCGATGAAGGTTTGGGAAAGCGACGGCCAGCTCTCGCTTCTGGATCTACTGAAGCAGGATGCGGAAGTGACGTCACGGCTTTCCAACGAGCAGCTCGAGGAACTGTTCGACCTCGATTATCATCTCAAGAACGTCGACACGATCTTCCAGCGCGTCTTCGGCCAATCGTGAGGCGGTTCCTCGCCCGGGCCGCGCTCGCCGTTACCGCACTTATTGCTAGCGCGGCGGGCGCGGCTCCGGCCGCGATCAGCCAGGATCCACCGATCGATCGCGCCAATCCGGCGAGCGGCGGCGGCGTCCAGTTTGTCAGCCATGGCGAACGCGTCAACGCGCAGCTGTATTTGCCCGCCGGACAAGGGCTGCACCCCACCGTCATCCTGCTCCACGGCCTGCCTGGAAACGAGCAGAACCTGGACCTTGCCAGGGCGATACAGCGCGCGGGATGGGGCGTGATCACCTTCCATTATCGTGGCTCCTGGGGTTCAGGCGGGAAGTTTACGCTCGAAGGCGGCTGCGATGATGTGGATTCCCTCCTCGCCGAAATTCGCGGCCCGCAAGGCGCAGATAAGTGGCGAGCAGATCCCAAACGGATCGTGGTCATCGGCCATAGCTACGGCGGTTATGTTGCGGCCTGCGCATCGCAGCGGCATCCGGAGTTGATCGCCTCCGGCCTGATCGCCCCGTGGGATATCAGTTACGATGCTCGTTCATTCGCAAAATTGACTGCGGCTGAGGCACGCGAAAAGGCTCCATCGGCGTTCAACGATGTCGAAGGCCGGCTGAGCGGAGCCGACGCTCAGTCGCTAATGTCCTCGATCCGCGAAAATGGCGTGAGGTTCGAGCTGGCTGCGACCGCAAGCAGCCTCGCTCGGCGGCCAGTTCTTCTTGCCACAGCGACGCGCGACGACCCCGGCGACCAGGCGATCGACTTTCGCGCCGCGATTGATCGCGCTCAGAGCGCTTCGCTCACCTACCAAATGTTCGAAACGGACCACGGCTTCAACGACCAGCGGATCGCTCTCGAAACCTTCGTTCTGGATTGGTTGGCAGCTTTGCCTGGAACTCCCGGCGGACAGCCCTAGCCGCCCAGCATATCCTTTACCCGACCGAAGAAGCCCTTGGTCGCCGGGCATTCGTCTCCAGTCTCGGTGTCGCGGAATTCTTCAAGCAATTTCTTTTGCTTGGAGCTCATTTTTGTGGGCGTTTCTACGATCATCCGGGCGACGAGATCGCCGCGCCCGCGGCCGTTGAGAACACTCATCCCGGCCCCGCGCTGGCGGAGCTGCTCGCCCGATTGGACGCCGGTGGGGATTTTGATCTCGACCTTATGTCCGTCGAGGCCAGGCAATGTGATCGACCCGCCCAAAGCCGCCGTCGTGAAGCTGATCGGGCATTCGGCAATCAGCGTTGTGCCCTCGCGGGCGTAGACCGCGTGCCGTTTCATGTGGACGAAGATATACAGGTCCCCTGACGGGCCGTTGCGCACTCCCGCCTCGCCTTCGCCTGCAACGCGGATGCGAGTCCCCTCGTCTACTCCGGCGGGGATTTTCACGCTCAGCTTGCGCTTGTTGATCGAACGGCCCTCGCCCTCGCAGGCCCGGCAGGGGTCGGCGATGACTTCTCCGCTTCCGCGGCACGTCGGACAGCCGCGCTCAACGACGAAAAAGCCCTGCTGTGCCCGTACTTTACCCATGCCGCCGCACATCGAGCAGGTGCGCGCGCAATTGTCGGCGGAAGCGCATCCGCGTCCGCCACAGCTCTCGCAACTGGCAAGCGCATCGACGGTGATGGTGGCTTCCTTGCCGGCGAAGGCTTCCTCGAGCGTTAGCTCGAGGTCGTAGCGCAGATCGGCACCGCGAGCGGGATTCGGCCGAGCGCCGCCCGCACGGTCCATGAAATCGCCGAATATCGAGGAGAAGATGTCGGAGAAGCCTTCGAACCCGGCAGATCCGAACGGGTCCTGCGCTCCTCCGGCGCCGTTCTGGAACGCGGCTTTACCGAAGCGATCGTAGGCGGCCCGCTTCTGCGGGTCGCGGAGACAGTCATAGGCTTCGCTGATCGCCTTGAACCGCGCTTCCTGTTCCGAACAGCCGTTATGCTTGTCCGGATGGCATTCCTTCGCGAGCTTGCGATATGCGGATTTGATCGTGTGCAGGTCCGCGCCGCGGGAGACGCCCAGCAGCTCGTAATAATCCTGCTCAGCCATCATTCTCCCCCGGTACGCAGACTAGGTGCCGACGTGTCAGCCGGCACCGGCATTAGCTCTTGTTCTCTTCGTCGACCTCGGAGAATTCCGCGTCGACGACCTCTTCGTCCTGGCCACCCGCGCCTTCACCTTCGCTCTCCCCTTCGGGAGCGGAAGCTCCGGCATCGGCACCGGCAGCGCCCTCGTTCTCGGCCTGCTGCGATTTGTAGATGGTTTCGCCCATCTTCATCGCCGCCTGCGCAAGAGCGTTGGTCTTCTCGGTCATCTGATCGGCATCGCCACTCTCGACCGCAGCCTTGGCCTCGGTCAGGGCAGTTTCGATCTCCGACTTCACGGACGCATCGACCTTGTCGCCATGCTCGGAAAGCTGGCGCTCGGTCGTGTGGATGAGGCTCTCGGCATTGTTTTTCGCCTCGGCCGCGGCGCGGCGCTGCTTGTCCTCGTCCGCGAAGCTCTCGGCTTCCTTGACCATCTTCTCGATGTCGTCGTCGGAAAGGCCGCCGGATGCCTGGATGCGGATCTGCTGCTCCTTGCCCGTACCCTTGTCCTTGGCGGACACGTTGACGATTCCGTTGGCGTCGATGTCGAACGTGACCTCGATCTGCGGAACGCCGCGCGGCGCCGGCGGGATTCCGACAAGGTCGAACTGGCCGAGCATCTTGTTGTCGGCCGCCATCTCGCGCTCGCCCTGGAAGACCCGGATCGTCACCGCGCTCTGATTGTCGTCGGCGGTCGAGAAGACCTGGCTGCGCTTCGTCGGAATGGTGGTGTTGCGGTCGATCATGCGGGTAAACACGCCGCCAAGGGTCTCGATGCCCAGCGACAGCGGGGTCACGTCGAGCAGGAGAACGTCCTTGACGTCGCCCTGGAGGACGCCGGCCTGGATCGCCGCGCCCATCGCGACGACCTCGTCCGGGTTCACGCCTGTGTGCGGTTCCTTGCCGAAGAACTCCTTCACGACCTCGCGGACGCGGGGCATGCGGGTCATTCCGCCGACCAGGACGACTTCGGCGATGTCCTTCGCGTCGACGCCAGCGTCCTTGAGCGCCTTCTTGCAGGGCTCGATCGTGCGGTCGATGAGGTCCGCGACCAGCTTTTCGAGGTCGGCGCGGGTGATGGTCTCGACGAGGTGAAGCGGAGTCGTCGTCCCGCCTTCCATGCGAGCCGTGATAAAGGGCTGGTTGACCTCGGTCGTGGAAGCGGAGCTAAGCTCGATCTTCGCCTTCTCAGCGGCTTCCTTCAGACGCTGAAGGGCAAGCCGGTCGGTACGGAGGTCGATGCCTTCCTTCTGCTTGAACTTGTCCGCGAGGTAATTGACGATTTTGGCGTCGAAATCCTCGCCGCCGAGGAAGGTGTCACCGTTGGTCGACTTCACCTCGAAGACGCCGTCGCCGATCTCGAGAATTGAGATATCGAAGGTGCCGCCGCCAAGGTCGTAGACGGCGATCGTCTTTCCGTCCTGCTTCTCTAGCCCGTAGGCGAGCGCAGCGGCGGTCGGCTCGTTGATGATGCGGAGCACTTCAAGGCCCGCGATCTGGCCGGCGTCCTTGGTCGCCTGGCGCTGGGCGTCGTTGAAGTAGGCAGGAACCGTAATGACGGCCTGAGTGACGGTCTCGCCAAGATAGGCTTCGGCCGTTTCCTTCATCTTCTGGAGGATGAAGGCGGAAATCTGCGAGGGACTGTAATCCTTGCCGCCCGCATGGACCCAGGCGTCGCCGTTCGATCCCTTGACGATCTTGTACGGGACCAGCTCGGTGTCCTTCTTCGTGATCGGGTCGTCGAAGCGGCGCCCGATAAGGCGCTTGACCGCAAACACCGTATTGTCGGGGTTGGTGACCGCCTGACGCTTTGCCGGCTGGCCGATCAGTCGCTCGCCGTCCTTCGTGAAAGCGACGACGGAAGGCGTGGTGCGCGCACCCTCGCTATTCTCGATGACCTTGGGCTTGCCGCCTTCCATCACTGCGACGCAGCTGTTCGTGGTGCCCAGGTCGATCCCGATTACTTTCGCCATATATCCCTCTCGTCCCCTGTCCCGGCCCTTGCGAGAAGCAGCCGGATTCATGCTGTTTTCCCTCCGGATATAGGTGGCGTTCATCCGACGACAAGGCGTCGCCACGCTGCCGATTTTTTAACCATGAGGTGGCAACAGCGGCTCATGATGAAGACACTTCGACAGGGCGACTGGCTCACTCGTGAGCGGGTGATCGCGATCTCCGCGATGGCCGGGGCTGCGTCGCTTCTGTCGCTGCTGTGGCTTTTCGGCTTTGGTCGCGGCACCCTCGATCCGTTCGGAAGGCCCCTCGGAACAGATTTCTCCGAGGTCTATGCGGCGGGCAAGATGGCACTGGCCGGCAATGCCGCAGACGTGTGGACCTGGCCGAAACATTTCACCGTCCAGCAGCAGATCCAGCACAGCACGACTGTCGATCTCTACGGCTGGCATTACCCCCCGCCATTCCTGCTGATCGCCTCGGCGCTGGCCCTCTTCTCCTACATACCCGCGCTCGTCGTATGGCAGGCGGCGAGCCTGGGAGCCTTCACGGCGCTGATGTGGAAGCTCATGCCGCGCTGGGAGACGGTGCTCCTAGTGCTTGCTGCACCCGTGACGCTCGTTTGCGTGACGCACGGCCACAATGGCTTTCTGACGGCCTTCCTGCTGGGCGGCGGGCTCCTGCTTCTCGAGCGTAAGCCCCTAGCCGCGGGGCTCCTCCTCGGCTGCCTCATCTACAAGCCGCAGTTCGCCCTCATCATCCCGCCGCTCCTGCTAATCACGCGCAACTGGCGAGCGATTGCCGGCGCATGCCTGTCAGCCGGCGTTCTAATCGGCGTGACTCTGCTCTTCTGGGGCTGGCCGGTGTGGCAGGCCTTCATCGACAGTCTTCCGCTGACGCGGGATGTGGTTCTCGAGCAAGGCCGCACAGGCTGGTACAAGATTATGAGCCCCTTCTCGGCGGTGCGGATGTGGGGTGGGACAATTCCCGCCGCCTACGCCGTCCAGTCGGTTTTCACGGCAATCGCAATTGCTGCGGTCGCCTTCCTGTCACTTCGCGACAATGCGAGGCTGCGCAGCTCGGCCGTCGCCGCAGCCGTCATCCTGGCGACGCCCTATGTGCTGGACTATGATTTCGTCGTCCTCGGCCTCGCCATCGCCTGGCTCTGGCTCGACGGCGATGAGAAGGGCTTCCTGCCGTGGGACCGCACGTTGCTGGCGCTGGCCTGGGTCGCGCCGCTCGCGGCCCGCCAGATCGCCCATTTCACTTATCTTCCTGTCGGCCTTGCGACGGTGCTGGTCATGCTCGCCCTTCCGGTTCGAAGGTCGATCGTCAGGGCATCGCCATTCCGCCGTTCACGTGAAGCGTTTGCCCAGTGACGTAACCGGCCTCGCGGCTCGCAAGATAGACGCACGCCGCGCCGATATCCTCACCTGAGCCCATCGCGCCCATCGGGATCCGTGACAGGATGCCGTCGCGCTGCTGATCGTTAAGTGCGTCGGTCATCGCCGAGGTCATGAAGCCGGGCGCCACGCAATTGGCGGTAATGCCTCGGCTCGCCAGTTCCTGTGCGACCGCCTTGGTCATCCCGATCAGCGCCGCCTTCGACGCGACATAATTGGCCTGGCCGGGATTGCCGGTCACTCCGACCACCGACGTGATCGAAACAATCCGTCCGAAACGCGCCTTCATCATTGGCTTCGCGGCTGCGCGCATGAGGCGAAACGACGCCTCGAGGTTGATCCGGATGACCTCCTCGAATTCCTCGTCCTTCATCCGCATCAGCAAATTGTCCCGCGTGACGCCGGCGTTGTTGACGAGGATATCGAGCTTTCCGCCCAGCGCTTCCACTGCCGACGGCACCAGCTGGTCGACGGCCGAGCCATCGGAGAGGTTGCAGCCGATCGCCACATGATCGCCGCCGAGCTCCTCGCGGAATCGCTCGAGCTTCTCGACGTTGCTTCCCGACACTGCAAGCCGCGCGCCCTGCTGGGCAAGCGCCTCGGCGATCGCGCTCCCAAGCCCTCCGCTGGCGCCCGTTACAAGCGCCGTCATCCCCGAAAGGTCGAACATCACGCGATCTCCTTCGCCAGCGCTTCAATATCTTGCATCGTCACGACGCTGGTCACCTTCACGTCTGGAACGATGCGCTTGACCATCGGCCCGAGCACCTTCCCGCCGATCTCGACGAACTCCTCCACGCCGGCCTGGACCATGTTCCCTACGCTCTCGCGCCAGCGGACCATCCCGGTCACCTGATCGACGAGGAGGCCGCGGATCGTGTCCGGATCGCTCTCCGCTCTGGCGGTCACGTTGGCAAAAACCGGCACGGCCGGCTGCTCGATGACCACATAGCTCAGCGCATCGCTCATGGCCTCCGCAGCAGGCTGCATCAGCGGGCAATGGAATGGCGCCGAGACCGGGAGGGGCACAGCCCGCTTGGCTCCGAACTCCTTCGCCATCTCCACGGCGCGGTCGATCGCGCCCTTGTCACCGGAAATCACCACCTGGCTCGGGTCGTTGTCATTAGCGACGGTGCAGATTTCGCCCTGCGCGGCAGCCTCGGCGATGCGTCGGGCCATCGATAGGTCCGCTCCGAGAAGAGCCGCCATCGAGCCCTTCCCCACCGGGACCGCCGCCTGCATCGCTTGGCCGCGCAGCTTCAGGAGCTTTGCCGTTGTCGCAAGATCGAAAGAACTGGCCGCGCAGAGTGCCGAATACTCGCCAAGGCTATGTCCCGCGACGAAGCTCGCAAGGTCAGGGAGATCGACGCCCCAGGCGCGAAGCACCGCGATCGAATGGGCCATGATCGCAGGCTGCGCATTCTCGGTCAGCTTGAGCTCGTCGTCCGGGCCTTCCTTCATCAGGCGAAAGAGATTTTGCCCAAGCGCCTCGTCGACCTCGTCGAACACATCCTTGGCCCCCCGGCTCGCTTCGGCGAGGGCCGAACCCATGCCGACCGACTGGCTTCCCTGACCCGGAAAAAGAAATGCGCGCATTGCTGTCCCTGTTCGGCTACCGCTTTCGCGGGGCGACTAGGCTGGCGAGCGCCGCTTGCCAAGCGGAAGGGACAAGATGGCCACCCAGAAAGAAGCCCAGATGCTGGGCCCATGGATGACCCTCGCGCTTGTGATCAGCGGCGTGATCGGAGTCGGCATCTTCTTCCTGCCCATCGCGCTTGCGCCTCTGGGGGGCAGCGTCCCGATCGGCTGGCTGATCAGCGGCGTCGGTGTGATGGCGATGGCCTATTGCGCCTCGCGGATCGTCAGTCCCGATGGCGGCGGCATACAGGCCTACGTCGAGCATGAGCTCGGCCCCGGAGCGGGCTTCATGGTGACCTGGATGACCTGGTGCTCGACCTGCGTCGGGAACCCGGCGGTCGCTCTTGCTGCTGCCGCGGGACTCGCCACCATCGTGCCCGGCCTGGGCGGTCATCTCGTGCTTCTCGCATCCGCTTTTTTCCTGGTCCTGACCCTGGTCAATTTGCGGGGAATCAAAGCGGTTGGCGAGCTTGCGATCGTCACCGTTCTCATCAAGATCCTGCCATTGATCGCCGTCGTCGTCATCGCAGCGATGCTCGGAGCGAGCGGCGGCCCGCTCCATCCAATCGACGTTCCGCCGCCATCCTTCGGCAACATCGCCACTGCCTCGGCTCTCTGCCTGTTCGCGCTGACCGGTTTCGAATTCTCGCTCTCGCCGGTCGGAAAGATCCGTGAGCCCGAGCGCAACCTTGCGCGAGCCCTCGTCATCGGCCTTGCCGGAATTGCAATCGCCTATTCGCTTACAACCCTCTCCCTGAGCCTGATCATGCCCAATTCGGCGATTGCGAAGTCGATCGCGCCGTTCCCGCAAGCCATCGGCTCATACTGGGGCGGATTGGCGGGAATATTGGCGGCAGCGGCGATGGTGGTCAGCGCCTTCGGAACCCTGAACGCCTCGATCCTCGCCTGCGGGGAGATGCTCTATTCGATGGCGCTCAGGAACGACATGCCGCGCTATTTCAGCCGGACAAACCGCTTCAACGCCCCCTATGCGGCCCAGATTGCCAGCGTCGCGCTGGGTTTCATCCTGCTTGGCCTCAATGAGGCGAAGGGGACGACCCAGCTCTTCACCTTCATCACGCTGCTTGCGGCCGACGCGGTCCTTTATCTCTACTCCGCAGCCGCCATAGCGGCCGCGATCAAGGACAAGCGGCCCTCCACGACCATTGCCTGCGTGATCGGCCAGGCCTTCGTCCTTTTCGCGTTCTACGGCTCGGGGCTCGAGGCCTTCCTGCTTTCGCTGGGGCTTCTTGCAGCGGGCGGCGTGCTTTTCTTCTTCAGGAAGCCTTCGACCACCCAGCCGCTGGCGGATTCGGCAGACGCGCCTGGGGGATCATCCGCCTGAGCTTGCTGGCGAAGCTGCGAAGGCAGACTTCGCTCGTGCCCAATGGCCCAGCCTCGTACCTTGCGGACTGCATGCCAAGCTGCACTCGGGTGATGAGTTCCGTATCCTCGGCGTTCACCCGGCGGTTGATCCGCCAGTTGAGGTACCGCGCGGCCTTCATCTCGCGCCGCTCGTCGGGAAGCGCGTAGGAAATCTCGCGGATGACGGTCTCTGTCCCGCTGACCGGCAGGAACTGCATAAAGTCGACCTGGTCCGGATAAATGTCGAAGGCGACGTTCGGAAACAGCTTGTAATAGAGCCACTTGCGCCAGTGCGACGGCGGCAGATGCTCCGCTTCCGGAAGCAGCTTCTGGTAGGCGCGCTCCGACGGGTTGGCGCTTTCCTTCTCGACAAGGTCGCCTTCCATCCTGTCGACCCAGTCCTTCGCCTCGATCCGGTAATTGCGCTCGAACAGTCGCGACAGCCCTGGATGGCCGACCGGGATATGCAGATGGTCCGAATAATTGTCGGCGATGGTCTTCCAGTTGAGAGGCCGCGGCCTGAGCGTCACCCGCCCCATCACCCGCAGATCCTCGAAGCGGTACGGGCCGACCTCATCCTCATA